>Ga0183260_10001542_pt1 | contig 19133 bp, 19 predicted proteins | sample AntDrymUQ4972206_2_FD_129768 | JGI IMG/M metagenome (GOLD analysis project Ga0183260, IMG submission 129768) | Polar desert sand microbial communities from Dry Valleys, Antarctica - metaG UQ497 (22.06) (version 2) (version 2) | ecosystem: Environmental > Terrestrial > Soil > Desert | place...
CCGACGCGACGCAAACCGCTGCCTCAAACGCTACCTCGCCCGCGGCCTCTACCGGCTACTCGAACAGGGAACGCCGATCGTGACTTGACAGACATAGAAGCATCGCTGGCATCGCAGCGGGATCACGATCGATCGACGCTTTTCGAGCGATCGTCAGGGAGAGGTTGGGGCGGTCCCGACGACCACGGGCGCCGGCTCCGGGCTCGTCCTTCCCCGCTCCCTGAGCCCACGCTCACGGCCATCGGCCCGGATGCGCGGGTCGAGAGCCGTATAGACGAGGTCGACGAGGAGGTTGAAGAGGACGATCGACATCGCGACGAAGACGACGACGCCCAGAACGATCGGCGGGTCGCGTCGGGTGAGGCCCTGGAGCATCACGCCGCCGAGGCCGGGGAGGCCGAACACGCGCTCGACGAAGATGACGCCTCCGAAGGCGACGCCGGCGTCGAGCCCGACCATGGTCGCGACCGGTAGCAGGGCGTTGCGCAGCACGTGCGAGCGCACGACTCGCCGCTCCGGAAGCCCCTTTGCACGCGCGGTACGCACGTAGTCCTCCCCCAATCCCTCGAGCACGCTCGCCCGGATCATGCGCGCGTACATGGCGGCGAAGAGGATCGCGAAGGTGAACCAGGGCAGCAGGAGATGGTACGTCCACTGCACGGGGCCACCGCAGTCCGTCGAGGGCGTGAAGAAGTCGCAGTACCCGGAGAGCGGCATCACCTGGAACCGGAAGCCGAGGAAGTACGCGAGCACGAGGCCGATCCAGGCCGGGTGGGCCGACACGCCGAAGAAGACGAACAGCATGGCCGACCGGTCGAACAGGGAGCGCGGCCGAAGGGCAGACAGGATTCCCAGGGGAACGGCCAGCAGCAGGACGAGCAGCATGCCGCCGATGACCAACGAGGCGGTGACGGGTGCGGCACGCCAGAGGATCTCCGTGATCTCGTCCCGCGTGGAGAGAGAGCGCCCGAGCGAGCCCTCGAGGAAGATTCCGCGCACGAACTGGGCGTACTCCTGGTAGATGGGGCCGCTGAACTCGTAGGCATCACGGATGCCGATGTCGTCCGTGTTGAGCGCGCCCTGGTTCACCGGTTGCGCAGGCAGGACGAAGAAGATGACGAAGGTGATCAGCGAGATCACGAGCAGCAGCATCCCCGCCCAGATCACCCGCTTGAGTACGAACGGCAGCACGAGCCAGTAGCTCTAGCGACTCGGGGGCGGACTCGCAAGTCGGGGCCTGCGGAAGTGCTCCCAGCCCCGGAGCTCGACCGGCTCGCCCCCGAGACGCAGCTCCACGCCCGAGCCCGCCTCGCAACGGCCGACCACGATGGTCTCGCCCTCCGCCTCGGCCGTGGCGGCAAGGAGCTCGTAGTCCTCACCGAAGCCGCACGCAAGCATGTACAGGTCGTGACCGAGCCGTGACGCCAGCTCCGCGACGCCCTCGGCCACGGGGACTCGCTCGAGCTCGATCACGCAGCGGAGCCCCGACCTGCGCGCGATGTGCCCTGCGTCGACGGCGAGACCGTCGGAGAGGTCGAGGAGCGCGTGTGCATGGGCGCCGAGTCTGCGCCCCTCCGCCAGGCGGAGCGGCGGACGGAGGTGCGCCGCGACGAGGGGGCTCTCGATGCCCGCCTCGAGGCAGAGGTAGCCGGCCGCCGAGGCGCCGAGCGGGCCCGTGACGACCAGGAGGTCTCCCGGCGTCGCGCCGCCCCGGCCGGGCACGCGTTGCGAGCGGCCGAGCGCCGTCACGCTGAGAAGCACGGAGGGAGCCGACGAAGTGTCGCCGCCGATTACCGGCACGCCTGCCTCGGCCATGCCCCTGTACAGCTCGAGCACGCACTCCGCGTCGGTCTCGGGCGGCAGGGCCAGGGTCACGACAAGGCCCTCGGGCTCGGCAGCGGAGGCCGCGAGGTCGCTGAGGTTGACGGCTGCCGCCTTGTAGCCGAGGTCGCGCCACGACGTCCAGTCGAGCCGGAAGTGGACGCCCTCGACGAGCGCGTCCTGGGTGACGACGAGCCCGCCGGGAAGCCGGGCGGCGTCGTCCTCGATCCGTTGCACGAGACCTTGCCGCTCGAGCTCCGCCAGCAGGCCGAGCTCCCCCAGCTCAGAGAGCCACATCGATCGCTGGATGGTAGCCGCGGCAAGCGCACGGGATCAGCGGCGATCTGGCTCGGCACTGGAGGGGTCGGCGAAAAGGTCGGGAAGAACAGCTCCGTGCTTGGTGAGTTCTTCGCCGCCCGCTCCGACGAGATCGATGAGACGTTGGTCGGGAGCGGTCCATCTGAACGGTTTACGACTGTCCAGGGCAAAGGGCTGACCGAGGTCAGTCTTTCGACGCTCGGGGAGATCATGCAGGTTGGCACCTACGATGGCCTTGTCGAGCGAATCGCGGAGGGCCCGCAGACCGAGAACGGCGAGGCGGGGGTGCTCGCTCTTCCCGCCGAGTTTCGGGACGCACTCGCCAGTTCCGAGGACGTCGGAAGCATGGCGGAGCAATGGACAGCCACGGACGAGCTAGTCGCCGATGGGTGGCAGACGGAAGACGCCACGGCCGTGCTCCGCGAGTTGGCCAAGCTCGCACGTGCTGCCCGGGCCGCGGATCGCGACCTGTGGTACTGGTGGTCGCTCTGAGCTAACGGCATCGGCCGCCGTGGACTGCGGCTTGAATACGGCCATGGCGGCCGTCGACATCACGGCCTGGAGCGATCTCGTCAGCGGCGAGGAACTCGCCTACCTCGGCACCGAGCCCGCTCGGGAGGCGCTCACCGCCGCGATTCCGGCGGAGCTCCACCCCCGCGCGCGGGCCGCTCTCGACGCTCAGGGCATCGCGGCGCTCTATCGCCACCAGGCGGAGACCTGGGAGGCGGCGGCCCGCGGCGAGCACGTCATCGTCACCACCGGCACCGCGAGCGGGAAGACGCTCGCGTTCAACCTGCCCGTGCTCGACGCGCTCGCCGCCGAGCCGAAGCACCGCGCGCTCTACCTCTACCCGACGAAGGCGCTCGCCCAGGATCAGGCCCGCACGCTCGCCGCCTTCCGGCTGCCGCGCCTGCGCGCTGCCATCTACGACGGCGACACGCCCTCGGAGCAGCGCTGGCAGGTGCGCAAGTGGGCGAACGTCATCCTCACGAACCCGGACATGCTCCACCTCGGCGTCCTGCCGCACCACGACCGCTGGGGCGACGTCCTGCACAACCTGCGCTACGTGATCGTGGACGAGGCGCACGTCTATCGCGGGGTCTTCGGCTCGCACGTGGCCAACGTGCTGCGCCGGCTGCGCCGGCTGGCGCGGGTCTACGGCGCCGAGCCGCAGTTCCTGCTCGCCTCGGCGACGATCGCCAACCCGGAGGAGCTCGCACGGTCGCTGCTCGGCGCCGACGCCACGGTCGTCGCCGGCGACTCGGCTCCGCGCGCCGAGCGCACCATCGCGCTCTGGAACCCACCGCTCGTCGACGAGGAGCTGGGGCAGCGAGCCAGCGCGCTCGGGGAGGCCTCGCGCCTCATGGCCGGTCTCACGAGCCGCGGACTGAAGACGATCTGCTTCGCCAAGAGCCGCAAGGCGGCGGAGCTGATCCACCGCTTCACGTCCGAGCGGGTCGACGCCGCCACCGCGGCGCGCCTCGCCCCCTATCGCGCCGGCTACACGCCGGCCCAGCGGCGGGAGATCGAGCGCCGCCTCGTCGAGGGCGAGCTGCTCGGGGTGAGCGCCACCGACGCGCTCGAGCTCGGCATCGACATCGGCCTGCTCGACTGCGCCATCTCGGTCGGCTTTCCCGGAACGGTCGCGAGCCTGCGCCAGCAGTGGGGGCGGGCGGGGCGGCGGAGCCACGGGCTCGCCGTGCTCGTGGCGAGCGAGGACGCGCTCGACCAGTACTTCATGCGCGAGCCGGAGACGCTGCTCGCGCGGCGGGTGGAGGCCGCGATCCTGGACGGCGACAACTCGCGGGTGCTCGATGGGCACGTGCGCTCGGCAGCCTTCGAGGCACCGCTCGACGACGCCGACCGCGCCACCCTCGGGGACGCGGCGCTCGAGCGGGCGGCCGTCCTCCCCGAGCTGAAGCGCACTCCGGCCGGCTACGTGTGGAACGGGCGCGACTACCCCGCTGCCCGCGTGTCCCTGCGCTCGGCGAGCGCGGATGCGATCACGATCGTGGACGGCGCCACCGGCGCGGTACTCGGGACGAGCGAGCGCGAGCGCGCGCTCTCGACGGTCCACGACGGCGCCGTGTACCTGCACGGCGGCGAGCAGTACCTCGTGCGCACGCTCGACCTGGACGGACGCGCCGCGATCGTCGAGCCGTCGCGGGTGGATTGGTACACGCAGGCCAAGCGCGAGACGACGACGGCGATCGAGGAGGCAGAGCGGACCGAGCGCCGGCTCGGGCTCGACCTCTGCTTCGGCCGCGTCTCCGTCACCGAGCAGGTCGTGGGCTATCAGCGCAAGGCTGTCAGCGACGGGTCGACGCTCGAGCTCGTACCGCTCGACCTCCCCGAGACGAGCTTCGAGACGGAGGCGGTCTGGTTCGCGCCCGAGCCCGCTCAGCTGCGCGGCATCGACGCCATGCCGCGCCTGCTCGGCAGCCTGCACGCCGCCGAGCACAGCCTGATCGCTCTCCTGCCGCTCTGGGCCATGTGCGACCGCTGGGACATCGGCGGGCTCTCGACCAACATCCACTTCCAGACCGGCCGCCCGACCGTCTTCGTCTACGACGGTCACCCCGGCGGCGTTGGCATCGCCGAGCGCGGCTACGAAGCCTTCGAGGGCTGGGTCGAGGACACTGCACGCATGCTGGCCGGCTGCCCCTGCCGCCACGGCTGCCCCTCCTGCGTGCAGTCGCCCAAGTGCGGCAACCTGAACGAGATGCTGGACAAGGCGGGGGCCCTCGCGCTGCTCCGCCGGCTGCTCGAGGCGTAGGTGTCGATTCCGGCACCCGCCGCTCGTCATACGGGTGCAAACCACCTGAGGAGGAGGCGCATGCGCTACATGGCATTGATCTACGGCGACGAGGCGGCCTGGGAGTCGCTGAGCGAGGAGGAGGAGCGCTCCGTCATGGCCGAGTACGGGGCGTTCGGCGAGCGCGCGGGTGCGGCCGGCCGGCTGGCCGGCGGCGAGCAGCTCGCGCCGACCGGCACGGCGACGACCGTGCGGGTGCGGGGCGGCGAGACGCTCGTCACGGACGGGCCCTACGCCGAGGTGAAGGAGGCGCTCGGCGGCTACTTCCTACTCGAGTGCGATTCGATCGAGCAGGCCTGCGAGCTCGCCGCGCAGATCCCCGGTGCGACTACAGGCTCGGTCGAGGTTCGACCCGCTCACGTCGAGGAGGGCTGAGATGCGCTACGCATTTCTGATCTACGCCGACCAGAGCGACTGGGCCCGTCTGTCCGAGCAGGAGGCGGCCGAGGCGCGGGCCCGGGAGATGCCGAAGTGGGAGGCCCTGTTCGGGGAGCTCGCGCAGGTCGACCCGAAGGTGGACGGCACGGAGCTGGACGAGACGACCGCGGCAAAGACCCTTAGCGTACGCAACGGTCGCACCCTCGTCACCGACGGGCCCTTCGCCGAGACGAAGGAGCAGATCGGCGGCATCTTCGTGATCGACTGCCCGCATCTCGACGTCGCGATCGAGCTGGCGGCGAAGATCCCCACCGCCGAGCACGGCTCGATCGAGGTGCGCCCGATCGTCGAGCGTTGAGCGACGTCGAGCGTGTCTTCCGCGAGGAGTGGAGCCGTGTCCTCGCGATCCTCGTCAGCGTCCTCGGCGACTTCGACCTCGCCGAGGATGCGGCGGCCGACGCGTTCGCCGGCGCGGCCGAGCGCTGGCCACGCGAGGGCACGCCCCGGAATCCCGGTGCCTGGCTCGTCACGACAGCCCGCAACCGTGCCATCGACCGCCTCCGTCGCACCCGCACGCTCGAGCGCAAGACCGAGCTGCTCGCCCGGCTCGCCGAGCTGCCCGCCGACGAGGAGGACGTGAGCTCGATCCCGGACGAGCGGCTCGCGCTCGTCTTCACGTGCTGCCACCCGGCGCTGTCCGAGGAGGCCCGTGTTGCGCTGACGCTGCGCGAGGTCGGCGGCCTGACGACGCGCGAGATCGCCCGGGCGTTCCTCGCTTCCGAGCCCGCGACGGCGCAGCGGCTCGTCCGCGCCAAGCGGAAGATCCGGAGGCCGGGATCCCCTTCCGCATTCCGCCGGACGAGCTCCTGCCCGAACGGGTGCGCTCCGCGCTCGCGGTGCTCTATCTCGTCTTCAACGAGGGTTACGCGGCGACGGCCGGCGACGCGCTCGTGCGCGGCGACCTCTGCGAGGAGGCGATCCGACTGGCGAAGCTCCTCGCCGTGCTGATGCCGGACGAGGCGGAGGCGCTGGGGCTGCTCGCCCTGATGCTCCTTCACGATGCCCGCCGGGAGGCCCGAGCGGATGCCGGCGGCGCGCTGATCCTGCTCGCGGATCAGGATCGCTCGCTCTGGAACCGGGAGCGGATCGCCGAGGGCGAGCGCGTGCTCGAGCGGGCGCTGTCGCTCCGTCTGCCCGGCCCCTACCAGCTCCAGGCGGCGATCGCGGCTCTGCACTGCGCCTCGACTGCGGCTGAGACCGACTGGCCGCAGATCAGCGCTCTCTACGGCGCGCTAGCGCGGGTCGCCCCTTCCTCAGTCGTCGAGCTGAACCGTGCCGTCGCGGTCGCAATGGCGGCCGGCCCCGAGGAGGGGCTAGAGCTGATCGACCGGATCGAGGGCCTCGAGGGCTACCACTTGCTCCACGCGGCCCGCGCCGACCTGCTGCGGCGGCTCGGGCGAGGCGCCGAGGCGGTGTCGGCCTACGGCGAGGCGCTCGCGCTGGCGACGAACGACGCCGAGCGCGCGTACCTGGGACGCATGCTTACGGCCGTACAATCGCGGGAGTGAGGCTGTACGGCGCGCAGAGCATGACGGCGCCCCTGCGCCGCGTGCTCGTCCGGCCGCCGGGCGACATGGCGCGCTGGCGCGACTACGGGTGGCGCGCCGAGCCCGATCCGGTCCTGCTGGCACGGGAACACGAGGGTCTCTGCGAGACGCTCGCCGAAGCCGGGGCGGACGTGGTCGTGGCCGACCCGGCCGACGGGAACCCGGACGCCGTCTACGTCTTCGACCCGGCCCTCGTCTCGAAGGGGGGAGCGATTCTGCTGCGTCCAGGCAAGGAGGGCAGGCGGAGCGAGGTGGCGGCGCTCGAGCGCGATCTCGACGCGGCCGGTGTTCCGGTGGCCACCCGCCTCGAGCCACCCGCTTGCGCGGAGGGCGGCGACACGCTCTGGCTCGACGAGCGCACGCTCCTCATCGGCCGCGGCTACCGCACGAACGACGCGGGCATCGCCGCGCTCGCGGAGGCGCTGCCAGACGTGAACGTCCTGGCCTACGACCTGCCCCACTTCCACGGGCGCGGCGAGGTGCTGCACCTGCTCTCGCTGATCAGTCCGCTCGCCCCCGACCTCGCTCTCGTCCACCTCCCGCTCCTGCCCGTGCGGCTCGTCGAGGAGCTGGAGAGGCGGGACATCGAGCTCGTGGAGGTGGCCGAGGACGAGCTCGACAGCCTCGGCTGCAACGTGCTCGCGCTCGCCCCGCGCGTGGCACTCGCGCTCGACGGCAATCCCAGGACACGCCGGCGTCTCGAGACCGCCGGTGTCGAGGTGCGCGTGTACCGCGGCGAGGAGCTCTCCCGCAAGGGCAACGGTGGGCCGACCTGCCTTACCCGGCCGCTCCTACGGGGATAGGAGCGCGAGGGCGCGCTCGACTGCGTCGAGAGGCGTTTGCGCCAGCTCCACGCCGGGGATCTCCCAACCACCCGCGAGCGCAATCACCGGGCGTCCGAGGCGACGGGCGAAGCCGATCTCGGCGAGCGTGCCCCAGCTCCCCCCGACGGCGATCACGGCCCGTCCGGAGGCCACCACTGCGAGGTTCCGCGCGTGGCCGATGCCCGTGACGACCACGTGGTCGATCCAGGGACTCGCGGCGTCGTGCGACTCGCCCGGCAGGATCCCGATCGTCGTCCCGCCCGCCGACTTGGCCCCACGCGCCGCGGCGGCCATCACCTCGCCGCCGCCGCCGCAGACGACGGTGCAGCCGCGGGCGGCGAGCAGGCGGCCGATCTCCGCGGCGACTGCCTCGTGCTCCGCGCCGCTGCCGATCACCGAAACCTGGACGGCGCGCACGCTGCGAAGATAGCCCCGTGACAGTCGGGCGAAAGGCGAGAGGCGGCGTGCTCGTCGTCGGCGGCGGCTTCGCGGGTAGCTACGTGGCGCGCCTGGTCGGGATGCGCGGCGCCACGATCGTGAGCCCAGACAACTACATGCTCTTCACGCCGATCCTCCCCGAGGCGGCGTCCGGGACGCTGGAGCCGCGCCACTCGGTCGTGCCGCTGCGGGTGATGTGCCCCCATTCCGAGCTCCTGCTCGGGCGCGTCGTCTCGGTCGACGAGGGCAGGCGGGCCGTCCGCGTCGAGACGGGCGCCGAGCCCTTCGAGCTGCGCTACGAGCACCTCGTGCTCGCGCTCGGCTCGGTGGCCCGCGTGCTGCCGATTCCGGGCCTCGCCGAGCACGGTCTCGGCTTCAAGGATCTCTCCGATGCGATCAGACTGCGCAACCACGTACTGCGCCAGCTCGAGGCCGCCGAGGCAGAGCTCGACCGCGGAGATGCTGCCCGCCACCTGACCTTCGTCTTCGTCGGCGGTGGCTATGCGGGCGTGGAGGCCCTGGCCGAGCTCGCCGACCTGGTGCGCGACGCCCTCCGCCACTACCGCGCCCTGCGCGCCGTGCCCCAGCGCTGGGTGCTCGTCGACGCGGCACCCGAGATCCTGGCCGAGATCCCGCGGCGACTCGGCCGGTACGCCACCGAGCAGCTGCGAGCGCGGGGGGTGGACATCCGCGTGGGGACGACACTCGAGTCGGTGGACGCGGACGGCGTCCTCCTTTCGGACGGAGAGCGCATCGAGACCCGGACGCTCGTCTGGACGGCGGGCGTCCGTCCGCACCCGCTCCTGCGCGCGCTCGGACTCCCGCTCGACGAGCGTGGCGGCGTTCGCGTCGACGAGTACCTGCGCGTGGAGGGGCGAGAGCGCGTCTGGGCGCTCGGCGACTGCGCCCGCGTCCCGAACGGGGCGACACCGGGCACCCCCGACCCGCCCACGTCCCAACACGCGCTCCGGCAGGCTCGCCGGCTCGCGCGAAACCTGCGCGGCCCGCTCGAGCCGTACTCCTACCGCATGCTCGGCCAGGTTGCGACACTCGGCCGCCACAAGGGCATCGCGGATGTGCTCGGGCTCCCGTTGAGCGGCTTCCCCGGCTGGTTCGTGACGCGCACGTACCACCTCTACCAGCTCCCCCTGCTCTCCAGGAAGCTGCGGGTCGTGACCGACTGGACGGTCGGGCTTTTCTTCCGCCGCGACATCGCGGAGCTCGGCACGCTCGGCCGCACGCGGCGGCTCGGCGATGAGTGAGCTCCAGCGGGCGCTCGCCTTCATGGCCGCCCACGAGGACCGCGCGGCCGATCGGGTCTCGTCCTTCCGGTTCGGCAAGGCGGTCCTCACGCCGTCGCTGCCACGCGTTTACGACCTCAACCTGCTCCGGGTCGAGCGGGCGGCCGTCGCCTCAGCCGACGAGCTCGCCGCGGAGGCCGAGCGGATCCAGGGAGAGGCCGGGCTGACCCATCGCCGCATCACCGTTCCGGCCGGCGGCGAGGAGCTGGCCGAGGCGTTCGAGCAGCTCGGCTGGGAGACGGAGCGCCACGTCCTGATGGCCCACCGTGACTGGACGGCGCGCACCGAGGCGGCCAAGGGTCGCGCCGAGGAGGCCTTCGGCGACGATCTCATCCTGCTGCGCGAGACGATGATCCGGGGCGAGCCGTACGGCAAGGACGAGGAGACGGTGCGGCAGCTGACGGCGTCGAAGCGCGTCTGGGCGGACGCGCTGGTGACGCGCCACTTCGCGACGCGCGAGGGAGGCGAGATCGCGAGCAGCGCCGACCTCTACTCCGACGGGCGCTCCACGCAGATCGAGGACGTGGCCACGCTCGAGCGGTTCCGTGGCCGCGGGCACGCAAGCGCGGTCGTGGTCGCGGCCCTCGAGGCGGCGGCCGCGGCGGGGCACGACTTCGCCTTCCTGGTGGCGGAGCTCGACGACTGGCCGCGGCGGCTCTACGAGCAGCTCGGCTTCGAGCAGCTTGGGGTCAAGTACCAGTTTCTTCTGCGCCGCGTGGAGCCGCCGTAGTCGTGAGGGTTCTGGCGGCCCCAAGCGCGGCCGCTGCTACCAGGAGCGCCACTCAGCCGCACCGGGCGTCTCCTCCAGCTGCTTGAACCCGTTCCGCTGCACGCCGTCTCGAGCACGACGAGGGCGATCCAGCGAGCTTGCGCACCTCGCGCCGAAGTGTTGCACGCCGCTCAGCGCAGCGACCGCAGCGCCGCCCCGAGCGACTGCCGCGTGGTAAGCACGCCCGCGTAGAGGTCTCCGTCGCGGGCCACCCGCTCGAGCACCGCCTCCATCGTGAAGGCGGCGGGGTCGAGATCGTCGTTGACCTCGTCCCAGCGCAGCGGCGTCGACACCGGCGCGCCCGCCTTCGGGCGCACCGAGTAGACGGACGCGATCGTCTTGCCCTCGCCGTTCTGGTTCGCGTCGATGAGGACGCCGCGCCGCTTCGCCTTCGACCACTCGGTCGTGGCGAGGCCCGGGTGCGTGCGCGCGATGGCACCTGCGACGATCTCGGCGAACTCGCGAGTGTCGTCGTAGGTGTGCCGGCGGGCGATCGGCACGAGGATGTGGATGCCCTCGGAGCCGCTCGTCTTCGGGAAGCCCTCCAGCCCGACCGCCGCGAGCGCCGCCCTGACCAGGAGCGCGACCTCGACCGTCTCGCGGAAGCCGACGTCGGGCGAGGGATCCAGGTCGAACAGCACCCAGTCCGGGCGGTCGGGCTTGTCGCTGCGCGAGTACCACGCGTTCAGGTCGATGCAGCCGGCGTTGACCATCCACAGGAGCGCGAGGTCGTCGTCCACGAGTGGGTAGTCGATAATCCGCTTCTCCCGATTCGCGCGCGAGGTGGACAGGTACGACCGCCGCTCGATCCAGTCGGGCATGTGCTTGGGGGCGTCCTTCTGGAAGAAGAACTTGCCCGCGTAGCCGTCCGGATAGCGCTTCATGGTGAACGGCCGGTCGCGCAGGTGGGGGACGAGCACGGGCGCCACGGCGCGGTAGTAGGAGAGGAGATCGCCCTTCGTGATCCCCTCGTCGGGCCAGAAGGGCTTGTCGAGGTTCGAGAGCCGCAGGACGCGCTGGCCCCGGCGGATCTCGGGGGTCATGGGCTCGGGTGCCGGTGCGGGCATCTCGCGGTGCACCTCCTTTGGTTGCTTGTCCTCGCGCAGGCCGGCGTAGACGGGCGCGCGCAGCCGGCCGTCGTGCGTCCACTCGGCGAAGACGACCTGGCAGACGAGTTCTGGCTCGACCCAGACCACGTCCGCCCGGCGCACCTTCGGCATCTTCGGAGCGGCCGGGAAGGAAGTAGTCGGCCGCTCGAGGGGCCGCAGGAACCCGAGCAGGCGCTCGATCTCGCGCGCGTCGAAGCCGGTGCCGCAGTTGCCGGCGTAGCGCAGGGAGCCGTCCTGCTCCCGGACGGCGAGGACGAGCGCGCCGAAGCTCGAGAGGCGACTCCCCTGGCCCTTTGTGTAGCCGGCGATCAGGAACTCCTGCTCGTTGCGCGTCTTCACCTTCAGCCACTCCCGCGCGCGCTTGCCGGGGACGTAGCGCGAGTCGGCGCGCTTGGCGATCACGCCCTCGAGACCCTGCGCCCGCGCAGCCTCGAGCAGCGCCTCGCCGTCGTCGAAGCCAGCGGAGAAGAGCACCGTGCGGTTGCGCCGGTCGAGCAGCGACTCGAGGCGGTCTCGGCGCTCGGTGAGCGGCAGGTCGAGCAGGGGCTCGCCCTCCACCTCGAGCAGATCGAAGGCATAGAGGACGTAGCGGGTGCCGCCCTTGTCCTGCTGCATGGCCGAAAAGCTCGAGCGGCCCTGATCGTCGAGTGCGCACACCTCGCCGTCGAGCACGCAGTCCGGTGTCTTCAGCGCCTGCTCGACCGCCTTCGCGACGGAGGGAAAACGCCCCGTGAGGTCGTTGCCCGCTCGGCTCGTCAGCGTGACGTCGCCGCCGGCGGCCGTGACGAGGGCGCGGTAGCCGTCCCACTTGACCTCGTAGAGCCAGCCCCGGCCGGTCGGCACCCCTTCGGCAAGCGTCGCCAGCATGGGCGAGTAGCGGGCGCGCTCGCGCGCCTCGGGCTTGGCGGTGTCGCGCTTCCGGATCAGCAGCCAGTTCTTGGGGTCGCCGCCGAGCTTCGCCGGCACGAGCGTCCACGTGCCCTGCAGGCGCGTGCCCTCGAGCCGGACGGTCAGACCGCCGTCGCGCTTCTCCTCGACGAGCTCGTAGGTGCCCTCGTCCCAGATCTCGACGAGGCCCGCGCCGTAATTCCCCTTCGGGATCTCACCCGCGAAGGAGGCGTACTCGAGCGGGTGATCCTCGACGTGGACGGCGAGGTGCTGCTGCCCGGGCTCGAGCGGCACGCCCTTCGGCACCGCCCAGCTCGCGAGCGCGCCGTCGCGCTCGAGCCGGAAGTCGTAGTGGAGGCGCCGCGCGTCGTGGCGCTGGACGACGAAGATGGGCGCGGAGCCCTGCTTGCGGTTGCCGAACGGCTCGGGCGTCGCGCCCGGGTCGCGCTTGCGGCGGTACTCGCGCAGGCTCGGCTCGGCCATTACCGCGGGTTGCGTGCAGGCTTCCGCGTCGGGCGCTTGCGGGCGGCCTTGGCGGGCGCCCGCCGCTTGCGCTGCGTCTGCTCCACTGAGGCCTTGAGGGCGGCGAGCAGATCGATCGTCTCGGCTGGCTCGTCCCCGCCCGGCTCGGGCAGAGGCTGCCCCTCAGCCTTCGCGTGGATGAGCTCGAGCAGCTCCTTGCGGTAGGTGTCGTCGTACTTGCCCGGGTCGAACGGCTCGCTGAGGTTCTCGACGAGCGACTTCGCCATCTCGAGCTCGGCGGGGCGCAGATCGGTGGTGGCGTCGGGCTCGATGTCGTCGGGCGGGCGCACCTCGTCGGCGTAGTACATCGTCTCGAGCAGGAGCACGTCGTCGTGGGTGCGCAGGCAGGACAGGTGCTGCTTGTTGCGGATCACGACCTTGGCGATCCCGACCCGGCCGGTCTCCGCGAGCGCACGCGCGAGCAGGCGGTAGGGCTTCTCGGCACCGCCGCCGGGGCCGAGGTAGTAGGCCTTGCGGAAGAAGATGGGGTCGATCTCCTCGAGCGCGACGAAGTCGCAGATGTCGATCGTCCGCGTCAGCTCGACGTCGAGCCGGTCGAGGTCCTCGTCGGTGAGCTCGACGTAGGAGCCGCGCTCGAGCTCGAAGCCGCGCACGATGTCGCCGGAGTCGACATGCTCGCCCGTGTCCTTGCGGATCTTGTCGTAGCCGATCGGCGTCAGGTCACGCCGGTCGAGGAAGTGGAAGCGCACCTCCTTCGACTGCGTGGCGCTGTACATCTTCACGGGCACGCTCACGAGGCCGAAGGAGATCGTCCCGCTCCAGATGGGGCGCACCGTCAGGGACCTACCCGAGGGTCAGGGGGCGGCCGTCGACGCTCGCGCCCTCGAACACGCCGATGGAGCGGAAGCGGGCGCGGCGGGCGCGGCGAAGCTCGTCGCCGGGCACGCCTTCGAGCTCGTCGAGCGTCTCCCGCAGGGACTCGCCGAGCAACCGGGCCGCTTCGTCCGGATCGGTCTGTGCGCCGCCGAGCGGCTCGGGAACGATCCCGTCGATCACGCCCAGCTCGAGGCAGTGCGCGGCGTCGGGCTTCCAGGCGGCGGCGGCCTTGCGCGCCTGCGCGGCGTCGCGCCAGAGGATGGCGGCACAGCCCTCGGGCGAGATCACGGAGTAGATGGCGTGCTCCTGCATGAGCACGCGGTCGGCGAGCGCGAGCGCGATCGCTCCACCCGAGCCGCCCTCCCCGATCACGCAGGCGACGCTTGGAACGGTGAGCCGAGCCATCACGGCCTGGGAGCGGGCAATCGCTCCTCCCTGGCCGTGCTGCTCGGCGGCGACGCCCGGATAGGCGCCGGGGGTGTCGACGAGCGAGACCACCGGGTAGCCGAGGCGCTCGGCGAGCTCCATCGCCCGCATCGCCTTGCGATAGCCCTCGGGGTAGGCCATGCCGAAGTTGCGGCGGGTGCGCTCTTTGATGTCGCGCCCCTTCTGCTGCCCGACGAGCACGATCGTGCGGCCGTGGAAGCGCCCGAGACCGGCGACGACGGCCGGATCGTCGGCACGGGTGCGGTCGCCGTGGAGCTCGAAGAAATCGTCCAGCAGCCGCTCGACGTAGTCGAGCGTGTAGGGCCGGTCCTGATGGCGCGCGAGCTCGACCGTGCGCCAGATCTGCTCGTCGGTGGGCTCTGTGGAAATCTGGTCGAGCTGCTGCTGAAGGCGCTCGAGCTCGCCGGAGACGCTCGTGCGTCCGAGCAGGCGAGTGTTCCGCAGCTTGCCGAGGCGCTCCCGCAGCCTGAGCTCGTGGTCACTCGCCATTGCTGAAGATCCTGAGCAGGCGGGCGAGCGTGGCGGGCAGCTCCGGTCTCGGCACGATGGCGTCTACGTGCCCATGGCGGAGGTTCGACTCCGAGAGCCCGAAGTCGTCCGGCAGCTTCTCACGCGTGGTCTGCTGCACGACACGCGGGCCGGCGAAGGACATCAGGGCGCCCGGCTCCGCGAGCAGTACGTCGCCGAGGCTGGCGAAGCTCGCCAGCAGGCCGCCCGTCGTCGGGTGTGCCAGCACGGAGACGAGCGCGACGCGGGCGTCGTGGAGATCCTCCACGGCGCACACGGTCTTCGGCATCTGCATGAGTGCGAGGATCCCCTCCTGCATGCGCGCGCCGCCCGAGGAGACGACCGCCACGAGCGGCACCTCCCGCTCGATTGCGCTGTCGCAGGCCCGCGAGAACTTCTCGCCGACGACGCTCCCCATCGAGCCGCCCATGAAGGCGAAATCCATCACGGCGAGCTCGCACTCGCTCCCCTCGATTGCCGCCTCGCCGATCACGATCGCCTCGCCGAGGCCCGTAGTGAGCTCAGCCTCGGACAACCGCTCGGTGTAGGGCCGCAGGTCGAAGAACCCGAGTGGATCCTCCGAGCGCAGGTCGGCGGCCTGCTCGCGAAAGCTGCCCGGATCCGACACGTGCTCGATACGCGTGCGTGCGCGCATGGGGAAGAGGTGCCCGCACTGGGCGCACGTCCAGAGCGCAGCGTCGAGCTCGTCGTCGCGGTAGTGCGACGCGCACGCGGGGCACGTGTTGGGATGACGCTTGCCCTGCGGGGGCCCGGGGAGGTGCTTGTGCTCGACGGAGACGTCGATACGGCTCGACATGCGGAGGAAGTCTAGACCGGGTTGGACTCCGGGGTGAGCCCGAGGGCCGCGCACACTCGGCGGGCGGGCTCGTCGTTGCGGGGATCGTCCGTCAGACCGCTGAGGCCGGCGCCGACGACGGTCCGCCGCTCGGCGAGACCGCGCAGAAGACCCTCGAGCTCGGTGAGCGAGAGGCCGCCGGGCTCGGGCATGAACGGCAGGGCCTCGCCCGGCGCCAGCACGTCGAGATCGACCGCCACATAAACGCAGTCGCAGTCCCCGGTCGCGCGCTCGATCGCGTCGGGCCCGGCGTGGAGACCGCTGGCGTCGATGAACCTGCGCTCCAGCGGGTCGAGGCTGCGGGCGCCAACGAGGGCGACGTCCTCCGCCTCGACTGCCCCGGAGTCGATCAGCATCCGCAGCGGCATCCCCCACGAGTTCCCGGAGGGCGAGCTCTCCGGCGTGTTGAGGTCGCCGTGGGCATCGAACCAGACGACTGCGAGCCGGTCGTGTCGAGCGGAGAGGCCCTCGACCGCGCCGACGTGCGCGCAGCAGCAGCCTCCGAGGACGAGCGGCCGCTCCGGCAAATCGGCGGCGACCCCGAGCGTCTGCTCCTTCAGCGAGTCCGCGGCGACGACAGCCGTCTCGGGCAGCGGCAGCGGCAGGTGTGCAGCACCGGCCATCGTCTCGCCCCCCTCCCCCCAGGCGCGCGGCACGCGCACGAGGCCGGCGAGGAACTCGCGGCCGCAGGAATGGCACTGGTAGTCCGGGCCGACGGCGACGGCCGTGAGGGTGCGGCAGAACGGGCACCGGGCGCGCAGGCGGGACATCAGACGGCGACCTCCTTCTCGACGATGACATACCGGCGGGACACTTTCATGCCCGCCCGCTCGTACAGGCCGACGGCGCCGGTCGGGCTGCCGGCGTCCACGCCGAGGCCGGCACGCCTGAAGCCCCGGCGTGCGAACTCGGCGAGGGCGTGCTCGAGCAGCGCCTGCCCGAGGCCACGGCGCCGCCACGGCCGTCGCACACCGAGGATGCTCACCCAACCGAGCTCCGGCTCGGCGTCGCTCGGCAGGCAGAGCGCTATGCCGGCAATCTCGCCGCCCTCCTCGGCGAGAAACCACAGCGCCGGGTCGAACTGCCCCCGCCGCAGGTTCCAGTGCTCCCACTCGGCGTAGGGATCCGGCTCGTACTCCCAGGCGTCCTCGAAGGTCTCGTTCTGGACGTCGTAGACGGCCGTCTCGTCGCGTCCCGGCTCCATCGTGCGCACGGCGATCCCCTCCGGCCAGCGCGGGTGGGGGCGGCTCTCCCCCAGCTCGATCTCCATCCGGAAGCTGTGACGCACGGGTGCGAGACCGCCCCTCTCCAGGACGCGGCGTGCCCTGGTGTCGGAGGCGGCCGCCAGGCTGCGGAGGAGGGCGCCCGGAGCCGCAAGCGCGGTGGCGCGTCGCTCGAACTCGCGCAGCAGTGCGAGGCCCGCCTCCTCGTCCCTCAGTCGCAGGTCGACCCAGAAGCGCCGGTGGCGGCTCCCTTGGTCGCTCATGTCGGCGTAGGCGAGAAGGCCGCCCCCCGGAGCCTCCGCCACGAGGAAGTCCTCCTCCGGCGAGAGCTCCGGAGCATCGAACCACGTCTCGATCTCTGCCGCCGTTACGTCGTCGACACCGTGCTGCTCGCGCGAGAGCTCGTTGAGGAAGGCCGCAATCGTCCCGGCCTCGGTGCGCTCGAGGGGTCGGATCGTGTGCTCGGCGGACGCGGTCACGAGAGCTCCCGCTCGAGCACGTCGGCCTGCCAGATGGCGCGCATTCCCGCTCGCTCGTACAGGCGCGCCGCCCCCGCCGGGTTCTGCGTGTCGACGCCGAGAGCGCAGCGCCGCTCGCCGCGGCGGTAGAACTCGCCGAAGGCAGTGTGGAGGAGCGCCAGGCCGAGACCTCGCCGCCTCCACGGCCGTCGCACGGCGACGGCAGCGATCCAGCCGGCGTCGTTGCGCCTCCAGTCGCAGATGATCGCGGCGGCCACCTCTTGGCCCTCAGAGGCCACGAACCAGAGACCCGGGTCGAAGCGCTCGTTCTCGAGGCGGCGCTCACTGAAGGCCTCGAACGACTCGGGCCGGAACCCCCACCCCTCCGAGAACGCCTCCTGCACCGCCGCGTGCACGGCCCGGGCGTCGGCGAGGTCGAACGCGCGGCCCACGATACCGACGGGCCAAGCCGGAGCAGGTGGAGGGCGCTCGAGGTCGATCGCCATCCGCAGAAAGTGGCGGACGGGGCAGTAGCCGTGGCGGCGCAGGAGATCGAGCGCGCGTTCGTTCGAGTGGCCGACCGCGTTCTGGAGCCGAACCGGACCCCCGGCCCTGAGCTCGGCCGCGCGCGCCTCGGTCAGGCGGACGAGCTCGGTGCCGATCCCGAGTCCCTTGAGCCCTGGGTGCACGTAGCCATCGGCTTTGGCGGCGCCGGCGCCGTCGCTCCGGATGGAGGCGTAGCCGCCTATTCGTCCGCCTTCGAGGACGACCCAGGCGTTCCGATCGAGCTCCAGCTCCCGCCAGTCGAGGCGGAGATCCTCCTCCGTCCACTCGCTCACGCCGGCGTCGTCGAGGTCGGCTGCGCGCAGCAGGGAAACGATCTCGCCGATGTCCTTCTCCGCGGGGGGGCGTGTGGTGAGCGCGCTCATGCGGGCGCCAGCTCCTCGAGCGTGGCGGGCAGCTCGGTCAGATCGGGCAGCTCTCGCGTGGGCGACGGATCCGCCGCCTCGCCGAGGCGGTTGATCCAGACCGAGCGGAGCCCGAGGACCCGAGCCGGGACGATGTCGTGAAAGTGGCTGGCGGCGACGTGCACGTGCCGTCCCGGAGCAGGCGCCGCGAGCTCGGCGAAGCGGAGCCAGTGGCTGTGAGCGGGTTTATAGGAGCCTGTGTCCTCGGCGACGACGATCGCGTCGAACTCGACGCCGAGCGCGCGCTGGGACGCGGCGATCAGACCACGGTCGGAGTTCGAGAGAACGGCGAGCTTCCAGCCGTGGCGCCGGAGCTCCTCGAGCGAGCCCGGCACCTCGGGGAACGGCGGCCACTCGGGCAGCGAGCCTACGAGCGCGGCGGCTTCGTCCTCCGTCAGGGCGCGGTCTGCCTCGGCGGCGAGGCGTTCGAGCGTCAGCCGAAGGACAGCCGCATAGGAGCGGTACTCCTCTCCCTGCACCTCCGGCTCGAGCTCGTGGTAGCGGGTGAGGAGCTCCGGAGCCCTCTGAGCGCCGAAGAGCCGCGCGAGCACAGCGGAGATGCCGGCGTTCCAGTCGATGAGCGTGCCATAGCAGTCGAAGGTCGCCCAGCGTGCCCCGGCCACACTGCGAGCTTAGCGCGGGCGAGACCCGGCCCCCGGGGGGACTACAGGTGTTCGATCTTGAGACCTGACCCCATCCTGTTGCGGGTGTCCGATCCTGAGACCTGACCCCGTCCTGTTGCACTATCGCGGTTGGCGCGCAATGGGAGATTGCGCGTCCCCGTGTCCCGAGAACAGAGCAGCTGGAGGCCGGCCGCCGCGCGAAGCCCGGCGGCAGGCACGAACTGGACGTGTGCTCTGGGTGCTCTACCTCGAGCAGCTGCTCATGGCTGGAGCCCGGCTTGCCCGGGCGGGAGGCCAAGCCGCTGCTCAGAGACAGCACACTGCAGCGAAGGGGGGCCCGCGGGGGGAAACGGCACGTTTCCCCCCGCGTCTACTCGTCCCATGCTTTGATCACGATCGCGGCGTTGTGGCCGCCGAAGCCGAA
>Ga0183260_10001543_pt1 | contig 19127 bp, 15 predicted proteins | sample AntDrymUQ4972206_2_FD_129768 | JGI IMG/M metagenome (GOLD analysis project Ga0183260, IMG submission 129768) | Polar desert sand microbial communities from Dry Valleys, Antarctica - metaG UQ497 (22.06) (version 2) (version 2) | ecosystem: Environmental > Terrestrial > Soil > Desert | place...
CGTCCGGGCCGGCCAGGTGCCCACCGCGATACCCGCCTCGGGTCGCATGTCGAAGCGGATCGCGTGCTCGCGCGACCACCGCTGCAGCACATCGCGCTCGCCGTCGCGTTCGACGTCGTCCAGGACGACCGTCGCACCTGGCGCCAGGAAGGGAGCAAACATGTCGAGGGCGGGGAAGCGCGCGTGCGCGCTGCCGGGTCGCCAGGCCGGCGGACCGTCCACCACGAGGACGTCCACCGCAGTCCCCTCGACAGCGGTCAGGAGCACCGGCTCGTCGTACCACTCGCCGGAGTCCCACGTGTGAGCGCTGGGCCGCAGCGGGGCGCGGACGACGCGCGCGACATCGTTCAGCCGCTCCTGTCCGAGTTGCTTCTCGACGCGGTCGGCCCACTGCTGGTCGTGCTCGACGGCCAGCAGCTGCCCGGCGCCCAACTCGTGCAGTAGCCGGGCGAGGATGACGGTGCTGACCCCGCTGCCCAGTTCCACGATGTTAGGACTGCGACGGAACCACACGTCGTTCAGCACCGTCAGCAAGCCGGTCGGCCGCATCGCTCCGCTCGACCACGGCAGGAAGGGCCCGAGCAGCGGACTCAGCGCCTGCCGGGCGGCGGCGTCGTCCAGCGACGGCCGGGCAGTCGGGGCGTCATCGCTGGTCGTCACGGTCCTGACTGTGCTGCATGCGCGGGTGTGCAGCCGCATCCGCACGGTGATGCCCTCCTACGCTCGTAGCGTGCTGGGACGGCTGGGGGTCGGGTGCGTACGGCGCCACCGGCTCGTGCTGGTGGCCTGGCTGCTGCTCACCGTGGTCGGTTTCGGGTCCAGCGCACTGGTCTTCGACCGGCTGGTGCCGACCCGCGGCGGGGCCGAGACGGAGTCGATCCTGGGCTACGAGCTGTTGACCGACGCCTCGCCGTACGACGGACAGCTGGTCGCGGTCGTCGACGGCGCCACACCCGAGGACCCGGCGCTGGCCGGCGTCGCCTTCGACCTGGAGCGCCTCGGCGGCGTCGGGCGGGTCCGCTGGTCGGGCTCCCCCGACGGCGCCGACCTGACCGCGATCGACGGCCAGGCGGTCGCGTTCGTGGTCGATCTGGTCCAGGACGCCGAGGACCAGGACTCCACGGTCACGCAGGTCGAGTCGGTGCTGGGCCTGCTCGAGCGCGACGGGGTCGGGCAGGTGTACGTCGGCGGCGACCTGCTGGTCTTCGAGGAGGTCAACGAGCAGATCCAGAAGGACATCACCCGCGCCGAGGTCATCGCGCTGCCGATCTCCCTCGTGGTGCTCATCCTCATCTTCGGCGGGCTGATCCCGGCGGGGTTGCCGATCCTCGCCGCGGTGGCCTCGGTCGGCGGCGCCTTCCTGGGCCTGCTCGGCTTCTCCATCCTGCTCGACCTCGACCCCAACGTCGTGGCGGTCACCACCTTCATGGGTCTGGGCCTGGCCATCGACTACTCGCTGCTGATGGTCAGCCGGTTCCGCGAGGAACGCGGTGCCGGCCGGAGCGTCGCCGAGGCCGTGGTCCGCACCACCGAGACGGCCGGCCGGACGATCCTGTTCTCCGGGCTGACCGTCGCCACCGCCCTGGCCGGCCTGTTCGCCTTCGCCGAGCCCATCTTCCACGGCATCGCCGCGGCCGGGGTCACGGTCGTGCTGATCGCCGTCCTCGCCGCGCTCACCCTGGTCACCGCGCTCCTGGCCGCGCTCGGCCACCGGTTGAAGGCCCCCGCCGAACCGGTGTCCGACGACGGCCGGTTCGCGCAGCTGGCCGCCTGGGTGCAGCGCCGCCCGTGGCCGGTGGCCCTGCTGACCGCGGCCGGTCTGCTGCTGGCCGGGGCCCCCATCCTCGGTGTCACGTTCGCCAACGGCGGGTCCGAGCTGCTCCCCGCGGGCTTCGAGAGCCGCCAGGTCGACGAGCTGCTCGCCGACCGCTTCCCCGGTGGCGGCACCGATCCGGTCCTGGTGGTCTCCCGGGCCCCGGCCGCGGAGCTGCAGGGCTGGGCGCTGTCCACCGTCACCGAACTCGCCGACGGCACGGTCGCCGCCGTGCTGCCGCCCGTGCCACTCGACGGGGGCGTGAGCGTGCTGTCCGTCCTACCAGCGGGCCCGAGTCAGGGCGACGTGGCCCAGCAACTCGTGGCCGACCTGCGCGCGAGCGCGCCGCCCGGCGAGTCCTACGTGACCGGCGAGGCGGCCATCCTGGTCGACTTCCAGGATTCGATCGCCAGTCGGGCCCCCTGGGCGTTCGCCCTCGTCGCGCTGGCCACGCTGGTGCTGCTGTTCCTCATGACCGGCTCGCTCGTCGTACCGATCAAGGCGCTGGTGATGAACACGGTCTCGCTCGGTGCGACGTTCGGCGCCCTGGTCTGGATCTTCGCCGACGGGCACCTGGAGTGGTTGCTGCGCTTCGAGGCGACAGGCGCCATCGAGACCTGGGTACCGGTGCTGGTCTTCGCCTTCGCCTTCGGCCTGTCGATGGACTACGAGGTCTTCCTGCTGGCCCGGATCAAGGAGGCGTACGACGGCGGGGCGCCCAACGACGCCGCGGTCCGCCTGGGGCTGCAGCGCTCCGGGCGGATCATCACCTCGGCCGCGCTGCTGGTGGTGATCGTGTTCCTCGGCTTCGCCACGGCGCAGATGCTCGGCTTGAAGCAGCTCGGCGTCGCGCTCGCGCTGGCCGTCGCAGTGGACGCGACGGTCGTTCGCTGCCTGCTCGTCCCGGCCACCATGACCCTGCTCGGTGACCGCAACTGGTGGGCGCCCGCGCCCCTGCGCCGGCTGCACGCGCGGTTCGGCCTGCGCGAATCGCCGGCGCCGTCGCCCCGGGAGCCGGCCCTGCGCTAGTCCGCGCGGTCCACCAGGTCGGCCGGAGTCACGCGCAGCGGAAACGGCCGGGTCACGAGGAACTCCTCGGTGCCGACGGCGTGCGCCGCCTCGACGTAGTCCTCGCCCCGGAGTTCCAGGGCCAGGATCGACGGAGCGCTGGGGTCGGGATCGACCAGCCAGTACGACGGCGTGCCGTGCCGGGCGTAGGCGGCTCGCTTGAGCGTGCGGTCGATCAGGGCCGTGCTGGGCGAGCGGATCTCGACTGCCAGCAGCGGGGCAACAGGCAGGTTCATCGCGGTGAAGTCCGTCCGGCGGGCCACGAGCAGGTCCGGCTGCAGCTCGGTCGACGGTGTCAGCAGGATGGCGAACGGCGCCAGGATCACCCGCAGGTCCCGCGGGCAGGCGGCCTGCAGCCGCACGTACAACTGGCCCAGCACCGTCTGGTGGCTGAAGCCTGAAGACGGGCTCACGAGCAATGTCCCGTCGAGCAGCTCATAGCGATGGCCGTCGTCGGGCAGGGACTCCAGGTCGGCCGCGGTCAGCGGCCGGCCGAACGGCAGACCGGTCGCCGCGGAGGTCGTCACACTCACCATGCTGCCTTCTGTCGCACACCCGGCCAAGTCTGTCGACCGGCGGCCGACCCCGCGGGCGCCGTCCACAGGCTCAGGCGATGCTCACCCCACGCAGCTCGACCGGGCCCGAGCGTGGCGTCCAGGATCACCTCCTGCCTCGGCCACCGACGCACTCGGCGCGGCCACGACCGGCGATCCGAGACCAGAACCGGAGCGCGGCGACCAGGCAGACGAGCAGGCGGCGGGTACGGGTCATGGCAAGCCTCCCGGAACTGTGGCGCGACGGCGCACAGCGTAGGGGCAGGTTTACGCACCGGCCCGTCGGTCAGCGAGGGTTCGGGACGGCGTCGATGCCGGCCTCCTTGCGCTGCGCGGGCGTGATCGCGGTCGGTGCCCCCGTCAGCGGGTCGTAGCCGCCACCGGTCTTCGGGAACGCGATCACCTCGCGGATCGAGTCCGTCCCCGCCAGCAGGGCGCAGACCCGGTCCCAACCGAAGGCGATCCCGCCGTGCGGCGGCGGTCCGTAGCTGAACGCCTCCAACAGGAAGCCGAACTGCTCCTTGGCCTGCTCCTGGGTCAGCCCGATCACATCGAAGACCCGCTGCTGGACGTCCGCGCTGTGGATCCGGATCGACCCGCCGCCGATCTCGTTGCCGTTGCAGACGATGTCGTAGGCGTAGGCCAGCGCGTGGGCCGGGTCCTTGTCGAACCGCGAGGTCCAGTCGGCGTTCGGCCCGGTGAACGGGTGGTGTACGGCGGTCCAGCCGCCGGCCGCGCCGGCCGCCGTGTCGGCGGGTTCGAACATGGGCGCATCCATCACCCACACGAAGCGCCAGGCATCCTCGTCGATGAGCCCGCAGCGCCGGCCCACTTCCACCCGGGTGGCGCCGAGGATCGCCAACGCCTCGGCCCGCGGCCCGGCGCCGAAGAAGATGCAGTCCCCGGGTGCGGCACCGGCCGCCTCGGGCAGCCCGGCCAGGTGCTCGGCGGACAGGTTCTTGGCCACCGGTCCGCGCAGTTCGCCGTCCTCCCCGACCAGCACGTACGCCAGCCCCCGCGCGCCCCGGCTGCGGGCCCACTCCTGCCACGCGTCCAGGGTCTTGCGCGGCTGTGCGGCTCCACCGGGCATCACGACGGCGCCGACATGCTCGGCCTGGAAGACCCGGAACTCGGTGCCCGCGAAGTAGGCGGTCAGGTCGACCAGCTCCAGGTCCAGCCGCAGGTCGGGCTTGTCCGACCCGTAGCGACGCAGCGCCTCGGCGTACGTCATCCGCGGGATCGGCAGCGGCACCTCCACACCGAGCAGGTCGCCCCACAGCGCGGCCACGACCTCCTCGCCGAGCTCGATCACGTCGTCCTGGTCGACGAAGGACTGCTCGATGTCCAGCTGGGTGAACTCCGGCTGCCGGTCGGCCCGGAAGTCCTCGTCCCGGTAGCAGCGGGCGATCTGGTAGTACCGCTCGAGGCCGGCCACCATCAGCAGCTGCTTGAACAGCTGCGGCGACTGCGGCAGGGCGTACCAGTTCCCCGGCTGCAACCGGACCGGCACCAGGAAGTCGCGGGCCCCCTCCGGGGTGGATCGGGTCAGCGTCGGTGTCTCCACCTCGGTGAAGCCCCGCTCGTCCAGGAGCCGCCGGGCCACCGCGTTGACCCGGGAGCGCAGGCGCAGGATCCGGGCCGGCTCGCTCCGGCGCAGGTCGAGGTAGCGGTGGTGCAGCCGGGCGTCCTCGCCCACGCCGGCGGCACCGGCGCCCTCGACGGGGAACGGCAGCGGGGCAGACTCGGACAGCACCTCCAGCTCGGTGGCGGTCACCTCGATCTCGCCGGAGGCCAGCTCGGGGTTGTCGTTGCCGGCCGGTCGCCGTTCGACGGTCCCCACCACCCGCAGGCAGAACTCCGACCGCAGCCGGTGGGCCGCCTGCGCCATCGCACCCTCGCGGAACACCACCTGGACCAGACCGGAGGAGTCGCGCAGGTCGATGAAGATGACCCCGCCGTGGTCCCGGCGGCGGGCCACCCAGCCGGCCAGCGTGACGGGTTGGCCGGCCAGCTCGGTGGTGAGCGTTCCGGCGGCGTGCGTGCGGATCACTGCAGCATCTCCTGAAGGGTCGTGACGAGGGAGTCGAGATCGACGGCCTGCTGTTCGCCGGTGCGCAGGTCCTTGACCTGGGCGACACCGGCAGCCAGATCTCGCTCACCGAGCACGACTGCATACGTCGCCCCCGACCGGTCGGCGGACTTCATCGCGCCCTTGAGACCGCGCCCGCCGTAGGCCATGTCCGCCGCGAGTCCGGCGCGGCGCAGCGCCCCGACCACCGCCGACAGCCGGGCGGTAGCGACCTCACCCAGCGGTACGGCGAAGACCGCGCAGCGCGTGCTCTCCACGGCCGGCACGCCCTCGGCGCGGCGGGCCAGCAGCACCCGGTCGACGCCGAGCGCCCAGCCGACCCCGGGTAGGTCCGGCCCGCCGAGGAGCGTGGACAGCCCGTCGTAACGCCCTCCGCCGCCGATCGCGGACTGGGCGCCGAGGCCGTCGTGCACGAACTCGAACGTCGTGCGGGTGTAGTAATCCAGGCCGCGCACCAGCCGTGGGGCCTCCGCCCAGCGGACCCCCAGCCCGGCCAGCCGCTCCCGAACGACGTCATAGTGCGCCGCGCAGTCCGCGCAAAGGTGCTCGGCCATCAGCGGCGCCTCGGTCAGCTGGGCCTGCACCTGCGGCCGCTTGTCGTCCAGCACGCGCAGCGGGTTGAGCTCGACCCGGCGCCGGGTGTCCTCGTCCAGGTCGACGTCACGCAGGTACTCCTGCAGCAGCTTGCGGTACGCCGGCCGGCAGGTGGCGTCACCGAGGGAGGTCAGGAGCAGCCGGAAGCCGCTCAATCCGGCCGCCCGGAAGCCGCCGTCGGCCAGGGCGACCACCTCAGCGTCCAGCGTCGGGTCGTCCAGGCCGATCGCCTCGATGTCGACCTGCGTGAAGTGCCGGAAGCGGCCGGCCTGCGGGCGCTCGTACCGGAAGTTCGGCCCGGCGGCCCAGAGCTTCACCGGTAGCGGGCCGGCGTACAGGTGGTGCTCCAGGACGGCGCGCATGACCCCCGCGGTGCCCTCGGGCCGGAGGGTCAGCGAGCGTCCGCCCTTGTCGTCGAAGGTGTACATCTCCTTGCTGACGACGTCGGTGGACTCCCCCACGCCGCGGGCGAACAGCGCGGTGTCCTCGAAGATCGGCGTCTCGATGTAGCCGTAGCCGGCCAGCCGGGCCGGTGCCACCAGCGCCGCCCGCACGGCGAGGAACTCCTCGGACGCCGGCGGCAGCAGGTCGTACGTGCCTTTGGGCGCGGTGAACATCACAGACCTCGGCGTACGGCGGGGACCGGCAGTCCCTGCAGGAAGGGGTTGCTCGCCCGCTCCTGGCCGATCGTGGTCTGCGGGCCGTGGCCGGGCAGCACGATGGTCTCGTCCGCCATCGGCAGGCAGACCCGGGCCAGCGAGTCGAGCATCTGCTCGTGCGATCCGCCGGGCAGGTCGGTCCGGCCGATCGAGCCGGCGAAGAGCAGGTCGCCGGACAGCAGGACCGGCGCCTCGGGGTGCGCCAGCTCGAAGGCGACCGACCCGCGGGTGTGCCCCGGCGCGTGCCGGACGGTGAGTGAGACCCCGGCCAGCGCCAGCTGTGCCTCGTCGGTCAGCTCGGCCACGTCAGAGGGTTCGGTGAACGACAGCCCGCGGATCATCGCGCCGATGGCCTCACCGTGCCACGACAGTGGGTCCGACAGCATCGCGCGGTCGTCGGGGTGGATGTAGGCAGGGATGCCGTAGCCGTCACAGACCGGGACGACCGACCACATGTGGTCCAGGTGTCCGTGGGTCAGTACGACGGCGACCGGCTTGAGCCGGTGCTCCTCCAACACCGCGCGCAGCGGGCGTTCGGCGTCCTGACCGGGGTCGATCACGACGCACTCCTGCCCGGCCCCCGGAGCGAGCACGAAACAGTTGGTGCCGAAGGCTCCGGCGGGGAACCCGGTCACGAGCACAGCGCAGCTACCTCGTTCCTCGGTGGTGGTCCTCTCAGGCTACCGAGCAGCGACGACCTCTTCGCCGCGGCCAAGCACCTTGCCGCCGAACGCGGCAAGACGTTCACCAGTGTCGTCGAGGAGGCGCTGAGCCTGCTGCTGAGTGCTCCGTCCGTCCCGCCGTACAAGTTTCGACTTTCCGGTCACGCACGGCACGCGACCACCATCGATCGACATCGACAGCAACGCCGCCATCGACTAGTACTCGGACCACCTCGAATGGGGGTCCTCCCGCCGGTGATCGCGGTAGATACGAACGTCCTGGTCTACGCCCACCGGGCCGAGTCCCCCCTGCACGGCGTGGCCCGCGAGCGGCTGAAGTCACTGGCCGAAGGCGCTACCCCGTGGAGGTGCGCGGTGCGGTCACGAACGATGCGGTTCTCGTCGCCATCTGCCGAGAACACGGGGTGGACACCTCCTGACAACGACCGCGACTTCCGGCGGTTCTCCGGGATTCGGGTGGAGCTGCTGACCGGCTGACCGGTGCTTGCCTCATCTGGGCCTCACACGGCGTCCCGTATCGTGGCGGACCGGTCACCGGCGGTCCGCGATGACGGACCGGCCGAGGCAACGGGTGAGGTCAACCTCGAGGAGAGTTCGTGCCGACGAGCAAGCAGAAGCGGCAGGCTGCGCAGCGACACCTGCAACGCCAGCTGGAACGCCGGGCGGCGCTGGCCCACAAGCGGCGCCAGCGCAACCTCACCCTGGCCGCGGCCCTGGCCGTCCTCGTCGTCGTCGGTGCGGTCTTCCTGATCACCACCCTGGGCTCCGACGATCCGCAGGAAGCGGCCAGCCCGACGCCGACGACCGACCCCGCAGTGACCGAGCCGAGCGCCTCGGCCGTGCCCGGTGAGTGCGCCTTCATCCCCGGCGACCCGGCCGCTCCCAACGTCACCGACGTCGGGCTGCCGGAGACGCCGGCTCCCACCGAGGGCACCGTCGAATTGGCCGTCGCGACCAGCCAGGGCGACATGACGTTCAGCCTGGACCGTGCGTTGGCGCCGTGCGCCGTGCAGAGCTTCACCTACCTGGCCGCCCAGGGCTTCTACGACGACAGCCCCTGCCACCGGATGGTCAACCAGGACATGTTCGGCGTGCTGCAGTGCGGCGACCCGAGCGGCACCGGCAGCGGCGGGCCCGGGTACGCCTACTCGCAGGAGGCGCCGGCCGGCGAGAACCCGTACGCCAAGGGCGTGATCGCGATGGCCAACAGCGGGGCACCGGACACCACCAGCAGCCAGTTCTTCATCATGTTCGTCGACACGGCCCTGGACCCGGCCTACAGCGTGATCGGCACCGTGACCATGGGCCTGGACGTGGTGGAGACGGTGGCCGCGGCAGGCAACGACGGCTCGTTCGAGCCCAGCCCGGGTGGTGGCGCGCCGAACCAGCCGATCACTATCGAGTCCATCACCCAGCTGTCCTGATCATCCCAGGGGCTGCGCGAGCGGAGCGACAAGCCCGGGGGCAGCGCCCCCGGCGGGGGGTGTCAGGGGGCAGCGCCCCCCTGAGCGGGGGGTCCGGGGGGCGAAGCCCCCTGGGGAATGTCTCAGCCGCCGCTGACCCGGTACACGTCGTACACGCCCTCGACGTGGCGCACCATGCGCAGCAGGTCCGACAGGTGCTTCGGGTCGCCCAGCTCGAAGGTGAACCGGCTGACCGCGACCCGGTCCCGCGTGGTCTGCACGGTCGCCGACAGGATGTTGACGCTCTGGTCGGACAGCGCCCGGGTGACGTCGGAGAGCAGGCGGTGGCGGTCCAGCGCCTCGACCTGGATGGCGACCAGGAACACCGAGTTCGTCGACGGTTCCCACTCGACCTCGATCAACCGGTCGGCCTGGGCGTGCAGCGAGCCGGCGTTCGTACAGTCCTGGCGGTGCACGGACACGCTGCCCCCGCGGGTGACGAAGCCCAGGATGAGATCGCCCGGCACCGGGGTACAGCACTTGGCCAGCTTGACCCAGACGTCGGAGGCGCCGCGGACGACGACGCCCGGGTCGCCGGTGGGCCGGCGACGGACGTCCTTGGCCGGTACGGCGGTCTCGGCGATGTCCTCGACGGCGCCCTCGGTCCCGCCGAGTGACAGCACGAGCTTGTGTACGACGGACTGCGCCGACACCTGGTGCTCCCCCACCGCGGCGTACAGCGCGCTCACGTCGGCGAAGTGCAGGTCCCGGGCCAGGGTGGCCAGGGCGTCTCCACCGAGCAGCCGCTGCAGCGGCAGGCCCTGCTTGCGCATCGCCTTGCCGATGGCGTCCTTGCCGCCCTCGATGGCGTCCTCACGGCGCTCCTTGGCGAACCACTGCCGGATCTTCGTGCGGGCCCGGGAGCTCGCGACGTAGGCCAACCAATCGCGTGACGGACCGGCGGTGGCCGACTTCGAGGTGAAGATCTCCACGACGTCGCCGTTGGCCAGCTTGCGCTCCAGCGCGACCAGGCTGCCGTTGACCCGGGCACCGATGCAACGGTGCCCCACCTCGGTGTGCACGGCGTAGGCGAAGTCGATCGGCGTCGAGTCGCCGGGCAGGCTGATGACCTCACCCTTGGGGGTGAACACGAACACCTCGCGATGGCCGAGGTCGTAGCGCAACGTCTCCAGGAACTCCCCGGGCGAGGCGGTCTCGCGCTGCCAGTCGACGAGCTGGCGCAGCCAGAGCATCTCGTCCTGGCTGAGCGTCGGGGAACCCTCCGGGGTCTCCTTGTACTTCCAGTGCGCCGCGATGCCGTACTCCGCTGTGCGGTGCATGTCCCGGGTCCGGATCTGCATCTCCACCGGCTTGCCGTCCGGCCCGATCACCGTGGTGTGCAACGACTGGTACATGTTGAACTTCGGGGTGGCGATGAAGTCCTTGAACCGGCCCGGCACCGGTTGCCAGGCCGCGTGCAGTACGCCGAGGGCGGCGTAGCAGTCCGGCATGGTGTCCACCAGCACCCGGATGCCGACCAGGTCGTAGATGTCGTTGAAGTCCCGGCCGCGGACGATCATCTTCTGGTAGATCGAGTAGTAGTGCTTGGGCCGGCCGGTCACGACCGCGGACAGCCGGGCGCCCTTGAGCTCGGCCCGCACCCGGTCACCGACCTCGGTCAGGTAGGTGTCCCTCGAGGGGGCGCGCTCGGCGACCAGCCGGACGATCTCGTCGTACCGCTTGGGGTACAGGGTGGCGAAGGCGAGGTCTTCCAGCTCCCACTTCACCGTGTTCATCCCCAGCCGGTGCGCGAGCGGGGCCAGCACTTCGAGGGTCTCCCGCGCCTTGGCCTCCTGCTTGGGTCGCGGCAGGTGACCCAGGGTGCGCATGTTGTGCAACCGGTCGGCGAGCTTGATGACCAGGACGCGGGGGTCGCGGGCCATCGCGACGATCATCTTGCGGATCGTCTCGGCCTCGGCGGCGTCGCCGTAGCGGATCCGGTCGAGCTTGGTGACCCCGTCGACGAGGTGCGCGACGTCGGGGCCGAACTGCGCGGCGATCTCCTGGACGGTGAAGCCGGTGTCCTCGACGGTGTCGTGCAGCAGGCTGGCCACCAGGGTCGTGGCGTCCATCCCCAACTCGGCCAGGATGTGCGAGACGGCGAGCGGGTGGGTGATGTACGGGTCACCACTCTTGCGCAGCTGCCCGCGGTGGCGCTCCTCGGCGACGTCGTAGGCGAGCTGCAGGGTGGCCACATCGGCCTTGGGGTGCGCGGCCAGCAGCACCCCGGCCAAGGGCTCGAGCACCGGGCGGATGGGCACCGACGGCCGGGGTCCGGGCATCATCCGCCGCGCAATCCGGTCGCGGACCCGCCGCCGGCGCAAGGCTCCACCGGGCTCGCCCGGCGGGGTCATCGCTCGCGGTGGCGTCGTGCCGCTGGTGGCCACCTCGGCAGGGGTAGGTGTCCGGTCCGCGGCGGGCTCGACCGCCGCGGGTCCGGCCGGGGGCACGGCGCCGGACTGGCTGGGAGCGGACGGCGGTGGGTTCAGGGCGACTCCTCCAGCAGTGCTTGCCTGGACAAGTCTAGGACCGGTCGGCCTCCCGCATGGGAGCCGCACCTACCGGTCGTCGCGCGCTCCCCCGACCGACCGGTGGCCGCAGTCCCCCTCGGGATGGCGGCCACCGGCGCATCATCCGGCCCCCGGCCGGACGAACGGTCAGTCGTTCGGGTCGCTGGTGTTGATCTCGCCGTTGACGCCGTCGGGGAAGAAGCCACCGGAGGTCACCGACGCCGGGTTCAGGTAGACGATGTTGAGTACCTCCCCGGCCGTCCGGCTGAACGCCAGACCGCTGCTGTCGGTCGGGACGATGTTCGCCTTGCCGCCTCGGGTGATGCCCTGGTCCTTGTCCTCCGGCCCGTCGAGGCTGTCGCGGGCGTCGGAGATGGCCTGCGCCTCGGCGCCCAGGTCGTTGGCGAACATCACGGTGCGGATGTTGGCCGCGTGGTATGCCTCGACGGCGAGCAGGCCGGCCGCCGCCTCCAGGAACACCTTGCTCGCGAGCAGCGGCGCCGCTCCCTTGTATGCAGTCACGCCGACGTCTTCGAAGATGAACGCGCCGAGCAGGAAGTTCGTCTCGTTCGCGAACGGGTCGAAGGTCTCCCCTGGGCCAATCAGCCCGGCGGCGAGGGCGGCGGCGGTGAAGCTGTCCACGAGATCGATCGTGGGCCGCGCCACCTTGGCCGAGCCGAGCGCTCCGCGCAGGAACTCGACGTGATCCTGCTCGTCGCCGGCAATCTCCTCGGCGTACTGTCTGATCGACTTGGTGACGAAGGGCACCTGGCGCCCGCCGGTGACCCGACCGAGGTCACCGCGTCCGCCGATGGACCGGACACCGAGCCCGAAGCCCCGGACCGCGCGCAGATAGAACTCCGCTTCGAGGTACTCCAGGTTCAGCGCGAAGTTCAGCACCGCCTCGTCGCTGATCGCGCCGCCGGCCGCTTCCTCGGCGTACGCCGCGGTGGAGCCGGTCAGCGCGGCAACACCGACACCGGCACCGGCCAGTCCGGTCGCGGCGAGGAAGCGACGGCGGTCCAGCCGGTTTTCGGTGCTGCGGAAGATGGCCTGCTTAACGAACGCTTTGTCATGCACGTGGATCCCCCATGCCTGGAGCCGGTCGACGGTCCGCGGCCGCGGAGTCCGCCGAGCGACGGACCCGTCGGCAGCCCTCTTGCCCGGGACTGCCCGCTCAGCATCGAGGGCAGCCCGGCTTACTGCAAGTGGTTCGCGGATACTGACTGAAGGGGTATTTCGGCACCGGGATCGACGTCAGAGCGTGAGCATCGCCGCGACCGGCCCGGGGACGGCGGCCCGGCCACCGAGGTCGGCGAGTTCCACGAGCACCCACGCCGAGGCGACGCTGGCTCCGGCCAGGGCCACCAGGCGACTTGCGACGGCCAGCGTGCCGCCGGTGGCCAGCACGTCGTCGACGAGCAGAACGCGCTGCCCAGGTCGCAGCGCGGTGCGTTGCAGCTCCAGGACGTCGGCGCCGTACTCGAGGTCGTACACCGAACTCCAGATCGGACCCGGGAGCTTTCCGGGCTTGCGCAGGGGGACGACGCCGAGCCCGGCGGCCAGGGCGATCGGCGCGGCCAGCAGGAAGCCACGGGCCTCGACGCCGACCACGACATCGACGTCGGCCATCACCGGATCCTGCGTCACGTGCTCGACGACGGCGGCGAACGCCTCGGGCTCGGCGAGCACCGGCAGGATGTCGCGAAACAGGATGCCCGGCGCCGGAAAGTCGGGGACGTCGAGGATCAGGCTCCGGATCCGCCGGCCCAGCTCACCGGCGGCCTGCCCGGCGCTCACCGCTTGCGCTTGCCCGCCGGGCGTCCGCGCTGCTTGCTCGTCGGCCGGGGGCGCTGGCCGGCGGACGGGCCACGAGCTGTCGATCGGCGCTGAGCCGCGCTCGCACCGATCGGCTTCTCCGGGGTGGTAGCGGGGTCCTCGACCACCGCGTCGTCAGCGTGTGTCTCGTCGGTGGAGACGTCCTCGGTCGCCGGGCCGGCAGCGGCCGAGGCATCGTCCACCGCCGTCTCGGTGACCGAGGATGTGGCGCGCGGGGCGTTCCCGCGCCGGGCGGACGGCTGAGGCGCCGCCACAGCATGGTCGGTCTCCGCCGCTGCGGACGGCTCCTCCGTGGGCGCCGGGGTGTCGCGTTCGGCCTCGGCGGTCGCCGTGCCGGTCTTGGTCAACGGGACTGACGCCGCCGTGCTGCCCTGCGCCTTCGCGCCCGGCTTCGGCGTACTGGCCCCCTTGCCCGCAGCCGGCTGCCGCGGGACCGGCTTCCCCTTCAGCCCCACCGCCGCCTTGGCCGGGCGCTTCGCGGTGGTCCTGGCCGGCCCGGGCACGTCGGCGTCGGCACCGCGGCCGGAGGCCTTGCGGGCCTCGACCCGCTTGCGCAGGGCGGCGTACGCCGGCTCCCGCTCCTTGAGGTCACACAGGATCGGGGTGGCCAGGAAGATCGAGGAGTAGGCGCCGGCCGCCAGCCCGACGAAGAGCACCAGCGCGAGGTCCTTCAACGTGCCCGCGCCGAGCAATCCGGCGCCGACGAAGAGCAGGCCGGCCACGGGCAGCAGGGCGATCAACGAGGTGTTGATCGAGCGCATCAGAGTCTGGTTGACCGCGAGGTTCGCCGCGGCGGAGTACGTGGTGCGCGAACCGCCCAGGATGCCGCGGGTGTTCTCGTCCACCTTGTCGAACACCACGACGGTGTCGTACAGCGAGAAGCCGAGGATGGTCAGCAGACCGATCACCGTCGAGGGACTCACCTCGAAGCCGACCAGGGAGTAGATCCCGGCCGTGACCACCAGGTCGTGCAGCAGCGCGACCACGGCGGCCACGGCCATCTTGGGCTGGAAGCGGATCGCGATGAAGATGACCACCGCGATCAGGAAGACGATGAGCGCCTGGAGGGCCTTGCTCGTGATGTCGCCGCCCCAGCGCGCGCTCACCGCGGACTCGCTGACGTCGGCCTCGTCGATCCCAACCGTGTCGGCGAGCACGTTCGCGACCTCGGCGGCGGCGGCGTTGTCCAGCTCCGGCGTGCGCAGCAGCAGCGCGTTGCCGCCGACCACCTGGACTGTCACCACCTCGACGCCGAGATCCTCGACGGCGGCTTCGACCTGCTCGACCTGCTGCTCGGTGCCCGCCAGCTGGAAGGAGTTCCCGCCCTCGAACTCGATGCCGAAGTTGAAGCCGCGCAGGCCCATCGAGGCCAGGCAGATCAGCAGGATGACCGCCGAGGCGATGTACCACCGCTTGGCGTTGCCGATGAAGTCGAAGCCGAGTTCGCCGCGGTAGAGCCGGGTTCCGATGCTGGCCACGGCGCTCAGTCCTCGCTTCCGGCGCTGTGCGCGGTCGCCTTGGTGCCGGCCCTGGACGAGCGGGTCCCAGCCTCCGCGCGCCGGCGGGCCGCGGCCCGCTCCCGCGCCCCCGAACCTTGATCGGCCTCGGTCGGGGCCGGCACGACGTCAACGACTTGCCCGAGTCCGGAGAAGCGCGGGGAACTGAAGCTGCGGTTACGCGAGAGCAGGCTCACCACGGGGTGGGTGAACAGGAAGACGACGACCAGGTCGAGGACCGTGGACAGGCCCAGGGTGAACGCGAAGCCCTTGACCTCGCCGATGGCCAGGAAGTAGAGGATGGCCGCGGCCAGGAAGCTGACGGCGTCCGCGGACAGGATTGTCCGCCGGGCCCGGACCCACGCTCGCGGTACGGCGGAGCGCACCGAGCGTCCCTCCTGGATCTCGTCTTTCAGCCGTTCGAAGAACACGACGAAGGAGTCCGCCGTGATGCCGATGGCGACGATGAACCCGGCGATGCCGGCCAGGGTCAGGGTGAAGCCGATCTGCCGGCCCAAGATGACAAGCACCGCGTAGACCACGACGGCGGACAGCAGCAGGCTGGCGATGGTGACCAGACCGAGCAGCCGGTAGTAGAGCATCGCGTAGACGAACACGAGCGCGACACCGATGCCGCCGGCGATCAGGCCGGCCTGGAGCTGCTCGAGCCCGAGAGTCGCGGAGATCGTCTGCGCGTTGCCCTGCTCGAAGGTGAGCGGCAGCGAGCCGTACTTCAGGGAGTTCGCCAGGTCGGCGGAGGTCTCCTCGGTGAAGCTACCGGTGATCGTCGTGGTGCCCTGGATCGTCCCCTGGATCTCCGGGGCCGAGATGACCGCGCCGTCGAGGGTGAAGGCCACGAGGTTCGCCGGGTCGTTCGGCGTGACGTTGACGTTGTGCTGAGAGGTGTACAGCGCCCACTCCGCGGACGCCGCGTTGTCGAAGTCGAGCAGCACGTTCCAGCCGGTCAGGCCCTGCGTGTCGAAGGAGGAGTTGGCGTCATCGATGCTCGTGCCCTCGATGATCGACGGTCCCAGCAGGTACTTGACCGCGCCGTCGGTGCTGCACGCGGCGACGTGGGACGCGGGCAGGTCCGGCGCGGCGGTCGGATCCTGCTCGCTGCAGTCGAGGTCCACGAGCTGCTGCTGCGCGCATTCCAGGGTCACCGCCTCGTCCGAGGCGAGCCCGGCGCACGGATCGGCCGCCGAGCCGCCGTCGGTGGGTGGAGCCGATGTCGCAGCGTCGCTCGGCGGCGCACTGGTCGCTGTCGTCGTGGGATCACCGGGGGCCAGCCCGGCGGCGGACTCGCTGGCCGACGTGCCGGAGGCCTCGGACGTGGGGGCGGCCGGTGTGGTCGGGGTACCGCTGTCGGTCCCGCTCGCCGGCGGGGTCGCCGGCGGGGGCCCCGCGGCCGGCAGCGGCTGGGTGACAAGAGGGCGCAGCCGCAGCTGCGCGGTCTGCCCTAGTTCCTTGGCCTGTTCGCCGTCGTCACCCGGCACCGATATGACGATGTTCGTCTCGCCCTCGGTGACCACCTCGGCCTCGGCCACGCCCAGGCCGTTGACCCGGCGTTCGATGATCTGCCGGGCCTGCTCCAGGCTCTCCGCCGTCGGCGGCTGGCCGTCGGGCGTCCGCGCCTGCAGGGTGACCGTCGTGCCGCCGACCAGGTCCAAGCCCAAGCGTGGAGTTGTCGCGTCGCCGACGAAGAAGACCAGAGCGTAGAGCGCGGCGATGACGGCCGCCAGCGCGGCGAAGTACCGCCCAGTACGCAGCTGGCCGGGCGGGGCTGCCACCTGTTCCTTCTCCTCCGTCGTCCGATGCCGTCTGCGGGCGGCCCACGAGGGCGGCCCGGTCACGGCCAGTATGTCTCGACTCCGCGCCGCAGTACCGGCGCTGGGGAGCGGAGCGCTACCGAGTTAGTTGTCCGACGCCTTGCCCAGGTCCACCGGACCGGCGCTGCCGCCGCCGGCCGGCGAGGAGCTCGAACGGATTTCGAGCACCGCGGGGCGGGCGAAGCGGGCCACCGTTCCGGGCGCGATCTCCACGTCGATGCTGTCGTCGTGCAGGCCCTTGACGGTCGCGTGCAGCCCACAGGTGAGCATGATCGGCGTACCCACCGTGAGCGAGGATTGCAGTGTGGTCTGGCGCTCGGCCATCTTCTTGCGCTGCCGGGCCGGCAACACGAACAGCAGCACGAAGGCCAGCCCGATCAGCAGGATCGGCAACAGCGACTCCACGAACCATCCTCTAGCTCTTCGGCGCCTTCGCGCGGGATTGCCTGCCGCGCCCGGATGCGCTTGCCGGGCGAGTCTAGGCGCACCCGCGCGGCGCGCCAACGACCCGAAGGCCGGTCGTCCGCTACCGGACGCCGCCTACCCGGGCTCGAACAGGGTCGCCTCCATGGTGCCAGGCCACCCCGCGCGCCCGCCCGGCGGCGGCAAACCGAGGTGCACCCAGGCGGCGTCGGTGGCCACCCGGCCGCGCGGCGTGCGGGCCAGCAGGCCGGCCCGGACGAGGAACGGCTCAGCGACCTCCTCGACGGTCTGCGCCTCCTCACCGACGGCTACCGCCATCGTCGAGACACCGACCGGTCCCCCGCCGAAGCGGCGAATGAGGGCGTCGAGCACCGCCCGGTCAAGCCGATCCAGCCCGAGTTCGTCGACGTCGTAGACCGCCAGCGCCTCCTGCGCGATCTGGCGGGACACCACGCCGTCGGCCCGGACCTCGGCGAAGTCGCGAACCCGGCGCAGCAGCCGGTTGGCGATCCGCGGGGTTCCCCGCGACCGGCCGGCGATCTCCTCCGAGCCCTCGGGGAGTAACGCCACCCCCAGTACCTCGGCGCTGCGGCGAAGCACCCGGACCAGGTCGGAATCGGAGTAGAACTCCATGTGGGCGACGAAGCCGAAGCGGTCCCGCAACGGCCCGGTCAACAGACCCGAGCGTGTTGTCGCCCCGACCAGGGTGAACGGCGCCACGTCCAGCGGGATCGCCGTCGCGCCGTGGCCCTTGCCCACGATGACATCGACCCGGAAATCCTCCATCGCGACGTACAGCAGTTCCTCGGCCGGCCGGGCGATCCGATGGATCTCGTCGATGAAGAGCACGTCGCCCTCGGTAAGGGTGGACAGCATCGCCGCGAGGTCGCCGGCCCGCTCGATCGCCGGGCCGCTGGTCACCCGGATCGGTGCCCCCAGCTCCGCGGCGATGATCAGCGCCAGGCTCGTCTTGCCCAGTCCCGGTGGCCCGGACAGCAGGACGAGGTCCGGCGGGCTGCCCCGGCGCTTGGCGCTCTCCAGCACCAACTGCAGCTGCTCGCGGACGCGCTCCTGACCGACGAACTCGGCCAGTCGGCGGGGGCGCAGCGAGGATTCGAACTCCCGCTCGTCGCCGTCGGCCTCCGGCGAGACGGCCGTGGGCTGTTCCACCGGAAAATCGGTCATCGTCGGCCCAGCATCCGCAACGCCTCGCGCAGGAGCACCGCCAGTTCCACGTCGGACCCGGCTGGGGGCTCCACCGCCGACACCGCCTCGTCGGCCTCCCGCCCGCTCCAGCCCAGGCCCACGAGGGCCTGTCGGAGCTGGTCACGCCACGGGGCGGACGGGGTCAACGGACCGTCGGCTGCTCCCGGTACGTCGTCGCTGAGCGAACCGATGCGGTCGCGCAGTTCGACGATGAGCTTCTCCGCGCCCTTCTTCCCCATGCCGGGCACCTGGGTCAGCGTGGCCACATCGGCCGTGACCACGGCCCGCCGGATCTCCCGCGGCGGATGGATCGCCAGCATGGCCTGGGCGAGCCGGGGGCCGACGCCGTTCGCGGTCTGCAGCAGCTCGAACAGCCCCCGCTCGTCGTCGTCGGCGAAGCCGTACAGGGTCAGGGAGTCCTCGCGTACGACGAGCGAGGTGGCGAGCCGCCCGGGTTCGCCGACTCGTAGTCGGGCCAGCGTGCCGGGCGTGCACTGGATCGCCAGCCCCAGCCCCCCCAGCTCGACGACCGCACCGTCGGGTCCGAGGGCGACGACCGTGCCGCGCACGCTGGCGATCACCGCGCACCCCGGTGCGCGGCCAGCGCCCCGTCGAGCCGGCTCTGCGCGGCGCCGCGCCACACGTGACAGATCGCCAGCGCGAGCGCGTCGGCGGCGTCGGCCGGCGAAGGCGCCTGCGACAACCGCAGCAGCCGCGTCACCATGGTGGCCACCTGGGCCTTGCCGGCCACCCCCGAGCCGGTGACTGCCGCCTTGACCTCGCTCGGGGTGTGCAGCGCGACCGGCAGACCGGCCTGCGTGGCCACGAGCAGCGCCACCCCGGCGGCCTGCGCGGTACCCATGACCGTGCGGACGTTGTGCTGGCTGAAGACCCGCTCCAC
>Ga0183260_10001544_pt1 | contig 19126 bp, 18 predicted proteins | sample AntDrymUQ4972206_2_FD_129768 | JGI IMG/M metagenome (GOLD analysis project Ga0183260, IMG submission 129768) | Polar desert sand microbial communities from Dry Valleys, Antarctica - metaG UQ497 (22.06) (version 2) (version 2) | ecosystem: Environmental > Terrestrial > Soil > Desert | place...
GCCGACGTCTTCAACGAACTGCGTGAAGCACAGGGACGACACGATCTGCTCAACATCCAGGTCGTGTACGGCGGCTGCATGGAAGCGTGCACCTCCGGGCCGGTCGTGGCCGTGATGCCGGACAACGTCTGGTACGGCGGCGTGACCGTCGAGGACTGCGACGCGATCATCACCGAGCACTGCATCAAGGGGCGGCCGGTGGCGATGCTCCAGCTGACGCCTGACGATTTCATCGCCCCGGACTGGTGACACCTTCGGTCGACGCCCCCTCCTCCCCCGCGTGACCTGTGCTGATCTTGCTGTCCACGATCGCCCGCACAGCAAGTTCACGCGGGAGGAGGGGCGTCGGGAAGAGGGCCGGGGCGGGGGGGAGACGCTCTTCCTTTCCTCTTACCTGACGGTGCCATCGTGGCGGCAACTCGTGCCCGAACTCCCGGAGGTCCGTCATGAAGCTCACCCGCCGCAGCGGCGCAACCGTCGTCGCCTGGTCGACCGCCGCCGTCCTCGGCGCCGCGGTGTTCAGCGGGTTCGCGATGGCCGGCCCGTCGACCTCGGCACCGGCACCGGCACCGGCACGGGCGCCGGGCGTGCAGCCGCAGGCCGCCGAGTCCGCGTCGCCGTCGGCCTCGCCGAGCCGCCAGCCGCGCCCGTCGGCGTCGGCGTCGGCGCGGCCGAGCCGCTCGGGCGAACCGAAGCCGCGGCCTTCGGATGACCAGCGCCGCCGCCAGGGGCACCGGGTCCTGCACGGCGAGACCGTCGTGCAGACCGACAACGGGACAGCGATCCACGTCGTGCAGCGCGGCATCGTGACGGCCATGACGTCGACGTCGTTGACGGTCCGCAGCGCGGACGGGTTCACGCTCACCTGGACCCGCGACGCGAACACGCGCATCCGGACGGCGCCGAAGGGCCAGGAGCAGCGGCCGCTGCGCGTCGGCGACGACGTGATGGCGCGCGGCGTACGCCGCAACGCCTCGACCGTGCTCGCGCGCCAGGTGCACGTCGTGCTGGAGGGCGAGAACGGAGAGCGACCGCGCCGGTCGCCGTCGCCGGCTGCCTGAGCGGTTCGCCGCGGTACCGAGCCCCGGGGCTCATCCGCCGAGGATCAGCCCGGTCGCGATGAGCGCGACGAGGATCGCGACGCCGAGGTAGACGGACCGCCGGACGTGGCGGCCAATATCCGGCGGCTGCCACGGCGCGCGGCGGCGACCGCAGTCGCAGATGCCCGGCTCGAGCGCGGCATGCCCCTGGTCGCAGACGAACCGCGGTCGCTCGCGTACGTCGTACCCGCAGCGCGGGCAGTCGGCGGCCCGGCGCGTCTGCTGCTCGTCGCAGCGCGGACACCGCCGGGCCCGCGCCACCTCCGCGCCGAGGAACGCCGCGGTGCCGCCGAAGAGCACGGCGAAGATGACGAAGCTGACCGTCGTCTGCGCCAGGTCGTGGTGCAGGGCGGCCGCGGCGCCGTACACCAGCGCCGCCGTCACGAGGGTTGCCGCGCTCCCCCAGCGGATGGCGAGCCGCCGCGCCTCGGACCGGGGTCTTGTCACCCGTCGAGCGTAGGCGGGGTCGCTAAGGTGCGTTACGGAGGCGCGATGACCGTCGATCACGTCGAGTCCGGTTCGCCGGCACAGCCGGGCGAACCGGACTCGAAACCGCAGTGGCACGAGCTGTTCCACGAGGTGGTGCAGACCGGGCTGTGCACCGGCTGCGCGGCCTGCGTCATGGCCTGCCCGCGCGACGTCCTCGGCTACGACCACGCCACGTCGTACCAGCCGTTCAACGTCGAGGAGACGACGCTCGCCGACAACTGCGTCTTCGGGGAGAACGGCTGCGACATCTGCACCCGCGCCTGCCCGCGCTTCCGCGACTGGGAGGTCGCCTCCGACGTCGCGCTCTTCGGCCGGCCACGGGCGGCGGACGAGCCGATCGGCATCTACGAGAGCCTGCTGCTCGTGCGCGCGGTCGACCCGGCGGTGCACGCGGCCGGCCAGGACGGCGGGCTCGTGTCGGCGCTGCTGATCTGGGGGCTGGAGACCGGCCGCATCGACGGGGCCCTGGTCTCGGACACGTCGACCGAGCGGACGCTCGACGCCGTGCCGGCCGTCGTCACCGACCGCGAGGGGGTGCTGCGCACCGCAGGCTCGCGCTACACCTACTCGGCGAACCCGCTGGCGATGCGCCGGGCGGAGGAGCTGAAGCTCAAGAACCTCGCGCTGGTCGGCATGAGCTGCCAGTCGTCGATCAACGGCACCGTCAACGCGCGCGGGTTGAACAAGTACGCCAACCGCATCGCGCTGACGGTCGGGCTGCTCTGCTCGAAGACGTTCACCTACGACGGGATGTACGCCGGTGCGCTCGTCGAGGAGCACGGGATCCCGCTCGACACCGTCAACAAGGTGAACATCAAGGGGAAGTTCATCGTGTGGCACGGTGAGCGCGGGACCGGCGATGGCGGCCTTGGGACGCGCGTCGACATCCCGCTGAAGTCGACGCACGTGCACACCCGGCCGGGCTGCGTCACGTGCCCGGACTTCGCCGCCGAGCACGCCGACATCTCCACCGGCGGCCTCGGGCAGGGTGACGGGTGGACGTTGACCGTCGTACGCACGCAGCGCGGCGTCGACTGGATGCACGGGCTGCTCGAGGCCGGCCTGATCGAGACCCGACCGGCGACCGACGACCCAGCCGCGGTGAACCTCATGAACAAGCTGGCGCTCAACTCGCGCAAGCGGTGGCCGGCCGAGCGGCTCGGGCTCGGGCGCGAGGCCGCGGCGCCCGGTCGCGCCGTACTGCCGCCGCTGCTCCCGCTGCTCCCGGTGCCGAAGGTGCCCCCGCGCACCTAGTGGTGCGTGACCCGTCCCACCACCGGCGGATCTTGGACGCGTCGAGCTCGAACTGCGCACGCGAGGCGCGTCCGGCGTCCAAGATCCGCGAAGGGGTGGGGGGCGCTCGTCGTCAGCTGACGCAGTAGTCGAGGCGCGAGCGAAGCTCCGCGGCGAGGTCGGTCGGTCCGTCGATCGTGACGACGTCGTCGCCGACCCGGCCGCCCCAGAGCCAGAGCAGCGTGTCGCCGGGCGGACCGGTGACGACGAGCTCCGTGGCGCCGGCGGTGTCGTCGGTCGACACCGGTACCGCGTCCCGGCCGAGGGTGACGTGCCACGTGCGGCCGCCGGAGCTGACCAGGACGCTTCGACCGGTCGCGTCCTCGACCGGCTCGTCGACGTACCACGGTCCGCCGAGGAAGACGACAAGCACCTCGTCGATGCCGTCGACCGCCAGCTCCTCGTCGATCGGCGTCGGGTCCCCGAGCGCCAGCTCGGCGTCGTACCGGTGCACGACGGTCTCCTGTGCCATCCGCCGGTGCCAGAACCCGACGGTCTGGTCCGGTGGGTACCACGTGTGGCTGGGATCGGCGGCGTCGCGCGAGGAGAGCTCGGCGCACAGCGTCGTCAGCTCGCGGTCGAACCATGCGAGCAGGTCGCCGTCGGACGGCTCGGTCGCCCACTCGCCGTCGTCGGGCCGGCGGAGGAGGCGCATGCAGGCGACCTTGTGCGCGTAGACCGACGCGGTGTGCCGGACCAGCGCCGCGACGTCCCACTCGGGACAGCTCGGGACGGAGGCGGAGAGGTCACGGGCGGCGACGTCGCGCAACCGGGCGGCGTCGCTGCGGAGGTGGCGCAGGTAGTCCTCTGGCGTCATGCCCGCACCCTCCCATGCTCGGGCGAGCGGCGCGATCCGCCCAACCATGACCCGGATTGCCCCCCTCTGAGCGCAGACGGGGACATGGTTGAGGGCTATAGCGGCAACGGTCGTCCACAGAATCCGCACTGCCGCTCCATCCGGCACCCCGGAAACAGCAGCGTCGGACCATGCCCGCCGCGCTGATCGAGTTGGCCCGCCGCCAGGCCGGCGCGTTCACCCGTGACCAGGCACTGCGGCACGGACTGTCCGACTCGGCTCTGCACAGGCTGGTGCGGCGGGGGCTGCTCCGCTGCCTCGACACCGGCGTGTACGCCGCATCGACCGAGCCCGACAGCATGCCGCTCGGCCTCTGGGCCGCGCTACTCGCGGCGGGCCCGCCGGCCGCCGTGGCGGAGCTCGCCGCGTGCGCGGTCCACGGCCTGCGGGACGGCTCGGTGGCGAAGCCGGTCATCGGCGTACCCGCAGGTCGTCACCCGGGCGTCACACCCGGAGCGCGCGTGCGGCGGCTCACCTTCTGGGACCGGATGGACGTGGTCGAGCGCGACGGGATCCCCGTGCTCGGCATGCGTGACGCGATCCTGACGGCGGCGCGGGTGAGCTCCGTCAGCCGGCTGCTCGCGCTGGTGCAGGCGGCGTCGTTCGAGCATGGTCTCGACGTCGCCGAGCTCCTGGTACGCCGCCGCCGTGGCCTTCCGGGGTCCGGCCGGCTCGGACGCGCGCTGGCCATCTACCTCCGTGGTCAGGACTCCGCGTTCGAGGCGACGACGTACCGGGTGCTCGACCAGGCCGGTGAAGCCCCCGACCACACCAACGTGATCCTGGTGGCACCCGACGGCCGACGGACCGGCCCGTGGGACGAGGTATGGGCCGACGGGCGGGTGGCCGACCTGGACGGGCGCGAAGCGCACCGCAGCGCCGTCGCGCGCGAGCGAGACGCCGCGAAGACGCGGCGGGCCAGAGCGCTCGGCCTCGACGCCGCGCGATGGACGAGCGACGACGTCGCGGAGACCGGCCGGTTCCTCGCCGAGGTGAGACGGCGGCGCGCGCGGGTCGCCGGCTGGTCTGCGGAGCGAAAGGCGGTCGTCGCGCAGCTGATAATCGAGCATCTGCCGGGGCGCGGCTGTGTCTGCGGCCACGAAGCCTCCCGAACCATGACCCATCCCGAACGTAGAGGTGGGAAGAAGGGGTCATAGTTCGGTGGGGGGGCGGGTCAGGGGTCGGCTTCGAGGACCTCGCTGGCCGGCGGAGCCGGTACGTCGGCCGGGTGGGCCAGCAGCGCCTCGACGGCGTCGAGGGTCTCCGCCGCCGACGTCGTCCACACCAGCGCGTCGTTGATCGACGGGCGGGCGAACCCGCGGGCAACCAGCTGGTCGACCTGTGCGCGCAGCGGTCCGAAGGCGTCGTCGGGATCGCAGACGACGACCGGCTTGGTGTGCATGAGCAGCGTGCGTGCGGTCCACACCTCGAGCAGCTCCTCGAGGGTCCCGATCCCGCCCGGCAGCGCGACGAACGCATCGGACCGGCGGTCCATCTCGCCCTTGCGCTCGCGCATCGTGTCGACGACGACCAGCTCGTCGGCCTCGTGGTCGGCCACCTCGAGCGCGAGGATCGCGTGCGGGATTACCCCGACCGTCGACGCGCCGCCGGCGCGCGCGGCGCGGGCCACGGCGCCCATGGCCGACACCGACCCGCCGCCCGTGACCAGCGAGTGGCCGCGGCGCGCGATCTCCGCACCGACCTCGGCGGCGAGCTCGACGTAGCGGTCCGGGATCGCGGTCGAGGATGCGCAGAACACGCAGATGGTCGCCATGTGCAGGTTGCTCTAGACCCGGCCCTCGTGCCGCCGCGCCTCGGCGAACTCCACGATGATCCGGACCGCCTCGTCGACGCTGTCGGTGACGCGCAGGAGGTCGAGGTCCTCCGGGGAGATCTTGCCGCCGGGCAGCATGACCTCTCGGATCCAGTCGACCAGGCCGCCCCAGTACGCCGACCCGAGCAGCACGACTGGGAACATCGTCACCTTGCGCGTCTGCACGAGCGTGATCGCCTCGAACAGCTCGTCGAGCGTGCCCATCCCCCCCGGCGTGATGACGAAGGCCTGGGCGTACTTCACGAACATCGTCTTGCGCGCGAAGAAGTAGCGGAACTGGATCCCGATGTCGACCCAGTCGTTGAGCCGCTGCTCGAAGGGCAGCTCGATGCCGAGCCCGATCGACACGCCGCCGGCCTCGCAGGCACCTCTGTTCACCGCCTCCATGATCCCGGGGCCACCGCCGGTGATGACCGCGAGGCCGGCCCGGGCGAGCGCCGCTCCGAGCTCGAGACCCTGGGCGTACTCGGGGTGGTCGGTCGGCGTACGCGCCGACCCGAAGACGCTGACGGCGGGCCCCAGGTCGGCGAGCAGGCCGAAGCCCTCGACGAACTCGCTCTGGATGCGCAGCACCCGCCACGGGTCGGTGTGCACCCAGTCGGAGCGGCCGCGGCTGTCGAGCAGCCGCTGGTCGGTGGTGCCCGCCTCGACCGCGCGTCGGCGCAGGATGACCGGGCCGCGGCGCTTCTCCGGCGGGTGGTCGGTGCCCTTGTCGACGCTCATGCGGCCAACCTACCCAGCCCGGCGAAGCCGAACGATGTCCGCCGTCACGCCTGGGGGCGGGAAGAAGGGGTCATTGTTCGGGGCAGGAGGGGGCGGGGCGGCGGGGGCGGGAAGAAGGGGTCATTGTTCGGGGCAGGAGGGGGCGGGGTCAGGTGAGGAAGGCGCGGAGGACCGCCTCCGCCTGGCCGAGCTGGCGCAGCTCGACGTACTCGTCCTTGGTGTGGGCCAGGTTGGGGTCGCCCGGGCCGAAGTTCAGCGCCGCGATGCCGAGCGCGGCGAAGCGCGAGACGTCGGTCCAGCCGAGCTTGGCAGCCGGCGGCGTGCCGACCGAGGCGAGGAACTCCTGGCTCACGTCGCGGTCGAGGCCGGGCAGCGCTCCGGGGGCGGAGTCGGACACCGTGACGTCGAAGTCGGAGAGCACCTCGCGCACGTGGTCGGCCGCCTGCTCCTCGCTGCGGTCCGGAGCGAAGCGGAAGTTCACCTCGACCGTGCACAGGTCCGGTACGACGTTGCCGGCCACGCCGCCGGAGACCCGCACCGCGGACAGGCCCTCGCGGTACTCGCAGCCGTCGATGACCACCCGCCGGGCGTCGTACGACGCGAGTGCGACGAGCACCGGAGCGGCGGCGTGGATCGCGTTGTCCCCGAGCCACGACCGGGCCGAGTGGGCCCGCTTGCCGCGCAGCGTCACGTCGGCCCGCATCGTGCCCTGGCAGCCCGCCTCGACCGCGCCGTTCGTCGGCTCCATGAGGATCGCGAGGTCGGCGTCGAGCCAGTCGCGGCGGTTGCGCGAGAGGCGGCCGAGGCCGTTGCGCTCGGCCTCCACCTCCTCGTTGTCGTAGAACACGTAGGTCAGGTCGTGCCGCGCGTCGGTGAGCGAGGACGCGAGCCGCAGCATCACCGCGATGCCCGCCTTCATGTCCGACGTACCGCAGCCGTAGAGCCGGTCGTCCACGACGCGGGACGGCAGGTTGTCGGCGACCGGCACGGTGTCGAGGTGACCACCGAGCAGCACGCGGCGCCCCCGACCCATCGAGGTCCGCGCCACGACGGCGTCGCCGTCACGGTCGACCGACAGGTGCGGCAGAGTGAACAGCGCCTCCTCGACGAGGTCGGCGAGCGGACCCTCGCGACCGCTGACGGACGAGGTGTCGACGATCACCGCCAGCAGCTCGTCGGCCGGCATCGACAGGTCGAGCGACGACGCCTTCACCCCGGTGACGTCGGTCATGTGGCGACTCCGTGCTCGCGGAGCACGTCGTTCAGCGCGAGCTTGTCGTGCTCGGTGCCCTCCAGGCGGCGCAGCACCAGCAGGCACGGCATCCCGAAGTCGCCGCCGGGGAAGCTCTTCACCCGCGAGGCGCTCACGCAGACGGCTCGCTCGGGCGCCTCGCCGCGGGGCAGCTCGTCACCGGTCTCCGCGTCGAAGACCCGCGTCGACGCGGTCAGGATGCAGCCGGCGCCGAGCTTGGCGCCGCGGCGTACGCGCGCACCGTCGACGACCATGGACCGCGACCCGACGAAGGCGTCGTCCTCGATGACCACCGGCACGGCGTTGGGCGGCTCGAGCACCCCGCCGATGCCGACGCCGCCCGAGAGATGGACGCGCTTGCCGATCTGCGCGCACGAGCCGACGGTCGCCCAGGTGTCGACCATCGTGCCCTCGTCGACGTAGCCGCCGATGTTGACGAACGACGGCATGAGGATGGTGCCCGGCGAGATGTAGCTGCCCCACCGCACGATCGCGCCGGGTACGACGCGGACACCGTCGAACCTCGTCTTCAGCGGCATGCGGTCCTGGTAGACGAACGGCCCAGCCTCGCTGGGTGCCATCTCGAGCACCTTGAACGACAGCAGGATCGCCTGCTTCACCCACTCGTTCACTACGACTTCGCCGTCGTCGCCGATCTCGGCGACCCGGATCTCCCCGCGGTCGAGCGCCTCGATCGCCTTGCTCACCACCGTGCGCGCGTCGCCGTCGACCGGGGTCAGGTCGGCCCGTCGCTCCCAGAGCTCGTTGATCGCGGCCTTCACAGCTGCTCCTTCTCGAGTCGTCGCGCGGCTGCAGCCACCCGCTCGTCGGTCGCGGTCAGTGCGACGCGCACGTGACGCGCGCCGTCCCGCCCGTAGAACTCTCCTGGCGCGACGACGATCCCACGTCGCGCGAGCGCGTCGACCAGCGCCCAGCAGTCGTCGTACGCCGGATGGCACGCCCACAGGTAGAGACCGCCCTGCGAGTGCTCGACAACCAGCCCGGCCTTCTCGAGCGCCGGCCGGAGCATGTCGCGGCGCGCGCGGTAGCGGGCGCGCTGCTCCTCGACGTGCTCGTCGTCGCCGAGCGCCGCGACCATCGCCGCCTGCACCGGCGCCGGGACGAGGAAACCCGCGTGCCGGCGTACCGCGAGGAGCCGCGCGACGACGTCGCCGTCGCCGGCGACGAAGCCCGCGCGCAGGCCCGCGGCGTTGGACCGCTTCGACAGCGAGTGCACCGCGAGCACGCCGTCCGTGCCATGGGCCAGCATCGAGGTGAACGGCGCGTCCCACGCCAGCTCGGCGTAGCACTCGTCGCTGACCAGCAGGACACCGCGTCGGCGCGCCCACCCGACGAGGGCCTCGACGTGGTCGGGCGGCGCGACGCGACCGTGCGGGTTGGCCGGGTAGTTGGCCCAGAGCAGCGCGGCGCCGTCGGCGAGCGAGTCGAGCGCGTCGAGGTCGAGCAGGCCGTCCGCGAGAGGCACCGGAACGGACTCGCAGCCGGCGAGCCGCGCCCCGACGCCGTACGTCGGGTAGGCCAGCGCCGGGACGAGCACCCGGCCGCGGGCGGCGAGCAGGAACGGCAGGAGGGCGACCAGCTCCTTCGACCCGATCGTGGGCAGGACCTGGTCGGGCGGGCAGTCGACGCCGAGCCGCCGCGACATCCACGCCGACGCCGCCGCACGGACGGCGGGAGTCCCCGCGGCGTACGGATAGCCGGGCGCGTCGGCGGCCCCGCGCAGCGCGTCGGTGACGACGTCGGGCGTGGGGTCGACCGGCGTGCCGATCGAGAGGTCTACCACGCCGTCGGGATGCGCGCGGGCGACCTCGGCGTACGGCGTGAGACGGTCCCACGGGAAGTCGGGCAGCTCGTGGCCGCTCAGCTGAATTGCCCTCCCGCCGGCGCCGGTGGCAGTGGTGCGGTCTACTCGGGCATCGCCTTCACGAGGGGGCCGTCGAAGGGCTGTGCACCGATCTTCGAGTAGCCGCCCGGCGAGCCGAGGTCGGCGAAGAAGTCCTTGTTGTCCTTGGTGAACGGCTTCCAGGTCGCCGGCACGTCGTCCTCGTAGAAGATCGCCTCCACCGGGCAGACCGGCTCGCAGGCGCCGCAGTCGACGCACTCGTCGGGGTGGATGTAGAGCGACCGCACACCTTCGTAGATGCAGTCGACCGGGCATTCTTCGATGCAGGCCTTGTCCTTCACGTCGACGCACGGCTCGGCAATGGTGTAGGTCACGTGGAGCTCCTCCTCGAGGGATGCGCGGTCAGGTCAAGGCTGCGCTGCGCAACTAGTATCACAGCCCGACGAGGAGAGCGTCACATCTCCAGCCACGGGCCCGGCGAGACGAGGCGACGATCACCAGCGAGGAGCAGCAGAGGGGTCCGTATCGGGTCCACATCACCCCGTCCGACGTGGGTTCGCGGGTCGCCGTACGACGGGTCCTCGACGACGGCCGGGAGGGTCTGGGCGACGTCCTGGGCGACCTCGAGGGGTGGTCCGACGGACGGCTGCGGATCCGGACGCGCGACGGCGCGCTCGTCGACGTCGACGAGCGGCAAATGCTCTCCGGGCGCCGAATCCCGCCGCCTCCGGCACGTCGCGGCACCGCATGACCGGCACCGCACGTCGCGGCACCGCACGTCGCGGCACCGCATGACCGGCACCGCATGACCGGCACCGCATGACCGGCGGCTCACGGGCACGGTTCGCAAGCGTGGTCCGCGAGGCCGAGGTCGACCTCGGCCTGGCCTGCCTGCTGATCGGCGCGGAGACCCATCCCGACCTCGACGTCGACGCCGCACTGCGGTTGCTCGACCAGCTCGCCGAGGACGTCGCGCCGGCCGTGGCGCAAGCCCGCTCCGCGGACGAGGTGGCGGCGGCATTGGGGACGGCGCTCGGCGCGCGGGCCGGGTTCCGCGGCGGGGAGGAGGACTACGGCGACCTGCGGTCGTCGCTGCTGCACGAAGTGCTGCGGCGCCGGCGCGGACTGCCGATCCTGCTCTCGGTCGTCTACGTCGAGGTGGGTCGTCGGGTCGGTCGTCAGGTGCTGCCGATCGGCCTGCCGGGGCACTTCGTGGTCGGCGTACCGGAGGCGCCGGACGGCCCGCCGGTGCTGCTGGACCCGTTCGCCGGCGGCGTCGTGTGCTCCCGGGACGACGTCCTGCGCCGCGTCCGCGCGGTGACCGGCGACGCGGCGTACACCGACGAGGCGGCACTGGCGCCGTGGGACCCGGGCGCCGTCCTCGGCCGGGTGCTGGCGAACATCCGCGGGCACTCGACGAGCGCAGACACGCTGCGCACGCGGCTGTGGGCCACCGAGCTCGCGCTGCTCCTGCCCAGCCACCCGCTCGCGCTGCGGCGGGAGCGGGCCGAGACGCTGGCTCGGCTCGGCGACTTCCTCGGCGCGGCGACCGAGCTGGCCGGCTTCGCCGAGGCGGTCGGCGACGCGGACCCGGCGGCGGCCGAACGTGCGCAGCGCGAGGCGCGCCTGGTCCTGAGCCGGCTGTCATGACGCTTCGGTCGACGCTTCGCCTGCGCGGCGCCGACGGGCGGCCGACCGACGTCGGCGTACGGCCTCGGCGCCCAGTGGTCATCGGCGTCGCGCTCACGGGTGACCTCGCGACCGACGTGCGACGCGCGGTACGGGCAGACGTCGTACGCCGGGCGGTGGAGCACCGGCGGGGCGTCGGGCGCGTGGTGGCGCTCGGGGCGGCGTACGACCCGCTCGTCTCGGCGGTCGACGAGGTCGGGTGCCGGCCGCTCGAGGCGGCGTTGGCCGGGGTCGGTCTGTGCGACGTGGTCGTCGGTGACGCCGCCGCCCGGGTGGTGGCGTGCGTGCCGTCCGGCGACGGCGAGCCGCTGCCCGACGCCCGTGGGCTCGTCTTGCGGCACACCCTGCTCGGCGGGTCCGACGTCGGCGAGGTGGAGCGCTGGCAGCGCGCCGTCGCCGAGTGGGCGGAGTCCGCGTCGGAGCCGATGTGCGCGGCATACGTCGCGCGCGCCGAGGAGGCGGCGGACGACGACGCCGACACCGCGTCGATCCTCGACGCGCTGCGTGAGCTCGAGGCCGACCCGGTGCTGGCGCCGGGGGGCAAGTTCGAGACGTTCGCGCACCTCGATGCGCTGGTCGGGCTCGACCTGAGCAGCCGCGTCGGCCAGCCTCGCTGAGCCCTGACCCCCGCCTTCCCACCCCCGCGGATCTTGGACGCGCGACGGCGTAGGTCGTGCTCGCGCGGCCGGACGCGCGTCCAAGATCCGCCGGGGATCGGGGGGCCGTCCACATCCCGCGCCCCTCCCCGCACGTCACCGCGCGGTCCCAGGGGCCCACCCGCACACGCAGGCGCGTCGACCGCGGTGGACGACGGTGAGGTCCGCCCGGAACGGCGCGGGTACGACGGCGGCGCGGATCCGGCGTACCAGCCGCTCGGGGTCGCGCCGGTCTGTGTTGGTCAGGCGAACGACCCGCACGGCGATCTCACCGGCTTCGGTCGACTTCGTCTCGTCCCGCTCGGAAGCCGACGTCGAGTCGTGCTCCGCAAGGCCGTCGTACTCGTAGGCGACTCCGACCTCGTAGTAGCCGTCGAACGGGCCGACCAGGCGCCCGCCGGCCGTGCGCACCGAGACGTTGCAGTGGTCGGGCGGGAAGCCGGCGCGGCGCAGCACGCGGTAGACCTCCGCCTCTGGGCTCGAGTCGTGCCCCCGGTCGTAGCGGGCCAGCACCTGCGCCAGGCGGGCACTGCCCGGCAGTCCGCGACGGAGCTGCTCGCGGATGTCCTCGACACGGAGGCGGTGGTCGAAGACAGCCTGTTGCACCGCTGCGTGCAGGGCGCGTCGCGGCAGGAGCGGGGCCAGTGTCACGACGGTCTCGACCGCACCGAGTCGCGGCAGGCCAGCGTCGAGCTCGACCTTCGCGGCCGCCCACCAGGACACCCGGCGTACGGCGGCCGTCGTCGCCCGAGGCCGCCGAGCGCTTGGTACGACGAGCTCGGGACGGCCGAGGTCCGCGCACCCCGGCAGACCGAGCAGCCACCCCGCGGTCAGCCCGGCGAACGCGCACGGCTCCCCGACCGACAGATAGGCGACCCACAGTCGCTGCAGAGGCTCGTCCGGCGAGCCGGCCACGACGAAGACGTCGTGTTGGCGGCGGAGGTGCCGGTCCGCGACGAGCCGGGCGAGGTCGTCGCGACTCAGGCCACTGCGGAGCGCCTGGGCGACGGTGAAGACACCCCACTGGCCGGCGGCGGCAGCCGCGAGCGCCGCGGGCATCCCGACTGGTCGGCTGGTCGCGAGACGTGCTGCGGTCATCGCGAGGGTGGGTCGGCTGATGTCGAGACGTGCTGCAGTCATCGCACCAGGCTGCACCGGAGGCACTCACGACGGCGCCGTCGGCAGCGAAGCTGTGGACGACGCCTCCCCACCCCATGCGGATCTTGGACGCCGATGGCCGCGTCGCGTGCTTGAAAGCCGCGACCTGCGTCCAAGATCCCTAGTGGGTGTGGGGCGGGGGCGGCAGCGGGGGCGGCGTCAGGGGCGGGGCGGGGGGCGGCAGCGTTGCGTCGACGCGGTGCACGAGCATCCGGTTGGTGCCCCCCGCCTGACCCGGCGCGCCGGCGACGACGATCACCGTGTCGCCGTCGACGGCGACTCCAGTGGAGAGCGCCTTGTCGTTCGCCTGCGCCATGAGTGCCAGCGAGTCGTCGACCGCCGCAACGATGTCGCCCTGTACGGCGTGGTGCAGGGCCACGAGGCGCACGGTCGACTCGGCCGGCGAGAGCGCGAGGATCGGCACGCCGGGCCGGAACGACGACACGAGACGCGACGACGAGCCGGTCTGCGTGTGGACGACGACGGCGACCGCGCCGAGGTCCTTGACGGCTTGCACGACGGAGCGGGCGACCGCGCGCGCCGGCGTGATGACGCCGTGCGGCGCCGCGGCGTGCGACTTGAGCTCGGGTGCGTTCTCGGCGCTGTCGATGATCCGGCACATCCATCGGACGACCTCGGCCGGGTCGACGCCGACGGCCGTCTCCGCCGAGAGCATCACTGCCGACGTCCCGTCGAACACGGCGTTGGCGACGTCCGACGCCTCGGCGCGGGTCGGGCGGACCTCCGTCACCATCGACTCGAGCATCTCCGTCGCGGTGATGACCGGGATCGCGTGCGCGTTCGCCGAGGCGATGATCCGCTTCTGGAGGACTGGCACCTGCTCCGGCCCCATCTCGACGCCGAGGTCGCCGCGGGCGACCATGACCGCATCGCTGACGGCGAGGATCTCGTCCAGCTGCGCGATCGCCTCGGGACGCTCGAGCTTGGCGACGACCATCGTGGTCGCGCCGAGGTTGGCGATCGCGTCCTTCAGCCGGCGTACGTCGTCGGCGCTGCGGACGAAGCTCAGCGCGACGTAGTCGACGCCGGCCTCGACCATCGCCGACAGGTCGTCCAGGTCCTTGAGCGTCGGGCTCTGCGCCGTCACGGCCGCCCCCGGCAGGTTGACCCCCTTGCGGCTCTTCAGGACGCCGCCGTGGATCACCTCGCACTCGACGTCACAGCCGACGGCCTCCACGACGCGCAGCTCGAGCATGCCGTCCGCAAGCAGCACCCGGTCGCCGGGCCGGACGTCGGTCGCGAGGTTGCGGTACGTCACCGGGATGGCGCCGTCCTCCGCGGTCTCGGCGCCGCCACGGACGCACACGCGCGTGCCCTCGACGAGCCTGACGCCGCCGTCGGGCACGGTGCCGACCCGCATCTTCGGGCCCTGCAGGTCGGCCAGCACGGCGATCCGCCGGCCGATCTCGGCGGCGACCCGACGCACCAGCGCCACCTCGGCGATGCGCCCGTCGCGCACACCGTGCGAGCAGTTGATCCGGATCACGTCGACGCCGGCGAGGAGCATCTCCCGGAGCACCTCCGGCGGGCTGCTCGCCGGCCCCAGGGTCGCGACGATCTTGGTGCGCGGCACGGTCAGTCCTCGTCCGCGAGCCGTCGATAGGTCCCGGCGAAGAAGACCAGCGGCTCGGCGTCCGGCCGCGGCAGACCCACGCCGAGGACCTCGCCGAGGACGAGGTCGTGATCGCCCGCCTGGTGCACCGCGAACAACCGGCACTCGAGCGTCGCGAGCGCGCCGTCGAGCAGGACGACGCCGGTGCGCTCCCCGCGCCGGTACGGATGGTCGGCGAACTGCGTCACGTCGTGCGGCCGCCCGCGGGTCGCGAACCAGCTCGCGGCGGCGGCCTGGTCGGCGGCGAGCACGCTGACACCGAACGACCCAGCGCGTACGACGACGTCGTGGAACCGGGACGACCGGTCGATGCTGACGAGCGCGAGCACCGGGTTGAGCGACACGGACGTGAACGAGTTGGCGGTCATCGCGTGGTGGTCGTCGTCGGCGTACGCCGTGACGACCGTGACGCCGGTCGCGAACCGGCCGGCCACGCCGCGGAAGGCGACCGGGTCGATCGCCGAGCCGGCGGGGTCGTCGAGCGGCCCGGGTGCGGAGCCCACCGTCAGCCGGCGCGAGCGACCGAGAGCCGGGCGTTGTCGACGACGATGGCGGCTGGGCCCTCGATGAGCTTGAGGGTCGACAGCGACGTCTCGCTGAACGCGTTCTTCTGCGACGAGCTGAGGGCGAGCACGCCGACGACGCGGCCGCCGGCACCGCGCAGTGGCATCGAGAGGAACGTCGCCATCGCCCCCTCGTCCTCGCTGCCGAGCAGACCCTCCGGGTCGACCACCCGCGCGTCGAGCCCGGCGGTGTCGAAGCTCTGGCCGGCGGACTCGCCGACGGTCTTGGCGGCGGCCGCGACGAACTCGTCGAAGTGGCCCCGCGTCGCCTCATGCTTGACGCTCACGTAGGCGATCCGCTCCTCGAGCAGCAGCACCGCGGCAAGGTGGTAGTCGACGAACCTGCATACGACGTCGAGCAGTCCCGCGACGGTCGCTTCGAACCCGGGCGTGGTCGCCAGCTCAGTGACCGACGACGCGACAGAGGTCTCGAACAGCTTGCGGTCGAGCAGGTCGCACACCTTCGACAGGACGTCGTCGTCGGAGAGGTCGGCACTGTCCGCCTTGAGCGCCGGCCGACCTCCGCGCGCGGCGGTCGCGCGGTCGATGACGCCACTGACCGCCTCGGCCAGCTCGTACGCCTCGAAGTCCTTGGTGAGGTAGTCGCTCGCGCCGGCGCTGCGACCCCAGTAGCGGTCGCTCGCGGCGTCCAGCGACGTCAGGAGGATCACCGGGATGTCCGCCGTCTGCCAGTCGTCCTTGAGCAGGCGGGTCGCGACGTAGCCGGAGACCCGCGGCATCTGGACGTCCATCACGACGGCGTCCGGCTGCGAGCGGAACACCGCCTGCACCGCCTGCACGCCGTCCTCGGCCTCGACGACCTCGTAGCCCTCACGGGTCAGCACCGAGCTGACGATGCGACGCAGGGTGGGGCTGTCGTCCGCGATGACGATCCGACCTGGCATGCGCCTACCCTACCGACCGGGGGGCCCGTGTTGGCACCTGGCCGGGACGCGCCAACTAGTCGACAACGCCAGGGCGCCGACGTCAGGCGCGACGTCGGGCACTCATGCGCCTTCCGAATGCTTTAGCGGCCGACGAGGCGACGGACGGTGTCGACCAGCTGGGCCTGGTCGAAGTCCTGCTTCAACAGGTACGCGCTGGCGCCGGCGTCGAGGCCGGCGAGACGGTCCTGCTCGTCGTTGCGCGACGTCATGATGACGACGGGAACGTCCTCCCAGCCCTTCGTGCGACGGATCGTCCGGGTCAGCGCGAACCCGTCCATGCCCGGCATCTCCACATCGCTGATGACGATGTCGGCCGGGTCGGACCGCAGCCGGGACGCGCCGTCGAGGCCGTCGACCGCGGTCTCGACCTGGTAGCCCGCGCCTTCGAGGATGACCCGCTCGAGCTCGCGCACGCCGATCGAGTCCTCGACGAGCAGCACCCGCGCCTTGGGCCGCCCGTCGCTCGCGGCCGGGCCGACGCGGGAGGGCACCGGTACGGCGGAACGGCGGCCCAGCCCGAGCGCGCGCTCGGCCAGCTCGCGCAGGTCGACGAGTACGACGACGTTGCCGTCACCGGCGATCGTGGCGCCGGCGATCCCCGGCACTCGGGTGATGAACGTGCCGAGGTCCTTGATGACCAGCTCCATCTCGCCCTCGAGCCGGTCGACCGACCACGCCACCTGCCGGTCCCCGTGACGCACGACGAGGGCGGCCCGCGACGACAGCTCGCCGGGCACCTCGAGCGCGTCGCCGAGGTCGAGCAGCGGCAGCGACTGCCCGTTGCGGGCCACCACCGGCATGCCGCCGACGTCGCTGATGGCGGCGTCGCGAAGGCTGATCGACTCGACGACGCTCGTGATCGGGATGGCAAACCGCTCACCGCCGACCTCGGAGATGAGGCAGCGCATCACCCCGAGGGTGACCGGGAGAGTCAGCGTGAACGTCGTGCCCGCGCCCGGCTCGGTCGTGATGTCGATCGACCCACCGAGGTCGTCGACGGCGGTCTTGACGACGTCGAGCCCGACGCCCCGGCCGGACGTCTCGGTGACCTGGCTGACCGTCGAGAACTCCGGAGTGAACAGCAGCGAGAGCAGCGTCGTACCGCTTGCGAGGGAGTCCGGGGGCAGCAGGCCCCGCTCGATCGCCTTGGCGCGCAGCACGTCCTCGTCGATGCCGACGCCGTCGTCGGAGACCTCGATGACGACGTGACCGCCGGCGGTGCGCGCCGCGAGCCGGACCGTCGCTTGCGCGGACTTGCCCGCGAGCACCCGCACCGCGGGCGCCTCGCAGCCGTGGTCGACCGCGTTGATGACGAGGTGCTTCAGCGCGTCCGCGATGCCGTCGAGGACCTGCTTGTCGAGCTCGACGTTGTCGCCCACGAGCTCGAGCGCGACGTCCTTGTCGCAGGAGATCGCCACATCGCGCACGAGGCGCGGGAACGCGGTGACCACTCGCCGCAGCGGGACCATCGCCAGGCCCATGGCGCCGTCGCGAACGAGCGCGATCCGCCCCACCTGCGTCTCGGTGAACTCCTGCAGGTTGCTCGACGCGGCGGCGATCTGGTCGCTGAGCGAGAGCAATCGGTGCAGTGCCAGCGCGGCCTGCTCGGGCAGCGCGTCGTTGGCCGCGGTCTGCCGAAGCGTCTGCGTCCAGCGCGCATGCTCCGTGAGCAGCTCGTTGAGCACGTTCGACGTCTGCTCGACTCGGCGCGCGCCGAGCGCGGCCTCTCCGACGATGTCGATGAGGTCGTAGACCTTCCTCGCGGCGACCCGCACGGAGTCGGCCTGGTCGCGACCGCGCACCGGTACGTCGAGGTCGGCCTCGTCCTCGCTGTCGTCAGCGGCTGCGGCTGCGGCGGCTTGCAGCACGGGGACGTCGACCGGGTCGTCGCCGGCGATGCCGGACCGCAGCGCGACGACGACCGGCTCGAGCGAGTCGGCGTTCAGCGGCTGGGACGCGCCGGGCATGCTGCGCCCGACGGCGTCGCAGGAGACGAACAGCAGGCCGATCAGGTCGGCGCGGACGCTGAGCCGGCCGTCGCGGATCGCGCCGAGCAGGTCCTCCATGAGGTGGGCGACGCTGACCACGTGGTCGAGCCCCAGCATCTTCGCGGAGCCCTTGACGGTGTGCGCATCACGGAACAGCGCCGCGACGACCTCGCGGGCCCGCGGGTTCGACTCGAGCGACAGAAGTCCGGCCGCGAGCGACGCGAGGCGTTCCTCCACCTCCGCGCGGAACGTCGCGACGAGCTCCGGGTCATCACCCCAGGCGGACATGGGCCCAGTCTCTCAGGCGACCTTGAACTGCGCGATGGAGCTGCGCAGCTCGGCGGCGAGGACGTTGAGCTCGGCGGCAGCCGCGGCGGCCTGCTTGGAGCCGACGGCGTACTGACGCGACACGTCCGACACCTGGTTCATCGCCGCCACCACCTGGTCCGACGCCGACCGCTGCTGCTGCGTCGCGATCGAGATCTCCTTCGCCGCCGTCGTCGTCTCGTCCACCATCCCCGAGATCCGCTCCAACGCCTCCACCACACCCCGCGCCAGCGTCGTGCCGTTCTTGACCTCCTTCGCCCCCTCCTCCGACGCGATGATCGTCGAGTTCGTCTCCGACTGGATCTCCCCGATGATCCCCTGGATGTCCTTCGTCGCCGTCATGCTCCGCTCCGCCAGCTTGCGCACCTCCGAGGCCACCACCGCGAACCCACGGCCGTGCTCCCCCGCCCGCGCCGCCTCGATCGCCGCGTTCAACGCCAGCAGGTTCGTCTGATCCGCCAGATCATCGATCACATCCAAGATCCGGCCGATCTCATGGCTCTTCTCCCCCAACGACAACGCCCGCGACGCGATCTGCTCCACCCGGTAGGAGATCTTGTCCATCGAGTCCACGCTCGCCCCCACCGCCTCACGACCCTGCTCGGCGTAACGCAACGTCTCCGCCGCATAACGCGCCACCGCCTCCGCCGTATCCGCGATCTGCGCCGCCGTCGCCGCCAGCTCCTCGATCGTGCTCGACGTCTCCGTCACCGCCGACGACTGCTCCGTCGCCGACACCGCATGCTCCTCAGCC
>Ga0183260_10001545_pt1 | contig 19121 bp, 16 predicted proteins | sample AntDrymUQ4972206_2_FD_129768 | JGI IMG/M metagenome (GOLD analysis project Ga0183260, IMG submission 129768) | Polar desert sand microbial communities from Dry Valleys, Antarctica - metaG UQ497 (22.06) (version 2) (version 2) | ecosystem: Environmental > Terrestrial > Soil > Desert | place...
CTAGCGCTTCTTGTCTGAGCGTCCGCGGCCGGCGCCTGACCCGCCTCCGGAATCGCCAGCCTCGGCCCGGCTGGCGCGCAGCGCCGCCCAGCGCTTCCGTTGCGCGGCTGCAATGCGCTCGCGCGCCTCGGCTGACATCTCCCGCCGCTTTGATGCGCGTGCGGAGGTACCCTGACTGTGGGGCTTCGCGCGGCCGCCGGAGGGCGCATCCCTGGATTGCCCCCGTTCCCGGAGTTCCGGGAACGCCCTGTAGATTGCCGCCGCTTCCGCCGCGATCTCGAGCAGTCTGCCTTCCGCACCCTTCACGGCCCACACACGCAGGTCGCGCGGATTGAACGTCGTCATCTGTGCCTCCGAAAAAGCTCAGTTTAGCAGAGGTTCCGTACGACTCATCACGCTGTTCTGGTCTCCGTTCACGCGCCACGCGTCGTGTAGCATCTGCGGATGTCCTGGCCGTCCGCCGCTCCGCGCGTCCGCCTTCTCCTTGTTCTGGTGATGGCCGTCGGCATGGTGTCGGCCGCCTGGTGGACCTGGCGCCACCCCGCCGTTCGCGAAAAGGTCGCTTTCGCTGCGGTCGCGCCGTTCGGGGGAGTCATTCCCTTTGAAACCATGCCCGGGCTTCGCGTCTGGGCAACGCGCGAACTCACCACACGCCAGACACCGTCATCGCTGCTGGCCGTCATCCGGCTGCTGAACACGGTCGATCCGCATGAGGACCCGGTGTTTGCGGCCAAGCTCATCGAGCCGCTGCGCCTGGCGTCAGGGCATCCCGGACCCGGGGAATGGGCCGCCCAGCTCTCGGCGGCAAACCGCTGGGTTGCAGAGCGCCTGGGCCGCCGCGTGGACGCGAACGGCGGGGTCCTCGGGTGGTTTGCTGTGGCGCCCGATTTTCAGGGGGCAATCGACACGATGGCCGGCGGGGATGCGCGTGCGGCGTGGGCGGCATGGTCCGGCTTCGGCGCAGGAAGACTCCCCACGTCCGAGGCGTTCCTCTTTGCGGTCGGCAGCGCGCTCGCGGATCCACGTCCAATTGCATTCGCGATCCGGAGAACCTCCGCGCCGGGGGAACCGTTGCGCGTGGAGGGGCGCCCCGAAGCGCCGCACGGAGACCTTCAGGCACGCACGGTCGGGGAGGCCCTTGGCCTGCGTCTCTGGCACTATCAGGGGATCTCCAGTGGCGCGACGGCAGAGGATTTCAACCTCTGGTGGGCGGGCTTTGCGAGGCGCCGGCTTCTGCCCCCTGCGCCGTCAGCATTTCGGTAAGTCCGGGGAGGGGTGGCCGTTTGACCCTCGGCGCTGCCCGCCTGGAAGGACCGCCTGGGTGTGCTATACTGCGAGCGTCAGGTTGGAGACAGCCCTGCTGCAGCCCGCGCACGAGTCGAATCGAGCCCTCTGAAGACTCGCTTCCCCCGCAACGTGATCGCTTAGCAACGTAGCCGAATCCATCCGGGATCCACAGTGGATCCGATCACACTTGTCGGAGTGCTCGCACGAGCGGGCAGGAAAGAGAATTCACCGCATGGCTCGAAAGCTTTACGTCGGCAACCTCCCGTACGACACGGGCGAACAGGATCTTCAGGCGCTCTTCTCGGGCGCCGGCACGGTTGAATCCGTGAACGTCATCCGTGACATGGCCACCGGCCGTGCACGCGGCTTCGCGTTCGTGGAGATGGCATCGGACGAAGATGCCCAGAACGCGATTTCCACGCTCAACAATCACCAGATGGGGGGCCGCAACCTCACCGTGAACGAAGCACGTCCGAAGCCCCAGGGCGGCGGCGGCTTTGGCGGCGGCGGCGGCGGCTACGGCGAGGGCAACAGCCGTCGCCGGTCCGAGCCTCGCTGGTAGGCAGCCGAACACGTTGCTGACCAAGGCGACATCCCGACGGGTGTCGCCTTTTTCTCGTACGCAGCCGCACCGCGCATTTGTACGGTAGCGGACAGCCAGCGGGCGGCTCATCGGGCATCATGGCGCGATGGGGACCTTACCGAACCGCCGGGCGTTCCCGCCGCAGTCCACAGACCTCAGACCTCATCTGATCGCCGGCACGCAACGGCAGATTCAGAACAGCCGCTGGCTGATGCTCAAGGTTGCCGAGATGAACCGCGCCGCGCGCGAGCGGCTCGAGCGCAGCGAAGCGCGCGTCAACCGGTCGCTCACGCTGCTGCTGGAGTCTCGAGATCGCGTGCATTCCCAGCCCTGAGCGTCCCGGCATCTCTGCCGGATTCGGCTTCGGAGGGCTTCAGCTCCGGATCATCTGTTCCCGGTACGCACACTCTTCCGACTGCCGTCCGGCGGTGAGGCGAAGTGCGCCTGTCCCGCATGCACTCACGACCCGATGCCCTGAAGCCGTACTGTCCTTCCTACGGTCGTGGCGTCCTGATTGAACCTTGCGGCCCAGAACGCATGACTGATGACAGCCACGCGATCGCGGCCTGGCACCTGGTCCTCCTCCGCCGCGAACGCGCGCCCGATTGCCGGCCGGACCCCGGGGACGTCGAAGATGTCTGCTGTGATGCCACGACTGTCAGCCATTTCAAGGATTTCTGGTGTTGCCTATCGGGTTTCTAACCTATACGAACGTTACAGCGGTGAACAGGGAACACCGAGAAAATGAAAGTGTGTCGACCCTGCGACAGACGCATACAATACCCGCGTTCCGGTACGATCATCTAGTCCCCTGGAAGCGTGATGACTTGCACAAGCCCCGGCGCGCGGCGCCCCGCGTCGCCAGGGCGCAGGAGCGCGCATACCGGAGTATGGAAGCGACGAGCAACGCCGCGAGGCGGGACGCCCCGCCGGGCAGGTGTGTGGCGAATCACCCTTACGGGACACCAGCGTTCAGTTTGTGAACGCGTCTCGCTGAGCGGGTCACGGGCGTAACAGGTTGCCGTCCGTCAGGCGAGATGGCTGAGGCTGGGCGCGGAGGGTGCGTCGTGCGGTGTCGAAGGAGACGCATGCTGAAGCGGAGAACGGTGGGAGCCCGCCGCGCGGCTGCAATGGGATCCGTCGCTTGTGCGCTGGCGCTGGCCGCGGCCTGTGAATCCTCATCGAGCGTGACCACGGCGCCGACGCCGGCACGGTGCGGGCTCGAAGCACAGGCATCTGCCGCCTCGTTTTCAGCGGATGGCGGAACGGGAACGCTCAGGATTGCCACCAACCGCGAGTGCGGGTGGTCAGCAAGCACGAACGCCGAGTGGATCACGCTGCCCTCGCCAGCGCAGGGGCAGGGTGAGGGGGTGATGCAGTTCAGCGTCGCGCCGCATCCCGATCCAGCCGCGCGAACGGCCGACATCGTTGTGCAGGAGCGTCGCCTTCAGGTGTCTCAGGAAGGCCGCGCCTGCGAGTTCCGTCTCTCGTCCACGAGTGAGCTGCTGCCGTCGAGCGGCGGTCAGGGCAGGGTCGACGTGGTGGCGAGCAGCCCGCAGTGCCGGTGGACGGCCACTTCCGGCGCGCCGTGGATCACGATCGTTGCCGGACAGAATGTCAGCGGCAGCGGCGCCGTGATGTTCCAGGTCGGCGCCATGGCGGGAGCGCCGCGCGGCGGTGCGCTCACCATTGCCGGCCACGAGGTGCGTGTGGCTCAGGGGGCCGCGTGCATATACGCCATTTCTCCTGCGTCTCTGCAGTTCGGCACGGCTGGCGGACGCTCCGAGATTTTTGTGACCGCGCCGGCCGGTTGCCCCTGGTCCACCGAAGCGGCACCAGCATGGGTGGCAATCACCGGGGGTGCCGGAGAGGGTACGGGTGTGGTGGCGGTGACCATCTCGCCGAGCACCGGGCCTGAGCGGAGCACGTCCATACGGATTGCCGGCCAGGAGATCGCGCTGCAGCAGGGATCCGGGTGCGGAGTGACGCTCAGCCCGACTCCTGCCACCGTGGGCAGCGCCGGCGGACCGGTGAGTATCGCGGTGACCACGTCCGCTGGTTGTGCGTGGAGCACCTCTGCGAGCGCTCCCTGGATTGGCGTCACCTCCGGCGGGAGCGGAATCGGCCCGGGGCGGGTAGAGCTCGCCGCGGGGGCCAACGCCGGCCCCGCACGCACCGGTTCGGTCTCGATTGGCGGGGCGGTCGTGTCCGTTCAGCAGGGAAGCGGGTGCACGGTGGGGGTCACCCCAGGGTCATCGAGTGTGGCTGCCGCCGGTGCCCGCGTGACGCTGCAGCTGGACACCGCTGCCGGTTGCGTGTGGAGCGCGGCCTCCCCGGTTCCGTGGATTACCGTCACGTCGGCGGCGAGCGGCGCCGGGGCCGGCGCCGTCGAGCTCACGGTGGCCCCGAACATCGGGCCGGCGCGCACCGAGGCCCTCGTCGTGGGAGGAAAGGCGATCGCGGTGACGCAGGCGAGCGGCTGTGCGTACGCGGTCTCGCCAGTCGTCCACGAAGTTCCAGCGGCGGGCCTGGCGGGAACTCTGTCAGTAGCGACGGCTCCAGGATGCGCGTGGACTGCTGCGTCCTCTGTGGACTGGATCACGGTCCCGCCGCAAGGCTCCGGGCCGGGCGCCGTGCAGCTCGTCGCGGCGCGGAATGCCGGGCCGCCACGCACGGGGACCCTCACGCTGGGGGGACAGGTCGTCACGGTCAACCAGGCCTCAGCCTGCAGCTTCCAGCTGGCTCCGCCCAGCCACGCGTTCGACGCCGGCGGCGGCAGCGGCAACGTGCTTGTCGTGGTCAGCGGCCCCTGCGCCTGGTCGGCAGTGGCCAGCGCCGAGTGGATCGTGATCTCCACCGGCGCCTCGGGAGCGAACAACGGGCTCGTTCAGTTCACGGTGCCACCGAACGCCGGTCCCGCACGCACGGCGACCATGACGATCGCCGGGCAGAGCTACTCGGTGACACAGGCAGGACGCTGAACCCGATCTGCGGGTTCAGGTGCCGCCCGCTCTTACCAGCGCGAGCCGAGAGTCACGAACAGCCCGCTCCGGTCCCGAAGGTAGGTCTGGAAGGCGTGCTGGAACTCGACACCGAGCGCGATCTTGTGCGGAGGAGCGTCATACCGCGTTGCTCCGTGCCAGATGTTCCACCGAAGGCCCGCTCCGCTCCGGATGTCCCTCTCCAGCCGGCGGCTCTGCAGGCCGTTGAACTGCAGGTGTCCATAGGCTTCGACGGTCTGGCCCCCGGCTATCTTCTGGTGGTAGCTGGAGCGGTAGTCCGCCGTGAACGCGCTGCGGTTGGCTTCCAGGTAGTGCGCACCATCGACGTAGAGGTTTCTGGTGAACCACCCGCGCCGCGAGGGATGCCAGTCGTCACCGTAACGGCCGCCATTCAGGAATGAGGCGCTGACGCGCAGGAGCACGTCACGTCCTCCCGCCGACCCGAGGGCGGTCTGGTTTTCCGCGGCGAGGTAGATGATCCGGGAGGCCAGCGGCTTCCACCGCAGGCCGACACCCAGCATGGGATTCTCTGACGGCAGGGGGCTCCGATCCGCACCGCCGTCTCCGATGACTCTCGTGTAGGCGGAAACCGTGGACCCGTTCCGGATTGACGGATTGCCCAGCCGGACGTCCACTTCGAACTGCGAGTAACTGTTGTAGCCCCTGCCCGTGTCGGAGGCGCTCGTTCCGGTCCCGACGTGGGTTCCGCTCCAGCCGTCGAGGCTGATTGTCGCTCTCCGCCCGAGATCCTCGTGCAGACGCTGCAAGCCGAACCGCCGGTCTGCTACGGCGACAGCATCCTCACGCGGCTCACCCTCCCTGCCGGTGGCGGGGGCATCCAGAACCTTCCGGGCGTACCAACGCGCCTGGTCATTCTGTTTCAGTCGCTGGTGGACGTAGACGAGTTGCTCGGCCAGCACCAGCCTGTCTGGATCCGCCTGCCAGGCGCGCTCCAGGGCACGTTTGGCTTCAGCGGCACGTCCGGAGCGCCAGTGCGCGTAGCCCAGCTCGATCTGCAGGTTCATGTTGTCCGGATCGAGCGCGGCAGCATTTGCAAAGGCGCGCTCCGCGACGGCCGGACGGCCGACCCTGGCGTACGCATACCCCAGCTCCGCCTGAATGACGCCGTTTTCGCGGTCCAGCTCTGCGGCACGTTCCAGCCAGCGGACCTGCCGTCCGGCATCGTGTTCGAGCCGCGCTCGCCGCGCGTAGTCGACGGCCCTGGGCTCTAGGGCCATGGCCTTCTCGAGCGCAGCTGCCGATGCCGCGGGGTCGCTGTGGGCCAGGCTGTCGGCAACCATCGACCAGTACCCGTAATCCAGTGCACTCCCACGCGCCTGGAAGTTCTCCAGCCAGCGGGCAGTCTGGGCATGTTCACCTGCCGCGAGAGCCGTGGTTGCGGCGCGGAGCAACTCGTCGGCCGAGAGCCGTTCGTCGCCGACACTGCGCCAGGCCTGGAGCGCCGTCACAAAATCTCCCGCTGAGTGAGCCTGGTACGCGAGCGCCAGTGACGCACGGCCACCAGGCGCCAGGGCGTGGGCCCTCGCGTATGCCTGTTGGGCCAGCACAGCATCCCCTTCCGCGCAGTCGCCCAGCCGCAGCCAGTCATCGTGGACGTACTCGTCAGCCGCGTCCCTCAGGATGGCGCGGACGGCGCTGCAATCCCGGAGGCTCGCCCACAACGCGGCCTGCCGGCTGCGCAGTACCGGCGTATCCAGAGGACGACGGAGTGGCAGGGAGCGTTCGCCGGCAATCAGGTCGCGGTGCGCATCCATGAGCAGGACGAGTCGCTGCAACAGCAGCTCCCGCTCCGTCGAAGGGCGACCCGCAAAAGGGTAGGCCCGCAGCAACAGGTCGGCCGCCTGCTCCGCGGCGCCCCCCTCCACGAGCTTGAACGTCACTTCGTCCAGCAGCCCCGTGCCAGCATCGCTCGCGAGCAGGGCCTTCGCTGCCCGACGTGCCTCTTCGAAGCGGCCGCCGTGCAGCGCTGCGGCGAACTCCTCTCTCAGCGTGGCGGCTGGTGTTGCCCGGTCCGCAGGAATCTCGTGCCGAACCGGAACAGGGCCAACCCTTAACGCCTGGCCCGAGGCCGGACCAGGGGCGGCGAACAGGGCTGCAAGCAGCAGAAATACGACTCTCATGACGTGATCGCCTCCAGCATCTCTTCGGCCGGCCTCGACAGCATGCCTTCGCGTTCCAGCAGGGCGGCCATGGATCCCTGGAGGCTCTTCTGAAGGTCGAGCGCTTCCCGCAGAACCGCCTGGCTGAGCATTCCCTGCCCGACCATGAACTCTCCAAGCGTGACCGCCCCGTACTCGTGCCGCAGCAGCACGGCACCGAGTGCCGCGGGGTCGAGATGGCCGAGCGACATCAGCACCTCCGCGAACAGGACCTGCCGTGACACGTATTCCTGCCAGAGGGGCTCTGCCTTCGAAGGGGACAGCCGGCCCTCCACAACCGCACGTTCGAGCAGCATCCTCGAATCGGGGGCGTCGTACCGCGAGTGCCAGTGCCGCAGGCCCACTGTCACCTGCCCCTTCGGGACGACAACGAAGCGCACCGGCCGTCCGATTTTGCGCGCCAGCGCTGCTGCGGAAACAGGATCGATCTCGGCCTCGGTGGCGAGGACCAGCGTGCTGCCGTCTTCCCGAAGCGGGAGCACCGCGTAGTGCAGGGCCAGCTGGCGGGGGAGCTGGTCAATCACGCGCCGTTTTACCGTTCTGGTGTCCACGTTCTCCCAGGAGACGCCGCATTGTTCAGCAACCGCGGCCGCCAGCTGCGGAGCCGTGATGATCCCCGCGTGAACCAGCCAGCTGCCAAGCTTCAGCCCCCTGGAACGCTGGACGAGCGCCGACACGAGCTGCCCCTCGTGGATTGCCCCCTGCTCGACGAGGATGCGGCCGATTGGACGACGGGCGCGCCCTTGTTCCCCCAACGTCGGAAAATCGTGCGTCGTCTTGTCCCACGCCACGCGGCGCGGATCGCCATGACGGACGATCTGCCGGACCGCACGGCAGTTCGCCATGAAGTTGATCAAATTTCCCCAGAACAGGCGTGGCACTGAGAGGAAGCCTTCAGCCAGGCCGTAGTAGCTCGAGACGAAGAAGACCCGCTGCATCATTCGATTGGCCATGAGCGCCAGATTGACGATCAGCAGAGCCTCGAGCCAGGGCTCCGATCCAAAAATCGAAACGAACTTGTAGCCGTCCGGAACGATGGCCTGGTAGGCCGCCAGCGCCAGCACCTGCAGCAGGACGAGCATTGCCAGGAAACTGACGAAATTACTGATGGCACCCTTGCGGTCGCGCCAGAGGAAGTAGTTCAGCGTCGCGCTGCCGGTCCAGCCGTGTGTTCTCGAGCCCTGATAGACGATCCCGATGATCCAGCGGGACTTCTGGCGGATCGCCGCCTTCAGGGTGTTGGGAAAGTACTCGCGGACACAGATGACGCTGGCGTCCCGCTGGTTCCGGCCGAAGGCCGCGGGCGCCGCGGGTGCGATCCCGTCCTTCTTCAGGACCGGGAACCGGACGAACACCTCCGACATCCCCCGCGCCCTGAGCCTGAAGCCGATGTCGTAGTCCTCGGTGAGACTTTGCACATCGAACGCGATGCCGTCGCCGTCGGCCAGCAGTGCCATCACTGCGCGCCGGCTGAAGCACGTTCCAACACCGGCGCTGGGGACCTGCCCCGCCAGGGCCTCGCGCACGAGGATGTCCTTGCCGTGTGACTCGGCGAACTCGTCCATGTAATGCCCGCTGGTGAAGTCGAACCAGCGGCGCTCGAAAGGATAGATGGGCAGCTGAATGAGGTCCTTTCGATCGACGAGGTAGTTGAAGAGGCGCAGCTCCATCCCGGAGATGACGTCTTCGGCGTCGTGAAGAACGAACCCGGCGAACTGCAGGTTCGCACGGGCTTCGAATTGCAGGATGGCGTCCAGAACGTTGTTCAGGCAGTCCGCCTTGCTCGTGGGGCCGGGGCGCGCGCAGACCACCTTGTGGACGTTCCTGAAGCGTGCGCACACCTGCTCGACGTCGCGCTGCGTATCGGGGTCGTTCGGGTAGGTTCCGACGAAGATATGGTAGTTCTCGTAATCCAGCGTCGTCGCCGCAAGTTCGGCCATCTGGCCGATGACGCCCGTCTCGTGCCACGCCGGCACCATGATCGCGAGCGGCTTCTCCGCCGGCGTGAAGAGCGCACGGTAGTCCAGCCGCTCGTGGGCGCGGTACACGGTGGCCGCGCGCCAGAGCCGCCGGCACCAGTAGGCCACATCGATGATCAGATCATCTAGGCCGCTGATCAGGATGATGACTGCCAGCGCGATCGCGAAGAACTTCAGACCGTACAGATACGTTGCAACGAGATCTACCCACCACACCATTGCACCTCAGGCTGCGACGAACGCGTCTGCGCTCGTGGTCGCGAAATGACATTCCAGCGTATGCACGATGCGCTTGGATGCGGCGCCGTCGCCGAATGGATTGCCGGCACCCTGCATCCGGCGATACGCCCCGCCGTCGTTCCACAGACGTTCGACTTCCGTTACGATCCGCTGCCGGTCCGTGCCGACCAGAGCGGCGCACCCTGCTTCCACCGCCTCGGGTCGTTCCGTCTCTTCGCGCAGCACCAGAAGCGGTACCCCGAAGGTCGGCGCCTCCTCCTGCAGCCCGCCAGAGTCCGTGAGCACCAGCCAGGCATCGGCGAGCGCCTGCTGCATGGCGATATAGTCGAGTGGCGCAATGAGTTGCACGTTGGGGTATGCACCCAGGATGGCGTGCACCGGTTGTTGAATGACGGGGTTGAGATGCACCGGAAACAGCACGTCGAGCTCCGGGTGGGAGGCTGCCACCGCGGCAATCGCGCGGCAGATCTCCTCCACGTGGTCCCCCCAGCTCTCCCGCCGGTGGACGGTCACGAGCAGATGTCCACGTCCATCGGTGCGCCTGCGTACCCCTTTGTTCGCGCAGCTCCACTGCTGTGCGTCCACCGCCGTGTTGCCCGTGATCCGGATATCTCTTTCCGCGATGCCTTCACGCATCAGCGCCGCACGGGCGCGCTTGGTCGGCGCGAAATGGAAGCGCGTCAGCCGTCCAATCATCTGCCGGAGACCCTCTTCCGGAAACGGCCGATCGAGGTTGTACGTGCGCAGCCCGGCCTCGATGTGGGCGACCGGGATCCGGTTGTAGAAGGCCGCGAGCGCTCCGAGGAACGCGCTTTCCGTGTCCCCTTGCACTATGACCGCCGACCACTCCCGCTGGGTCATCAACGTGTCCAGTTGCTGGCGGCAGGCGGCGCTGAACTCCGAAAGCGTGGTGCCATGGCGCTGCAGGGAAACGTCGGGGACGATGTCGAAGCAGGAGAGAATCTGCTGGGCCATCTCGCCATGCTGGCCTGTGTGAAGCCACTGTACGCCCGCCCACGACGCCGCTCGAAGGGCGTGGTAAACCGGCGCGAGCTTGATGATCTCGGGCCGTGTACCCGAGACGAGGAGTATGTTTTTCATGCTGTAAGCTCGATTCGGTTCGTCCCTGCCGTCCCTTCTCGTCGAGTGGCCTGTTGCGCCAACCCCCCCGCGGTTGTTGGAACCTCCGGACACATTCACGGACAGACTGCTGTTGATGCACGTTGGGCAAGAACAACGCCAGTCCTGATCACTCCGGAAGTTGCGCTAAGCTAGGCACTTTGCTCAACAGCGCACAGTTGTAATCGCCCGGTCGTTCCGCTTTTTGCGGGAAAACGACAGTACTGTGATCCTTCGGCCAGTTGACGTTCTCAAGGAGATCCGATGCGCTCTTCGACGCTGCGCGTGTCCCTCGCGATGTCGCTCTCGTTGGCGGTTTCCACAGGCGTGCTGGCGAAAACCTTCCTCGATGACTTTTCAGCGATGCCGGTGGGGCGCTGTTATCCGGATGGATCCGAGGTGGGCGTCTGGCGCTCCGTTTATGACGGTTACGGGTGCAGCGGGTTCGTGTCCTTCAACGCAAACACGATGTGGTCCGGTGCACCCATGGCCGCGGGCCGGCCCGACGAAACGCACGCCGCGCTGGTCGTCGGCCCCGCTGTTGCCGGCGACTTCACGCTCGATGTGTCATCCGTCACCACCCGGCAGCTGCGATCCGGGACGCCACCCAACCCCTGGGAAGTGGCGTGGGTCCTGTGGCACTACACCGACGACGAGCACTTCTACTACTTCGCCGCGAAACCCAACGGGTGGGAACTCGGGAAGGAAGATCCGGCCTATCCCGGTGCTCAGCGCTTTCTGGCGACCGGGTCAGCTCCCGCATTCCCGATCGGCAGCTGGTACCGGATCCGCGTGGCCCAGGCAGGAGACACCATCCGGGTATTCGTGGACGATCTGCTGATCACAACAGTAACGGACCAGGAGCGGCCGTATACCTCCGGCCGGATCGGCTTGTACACCGAGGATGCCGAGGTCTACTTCGACAACGTGTCGCTGGGGACATCGGGACCGGCGGCTCCCGGAAAGGGTAAGAAGAAATGACGGTGACCACGAAGAGGGCGGCCGCTCGTTTTCTGTTCGTGCTGGCGGCATGCACGCACGTGCCGGCTGCGTTGCTGGAATCGTCGCCTGCCGGTCAGGACGGCGGGGGAGTGCGTCCCGGAATTGAAGTGTTCCTTTCCGACGTTCCTCCGGCCCTGCGAGGCAAGCGGGTGGGGCTCATTACCAATCACACCGGGATCGACCGGTCCGGAACCCCGGATATCGACCTGATTGCCGCGCACCCGGATCTGAAGCTCGTCGCCCTCATGGCGCCCGAGCACGGCATCCGGGGGGACGCCGCTGCTGGCGTGAGAATCGAAGATGACACGGACGAGAAGACCGGCGTTCCGATCTTCTCCCTCTACATGGCCGAGGATCGCGGCCCGACGCCGGAGATGCTGAAGGACGTGGACGTGCTGGTGTACGACCTGCAGGAGGTCGGCGGACGAACGTGGACCTACGTGTCCACCATGGCGCTGTCGATGCAGGCCGCAGCGAAGAAGGGGATTCCCTTCGTCGTGCTGGATCGTCCCAATCCGATCGGCGGCGAAATCGTGGAAGGAGCCCTGCTCGATCCGAAGTTCAAGTCGTTTGTCGGGATGTACCCTATCCCCGCGCGTCACGGGATGACAGTCGGCGAGCTTGCCACACTGTTCAACCGGCAGCACGGCATCGGGGTGAACCTTATTGTTGCGCGCGTGGAGAACTGGCGGCGCTCACAGTGGTTCGACGAGACCGGGCTGCCCTGGGTGAACCCGTCCCCCAACCTGCGGTCGCTTGCCGCGTTGACGAGCTACCCAGGGTCCGTGTATTTCGAAGGGACGAACCTGACCGAAGGACGGGGCACCGACCGCCCCTTTGAGCAGATCGGCGCGCCGTGGCTGGATGCGCCGGAGGTTGCCAGGTCGATGAACGAGCGCCGGCTTCCCGGTATCCGCTTCGAGCCCATCACCATGGCCGTCGAAACAGGGGCGGCGAAGTTTCCGGGGCAGACGATTCCCGCCATTCGCTTCGCCGTCACCGACCGGCAGGCGTACCGGCCGGTCCGCACATCGCTCCTGCTGATTGAGGAGATCCGCAGGAGGCATCCCCGTGACTTTGCCTGGAGTGGAACGATCGATCGCCTGACCGGATCGGACAAGGTGAGGCTGGCCGTCGAAGGCGGTCGGCTCCAGGCGCTGCTCCAGGAATGGGACAGGGAGGCCGACGCCTGGCTGGAGAGCCGCACACCGTTCCTTCTTTATCCGGGCGGATAGCGGCTTCTCCCTTTTCCCTTTTCCCTTTGGGAACGCCTCAGGCCTTCATCATGGCGCTGTCGGCACTCGGCCCGTAAATTCCCGGCACCTTGCCGCCCATTGCGCGGAGATAGGCGCTGAGCTGTCCGCGGTGATGTGCCGCATGGCGCAGCATCATCGAGAGAAAGCCAACGGCCGGCATCTGCACCATCCCGAAGAGATCGACTTGACGTGCGAGCTCCTCGCCCGACAGGGCGCGAATGCGCTCGACAACGGGCGGAATCCGCTCCTTGTAGCAGGCGATCGCATCGGCAGGCGTCATGATTCCGCAGGCGTCGGAATCGTCGGGCACCGGGCTGAACGCGCCATCCGCCACGGCTTTCAACATCCACTCGTCTTCGAGCGGGAGGTGCCGGAGAAGACCAAGGGCGGTCTTCGAGATCGGGTCGGGCCGATAATCCAGCCGGTCGGCAGGCACGGCTGCAAACACCCCTGTCGTGAGGGCGATCTCGCCGTCTACTTCGGCGAGGAGAAAATCCGCTATCGTCTTTGCTTCTCGAGGATCCATGATGCCCCTTTTCGTGAGTTGAGGGGCCGATGCTATCACGTGGGGCTTTCATTTAAGGCCGGGCTTGTGGCATACTGAAGACGGTCCAACAACACATGTCTTCCCGGTCTCAGACCGATTCGCCTCAGGGCGTATCGCGGACGCCGTGTCCGCGTTGCCAGGCCCTGAACACGAGCCTTGGCACGCTGACCGAGCGCTTCACCTACCTGCGCTGCGGCAGCTGCTGTGAGATCTGGGCGATTCCCGAACGCCGCCTCCTTCGTCGTCTCAAGGTGGCAGACGGCGGGTCAGCCCGCCCGGCGGGCTCACCCACGCTGTAGCAGCCTCCCTACCGGATTTCTTCGAACGACCACGAGACCCCTGTGGCGTTCGTGATCGACACCGCGCCTCCACTGCCGGTGGCGAGTATCTGGTCATAGCGCGGCCCAACGGCACCGGGGCACGTCCCGAGTACCACGTCCACGAGTGGCGGACGGGTGGCTACGCGCACGGTGAATGGCTGGCAGGCTGCAGTGGAGACGCCGATCAGCCGTACGCCCACCACGTCGAGCGGCATGTCGAACGTGGCATTTCCCACGCCTGTCCGCGACCAGCGTTCGCGTTGCCCGCGTGCTGTGACAGCGATGGTGTTCGTGCCACTCGTGTGATCAGCGTTGACCGTCATCGTGCCGCTGTAGTTCTGGATGGCGGTCGGCGTGAAGCGGAACCTCACGTCCTGACTCTGTGATGGTCCAATGGTGCCGCTCGTCCAGCTGGCCGTCACCGCCCCCCCGCCCGGCACTGCCAGCCCCGTCACTGTGAGCGGTCCCGTGCCGCGGTTCGCGATGCGGACGACCTTCTCGGCGGTGGAGCCGATGATGACATCACCGAAGCTGAGATCCCCCTCCAGCGCGATCACCCTGGTCACCGCTGGTGTGGGGTTCGGCGTGGGTGTTACCGGTGACGTGCCGCCATTGTCACTGCACCCTGCTGCTGAGGCGAGCACCAGCACGACCGGTAGCAGTCGTTTCATCAACATGATCGAGATTTCCTCCTGGGGACACGTCCGCGTTTATGTTCGTCGTCAGGGATGCACGTGGATGCTCCGTGACGACGTCTTGCTGCTTCGGGAATCACCATCGAGGACATCCGCCGAATGCCGCTCCATGGCACACGACGCACCGGCTCAGTCCGTCGCGCCGGAGCTTTACGCCAGGCGCTGCCTGTCGGTGCGGCGCTCGAGTAGGGCCAGGTCAGCGTGCCGTGGTGCGTGACATCAACCAGAGGTTCCCTGCTGTTTCGACCAGCGGAAGATCGATTCGTCCGTGGGCCGCCGACCATCCCCCATGTCCAAAGGATAAGCGCCCGTGCAAATGATGGGCAGCGAAGGCCTCACCCACGAGCCGGCGGGAAGTCGCGTCCACCCGCTGGCCCCAGAGGCACGAATATCCATCCTTCGCCGATGTGAAATAGAGCGTCTTCCCGTCGGGCGACCAGTTCGCGTAATCATCTGGCCCGGCCTCGGCAATCGTGAACCAGGCGCTCTCGTCGATCGGCTTGGGTCCATCTGCGGGCGCGATCACAATGCGCCCGCCGGCGTGCGGAACACGAACCGTGAAGCTGATCCAGCGTCTGTCAGGCGAGAACCGGCCGTACAGCACCTGGTGGAGGGGATGCTTCACCACTGGCCTTCGACGTCGTGATGGAATATCCAGAAGCGCGATGTGGTACGGATCGCCGCCAAACACCAGCAGGCTCCTTGCATCCAGCGACCAGTCGGTCGCGCGCAGGCAGCCCTCGCAGATCTTCTCCGGCGCTCCGCCGGGAACGGACAGGTAGAGAACCCGCTTGTCCTTCTCGTAGACGGAGAACACAATCCTGCCGCCGGAGGGATCACTCAACGGGAATCTCTGAACCAATGGAGAGGAGGCCACGGTCAGTTCCTTCCCCGTCGCGAGTTCCCGAAGCCAGACGTTCGCTGCACCTGAGCGGTCGGACACGAAAGCGAGAAAACGCCCATCTCCGGACAGCGATGGATTCTCATGCCATGGCGGGCCCTCCGTGATCCGCAGCGGTGTGCCGGTCGCCACACCGCGGTCGAGATCGAACGGGAGCGACCAGATATCTGTGCGCGTGTCCACCTTTGCGAACGCCAGAGCCCCGCCAGACGCGCAGGCAGCGCGCAGCTCGTTTCCGGCGCCGACCGTGATCCTCTGGGGCACGCCGAGCACCTTGCCCGTCCTGGGGGACACCTCCAGTTCCCAGAGGTTCCAGCTGTCACCGGACTGAATCGAGAAGGTCACCTTGTTCCCGGGTGTGGACCAGCACCGTGGCTGTGGCACGGCCGGGATCGGCGTCCGCGTACTGCTGTTCGGCTCGAGACCGGCTTGGATGAGCGCCTGGTGGGCGCCGGTCCGCACAGCGCCCGAGCCATCCGTCGCGACCACCCACCAGTCGATCTCCGAACTGTCGAAGGCTTTGGCGGATGTGTAGCCCACCAGCAGCAGATGCTTCCCGTCGGGATGCCAGATCGGATGCCGGGCAGTGCTAAAATTCTCTCCCACCCGCTTGGGCTGCCCCCCGCCCGTTGGAACTACCCAGACGGCACCGCTCCCCGGCACGGAAGCGGCGACGCTCCGGGGGCCGATCCAGTACGCCACGTGCGATCCGTCTGGCGAAAAGCGGGGATTGAAGCCGTCCCTGGCCACCAGCCGCGCGTGTCCTCCCAGCGTGGGCATCTCGAAGATGCCGCCACCCTCGCGGGCCGACCGAAACACGATCCGGCTGCCGTCGGGGGAAAAATCGGGCATCTGGTTGTCGGCGCCGTCGAACGTCAGACGGACGGGCGAACCCCCGGCGACCTGCTTCACATGTAAATCCAGGCCTCCCATCAGGGGATCCCGATCGTTCGTCAGGCTGCGGTCGGATGCATACGCCACCAGGCTGCCATCTGGAGATAGCGCCGGATGATCAGAAATTCCGGGGTCGGCTGTGAGCCGCGTGAGCTTCCAGGGGCCTTGTCGTGCCGAGCTATCGCGCAGCTGCGACGTCACCACGAGCGCTGCGACGATGCAGAGCGCGATGCCGGGCACCGCCCAGCGTAGAGCGTGCCGGCGTTCCGTTGAAAGCGGCTCACCGGTGCCGGCTGGTGCCTCCTGAGCCGGAGGAGGACTGGCCGCCGCCTCGAGGGTTCCGACGAAACGGTAGCCGCGGCCAGGTGTGGTTTCGACGTATCGCGGATGTTCAGCTGAATCTCCAAGGGCCCGGCGCAGCTTGTTGATCGCGGCATTCAGCCCATGCTCGAAGTCTACGAAGGTGCCGTCGCTCCAGAGCCGATCGCGGAGCTCCTCGCGCGTCACCAGGTCACCAGGCCTGGTCAGCAGAAGGAGCAGGATCTGCAACGGCTGCCCGGCCAGGCGCACGCGTGCTCCGCGTTTGCGGAGCTCACCGGCGCGGGGGTCCAGCTCGAACGGTCCAAACACCAGTGGAGCGGGACGTGATTCGTGTTTCGTCTCCATATGGTGACCTCTGGCCGGTTGGATCGCTACCTGCCGATGACGTGTCTCACTATCTCCTGCTGGATCAGCAGCTTAGCTGATGAGGGGGGATCCTACCGCGAAATAGGGAGGAAGGCATGGCCTGCGTGCCCGTCCGGCGAGTAGATTCGGCGCCACGCCCAGGAGCGGATCACCGCCCCAGCGGGTGCGGCGGACAAAACACGTCTGACGGAACACGGAGGAAGTCACATGAGGCCTTCGATGAACACCAGGAACCAGTCACACAGTCTCTTGTTGGCGCTGGCGCTGACGGCCCTCGCGGCAGGAGGGCCGACCATGGCCCGCGACCGGGACGCCCAACCCGGCGAAACACGGGTCTTTACGCTCAAGCCGTCGATGCAGGGAAACAATCCCGAGGGGATCGCCTTCGACAAGAGTTCCGGCGCGTTTTTCGTCGGGGCAGTTCGCGATGTTTTCGGCGGGGTCGACTCACCGCTCGACGGCGCCATCTATCGGGGAACCCTCGACACACCTACCTTGACCGTGTTCATACCCGGCGCCCCCGGCAATGAAGCCGCCGGAATGAAGGTTTTCCGAGGACAGCTGTACGTGGCTGGTGGCTTCTCGGGCACCGTCCGGGTCTATGACATCAACACCGGGGGGCTCGTCGCCTCGTTCGAGGGATTCGGCGCGGGGATGCTCAACGACCTCGTTGTGACGAACAAAGGGGATGTCTTCATCACCGATTCATTCGTGCCGACGCTGTGGCATATCACGGCGGCGCAGGTCGCGGCCGGCGGCGGCACGCCGGAGGGTATCCCCATGGCGCCCGACATCGCCTACGTCGACTTCGACTTCAACCTCAATGGCATCGTTGCCCTGAACGGGGGACACCGTCTGATCGTCGTGCAGTCGAGCACCGGCAAGCTGTTTCGCATCGATCTCGACGCGAACGCCCTGTATGGCCGGGAGATCTACGAGATTGCGGCTGAGCCGCTGTTCGGCGACGGCCTGCTGATGGACCGTGGGCGCCTCGTGGTCGTCACCTTCGCGCCTGACTTCACGCTCACGTTCGTCAAGCTGGATCGCCGTGCAGAGCGGGGAACGGTGGTGGAGCGCCGTACGGACCCGACGCTGCGCGGCCCGTCGACTGTTGCCCGGGCGCGCAACTTCTACCTCGTCGTCAATGCCGACTTCGAGACCGGCACGACCCCTTTTACCGTGACGGGGCTTCCTCGCAACAGCGACGATGACGGCGAGGAGGACAATGAATAGCTGCGCACCCTTCGCGTGCTCCGCGCCAAGCCGCTGCACGGCGCTGCCATCGTGCAGCACATCCCCCAGCTCTCGCGCGAGGAGCTCCATGTCGAGAAGGGCTCGCTGTACCCGATCCTGCAGAAGCTGTTGCCGAAGGGGTGGGTGAGGGGAGGCCGTCTCAAATGTCGAAAGGTATTCGTCGGGGGGGAAGAGGTTTCTTAGTCGCGGCTTCGTCCCGTCTCGCGGTACGAGGAGAGGAGCGTCTCCAGGTCGCGCACGAGATCCGGCTGAGCGTCGGCGAGGTTGGTCGTCTCCTCGCATCCGCCTCCAGAGCGTACAGCTGTCTCGGAGGGAGTGCTTTCGCGGCCGGGGAATCTGCAGCCGGTCGTCGTCTGCCCCGGACCCATGGGTCAGAATCAGCTTCCACGACCGGCCGGCGGCCCGCTGGCGAGATGGCGTCATACGTGGCGAGCTTCCCCTTTCAGGCGTTCTACTCCAGCCAAACCCGGCGGAGCAGTGCGGAGAACCGGGGATCAGCGCGCAGCGGGTCCATGGTCGGTGCGACCTTGAGTTGCCAGATCAGGTTGGACGTCTCCTGGTGTGCTCGCTCGAGCCACGTGAAGGCCTGATCCAGATCACCAAGGCCGGCATAGGCGTGCACGAAAGGCGCCGAAGGTACATAACCGGTCTGGCGCCGCCTCTCCAGCTCATTCAGCGTCCGAAGCGCATCGTCACGCCGCCCCGCCCGTGCATAGGTATTGGTGAGGCTGCCGAGCAGACCGGGGCTGCGATCTGAGATTGCCGCGGCGCGCTCGAGAATTTGGATCGCCTCGTCGAAGCGGCCGGCCTGATTGAGCGAGATGCCGAGGAACCAAAGTCCGGAGTGGTTGTCCTTCTGTAAGTCGAGAGAAGCCTGACACTCGCGAATGGCCTCGTCATACCGCCGCGCAAAATAGAACGTCCACCCCACGTTCGCGGCCATCTCCGCAGAGAGCGGGTCGAGTGCCCGCGCTTTTCGGGCAAGCTGAACTCCGTCATCGATCCGCCCCTGCGCGACGAGCAGATGTGCCAGTCCGATGTGTGCCTGGGCGTTGTTGGGCTCCAGGTCCAGCGCGTGCCTGAATGCGGTGTCTGCTTCTTGCCATCGCCATTCGCGCTGGCGGGCAGCCGCGATCATGACGTGCGCCTCCGCGAGCGTCGGATCCAGGCGAAGC
>Ga0183260_10001547_pt1 | contig 19108 bp, 16 predicted proteins | sample AntDrymUQ4972206_2_FD_129768 | JGI IMG/M metagenome (GOLD analysis project Ga0183260, IMG submission 129768) | Polar desert sand microbial communities from Dry Valleys, Antarctica - metaG UQ497 (22.06) (version 2) (version 2) | ecosystem: Environmental > Terrestrial > Soil > Desert | place...
CCTCGTGGACAAAACGCCTTGAGCACGACCCGGGCGTGCGGCGGATCCCCCGCGAGCAGCTACCCGTTTGAGCCCTCATGTGTCGAGGACGTCCCATTCCTCGCCGAGCACCCAGCGACTCGTGCGACGCGCGCGCGAGCGGCTCTACGGCTCGCCGGTCGACGGCGAAGAGGAGCTTCGAGCGGAAGACATGGCCGACAGCAGCGAGTAGCCGTCGCAGTTGGCACGCGGGTCAGTCGACCCTTCCGCGTCAGACGCCCCGCACTCGGAGCGACCACGCATGCATGACGCATGTGAGGGAGGATCGCTGCTGATGAGTCTCCCGTTTCGACTTTACGTCGGCTACGACCAAGAGCTCGATTGGCTGATGGCCTACGAGTTCGGCCGGGTTGATGACGCCCAGCCTCCGGACAACTGGCGCGGTGTAACCGAGCAGTTCGGCTTTTTGCACGACGCGCCCGGGGGCAGGGAAGTCGGCTTCAAGGTCCTCGGATTCTCGAGCTTCGACCCCGATGATGTCGAAGTCGAGGAGATCTGGAGCGGCCCGCGATTCGATGCTCCGGCCCTCGGGCTGCTCAACGCCTGTGCTGGCGAGGTCGTCCTCGCGGCGCGGACGCACTTCGCCGGCCGCAACTCGCTCAATCGCGACCTCTTCAAGGCTGCCACGGAGCTCACGGGAGAAGATGCGGTTGACGCATGGCGCCGGTGCCTGGAGGCGGGCGACGCCATGGCGCACTTCGCGCTTGGCTACACGTTGCTGGAGCTAGGCGACGCGGCCACGGCCTATAGGCACTTGCGCCACTACACCGAGATCGCGCCGCACGGGGCGTGGAACTGGTGCTGGTACGGACAGGCAGCCGAGGCGATTGGGGAACTGACAGAGGCTCGGCGAGCTTACCGCCGCGCGATCGAGCTCGAGGCAGCTGGCGACCAGGACACGGACGCAGCCGAGCGGCTCGCAGCCCTCCCGGAGCCGTCGCCATCCCATCCGACCGCGAGCGCGGTGCCGACTCCGGTCTCAGACCGCGTCGTCTTGTGGGGCGACGCGCTCCCTCAGATTGGACGGCGTCGGGTGGAGGCGCTGTCCTCGCGGGCCGCCGCAGGGCTGACCGCCGGCGGCAAGAAGAAGGCCTACGGCCACACCGATCCGAACGAGGACGCAGTCGCGATCGTCGAACGCGAGGGCACGACGCTGATCGTGTGTGCCGATGGCCACAACGGCATGGCCGCGACGCGCGCCGCCGTCGAAACCGCGCTGCACGTGCTGGAGACCCTGCCCTCGCCGGACACCATGAGCGACGATGCGCTCGTCGACCTGTGGCTCGCAGCGAACGACCGCGTGCTTGCGGCTGGCCGCGAAGCGAACCAGCACGAGAGCCGAACAACGCTCGTAGTCGCGGTGGTGGGCCAGGGCGTTGTCCGGTGGGCTGCGATGGGCGACTCGCTACTAGCCATCGTGAGCGACGACGCGACTGTGCAGTTCCTCAGCCGACCCAAGAGCCACTTCGTCGGCTGGCCGATGACACGCGATGACATCGTCGAGCGGCTGCCACGAGGCACGCTGAACATCGATGCGGATGCGTGGGTGGTAGCCGCCACCGATGGCCTCACCGACTTCGTGTCCGGCCTGCAAGCGACTCTCACTGGTGCCGCCGACGCTACCGTCGGCGCCTCGCGCGTCGTCGAGCGCCTGATCGACGCCGCCTGCGCCGGCGGCGCTGGCGACAACGTTGCGGTGGCTGCGGTCCGCGTCGCTGGTGCTCCGCGCGCCACAGCGACGGAACGTCCGCACGTCGAGATGCGCATACGTGGCTGTCTGTTCGGCGGTGCGGTTGGCGATGCGATGGGCGCGCCGATCGAGTTCGACTCGATCGCGAGGATCCGCAAGCGGTTCGGTCCGCGTGGCGTCACGGACTACCAGCCGGCGTATGGCCGCCGCGGGGCAATCACCGACGACACCCAGATGTCGATCTTCACGGCGGAGGGGCTAATCCGCGCCTACGTCCGAGGGACGCTGAAGGGACTGTGTCATCCGCCGGCTGTCGTCGACCATGCCTACGCGCGCTGGCTCGCAACCCAAGGCGAGACGAGTTCGCGCTGGGACAGCGCTGAGTTCGACGGATGGCTCTTCTCGAATCGCGGGCTGCACGACACTCGCGCACCCGGAAACACGTGTCTGTCGGCATTGCGCGCGGACCGGATGGGGACGACGAACGAGCCACTCAACGACAGCAAGGGGTGCGGCGGCGTCATGCGCTCCGCGTCGGTCGGCCTGCTCGGACGCAGCTTCCCTAGTGAACGCTTCGAGCTGGGGTGTGACATTGCGGCGCTGACCCACGGGCATCCGTCCGGATACCTCACAGCCGGCGCGCTCGCAACGATCATCAGCGCGCTCACGTGGACCGATGCGAGCCTCGACGGAGCTCTGGACGAGGCGATGCAGCGCCTGCGCCGGGAGCCGCGTCACGAGGAGACGCTTGAAGCCCTCGAGACCGCCCGCGCACTTGCGGCGTCCGGAACCGCGCCATCGCCGGACGTCATCGCGACGCTCGGTCAGGGATGGGTTGCCGAGGAGGCACTTGCGATCGGCGTCTACTGCGCACTCGTTGCCAACGACTTTGAGCATGGCGTCCTCCTCGCCGTGAATCACTCCGGTGACAGTGACAGCACGGGCTCGATCACCGGCAACATCCTTGGCGCGATACACGGCTACAACGAGATCCCGGCACATTGGATCTACGACCTCGAGATGCACGAGGTCATCGAGTCGCTCTCCCGCGACTGGAACACGCTGTTCGCCCGCGAGAGCGAGGTCGACCTCGAAAGCGACGAGACGTGGTGGAATCGATACCCAGGATGGTGAATCGCTAATGGCCCAATACAGCGATACCGATCGCGACGCGATCGACGCGCTAGTCGATCGCTGGCGCAGCGAGTGCCTCATTGAGGACGGATCGCTCATCTTCGACGGAGAGACCGTCTGGTCGCTCGAGAACTTCGAGTTGTTCTACCGCGCCTACAACGATCGTATCGACCGTGGGGAAGGAAGCTTCGACGAGAAGTTCGAGGCCCAGGTCGGAGATCAGCCCGGGACCGTCACCCGCCTGGCGGCGGAGGTCATCGCGATCTACTTCCTGTTCGCGTCGCAGAATACGGTCGGTGCTGCGCGGAAACGCGAGCTGATCGGTCTCGTTCTCGCTTGGAACGGGGACACGCTCGCGGAGAGCGGCGACGTTCACGCGGCCATGGGACAGGCGATTGGAGGACCGGGCCAGGCCTACAACAATCTCCGCTGGAAGCACATTGCGTACCTCGTCTCGCTGTTTCGCGAGTTCAAGCGTCTGAGCGCCGAGCGGCGCGCCGAACTCGTTGCTGATGCGTGGGCGTTCAAGGCGTGGATCGCAGAAGACGACCGCGACGGCGGCGAGCAGATGATGCGCCACATCCTGCTTCACCTGCTGTTCCCGCATGAGTACGAGCGGATCGCGTCGGGTCCGCACAAGTACCGGATCGCGGAGCACCTCTGGGGCCTGATCGAAGAGGTGCCGCTCGACGACGGGATCACAGGCGAGGAAGAGGACGTCGACCGCGCGCTGCTTGCGATCCGTCAGCGCATCGAGAAGCTGCGCGACGACGGCGATGTCGAGCTCGACCGTCCGCTCGACTTCTACGAGGGGCTGCTCAAGCGGGTCTGGGATCCCCCGCTCGCTGATGATGAGTCGGCGGGAGGCCTCACCAATCTCGCCGCGCTGGAACTCAAGCGCCAGGTGGTGCTGTTCGGCCCGCCCGGGACGGGGAAGACACGAAGCAAAGGCGCTAGCAGCGCGCCTACTGCACGCCGCGGCGCTCGATCGCTGGAAGGCGGTGGCGTACCTCAAGAACTACAGGCGGGTGGACGCGATCGGCGCACGCCAAGTGCGGCGCCTGCAGCTGCACCAGGCATACAGCTACGAGGACTTCATTCGCGGGCTTCGCCTCACGCAAGGGGGCGCGACGACACCGGTCGACGGGTACCTGCTGGAGCTCTGCCGGGAGATCGGCGAGGCACCTGCGTCGCCGGACGGGCTTGCTCCCCTCCCGTGGGTCCTCGTCCTCGACGAGCTGAATCGAACAGACGTGAGCCGTCTCTTCGGTGAAGCGTTTTCGCTGCTCGAAGACCGCAGCGCAGCGATCGACCTTCCGATGCTCGGCGAGGAGGGCAAGCCGCGCAGCGTCAGCCTGCCGGAGGACCTCTACGTGATCGGCACCATGAACCTGATCGACCAGAGCGTTGAGCAACTCGACTTCGCGCTGCGCCGTCGCTTCCTTTGGATCAGGTCCGGGTTCAGCCGCGATGCGATCATCGATGTGGTCTACGAGCGCTGGCAGCAGTCCAAGTACTGCAAGCATCACGGATGGGACCGAATCGAAGGTGAAATCGACCTTCTCGCTGAGCGCGCCGCGATGCTGAACAAGGACATCGCAACGTCGCGGCTGCTCGGTGAGCAGTACGAGATCGGCCACACCTACTTCTTCGACATCGTCGGATTCCTCGAGCGTTGGGATGACCTGCGCCTTCGTGGACAACGCCCGAAGGGTTACCTCTGGAGCGGGGCTGGTCACCCCAAGCCACCGCTCCTCGATCTTTGGGAGCACTCGCTCCGTCCGCTGCTGCACGAGTACCTCGCCGGCGTCGACGCCCAAGCCCGCCAGAAGGAGTTGACGGCGCTCCGCAGCGTGCTGCTGGCCGGCAAGCGATGACTACTTCCGAGGACGTCCTCGTCGGCCGCGATCTTTCCCCGTTCGATCCCGCACCGGCCGCGTCACAAGCTGGCTGGCTCAAGGATCTTCAAGAACACCTGCGTGCATCGGAGCACGTGATCCGGCTCGGCGACCCAGTGGACGACGACGAGCACGACCTCGTCGTGTACTGCGACAACGCCGGGCGATGGCAGGCCGGCCGGTATATCGGCGAAATTCGCTTCAGGGGCCGCACGCTGAGGATCGAGCCCAGGCTCGGCATGCCGGCGATCGAGAGGCTTCTCGCCGGCGCGACAAACCTCATTGGGGTACCGGGAAGCACGGCCGCCCAGACGACAGAGTCGTTCATCGCTCGCCTGATGGCGGCCGTCTGGTGTCGATCGCTCGACCACGCCGCCCGCCACGGGCCACCGGCCTTCCGCAGACAGGCGGTATTCGAGGGAGTTCACATCCGCGGTCAGCTCGACGTGCGTCGAACGGCGAGGCTGAGGAGCGCAGGATCTCCGCACGTCGCCTCAACGACGCGAAGCCGAGACGTCGAGAACGACGTCTCGCGGACTCTCGTGTGCGCAGAGCGGGTTCTCACCCAGCACATCGGTACCGATCAGTGGCAGACGCGCCGGGCCCGGGAGATCGTTCCGCTTCTTCGTGGCGCTGTTGGTGCTCGACCGCGCCTACCGAGCGAGAGCGACCTGCGCGCGGTTCGCTACACACCCATAACGCGTCCGTACCAGGAACTCGCCGACCTCTCCTGGCGAATCGCGCGCCTTGAGGGGTTCTCAGCCACGGACGACGACGGAAGCGCCGACGGCCTGCTGCTCGACGTGGCCGAGCTGTGGGAGCTGTTCGTCCTGCATTGCCTCAGGGTGGCGGCGACCGATCTGCGTGTCGATCACGGGACTACCGACACAGCACGGGTGCACCTGCTCCGAAGCCGTGACCACGCCGGCCGCGGCCTTGGGCGACTCCTTCCCGATGTGCTCGTGTGGGACCACGATGGACGAGCGCGGGTGGTTGCAGACGCGAAATACAAGCTGCTCGCCGACTCGGCCGAGCGCCCGACGGGCGTTGACCGAGGCGACCTGTACCAGCTCACCAGCTACCTGAGCCGATACGCGCCAGCCGGGGACGCGATCGGTGCGCTCATCTACCCAGGCGGCGATTTCGAGCGTGGCCCGTCAACCGCCGAGCGCATCGGGCCGTGGGTGAGCGAGGTAGGGCATCAGGTCGAGTTCATGCACCTGCCGCTCGACGAGGACCACGCCGTCGCTCGATTCGGGCAGCTCGTTGATCGGTCCCAGGAACCCGGGAGCGCGGAGAACGGAGGCGCCGATGACGAATGGGGATGAGATCTCGGGTCGGGCCGCCCTATCGCCCAGTGCCCTGAACCGCTTCCTGGCGTGCGAGCACCGCACCTACCTCGACATCCGCGAGCGCCGTGGCGAGCTGAAGGGGCTGCGTCTCCCACCCGACATGTCGCTGTTGTTCGAGCGCGGCGATCGCCACGAGGATGCTGTGGTCGCCGGGCGTAGTAGATGCTGTTGACGAAGCTGCCGGCGTTTCCCTCGGTGTAGGCGATATGGATCCGCTTGACGCCGTCGCTGTGAAACTTCAAGTACGGGCGCTGGCCGGAGATCCGCAAGAGCGTGCGGGCGGGCGTCCACCTGCCCTTCTCCGTGTGGCGTGAGAACGCCGGCCACCACTGTCCGCCTCGCCAGAACAGGTACGTCCGTTTCTCGGCGCTCAGGTACATCGGGTTGGGATAGGTGTAGCCCCGATTCCCGCGTGTGTTCGTGGGCAGCGTGTGCTCAGGCCCCCAGCTCCTGACGTCCTCCGCGTTGCTCGAGCGCCGATAGAGCATCGTCTTGCGGCCTGGCCCCATATAGAAGACCGTCAGCCGGCCGTCCTTGCGCATCAGCAATCCGGGGCTGCGGTGGTCGTCGACGCTCAAGCCCCGCCTGAGCACGAAGCGCTCGATATGGCGCGAGCGATGATCGAAGCTGGCGATCATGACCTCTCCGGCGCGAGAGACCCAGCCGACGTACGTACGCCGATGCCGACCCGCGAAGTACACGGCCCGCGGATCGCCGAACCAAGACCAGCCTCCATTTCCAACGATGCGCGACACCCTCACTGGCGACGCTAGTGCGCTGCCTCGTCATACGTCAAGCGAACGCGGGGCTTCCTGCCGTCAGCAGGGCCGCCTCCGACTGCTGGGCGCGTCGACGAAGGCGAGGTTCGTCCGCCAGGGGCGAGCCATCTCGCGGCGATGCGGCGCGCACGTTCGGGCTCGCGGTGAAAGAGGCCGACTCGGACAGCGAAGATCGTGGCGAAGCGGCGGTCACCCAGAGCGAGGTCCTTGAGGCTCGCGACGAGGAACTCCGCCTTACCGGCCTCGACATACGCGGCGTTTGGGTGTTTCAGCGGCCTCGATCATCCTCGGTGAGCGGTCGATCGCGGTCAGATGGCCTGTCTCGAGGCGCTCGCAGACGAGCGTCGCCGCCACCCCGTGGCCGCACCCGATCTCGAGGATCCGGTGATCGGGCCGGAGGTCCAGCTGCTCGACCACCAGTCGCAGCCGCTCGCTCATCCATCAAGTATCTGGACCCTGGCGTTCATCTGCCAGAATGGCTCGTGGAGGCCCGGCGAGTGCGACGCCGGCGTGAAAGACGTCCCCGTGGAGTGCGACCGCCGGGGGCACAACCGACCACGAGGAGCACCCGATGCCCGAAGCAGTGATCGTCGACGCGGTCCGCACCCCGATCGGCCGCGCGTTCAAGGGCTCGCTCGTCAACGTCAGAGCCGACGAGCTCGCCGCCACTCCGCTGCGTGCCCTGCAGGAGCGCAACCCGGAGGTCGACTTCTCGCAGACCAACGACGTGATGATGGGCTCCGCGTCAGCCGTCGGTGAGCAGGCCTACAACGTGGGCCGCAACGCCGCCCTCCTGGCAGGCATCCCGCACACGGTCCCCGCCTGCACCGTCAACCGCTTCTGCGCCTCGTCGCTGCAGACGCTGCGGATGGCCTTTCACGCGATCAAGGTCGGTGAGGGTGACCAGTACATCGCCGCCGGGGTCGAGGCGGTCAGCCGGGCCGGGCTCGGCGCCGGAATTCCCGAGGAGGCCAAGAGCCCGGTGCTCGACGGCTCGCCCGGCTCGCTGTACGACGTCTACATCCCGATGGGCATGACCGCCGAGAACGTCGCCGCTCAGCGGGACGTCACGCGTGAGCAGCAGGACGGGTGGGCGATGATCTCCCAGAACCGCGCGGTCGCCGCGCAGGAGTCCGGGCACTTCGATCGCGAGATCGTGCCGGTGGCGCTGCCCGACGGCGCCGGCGAGTTCACAAAGGACGACGGCCCGCGGCCGGGCACGACGATGGAGAAGCTCGCCGCGCTGAAACCGGTCTTTCGCGAGGACGGCACGGTCACGGCCGGCAACGCCTGCCCGCTCAACGACGGCGCCGCCGCCGTGCTCGTCATGTCGGAGGGGAAGGCCGCGTCGCTCGGCCTCAAGCCGCGCGCCCGCATTCTCGCGTCGACCGTCGCGGCGGTCCGTCCCGAGCTCATGGGCCTCGGCCCGATTCCCGCGATCCAGGCGCTGCTCGCGCAGGCCGGAATGACGATCGACGACATCGACCTCGTCGAGATCAACGAGGCGTTCGCCGCCCAGATCGTGCCCTGCATCGAAGACCTGGGCCTCGACGAGGACAAGCTCAACCCGTTCGGTGGCGCGATCGCGCTGGGCCACCCGTTCGGCATGACCGGCGCGCGCATCATGACGACGCTGCTCAACGGCCTCGACGCGCGCGATGGGACATACGGCATCGACTCGATGTGCGTCGCGGGCGGCATGGGACAGGCGATGCTCGTGGAGCGCCTGAACTGAGGAGCCAGGGCTGCAAATCAAGGGCCTATCTCGCGCGGGCGGGATAGGCCCTTGCGATCAAGACGATGCTCGTTGGACACGACCGCGAGCAGGGCGAGCAGTCCGCCCAGCGTCCCGGCGGCCATCAGCCGCCTACGGCGCGTGGTGCGGCGTTTCAGCGCCGCACGCCGTTGGCGAAGCACATCCTCGCGATCCATGTTCGTCGCAATCTACGCCGGGCTTCGGACTGCCGCGAGCGCGCTGACGGGTCCTCGCTCGCTCAGAGCGGTGCCATCCGCAACGCGCCGTCAATCCGCACGACCTCGCCGTTGAGCATCGTGTTCTCGACGATCTGGCAGGTGAGGCGCGCGAACTCCTCGGGACGCCCGAGCCGCGGCGGAAAGGGCATCGAGGCGGCCATCCCGGCGCGCGCACCGGCGGGCAGGCCGGCGAGCAGCGGCGTGTCGAACAGGCCGGGCGCGATCGCGCAGACGCGGATGCCCGAGGCGGCGAGGTCGCGCGCCGCCGGTAGCGTCATCGCGACCACGCCGCCCTTGGACGCCGCATAGGCGACCTGTCCGATCTGGCCGTCGTAGGCGGCGATCGACGCCGTGTTGACGCAGACGCCGCGCTCGCCTTCGCCGTCGGGCTCGTTGGCGAGCATCGCGCTGCTCGCCAGCCGCAGCGCGTTGAACGTGCCGACGAGATTGACGGCGACAACCTTCTCGAAGGACTCGAGCCGGTGTGGGCCCTTTGAGCGCGCGACAAGCTCGGCCCATGCGATTCCCGCGCAGTGCACCGAGATCCGCAGGCCGCCGGGTGCTTGCGCGGCGGCACTCACCGCGGCCGCGACCTCGTCGGAGCACGTCACGTCGGCGGCTATGAAGCGCGCCCGCTCTCCGAGCAAGCCCGCCAGCGCCTCCCCGCGTTCGGAGTCGAGATCGGCTATGACGACATCCGCGCCCCCAGCGTGCAGCGCACGCGCCGTCGCCTCACCCAGTCCCGAGGCGCCGCCCACGACGAGCGCGCCGCTGCCCTCGATCCGCATGCAGGCGGGAAGGCTACGCGCTGTTCGTGTCGGGCGATGGCGTCCGTCGTCGGGTGCCGGGCGACCGCAGGTTGCGGCGGATCGAGCGGTCAGCCGCGTCGGCGAGTTTGCCCTGGCGCGCCACGCGCAGCGCAAGGACCTGGGCGCCGCTGCCGGGCACCGCGGCCTGTCCGCGGTTGACGATCGCCAGGAGCCGTCGCGCGCTGCCCAGAGCGCGCGACGTCCGTCGCAGCACGAGGCGGTGCCCGCGCCGCAGGACTCGCGGCGGCGCGAGGCGACCCATGCGCTTGCGGTAGTTCGCCACGAGCCTCACCGAGCGGCGCAGGTAACGGCGGTAGGCCTCGAAGCTCCGGGGATTGTCGTCGAGGAATCGCAGGCGCAGGCTCACGTCGCTGTTGACCGTGATGTACTCGTCGCGATACACGGGGAACAGCACGCGGTCGGCGGCCCGGTTGCCGCCGCGGCCGCAATGGCGCAGCTTCGCCTTGCCGGCCGCGCGATAGAGCCCGTCGTAGGCGCGACGCAACCGCTCCGCCGAGCGCCGGCTCGCGCCCGCGTCGGCCAGCTCGGCGTCGTCGCCGATCCCCCGCGTCACGGCGAGCACCCCGTGGACCCGTCCATCGAACACCACGATCTGACGCGAGGCGGAATCGCCGAGCTCATCGCGCAGCCTGTGCAGATCCGCGGCCGCGGCCCGCAGCGTCTTCTCGTCGCGGACCAGCCGAACGCCCAGCGCGATGAAGCTGCGCGGCTGCCCTCCGCGCGAGAGATCGGCGGTGGCCTTCTCGCAGACCGCGTCGGCCTCGCGGACGAAGCTCGCACGCTCGGCGCGGACATCCTCCGCGCTCTGCCCGCCGCACGCGCCGAGGGCGACGCCCGCCGCCGCCAGCACCGATGCCCATGCTGCCAAGCGCAGTCGCGCCACCGTGGCGCGACTCTATCCCAGGCGCGACAGCGAAACCGTGAACAGCTTGTGCGGGTCGGTGTAGGGCTCGACGAGCTCCAAACCGGCGGCGGCAAGGTCGCCGCGCAGGCGCTCGGGCGTGAACTTCGCGCTGATCTCGGTACGTAGCTCCTCGCGCGCGGCGAACTCGACGTCGAGGTCGAGCGCCTCCACGCGCACGTGCTGCTGCTCGGTCGCGCGCAGGCGCATCTCGATCCACTCTCGCTTGCGATCGAAGAACGCGACGTGCTCGAAGCGGTCGACGTCGAAGTTGGCGCCGAGCTCGCGGTTGAGGACATGCAGCACGTTGAGGTTGAACTGGGCCGTCACGCCGGCGCTGTCGTCGTAGGCGGCCTCGATGATCCGCGGGTCCTTGACGAGATCCGTGCCGAGCAGGAGGTGGTCGTCGGGACCCATCACCTTGCGCAGGCCGCGCAGGAAACGCCGCCGGCTACCCGGCGGAAAGTTGCCGATCGTCCCGCCGAGGAACGCGAACAGGCGCGGGCCCAGCCGGTCGGGCAGGTGCGTGAGATGGCGTTCGAAGTCGCCCACGACGCCGTGCACGGACATGCCCGGGTACTCCGCGACGAGCCTCTCGGCCGCCGCGTGCAGCGTCGTCTCGCTGACGTCGACGGGCACGTAGCGGCGCAACGTCCGCGCGTCGTCCATGGCGTCGAGCAGGACGCGCGTCTTGTCGGCCGAGCCCGAGCCCAGCTCGACGAGCTCGACTGCGCTCGTCCGCGCGACGATCGACTCGGCCTGCGTGCGAAGGATCAGTCGCTCCGTTGCAGTCTGGTAGTACTCGGGCAGCTCGCAGATCGCTTCGAACAGCTCAGATCCGCGTGCGTCGTAGAGGTGCTTGGGCGGTAGCTCCTTGAGCGGACGGGTGAGTCCGTCGAGCACGTCGTCGGCCAGCGTGCGCTCGTCGGCGGGGCCCAGGTACGAACGCACCTCGACGGTGCCCCCGAGGATCGCCTGCATCAGCTTGCGTCCTTGACCAGTCGCACCCCGGTGAAGATCTGCCGGCGTTGGGGGCGATCCCAGTTGCGCAAGGTGGTGGAGCGCATCCGCTCATCCGTGGCCCAGGAGGCGCCGCGCAGAACGCGGTAGCGGTCGCCGAAGAAGACCTCCGAGTACTCCCGGTAGGGGTGGGCCGCGAAGCCGGGATAGCCGCCGAAGCATGAGGCGGTCCATTCCCACACATCACCGACCTGAGCGAGAGGCTCCTGGGTCCAGGTCGCCGCCTTCTCCCACTCCACTTCGGTGGGGAGGCGCGCCCCGCGAGCTCGGGCGAAGGCGTCGGCCTCGAACCAGGAGACGTGCATGACGGGCCGCTGATCGTCATCGGGCTGCCCGTCAGCCGTCCAGCCCTCGGGGTGCGTGATGTCGTACTCCTCCTTCCACGCCCAGCCCTCATCCGACCACCACTCGCGTCGCTCGTAACCGCCGCCCTCGACGAAATGCATCCACGTCGCATTCGTAACCGGCCGGCGGGCGATTCGGAAGGCGGCCAGCTCGACGGCGTGGTGCGGGCGCTCGTTGTCGAACGCAAAGCCATCGGGCCGCGCGCCCAGCTGGAACGCGCCGGCGGGAACCTCGATCCAGCCCTCGGGCTCGTCGCACGAGCTCGGCGCCGCGGGCTGGCCGCCGGGCAGCCCGGCGAGGAACAGCGTCTGGCGCATCGTCTCGTTGTGCTGGGCTTCATGGCGGATGACCATCTCGTGCAGTACGCCGTCGCCGGGGCCGACGCGTTCGAGGAGCTCGAGCGCGCGCTCGCGTACGGCGTCCATGTATTCGTAGAGCTCCTGCCCGCGCAAGAACGGGATCTCGCCGCGGACGGCGCGGGGGGTCTCGAAGGCGTCGTAGAGGTCGGCGAGATCCTTGCGCAGCAGCGGCTGTCCACCGTGGCGGTGCACGAGCCAGAGATCCTCGTAGGCGGCGATGTGCCCGAGGTCCCATACGAGCGGGCTCATCAGGGGGTCGTGCACCGATTCGAGTTCGGGCTGCGTGCGTGGCGCGACGAGTGCGAGCGTGCGCGCGCGGACCTCGTGAAGGGCGCTACCCAAGCCTGATGAGGCGACCGCCGTCATTCGAACGCTCAACGTACCCAATCCCTCCCTAAAGAACCGTGAATCGCTGGGTCTTGGCGGGAAGGCGTGCGTTATGCGTGAAATGACACATCGCGCTGTTGCCGGGCTCGAGCCCGATCGTGAGCTGCGGCGCCCTGCCAACTACGGGTCGGCGCGCGCGCCCTCGGTCGTCTTCGGGCTCTCGGCCGCCGCCGCGGGCGGGCCGCTCGCCGTGGCGCCCGTGCGCTTGCCCAGGCCGCCGGTGAGCGTGTCCTGCGCCCAGCGCTCGCTGAAGCCCGCCAGGAACGCGACGACGCAGAGGAAGTAGAAGCGCTCTTGCGGGTCCGCCGGGACCTTGAACAGGTCAAGGAAGCCGCTCGTGATCGCGAAGTAGATCGTGAGCCCGAAGATCGACCCGATCCACGGCCGCAGGCCGCCGAGGAACAGCGTGTAGCCGGGCGCGACGTCGAAGTTCAGCGCGAACGAGCCGGTGTTGATCCGTGCGATCACGCTGACGAGCGCGCCGACGGCGCCCGCGGTGAGGCAGCCCACGATATGCGCCTCGTTGACGCCGGCGATGTTCAGCCACCGGCCGATCGCCGAGATCCTCCAGGAAGCCGCCGGCGACCCGTCGATCGCGCGCACGGCGCCGCACACCGTTCCCGTTCGGCGTCTCGACGAGGTCCGCGCGGCGCGCGAGCTCACGGTCACGCAGCGCTGGTGAGTGAAGGTCGCCCCTGCAGGGCGACACTCGAGAGGTCAACCTCAGCAGCCGACGATCTCCTTCTCGCTCAGGCCCCGGGAGCCGCCGCTCGGTCGCAGAGGATCTCGTCGAGATCCTTGCCCAGCAGCGCGACGGGCAGCGAGTCATCGCCGGAGACCACGCGCGCGAGCGCCGCGCGCTTCTCGGCGCCGGTTGCCAGCAGCAGGGTGTGGCCCGCGCGGCGAAGAACGGGTAGCGTCAGCGTGACGCGCTGCGGTGGCGGCTTGGGCGCGTCGCGGATCGCCACGCACGGCGCCTCGGTCGCCTTCAGCGCGGGGTGGTCCGCAAACAGCGATGCGGTATGCCCGTCGGGCCCCATTCCCAGCAGCACCACGTCGAAGATCAGATCCGCAACGCACTCGCGGAGCTCGAGGCCATACAGCCAGGCGGCGTCCTCGGGCACTTCGGGCCGGGGCAGCCTGTGCAGCTGCGGAGGCTCGGCGCGGGCGTTGGCGTACAGGCTCTCGAGCACCATCCGCGCGTTGGACTCGGGGTCGCCGTCGGGCACGCAGCGTTCGTCGCCGAGCCACAGGTGCACGTGGTTCCACGATCCCTCCATGTCGCCCAGCAGCTCGTAGGCGCGACGCGGCGTCGAGCCGCCGGCCAGCGCGATGTGGACATCGCGGCCCTGCTCGCGCGCGTCGCCGATCCGCCAGGCGAGCACGTCGGCGGCGCGGCGCGCGACCGCCTCCGCGTCGGCAAGTACGCGCAGGTCGGTCACGGGAACTCGCGGCGGCGCGCGTCGAGCGGCTGCTGGGCGAGCGCGGTCTCATGGTCCGCCCGGATGACGTGCATCGTCGCGTTGATCAGCGCCAGGTGCGTGAACGCCTGCGGGAAGTTGCCCAGGTGGCGGCCCGACAGCGGGTCGAGCTCCTCGCCGTAGAGGTGCAGCGGGCTCGCGTAGGACAAGAGCTTCTCGCACAGCTCACGGGCGCGCTGGTGCTCGCCGATCTCGCTCAGCGCGCTGACCAGCCAGAACGAGCAGATCGTGAACGAGCCCTCGACCTGAGCGCCGAGGCCGTCGTCGGTCTCGGTGACCTTGTAGCGCAGGACGAGCCCGTGAACGGTCAGCTCGTCGGCGATCGCGTTGACGGTGGCGACGATGCGCGGGTCGTCGGGCGCCAGGAAGCGCACGAGCGGCGCCAGCAGCAGCGAGGCATCGAGCGCCGTCGTGCCGTAGGACTGCGTCAGCACACCGCGCTCGTCGACGCCCTTGGAGAGCACGTCCGCTTTGATCTCGTCCGCGGCCGCCTGCCAGCGCTCGAAGCGCTCGTCGTCGTCGCGCAGCTTGGCCAGCCGCGCGCCGCGGTCGGCGGCGACCCAGCACATGATCTTCGAGGACGTGAAGTGCTGCGGCTCGCCGCGCACCTCCCAGATGCCGCGGTCGGGCTCGCGCCAGTGCGTGAGCGCCTGCTCGACCTGCTTTACCAGTAGCGGCCAGTAGGTCTCGCGCAGCCCGTCGCGCGACTTCGTGTGCAGGTAGAAGGAGTCCAGCGCGCTGCCCCAGACGTCGTGCTGGCGATGGCGGTAGGCGGCGTTGCCGATCCGCACCGGCCTGGAGTGCTCGTGGCCCTCGAGGTGCTCGAGGATCTGCTCGTCGAGCTGGCGCTCGCCGCCGATCCCGTACATGACCTGCAGGTCGGCCTCGGCGCAGACCTCGGCGATGAAGTGAAAGTAGTCGTCGGCCTCCCAGTCGAAGCCGAGCGTGTACAGCGCCCACAGCATGAACGTCGAGTCGCGCACCCAGGTGTAGCGGTAGTCCCAGTTGCGCTCGCCGCCGGGAGTCTCGGGCAGCGACGTCGTCGCGGCGGCGCACATCGCGCCGGTCGGCGCGTACACCAGACCCTTCAGCGCGAGCGCGCTGCGCTGCAAGTACACGCGCCAGGGGTGGTCGGGGAACTGGCCTTGGGCGAGCCACTCGTGCCAGTAGTCGGCCGTGTGCACGAGGCGCGCGTAGGCGTCCGCGAAGCTCTTGGGGCCTTCATGGCCGCCCCAGCTGAGCGCGACGTAGGCCAGGTCGCCGTCGTGCATCGTCGTGCGCGCGCGGATGGTCGTGGCCTCGATGCCGAGCCGCAGGTCGCTGTGCAATCGCAGCCGCAGGTCGTGGCCGTCGAACGCCGCCGTGCACTCCTCGTAGGCCTCGCCGCTGTACTCCCAGCTCGCGGTCGCACGGCCGTAGTCGTAGATTGGGTCGCACTCCATATGCATCTGGACCGTGCCGTTGACGCAGCGCAGCGTGCGCAGCAGCACGTGCTCGGCGTCGTAGTCCGTCGGCGAGCGGCGATGGGTGTGCGAGCGCTCGCGATCGTGGCGCCAGGGCCCGACGAGCAGCACGTCGCGGACGATGACCCAGCCGGTCTTCGTTGCCCAGGTCGTCTCGACGATGTTCGTTCCGGGGATGTAGCGCCGCCCCGCGGGCACCGTCACGCCCGCGGGGGCGAGGCTGAACATGCCGGCGTCGCGGTCGAGCATCGCGCCGAAGATGCTTGAACTGTCCATCCGCGGCACGCACATCCATTCGACGTTGCCGGCGGGGGCGACGAGAGCGACGACCTCGCAGTCCGACAGGAAGGCGTAGTCGCCGATCGGCGGAAACGGGCTGCCCGCCATCGGCACGTGGGTCGTGACGTCGCTCATCCGAGCATCCCGCGCGCGGCGGCCAGCGCCGGCTTGAACGTCGGATCGCGCAACAGCGCGTGGCGGATGCCCTCGCCGAGGATGCCGGGCTCGCCGCGCGAGGCGCCGAGCACGGTCCAGGACTGCTGCTCTCCGGAGCGCTCCACGCGGTGTGCGGTCAGGCCGCCCTCGCCGCGCTCGAGCGCCAGCACCGTGCCGAGGTCGCTGCGCGTCTCGATCCCCGCCAGGCCCGGAGCGCTGAGCCCGTCGACGGGCTCCAGGCGCAACTCGACCTCGCCGCGGCGGGCGCGCGCGCGGCCGCGCAGCAGATCGCCGTGGCGCGTCAGCGCCTCGGGGCGCCAGCCCAGGCGGTCGCACAGCCAGCCGACGAGCAGCAGCCCGGAGACCAAGGAGCCCGCGCGGTAGCGAACCGACACCTTCGACAGCGTCGCGAGCTCCGGCCTGCGCGCCGCGGGGTCGTACGCCGACGCCAGCCGCTCGCGCCACGGCGTGCAGCGCAGCCACGCGAGGTCGACGACCTCGCTGCGTTGCGCGAGCTCTCCCTCGCGCGCGAGGGAGAGCTCGGCGTCGGGCTCGTCGACGGCGTCCAGCAGCACGACCTGCGCGATCGGATCCCCGCCGGCGCGGCCTGTCGTCAGCGCATCGACCGCCTCGGGATGGCCGTGAGGCGACCACACCGCGGTCCGCAGGTCCGTTACGACGAGCGGGTCGACGATCGTGTCGAGGTCGCCCAGGTGGTGCTCGCCGACGTGGACGATCACGAGCTCGCGCATGACCGAGAAGCCACCCGTGCGGGTCTCCTCCTCAGTCGCGATCGTCGCCTGAGCGTCGATTGTCACGCGATCGGGCTCGACCGCACAGACGACGGTGCGCGAGGCGTGGTAGCGGCCAACCCTGCGCAGCCGATTGGCGATCTCGCCGCTCCACTCGCGATCGACGACGCAGACGAGGTTCAGCGTCCGCGCCGGAACGCAGTGCCGGTTGGAGGCGTGGCATTGCGTGACGAGCCGTCGCAGCGCCTGCTCGATCTTCGCCGGCGTCGTCGCCCGATCGCTCCAGACGAGGTCGGTCGTGCTCACGCGACCACGCTCACGGCGACCACTAGATCATCCTCCAGCGTGCATCGCCGATCAGCAGGCGCTCGGCCTCCACGGGCCCCTGCGAGCCGGCCGGGTACTGCGCCAGCGGGCCGGGCGTCTGCTCCCACGCCTTGACGATCGGATCGATCAATCGCCACTGCGCCTCGACCTCGTCGTTGCGGGTGAAGAGCGTCGCGTCGCCGCGCATCGCGTCGGTGATCAGCCGCTCGTAGGCCTCCGGCGACTCGGACAGGAACGCCGTCCCGTAGGAGAACTCCATGTTCACCGTGCGGATCGCCATCCGGGTACCCGGGATCTTGGCGCCGATCGACAGCGAGACGCCCTCGTTGGGCTGAACGGTGAGCACGAGGACGTTGGGCCTGACACCCGTCGACTGCTCGCTCTGGAAGGCCGAGTGCGGGACCGGCTTGAGCGTGACGGCGATCTCGGTGACCTTGCGCGCCAGGCGCTTGCCGGTGCGCAGATACATCGGAACGCCCGCCCAGCGCCAGTTGCGCACCTCCAGACGCAGCGCCGCATAGGTCTCGGTCGTCGAGTCGTCCGGCACGCCGGGCTCGTCGAGGTAACCGGTCACCTGCTCGCCGGCGTCGATCCCGGGCGCGTACTGCCCGCGCACCGACATCTCGGGGACGTCGACGGTCGTCGGCGCCGTGATCGCGCGCAGCACCTTGACCTTTTCGTCGCGCACGGGGTCGGCCTCGAAGGCGACCGGCGGCTCCATGCACAGCAGCGACAGCAGCTGCAGCATGTGGTTCTGGACGAGGTCACGCAGCGCGCCCGCGGAGTCGTAGTAGCCCGCGCGCGAACCGATGCCGATGTCCTCGGCGGCCGTGATCTGCACGTGGTCGATGAAGTTGCGGTTCCACAGCGGCTCGAACATGTTGTTGGCGAAGCGCAGCGCCAGCACGTTCTGGACGGTCTCCTTGCCGAGGTAGTGATCGATCCGGAAGACCTGCTGCTCGGTGAACACCGACAGGACGCGCGCGTTGAGCTCGCGCGCCTCCTCCAGCGAGCGCCCGAACGGCTTTTCGATCACGACGCGAACCTCGGCCTGCTCGCGCGCGGCGAGGGCGTGCTGTCCGAGCCGGTCGATGATCACCGGGAAGAACGTCGGCGCCGTCGACAGGTAGAAGCAGCGGTTCATCGGCAGGCCCGCGGCGACGTCGAGCTCGCCCAGGACCGTCCCGAGCTGCTCGTAGACCTGCTCGTCGTCGAACGATCCCGCCACGTAGCGCACGTCCTCGACGAGCTTTGTCAGCACCTTCTCGTCGGGCGGCCGGCGCGAGAACTCGCGGATCGACTCGATCGCCAGCTCGCGGAAGTCCTCGTCGGTCATCTCCGAGCGGGCGTTGCCGACGAGGCCGAATCGCTCGGGCAGCGCGCCCTCGTGGGCGAGGTTGTAGAGTGCCGGCAGCAGCTTGCGCCGGGCGAGATCGCCCGTCGCACCGAAGATCACGAGCGCGGTCGAGTGGACGGGCAGGCGCTCGAGGCCGCCCACGAGCGGGTTCTCGGCGTCGCTCGCCGTGTCGGTCGCGCTCACCCGTCCGTGGCCTTCTTCGTGGGATGGCCGCCGAACTGCGCCCGCAGGGCCGCAAGCATGCGGTGCGTGAACCCGCCGTTGGCGCGGCTGTAGAAGCGCGCGTAGAGCGAGGCGGTGATGACCGGCGTCGGAACGTCCTTGTCGATCGCGTCCTCGATCGTCCAGCGGCCCTCGCCGGAGTCGGCGGTGTACGGGCTCAGGCCGGCGAGGTCGTTGCCCTCCTGCTCGAAGGCGAGCGCCGCGAGCTCACACAGCCACGAGCGCACGACCGAGCCCTGGTTCCACAGGTGCGCGATCTTCGCGTTGTCCAGATCGAAGTCGCACTTGTCGAACAGGTCAAAGCCCTCGGCGTAGGCCTGCATCAGGCCGTACTCGATGCCGTTGTGGACCATCTTCACGTAG
>Ga0183260_10001548_pt1 | contig 19106 bp, 16 predicted proteins | sample AntDrymUQ4972206_2_FD_129768 | JGI IMG/M metagenome (GOLD analysis project Ga0183260, IMG submission 129768) | Polar desert sand microbial communities from Dry Valleys, Antarctica - metaG UQ497 (22.06) (version 2) (version 2) | ecosystem: Environmental > Terrestrial > Soil > Desert | place...
CCCCGAGGACCAGGTCATCCGCGCCCTCGCGCACCGCGGGGTGGCCGACCACGGCATCGAGCTGACCCTCGAGTCGCTGATCCCCGAAGTGACTATCACCGCTGACGGGGTCTACTGGCACCCAGTCAGCGCCGACCACGACGACCAGCTGGTCACCCAGGAAATCTTTCCCCTGCAGGACGCCATAACTGAAGTACGGCGGCGCTTCACCGAGCTGCGTGCTCGTTCCACCGCCGCCGCACAGTGGTTCCCCTGCGCCTGAAATCGCACCGAGGGAGTCTCTGTTTGCAGGGCGTCGCCGCTGCATTCATCGCTCGGCGGACTGCGGTGGCGGGATCGGCGTGTCGCCGACCACATGGCGCCAAACGACGCGCGCGGGGCTGTCGGACGGGGATCGTCAGCTAGCGAAGGTGCTCAGCCGGAGCGGGTGACGACGAGGTCGCACAGGGCGCTCAGCGCATCTCGGGCGGCGATGTCGGGCAGCTGGCGCAGGTACGCCCGCGCCTCATCCGCCCGTCCGGCGACGAACGCCCGGGCCGAGTCGACGGCGACGTGGTTGCGCAGCAGCGACAGTGCCTGCGCGTGCAGCGCCTCGTCGCTGAGGTCGGCGCGCAGCAGCTGCTGCAGTTGGGCGTCGGCAGGGTCGCTCGATTGCAAGGCGAACAAAGCAGGAAGCGTCGGGATGCCCTCCCGCAGATCGGTCCCGGGCGTCTTGCCCGACTCGCCGGTGTCACTGGTGACGTCGATGATGTCGTCAGCCAGTTGGAACGCGGTGCCGATCCGCTCCCCGAACCCGAACAACGCCTCCTGCGTCGCCTCCGGAGCCCCCGACAGCTTTGCCCCGAACAACGCCGAGGTCGCGATCAGCGACCCCGTCTTGTCAGCCACCACGGACAAGTAGTGCTCGAGCGGGTCATCGCCGAGACGGACACCGAGCGTCTCCCGGATCTGTCCCTGGACCAGCCGCAGGAACGTCCGAGCCTGGATGCGTACCGCCTCGGGTCCGAGATCGGCCACGATGTCCGATGCGCGGGCGAACAACCAGTCACCGGTGAGAATTGCCACCGAGTTGTCCCAGCGCGCATTCGCGCTCAGCGCGCCGCGGCGCAGCTCGGCCTCGTCCATCACGTCGTCGTGGTGGAGGGTGGCGACGTGGGTCAGCTCGACAACGAGCGCCGCCGGGACGACGCCTGGTGCTTCGGCATCGCCGAACTCGGCCCCGAGCAGGACCAGCAGGGGGCGAAACCGCTTGCCCCCGGCCTCCAGCAGGTGGCGAGCCGCCTCGGTGATGAAAGGCGCCTCGCTGTCGGCCGCCGCCACCAGACCCTTCTCGACCTCGTGCAGCCGACGTCCCAGCCGATCCTCGAGCTCTGGATCAACCGGTGCAATGTCTAGCGCATTGACCGACATCAGCGGACGAAGGATCCGGCCTCTTGCGCCAGGTCGAGCACCGGCCCTGGGACCACGCCGAGCACCACAGTCGCGGCAACCGTCACTGCCACCGCGATGCCCGTCAACGCGCTGGGCACAGCGACTGTCGGTCCCTCACCCACCGGGTCGGAGAAGAACATCAACACGATGACCCGGACGTAGAAGAAGGCGGCGACGACACTCATCACAACGGCCACGACGACCAACGGCCAGGCGCCTCCTGACCAGGCGGCGCTGAAGACCGACCACTTGCCGATGAAGCCACTTGTCATCGGGATCCCGGCGAATGCGAGCAGGAAGAACGCGAACACGCCGGCGAGCAACGGTGACCGCTTACCGAGTCCGGCCCAGCGGGACAGATGGGTGGCCTCACCACCGGCGTCCCGGACCATGGTCACGATCGCGAACGCACCCACCGTCGCGAAACCGTAGGCAGTGAGGTAAAACAAGATGCTCTGCAGGCTGGTGATGCCAGTGTAGCCGGACGAGCCCTCGAAGACGCCGGCGAAGCCCACCAGCAGGAAGCCGGCGTGCGCGATCGAGGAGTACGCCAGCATCCGTTTGATGTCGGTCTGGGTCAGCGCGACGACCGAGCCGACTACCATCGTGATGATGGCGACGATCCACATCATCGGTCGCCAGTCCCACTGGGCACCGCCGAAACCCACGAAGAACACCCGCAGCAGCGCACCGAACGCGGCGATCTTCGTGCAGGAAGCCATGAACGCTGTCACCGCCGTCGGGGCACCTTGGTAGACGTCGGGAGTCCACGCGTGGAACGGCGCCGCGCTGACCTTGAACAGCAGGCCGACGGCCATCAGGCCCATGCCGGCGAGAAGGAGGTTCTGGCCCCCGACCCGGTCGGTGACGGCCCGGTCGATCCCAGCCAACGTGAAGGTCCCGGCGTACCCGTAGACGAGCGCGATGCCGTAGAGGAAGAACGCCGACGAGAACGCCCCGAGAAGGAAGTACTTGACTGCGGCCTCCTGGCTGATCAGGCGGCGGCGACGGGCCAAGCCGCACAGCAGGTACAACGGCAGGCTCAGCACCTCCAGGGCGACGAACATGGTCAGCAGGTCGTTCGCCGCTGGGAACAGCATCATCCCGCCGACCGCGAACATCGCCAGCGGGAAGATCTCGGTGTGCTCGATGCCGCGGGTCGATGCCTGCCGCTCGGCCTCGGTGCCGGGCAGGGCGGCAGCCTGGCCCGCGAACGCGGTGATCCCGCCCTCCAGCCGGCGCTCGGCAAACAGCAGGACGCTGAGGATGGAGAGTGCGAGCAGCACGCCCCAGATGAAGACCGTCGGACCGTCGATGCTGACAGCACCCTCAGCGGCCACCAGCCCTCGTGCCGTCAGGTCCCCGGCAGCCACGTCGAGGTCGGCGGCCACCAGAATCGTCCCGGCAAGCGCGCCACCGAGCCCGAGTACGGCGAGCACCACCTGCACGAGGTAGCGACGATCCCGCGGGAGGAAGGCCTCGACCAGCACCCCGACCGCTGCCACACCGAAGACGATCAGCAGCGGATACAGCCTCGAGTACTCGATAACGGGCGAGGTGAACTCCGGTTGCATCGGCAGCGTCACGGCGCCTCCTCATCGAGCGCCGAGACGGGGACATCGGGTTCGGGGTCGGTGACCCCGACGTACACCAAGGTTTCGGAGACAGTGGGCTCGATGACGTCCAGCAGTGGCCGAGGGAAGAAGCCGAGAGCGAGGATGAGGACCGCCAGTGGAGCGAGTGCCCCGACCTCACGCAGGTTGAGGTCGCGGATACCGGCATTGTCGGGCCGCAGCGGCCCGGTCATCGTGCGCTGATACATCAACAGGATGTAGAGAGCGGCCAAGACGATGCCCAGGGTCGCGACGACGGCAGCCGGCACCGAGTGGGTGAAAGTGCCGGCCAGCACCAGGAACTCGCTGACGAACGTCGACAGGCCGGGCAATGACAGGCTGGACAACCCCGCCAGCAGGAACAGACCGGCGAGCACAGGCGCGATCTTCTGTACGCCGCCGTAGTCGCTGATCATCTTCGACCCGTGCCGGCTGACCAGGAAGCCGGTGACCAGGAACAGCGCCGCCGTTGAGATCCCGTGGTTGAACATGTAGAGCGTCGACCCGGACGCCGACGTGGTGGTGAAGGCGAAGATGCCCATCACGATGAAGCCGAAGTGGGACACCGAGGTGTAGGCGATGAGCCGGCGGATGTCGTTCTGCCCGACCGCGAGCAGCGCACCGTAGATGACACTGAACACCGCAAGGGCGATGACCACCGGGCTGGCCCACTGGGACGCCTCCGGGAACAGCTGGAGACAGAACCGGATCATGCCGAAGGTCCCGATCTTGTCGAGGACGCTGACCAGCAGCACCGATGTCCCCGGCGTCGCCTCGCTGGCAGCGTCCGGAAGCCAGGTATGCACCGGCCACATGGGCGCCTTGATCGCGAACGCGATGAAGAAGCCGAGGAACAGCCACCGCCCGGTCGACTCGCTGATCGGTATCTCGCGCAGCTCGGACAGCAGGTACGTGGGCTCACCGACGCGAGCCGACACGACGTACAACCCGACGACCGAGGCGAGCATCAGCAGGCCGCCCAGCAGCGAGTAGAGCAGGAATTTCACCGCAGCGTATGAACGCTGCGAACCGCCGTAGCCACCGATCAGGAAGTAGATAGGAATGAGGGTGGCCTCGAACAGCACGTAGAAAAGGAACACGTCGGTAGCGGCGAACACCCCGACGGCGAGGCCCTCCAGGCCCAGCATCCAGGCGAAGAAGGTGTTCACGCTCCAGCGCCCGCCCTCACCGTCATGCCACGACGCGAGCATGACCACCGGGGTCAGTAGCGTCGTGAGCAGGATGAGGGTGAGACCGATGCCATCGACTCCCAGCGCATAGTGGGCACCGAACACCGAGATCCAGTCGTGCTCCTCACTGAACTGGAATCCGGCGCCAGGCTCGTAACGGGCAGCCACGACGCCGGCCAGGGCGAGGGTCAGCACCGAGATGCCGAGCGCCATCGGCTTGACCACGGACCGGCCCCGCCGCGGCAGCAGGAGAACGACGACCGCGCCGACCAGTGGCGTCGCGGCCAGCACCGTCAGCTCCGGGAACGAGCTCATGTGAGGTTCACCGCCAGCATCGTCAGCACCAGCAGCAAGGCTCCGCCGAGCATGGCCAAGGCGTACGACCGCACGAAGCCGGTCTGGAAGCGCCGGAGCCGACCAGACGTGCCGCCGACCAGGGCGGCGATGCCGTTGACGGCGCCGTCGACGCCCCGATTGTCGAAGTAGACCAGCGACCGGGTCAGATACTGCCCGGGGCGCATGAAGACGCCTTCGTTGAGCGCGTCACCGTACAGGTCGGCGCGCGCGGCCCGGGTGACGGGCGACCCGGCCGGGGCGGCGCGTGGCACGCGCTTCCCGAACAGGAACCATGCCAGGCCGGCTCCGGCAGCGACGACGACGAGCACCGCCAGCGTCAGCACCCACGGCTGCACGCCTTCCTCGTGTGCTGCCTCGACACCGACCACCGGCTCCAGCCAGTCGACGATCCAGTCGTTGAGGAGCAGCATGCCGCCGACGACGCTGCCCGCTGCCAGGACCATAAGCGGGATCGTCATCACCCGCGGCGACTCGTGCGGATGCACGCCGTCGCTCCAACGCCGTTCGCCGAAGAACGTCATCAGCATCAGCCGCGTCATGTAGAAGGCGGTGATGCCGGCGCCCAGCATCGCCCCGAGCCCCACAACGGCGTTGTCGGCGAACGCCGCCTCGATGATCTTGTCCTTGCTCCAGAAGCCCGCGAAGCCGGGGAACCCGATGATCGCGAGATAACCCATGGCGAACGTGAGAAACGTGATCGGCATGATCGAGCGCAGCCCGCCGTAGTGCCGCATGTTGACGTCGTCGTCCACGGCGTGCATGACCGAACCGGCCCCGAGGAACATGTTGGCCTTGAAGAACCCGTGCGTGAGGAGGTGGAAGATGGCGAACGCGTAGCCGGCCGGCCCGATCCCCGCGGCCAGCATCATGTAGCCGATCTGGCTCATGGTGGAGCCGGCCAGCACCTTCTTGATGTCGTCCTTGGCGCACCCGATGATGGCACCCACCAGCAGCGTGACCAGGCCGACGATGACCACCGCCGTCGATGCCACCGCAGTGGTCTCATAGATGAAGCTGGACCGCACCACGAGGTAGACGCCGGCGGTAACCATCGTTGCGGCGTGGATGAGTGCCGACACCGGCGTGGGACCCTCCATCGCGTCCAGCAACCAGCTCTGCAGCGGGACCTGCGCGGACTTCCCGCAGGCGGCCAGCAACAGCAGGAGGCCGAGGACGGTCTGCACGGTGTCCGACGCACCCTCGACGCCGGCGGCGACGCCGCGGAAAGTGAAGCTGTTGAAGGTCGCGAACATCACCATGATGGCCAGCGCCATGCCGAGGTCGCCGACCCGGTTGACGATGAATGCCTTTTTGGCCGCGACGGCCGCGGAGTTCTTGTGCTGCCAAAAACCGATCAGCAGGTAGGACGCGAGACCGACGCCCTCCCATCCGAGGAAGAGCGCGAGGTAGTTGTCGGCCAGTACCAGCAGCAGCATCGCCGCGATGAAGAGGTTGAGGAAGCCGAAGAACCGGCGGCGCTTCTCGTCGTGCGCCATGTAACCGATGGAGTAGATGTGGATGAGCGAGCCCACCCCGGTGATCAGCAGTACGAACACCGCCGAGAGCTGGTCGTAGAGTAGGCCCATGTCGGCGGAGAAGCTGCCGACATCCACCCAGCTGTAGAGCGTCTGGCCGATCGATCGCTCCTCGACCGGCCGGTCCAACAGCCGGGCGAAGCACACGACCCCGAGGGCGAACGACGCGAGCGGAGCCAGCGTGCCAAGCACGTGAGCCCACTTGTCGACCAAGCGGCCACCGACGAGCAGGATCGTGGCACTGGCCAGCGGGATGGCGATAAGCAACCACAGCAACGAGAAGGCGCCGTCCGCCGGGAGGAGTTCGTTCACGACCTGCCGCTCCTCAGTACTTCAGCAGACTGGCGTCATCGACGGACGCCGAGCGGCGGGTGCGGAAGATGGACGTGATGATCGCGAGACCGACGACGACCTCGGCGGCGGCGACCACCATGACGAAGAATGCCGCGATCTGGCCGTCGAGGTTGCCGTGCACGCGGGCGAAGGTGACGAAGGCGAGGTTCGTGGCATTGAGCATCAGCTCCACACACATGAACACCACGATCGCGTTGCGGCGGACCAGCACGCCGACCGCCCCGATAGTGAACAGCAGCGCGGACAACGTCAGGAATGGGGTCGCGCTCATTGCGGCCCTCCTTGGTCGGCACTCCGGTCGGGCGCGAGGTTCCCGGTGGTCGACCGGGTCTTCGTGTCCTCGGTGATCTGCTCGAGGGTGTCGTCGACCTCGCCGACCAACGCCTGCCGGATGTTGCCGCGAGCCTGCAACGACCGCGAGATCGACACCGTCGAGGTGCTGCCGTCCGGCAGCAACGCGGGCGTGTCCACCGCGTTGTGCCGGGCGTAGACACCCGGCGTGGGCAGCGGGCCGAGCGGCTTGCCCGACTCGGCATAGTCCTGCATCCGGCGCTCGGCGACTCTGCGCTGGGTCATCTTGGGGGTGAGACGTTCCTGGTGTGCCAAGACCATCGCACCGAGCGCGGCCGTGATCAGCAGAGCGCTGGTGACTTCGAAGGCGAAAACGTACTTGGAGAAGAGCAGCACCGCGATGCCGGGCACGTTGCCTTCGGCGTTGGCCTCGTCCAGCCCGGCGATCACCCCGACCGACGTTTGGGTGATCCCGAGGGCGATGGTGGCTCCGAACAGGACCCCCAGGACCACCGCTGCCAGGCGTTGGCCGCGGATCGTCTCGACAATGGAGTCGGATGCGTCAACGCCCACCAGCATCAGCACGAACAAGAACAGCATCAAGATCGCGCCGGTATAGACGATGATCTGCACCACGAACAGGAACGGCGCGTCCTGCACCGCATACAGCACCGCCAGCGAGACCATGATGATCGCGAGAAGCAACGCGGAGTGCACGGCCTTGCGTGCCATCACCATCCCGAGCGCTGCCGCGACCATGATCGGCGCCAGGACCCAGAACGCAATCATTTGCCACCGCCGGCTGCTGGGCGGGCGCCCACCCCGCGGTAGTAGTCACCCTCGTCGTCGCCGAGGCGTAGCGGATGTGGTGGCTCCTCCATCCCCGGCAGCAGCGGGGCCAGGAGATCCTTCTTCTCATAAATCAAGCTGGTCCGGGAGTTGTCTGCCAGCTCGTACTCGTTGGTCATCGTCAGCGCCCGGGTCGGGCATGCCTCGATGCACAGCCCGCACAGGATGCACCGCAGGTAGTTGATCTGGTAGACGCTCCCGTAGCGCTCACCGGGGCTGAAACGCTCCTCGTCGCTGTTGTTGGCACCCTCGACATAGATGGCGTCCGCCGGGCAGGCCCACGCACACAGCTCGCACCCGATGCACTTCTCGAGCCCGTCTGGCCACCGGTTGAGCTGGTGCCGACCATGGAAGCGGGGGGCCGTCGGCTTCTTCTCGAACGGGTACTGCTCGGTGACGACTCGGCGAAACATCGTCCGGAAGGTCACCCCGAAGCCCGCCACCGGGTCCCAGAACTGCTCCTTGAGGCTACCCACGGCGCTCCTCCGAAGTGGCGGTCTCTGATGTCGTCGAGCCCGTGTTGGACGCCGAGCCCGCGACGGTGTTGAACGTCGCCGAGCCCGCGACGGCCACGATCTCTCGCTCCTCGGGCATCCGCTGGCCCGGCATCGGGGGCACCGGGTAGCCGGCCGCGAAGGCATCGAAGCGTGGATCCTCGTCCGCTTCCGGCTCGACGCTTCCGCGCTCGGGCAGCAGGGCGAGAACGAGCAGCACAGCGACGACGACGGCGATGGCGATGATCAACGTGCGGGTGTCCACGCCGCCTTGGAGACGTACCTGGCGAACGACGGCGACCCCGATGATCCAGATCAGTGCGGCCGGGATGAGCCGCTTCCAACCGAAGGCCATGAACTGGTCGTAGCGCATCCGCGGCAGCGTCCCCCGCAACCAGATGAACACAAAGATGAAGCCGATCACCTTGCCGAGGAACCAGAGCACCGGCCACCAGCCCTCGTTGGCGCCGTCCCACATCGAGAGCGGCCAAGGGGCCCGCCACCCGCCCAGGAACAAGGTTGTCGCCAACGCCGAGACGGTCACCATGTTGATGTACTCGGCCAGGAAGAACAGCGCGAACTTCAGCGAGGAGTACTCGGTGTGGAACCCTCCGACCAGCTCACCTTCGGCCTCGGGAAGGTCGAAGGGTGCGCGGTTCGTCTCACCGACCATGGCGATCGTGTAGATGATGAACGAGGGCAGCAGCGGCAACGCGAACCACAGGTCCTCCGCCTGGGCGGTCACGATGCCGGACATCGACATCGTCCCGGCGTACATGAAGACCGCCACCAGCGACAGGCCCATCGCCACTTCGTAGGAGATCATTTGCGCGCTCGATCGCAGGCCTCCGAGCAGCGCGTAGGTGGAACCCGATGACCAGCCGGCGAGCACGATCCCATAGATCCCGACCGACGCGACGGCAAGGATGAACAACACCGCGACCGGCAGATCGGTCAGCTGGAGTGGCGTCGTCGTGTCAGTGAACGGTATGTGCACCGCCGGCCCCAGAGGGATCACTGCCCAGGCGATGAATGCGGGGATGGTGGCAATGACCGGGGCAACGACGTAGATGACCTTGTCAGCCGCCTTGGGGACGATGTCTTCCTTCAGCGCCAGCTTGATCCCATCGGCAAGACTCTGCAGCAACCCGAACGGGCCGTGGACGTTGGGGCCGATCCGGTGCTGCATGCGACCGACGATGCGCCGCTCGAGCCAGATGTTGAACAACGTCAGCACCACCAGGACGCCGAAGACGAGCACCGCCTTGATCACGATGACCCACCAGGCGTCGACGCCGAAGGCGCTCAGGTCTTCCATGCCGTCCCCCTCTCCAGGCGGACGAGGCTGCCCGCTCCGGCGCCGAGCAGCCGGTTGAGCGGAAGTCCGCCAGAGTTGGCGGGTGCCCAGACGACCCCGTCGGGCATGTCAGCCGCCTGAGCCGGCAGCACGACCGTGCCGATCTGGGTACGCAGCACGATCGGGTCACCGTCAACGGCTCCGAGCCGCTCGAGAACCGCTGGCGAAACGCACGCCGCGGCCCGACGCGCGGTAGCGGCGAGGTAGGGCTCGCCCGCCTGCATGCTGCCGTCGTCGAGCAGCGCCCGCCAGGTGGCGAGGACGGCTTCCCCGTCGCCGGGCTGCGCGGCCCGGCCGGCGACAACCCGTGGGTGCGGCGCCCGGGGTCCGTCCCAGGCACCGAGCTCGACCATGTCTGCCCGGGCGCCCTCGACGGTGCGGAAGCCGAAGTCGACACCCATCTCGTCGGCGATGCCCGCGAGCACGCGCAGGTCGGGCAGCGTCCCGGCCTCAGGCAGCGTGGTCCCGAACCGGCGCACCCGGCCCTCCCAGTCGACGAACATGCCGGACTTCTCCGCGACTGCCGCCACCGGGAACACGACGTCGGCCCTCTCGGTCACCGCGCTGGCGCGCAGCTCGATGCTGACGAGGAACGCTGCCGCATCGAGCGACTCGATCGCAGCCGCCGGATCGGGCAGGTCGCCCGGGTCGACCCCGCCGACCAGAAGAGCGGTCAGCTCGCCAGAGGTGACGGCGGCCAGCATCGCGGCTGTGTCGCGACCAGGCACCGCGGGGATCGTCTCGACGCCCCAGGCGGCGGCCAGGTCGGCCCGAGCAGCGGGATCCCCGATGGGGCGCCCGCCGGGCAGCAAAGTGGGCAGGCAGCCGGTCTCGACAGCACCCCGCTCCCCCGCCCGCCGGGGAACCCAGGCCAGCTTGGCTCCGGTCCGCGACGCCAGACCGATAGCGGTGGACAATGCACCCGGCACCGTCGCAAGCCGTTCTCCGACGAGGATCACGGCTCGTTCGTCGAGCAGCACGTCGCCCGAGCCGGCGAGCCTGTCCAGCGCTGCCGCCTCGTCGCCGGGCACCGTGGGGATGACCTTCGCTGCCAGCTTGGCCAGCCCGCGCGTGGGATGGCTGCTGAGCCCCACGATCCGGGTGCCCTGCTGCCGCACCGCCTTGCGCAACCGCAAGAAGATGATCGGCGACTCGTCCTCCGGCTCGAAGCCGGCGAGCACCACCGTGCCGGCAGCCTCGAGATCGGCGTAGCTGACCGCCAGGGACGTGGCAGCGACGTGCGACCCGAGGAAGTCGGCCTCTTCGGCGGAGTGGGCCCGGGCCCGGAAGTCGATGTCATTGGTCCGGAGCACCGTTCGGGCGAACTTCGCGTACGCGTACGCGTCCTCGCCGGTCAGTCGTCCGCCGGTCAGTACGCCGACCTTGCCCGAGGCGGCCGCCAGGCCACGAGCGGCTACGACGAACGCTTCCAGCCAGGAGGCAGGCCGCAGCCGGCGGCTCTCGTCGTCGCGGACCAACGGGGTGGTGAGCCGATCCGGCATCCGGGCGTAGGTGAATGCGAAGCGCCCCTTGTCGCAGCTCCACTCCTCGTTGACCTGCGGGTCATCGCCGGCCAGCCGGCGCAGCACCTTGCCCCGTCGGTGATCGGTGCGCAGCGCACAGCCGGATGCGCAGTGCTCGCACACGGTGGGCGTGGAGATCAGGTCGAACGGTCGTGAGCGGAAGCGGTACGCGGCACTGGTGAGCGCACCCACCGGACAGATCTGGATGGTGTTGCCGGAGAAGTACGACTCGAATGGCTCTTTCTGGTAGATGCCCACCTGCTGCAGGGCGCCTCGCTCGAGCAAAGTGATGAAGGGGTCCCCGGCGATCTGCTCGGAGAACCGGGTGCACCGGGCACAAAGCACGCAGCGTTCCCGATCGAGTAGGACCTGGGCGGAGATGTTGACTGGTTTGGCGAATGTGCGCTTGGCCTCGAGAAACCGTGACTCACCGCGCCCGTGGCTGAGCGCCTGATTCTGCAAGGGACACTCACCACCCTTGTCGCACACGGGGCAGTCGAGTGGGTGGTTGATCAGCAGGAACTCCATGTTTCCCTGCTGCGCCTTGTCGGCCACCGCAGATGTGACCTGGGTGCGGACGACCATGTTGTTGGCGACCTGCAGGGTGCACGACGCCTGGGGTTTGGGGATGGGCCGACCGTTGCCGGCGTCGGTGACCTCCACCAGGCACTGCCGGCAGGCGCCGACCGGTTCCAGCAGCGGGTGGTCGCAGAAGCGGGGGATCTCGACGCCGATGAGCTCGGCCGCGCGGATCACCAAGGTGTCCTTCGGCACGTCGACCTCGACGTCGTCGATGGTGACTCTGACCAGGTCATCACGGGGGGCCAGCTCGTCCCCGGAGGCGTCGCGCCGGGCGGTGACGGTCATGCGTGCGCTCCGGCAGTGGCGAACAACGTGGCCGCCTCGGCGTCGAACGGGCAGCCGCCCCCGGTGATGTGCTCGAGGTACTCGTCACGGAAGAACTGGATCGAGGAGGTGATCGGGCTGGTGGCGCCGTCGCCGAGCGCGCAGAACGACCGGCCGAGGATGTTGTCACACAGGTCGACCAGCACCTCGAGGTCGCTCTCGGTTCCCTGGCCGTCCTCGAGGCGTTGCAGGGTCTGCGCGAGCCACCAGGTGCCCTCCCGGCATGGCGTGCACTTGCCACAGGACTCGTGCCGGTAGAACTCGGTCCAGCGCAACACCGCACGCACCACGCAGGTTGTCTCGTCGAAGATCTGCAACGCTTTGGTCCCCAGCATCGAGCCAGCATCGGTGATCGCCTCGTAGTCGAGCGGTACGTCGAGGTGCTCGGCGGTGAGGATCGGGGTCGACGAACCACCCGGCGTCCAGAACTTGAGCTCGTGCCCGGACCGGACGCCACCGCCCAGGTCGAGCAGGGTGCGCAACGTGATGCCGAGCGGGGCTTCGTACTGCCCGGGCAGCTCGACGTGCCCGGACAGGGAGTACAGCGTCATCCCTTTGGACTTTTCGGTGCCCATGTGCGCGAACCAGTCACTCCCGTTGGCGACGATGCACGGCACGGACGCTATCGACTCGACGTTGTTGATCACGGTCGGGCAGGCGTACAGCCCGGCGACGGCCGGGAAGGGCGGCCGAAGCCGGGGTTGTCCGCGTCGCCCCTCCAGCGAGTCGAGCAGCGCCGTCTCCTCGCCGCAGATGTACGCCCCGGCGCCGGCGTGGACGATGAGGTCCAGGTCAAAGCCCGAGCCGGCGATGTCCCGACCGAGGTGACCGGCGCGGTAGGCCTCCGCTACCGCCTGGTGCAGCCGACGGATCACATGCAGCACCTCACCGCGAATGTAGATGAAAGCCGTGTTGGCTCGGATCGCGTAGGAGGAAATGATGATCCCCTCGATCAACGTGTGCGGCGAGGCGAGCATCAGCGGGATGTCTTTGCACGTTCCGGGCTCGGCCTCGTCGGCGTTGACGACCAGGTAGTGCGGCTTGTCGTCACCTTGAGGAATGAAGCCCCATTTCATCCCGGTGGGGAAACCGGCCCCGCCGCGGCCGCGGAGTCCGGAGTCCTTGACCATGGCGATCAGGTCGTCCGGCGGCATGACTAACGCCTTTCCGAGAGCGTCGTACCCGCCCTGTGCTTCGTAGGACGCCAGGGTCCAGGCGCGGTCCTGGTCCCAGTTGTCGCTGAGGACCGGGGTGAGGAGGTCGGTCACGAGGCGTCGTTCCCCTTCCCGGTTCGCATCTCGGAATCGGACTTCTCGATCTCGATGGCGTCATTGCCCGAGTAGGCAGACTGCTCCGCGGCTTCACGAGGGCCGGGAGCGGCTCGCGGCGAGTCCGACCCGTTCGCGGCCGGCGCGGTCCAGTCGCGCTCCCGGGCAATCCGGAGGCCGGCGAGGCTGGCTGATCCGGCGGCCGGACCCTCGTTCGCCCTGTTGTCGGGGAACCCGGCGAGCACCCGCTCAGCCTCCCGCCACGTGCCCACCCGGGCTCCACGGGGAGACCTTACGGTGGCACCGTCACGAAGGTCGTCGACCAGCTGCGCCGCCGACTGCGGTGTCTGGTTGTCGAAGAACTCCCAGTTGACCATCACGACCGGTGCATAGTCGCAGGCTGCGTTGCACTCGATGTGCTCGAGTGTGATCCGACCGTCGTCGGTGGTCTCGTCGTTGCCGACGTCGAGGTGCTCCTTGAGCCGCTCGAAGATCGTGTCGCCGCCCATGACCGCGCACAACGTGTTCGTACACACACCCACGTGGTAGTCGCCGACCGGGCGGCGTTTGTACATCGTGTAGAAGGTCGCGACCGCTGACACCTCGGCGGCGCTCAGGTCGAGTATCTGCGCGCAGACCTCGATTCCTGCTGGCGTGACGTGCCCCTCGAGGGACTGCACGAGGTGGAGCATGGGCAGCAGCGCCGACTGGGCATGGGGGTAGCGGGCAGCGATCTCCCGCAGCTCGGCCACGCCCTGCGTGGACAACTCGGTACCCATCAGCGGTCGACACCTCCCATCACCGGGTCGATGCTGGCGATGGCCACGATGACGTCGGCGATCAGGCCACCCTCGGACATCACCGAGGCGCACTGCAGGTTGACGAAGGATGGGTCCCGGAAGTGTGCCCGGTAGGGCCGGGTACCGCCGTCGGAAACCAGGTGGCAGGCCAGCTCCCCCCGTGGCGACTCCACCGCGGTGTAAACCTGGCCCACCGGCACCCGGAAGCCCTCGGTGACCAGCTTGAAGTGGTGGATCAGCGCCTCCATCGACTCGCCCATGATGTGGCGGATGTGGTCCATGGAGTTGCCCATGCCGTCGGCGCCGACGGCCAGCTGCGCCGGCCAGGCGATCTTCTTGTCGCCGACCATGACCGGTGCACCCTCGAGGTCGGCGAGCTTGTCGGCACACTGCTCGACGATGCGCAGCGACTCCCACATCTCCTGCAACCGGATCCGGAACCTGCCGTACGCGTCACAGGTGTCCCACGTGATCACGTCGAACTCGTAGTCCTCGTAGCCCAGGTAGGGCGAGGTCTTGCGCAGGTCCCACGGGTAGCCGGTCGCCCGGAGCACCGGTCCGGTCGCTCCAAGCGCGAGGCACCCGGCCAGGTCGAGGTAGCCCACGTCGACCAATCGGCCCTTGAAGATGGGATTGGCGTTGCAGAAGGCGGCGTACTCGGGCAGCCGCTTCTTCATTAGCTTGAGGAACTCACGAATTTGCTCGAGCGCGCCCGGAGGCATGTCCTGGGCGACGCCGCCGGGGCGGATGAACGCGTGGTTCATGCGCAGTCCGGTGATCAGCTCGAACAGGTCCAGGACCAGCTCCCGCTCCCGGAAGCCGATCGTCATGACGGTCAACGCCCCGATCTCCATGCCGCCGGTGGCGATCGCCACCAGGTGGGAGGAGATGCGGTTGAGCTCCATCAGCAGGACGCGCATGACGCGCGCCTTCTCCGGGATGTCGTCCTCGATGCCGAGCAGGCGCTCGACCCCGATCGTGTACGAAGCCTCGTAGGAGAACGGCGCCAAGTAGTCCATGCGGGTGCAGAACGTGACGCCCTGCGTCCAGTTGCGGAACTCCATGTTCTTCTCGATGCCGGTGTGCAGGTAGCCGATACCGCACCGGAGCTCGGTCACCGTCTCGCCCTCGAGCTCGAGGATGAGGCGGAGAACCCCGTGCGTCGAGGGGTGCTGGGGGCCCATGTTGACCACGACCCGCTCCTCGCCTGACTCGGCCATGCCGGCGACGACGGAGTCCCAGTCCTGGCCGGTCACGGTGAAGACGCGGCCGCTGCTGGTCTCCTGCTCGTCGGCGTACGGGTCGGCAGTCTGCGAAGCCATCAGGTGTAGGACCTCCGCAGGTCGGGGGAGGGAATGGTGGCGCCCTTGTACTCGACCGGGATACCGCCGAGCGGGTAGTCCTTGCGCTGGGGGTGCCCCGGCCAGTCATCGGGCATCTCGATGCGCGTCAGGGCAGGGTGGCCGTCGAAGATCAGTCCGAAGAAGTCGTACGTCTCCCGCTCGTGCCAGTCCGCCGTGGGGTATACCGAGACGATCGAGGGTATGTGGGGGTCGGAATCGGGGGCGGTGACCTCGAGCCGGATTCGCCGGGTGTGGGTCATGGACAGCAGGTGGTAGACGGCGTGCAGCTCGCGCCCGTCCTCAGCCGGGTAGTGCACTCCGGAGACGCCGCTGCAGAGCTCGAACCGCAGACCCGCGTCGTCTCGCAACTGCCGCACCACCGCGAGCAGGTGCTGGCGCCGGACGAAGAACGTGATCTCGCCGCGATCGACGACGACCTTCTCGACCGGTCCCTGCTCTCCAGGGGTGTCGAGCGTCCCCGACAGCACAGCCTCCAGTCGGTCCGCCACCTCGTCGAACCAGCCCCCGTACGGGCGTGGTGTTGGCGAGGGCATCACCACCGGACGACTCAGCAGCCCGTACCCCGAGGTGTCCCCGGTGCCGCGCACCCCGAACATGCCCTCGCGTACCTCGACCACCTCGAGCGCGCTGCTCTGCGGCGAAGCTGGCAGCGTGTTCTCCGGCCAGCGCTCCTGGGCCCTTCCTTCGAGGGCACCAGGCTGGTCGTCGTCGTGTGGCGTGGTGCCCACCTCCGGCTCGGACGGCGAGCCGGTCACCGCAGCAAGCCCTTCATCTCCGACAGCGGGACGGCTTCGAGTGCAACTCGCTCCTGCTCCTCGATCTCCGCGGCGCGGTGGGGGCCGAGCTTCGCGCCCTGGATCTGCCCGTGCAACTTCAAGATCGCGTCGATCAACATCTCCGGTCGAGGTGGGCAGCCTGGCAGATACATGTCGACGGGGACGACATGGTCGACGCCTTGGACGATCGCGTAGTTGTTGAACATGCCGCCCGAGCTGGCACACACACCCATCGCCAGCACCCACTTGGGATTCGCCATCTGGTCGTAGATCTGGCGCAGCACTGGGGCCATCTTGTTGCTCACCCGGCCGGCAACGATCATCAGATCGGCCTGCCGCGGGGATGCTCGGAAAACCTCCATGCCGAACCGGCCGAGGTCATAGCGGGGACCGCCCGAGGTCATCATCTCGATGGCGCAGCACGCCAGCCCGAACGTCGCCGGCCACATCGAGGCCTTGCGCATGTAGCCGGCGACTCCCTCGACGGTGGTCAGCAGCACCCCGCTGGGGAGCTTCTCCTCAAGACCCATGAGTCAGTCCCGCCTCGCTTCGCTCGGATTCGTCACGCTGCTCAGTCCCAAATTCGTCACGCTGCTCAGTCCCATTCGAGGCCGCCGCGCCTCCAGACGTAGGCATAGGCCACGAAGACCGTGGCGATGAAGATGACCATCTCGACGAGTCCGAACATGCCGAGCGCGTCGAAGTGCACGGCCCACGGGTAGAGGAAGACGATCTCGATGTCGAAGACGATGAACAACATGGCGGTGATGTAGTACTTCACCGGGAACCTTCCGCCACCGAGTGCCTGCGGCGTGGGCTCGATGCCGCATTCGTAGCTGTCGACCTTGGCGCGGTTGTAGCGCTTGGGGCCGACCAGGGTGCTCATGACCACCGAGAAGACCGCGAAACCGGCTGCGAGCAACCCAAGTGCGAGAACGGGTGTGTACAGCTCCATCGCTCCTCCTCCTGTCCTGTGATGCTCGGTCTGGTTGGTCCCGGGCGGGCTAGGCCGCCGGGACCGCCTTGGCCAACGCGTTGATCACCCTGTCCGAGACGTCGCCGTCGCGCGGGTCGGTGAGGTTCGCCATCAGCTTCAAGGTGAACTTCATCAAGGTCGTGCGGGGCAGACCGTGCTTGGTGGCCTGCCTCATGAACGTGGGGTTGCCAATCATCTTGGCGAAGACCCGACCCAGGGTGAAATAGCCGCCATAGGTCGCCTCGAGCTCGGCGGCGTAGCCGTGCAGCACACGCTCACGAGCAGGCCCCTCAGGCAGCGCGAGGGCCGCGACGACGGTCTCGGCCGCGATGTGCCCGGACTCCATGGCGTAGTCGATACCCTCGCCGTTGAACGGGTTCACCATGCCACCCGAGTCGCCGGCGAGCAGCACCCCGCGGGTGTAGTGCGGCTTGCGGTTGAAGGCCATCGGCAACGCAGCCGACCCGATCCGGCCGACCCGGTTCTCGTCGCGGAAGCCCCACTCCTCGGGCGTCTGGTCGAGCCAGCGCTTGAGGATGTCCTTGTAGTCGACCCGTTGGAACGCCTGCGAGGTGTTCAGGATGCCGAGCCCGACGTTGGCGGTGCCGTCGCCGACCCCGAAGATCCAGCCGTAGCCCGGCAGCAGCTGCCGGTCCTGTGGCCGCCCCGGGTCCTCCGGCCGGTCCCAGAGCTCGAGCCAGGACTCCATCCACCGGTCGTCGTGACGCGGCGTCTCGTAGTAGGCCCGGACCGCCACACCCATCGGACGGTCGTCGCGCCGCTCCAGGCCGAGGGCGGTCGCGATCCGAGCGGAGACGCCGTCACAGGCGATCACGACGGGAGCTGAGTACGTCGTCGTCTCCCCTGCTCGACGGCCCGCGTCGTCGACCTCGCGAGCTCTGACGCCGACCACGTGGCCGGTGCGCTCGTCGAAGACCGGTCCGGTCACCGACGTGCGCTCGTGCAGCCGTGCGCCGGCCATCTCCGCGTGCCGGGCGAGGATCTCGTCGAAGTCGGTCCGGGTGCGGACCATGCCGTAGGGCGGGAAAGACGCCAGCTCGGGCCACGGCAGCTCGAGCCGGTGGCCGGCGCCGACGATCCGAAGTCCGTGGTTGCGTGCCCAGCCCGGAGCGTCGAGGTCGATGCCCATGCCGAGGAGCTGCTTGACCGCCCGGGGAGTGAGCCCGTCACCGCAGATCTTGTCGCGCGGGAAGGCAGCCTTCTCCAGCAGAAGGACGTCGACGCCCGCCTGCGCAAGGTGGAAGGCAGCGGACGCTCCCGCAGGACCGGCACCGACGACGATGACGTCGGCGTGCCGCGCATCGGCGGTCGTCCGGGTCATCGGGCACCTCGTGGATCTGCGAGTATGTGACTTCGTGAAAATCTTCACGAACGGCGACAAAGGCCAGTCTAGGGGCCGCCCACACATCCCGCGACCCACCCCCGCCCGGCCGCTTCGTAGGCCTGACGGGTGCTCAGGCGGTGGCCCGGTGCAGTGCCACGATCCCGCCGGAGAGGTTCCGCCACTCGACGTCACGCCACCCCGCCGCCGTCAGTCGGCCGGCGAGCCCCGTCTGGTCCGGCCACGCCCGGATCGACTCGGAGAGGTAGACGTAGGCATCGGGACTTGAGGACACAGTGCTCGCCAAGGCCGGCAGGGCCCGCATGAGGTACTCCAGGTAGACGGTGCGGAACAGCCGGTTGGTCGGGCTGCTGAACTCGCAGACCACCAGCCGCCCCGACGGTCGGGTCACCCGGCGCATCTCCTGCAGGCAGGCATCGGGGTCGACGATGTTCCGCAGCCCGAACGAGATCGTCACTGCGTCGAAGGTGTCGTCGGCGAACGGCAGCCGGGTGCCGTCGCCCGCGGTGAAGCCGAGGTGCGGTCGGGCGGCCTTGCCGACGCGCAGCATCCCCAGCGAGAAGTCGCACGGCACCACGTGGGCGCCGCGGTCCGCGAAAGGCTGGCTGGAGGTCCCGGTGCCCGCAGCCAGGTCCAGGACCCGCTGCCCGGGGCGGACG
>Ga0183260_10001549_pt1 | contig 19099 bp, 18 predicted proteins | sample AntDrymUQ4972206_2_FD_129768 | JGI IMG/M metagenome (GOLD analysis project Ga0183260, IMG submission 129768) | Polar desert sand microbial communities from Dry Valleys, Antarctica - metaG UQ497 (22.06) (version 2) (version 2) | ecosystem: Environmental > Terrestrial > Soil > Desert | place...
AACACCCCGCAGTTCGACTGGGTGAAGACGACCTTGCGCCGCCACCCCCAGCCAGTACCGCCGGTGTACCAACCGGAGGTGGCCGCCGGGGCGATCGTGTTCGCGGCCGACCATCCTCGGCGGGAGATCTACGTGGGCCTGCCGACGCCGGCCGTGATCTGGGGCGGGCGTCTCGTGCCCGGCCTCGTGGACCGCTACCTGGCCCGCACGAACTACGAGGGGCAGCAGACTGATCGCCCGATCAGCCCCGACCGGCCGACCAACCTGTGGGAGCCGGTGCCGGGAGCGAAAGGCGCGCACGGCGATTTCGACGCAACCGCCCACGACTCGAGCGCACAGTTCCTGCTGACCCGTCACCGACGGTCGATACGCGTTGGAGCTGCCGCGCTCGCGGTACTGGCGTCGGCCCGCCTCTGGCGGCGGCACTGAGGATGGGCGGAAACAGCTACGCCGCGGCTGACGAGGACCGGCCGCTCGCCGGCTACGTCGCGTTGATGGGTGCCTACGCCGTCTCCGCCGCCGCTCTGGCGCTCGGCGCACGGCGCAAGCCCGAGCGTCGCCTTGGCGCCTTCGACCTCGCGGTCGTGGCGCTGGCCACGCACAAGCTCAGCCGCCTCATCACCAAGGACTCGATCAGCAGCGCGCTCCGCGCCCCGCTGGTGCGCTACGTCGAGCCCGCCGGCGGCGGCGAGGTGAACGAGGAGGTCAGGGTTGACGGCGCGCTCCACGCGCTCGGTGAGCTCGTGATCTGTCCCGTGTGCATAGACGTGTGGGTGGCAACGGCGTTCGTCGGCGGCTTCGTGTTCGCTCCCCGACTGACGCGCGCGGCGGCGTCGGTGCTGTCCGTCATCGCACTCAGCAACGCCGCGCACTACGGCTGGGACGCGCTGAAGCAATCGGCGGAGTGAAGGTGGGTGCGGGCAACGCGCTCGTGATCGGCGCAGGTCCGAACGGGCTGGTCGGCGCAAACGCGCTTGCCGACCACGGGTGGAGCGTGACGGTGCTCGAGGCCGCAGAGCGACCAGGCGGGGCGGTGAAGTCGGCCGAACTCATCGAGCCTGGCTATGTGAACGACGTGTGCAGCGCGTTCTATCCCTTCGGCGCGGCTTCGCCCCACATCGCCGCGCTCGGACTCGATGCATACGGTTTGCGCTGGCTGCATGCGCCGTACGTGCTCGCTCATCCCGCGCTCGACGGCTCGTGTGCCGTCCTGTCCAGGGACCGCTCTACGACAGCGGCCAGCCTCGACGGGCTCTCTCCCGGCGACGGCGACGCGTGGCTGCGGCTCTTCGAGTGCTTCACGAAGGTCCGAGACCCGCTCATCGGAGCGCTGCTGTCCTCGTTCCCGCCCGTGCGTTCGGCCGGCGCGCTGGCCCTGAGACTGCGGTCGGTCGGAGGGCTCGACTTCGTGCGCATGCTGCTGCTGCCGGTGCGCCGCTTCGGCGAGGAGAAGTTCGGCGGCGAGGCCGCTCGCCGGCTCGTGGCCGCCAACGCCCTGCACGCCGACCTCGGGCCCGAGGCCACCCTCAGCGGGTTCTTCGGGTGGCTCCTGTCGATGCTCGGCCAGGATGTCGGCTTCCCGGTGCCCGAGGGTGGGGCATCGTCGATTACCGACGCCCTCGTGCGCCGCCTGGAAGCTCGCGGGGGGCGGGTCCGCTGCGGCGCCCGCGTCAGCAACGTCATCGTGCGCGGCGGGCGCGCCGTCGCCCTGCGGCTCGCCGGTGGAGACGAGGTCGACGTTGGCGGCCCGGTGCTCGCCGATGTGACCGCGCCGATGCTGTACACCCAACTGTTGGACCCTCACGACGTGCCCGCCCGCGTGCTCGCGCGGATAGCCGCCTTCGAGTGGGACGACGGCACGGTGAAGGTCGATTGGAACCTCGACGGTCCGATCCCGTGGACGGCACCTGACGCGCGGCGGGCGGGCACGGTCCACCTCGGCGAGAGCGTCAACGCACTCAGCCGCGCCGCCACCGACCTCGCGTGCGGTGACGTGCCCGCCGAGCCCTTCCTGATCGTCGGGCAGCAGAGCATGACCGACCCGACCAGGCAGCCACCGGGGAAGGAAACGGCCTGGGCGTACACGCACGTGCCTCACCCCGGCCGGGCGAACACAACGCTCGACACCGCCGCGCTCGACGCGTTGGTCGAACGGATCGAGCAGACCGTCGAGCGCCACGCGCCCGGGTTCCTCGGTCTCGTCCGAGGGCGCCACGTGCTGTCGCCAAGCGGCTTCGAAGCGGAGAACCCGAGCCTGGTCGGCGGCGCGATCAACGGCGGGAGCTCGCAGCTGCACCAGCAGCTCGTGTTCCGCCCCTTCGCCGGTCTCGGGCGAGCGGAGACGCCCATCGCTAATTTGTTTCTCGCGTCGGCCTCGGCCCACCCGGGCGGCGCGGTACACGGTGCGCCGGGCGCCAACGCGGCGCGCGCCGCGCTGGTTTACAACCGGCGTCGGCGCGCAGCCCGTCGGATACGGAGCGCCGCGAGACTTCCCAAGGTGTGAGGCTTGTCAGACACGGCGGTCACTCGGCGCGCCGGGCATCGCCCCGTTCGAGCGCCTTGGCCTCGGCTCGGCGCTCGGCGTCGAGGCGCTCGAGGTCGTAGTCCTCGTGATCGACGAAGCGCATCAACTCGGCGACGGCCTTGTGACCGGCGCGCTCGGCGATGAGGCGGTGCATGTCCTGGCATACGTGGCGGTAGGCCGGATGGCCCTGCGGACCGGTGCGCAACTCCAGCATGTGGAGCGCGCTCCTGGCGTTGAGCGTGATCGCGTAACGGATCTTGTACGCGAGCGACACCGCGTAGGCCGCCTGGTGCGGGAACTCGTCGACGAGTGCGTCATGCAGCGCAGCCGATCGCTCCATCGCGTCCGCGAACACGTCGTGCTTGCCGGCGTCGATGAGCGAGCCCGGCATCTCGTAGCCGTGCATCGGCGACAGCTGCTGCCACTCGATGCTGAGCATCCGGTGCCGTTGTAGGTCGCGGAATGCCCCGTAGTCGGACAGCACGTCGAACCGGTAGAACACGGTTTCAAGCGCCCGACCGGGCTTGTGTCGCCGGTTCTTGCGGTCGCCCACGTACGCGTGCACGACGCCGATTTTCTCGCTGTCGCTCATCTGCCGGACACGGGAGAGCACGTGATCGTCGGGCAGGTCGGTGTACGGGTAGAGCATCGCCGCCACCATGCGGTCCTCGGCCTGCGGGTCCCAGTCGACGAGCGTCACCGCAGGGCGTTCGACGGGCTCGTCGCCACCGAGGAGCTTCTCGGCGATGACCTCCATGGCGTCGCGCGTCTCGCTCAGGTACTCGGACCACACGCCGCCGCGCTCGGGCAGGTCGACCCGCGCCAGAAAGCTCGGGATGACCTTGCGGAGCTCCTCGAGCATCATCGCCACGTACGTGCGCGCCTCGGGCAGCGGGTGGCTCCGCATGCGGAGCAGGAGTTGCTCGTAGCCCTGGCCGGTGCCGTAGATACCCACGTTCGAAAGCGACGCCGCGGGCAGCAGCCCGCGCAGCGCGTCGAATGCCTTGGCGCGGATTGCCTGGCGCCACGCGAAGTCCGAATCGCCGGCTTCCTTCGGGTAGCGCTCCGCGAAGTGCGCCTGCATAACCGGCAGCAGCTCGCCGTACGTGTCGAACATCCGGTCGAGGTCGCCGACGTACCGCAGCCCGTGCGCCGAGCGCAGCACTTCGGGGTCGCGGTGATAGCGGTAACGACCGTTGTCGAGGCGGGTGTCGTAGGCGATGTAGCGGGTCGACTGCTCGAGGTAGGCCATGAGCCGGCCCCATTCGAGGATCTTGGTGAGCAGGTTCGACGCCTGCTCGCACGCGAGGTGAACGCCGCCGAGCTGGGCGACGGAGTCGTCGCCGTACTCGAAAAAGACGCGGTTGTAGAGCTCCTCGGCTCGCTCGAGGCCGATGGTGGCGTCGACGGTGAGGTCACCGGACATGTCGAGCTCTCCGACGAATTCGTCGAGGAACAGGCGTCGCAGGCTCTTGTGGGAGCGCGAGTAGCGGGCGAAGAGGGCGCCCTTGACCACTTCTGGCAGGTTGACCAGGGCAAATACCGGCCGGTCGAGGTTCGTGAAATACCTACGGAGGATCGCCGCCTCGTCCTCGCTGAAGTGCTCGACGGCGTATTTCATCATGGGCGGCCGAGGATACGGCCCGCGCCCTCGGTTAGTGGCGGATGACCAGCTTGCCGAATTGGTCCCCCGCTTCGAGACGCTTCAAGGCGTCGGGAAACGAGTCGAGGCCATTAAAGACGGTGTCCACGATGACCGGCACGCCCGTCGACACCTGAGCCGTGACTTTGTCGAACTCGTCGTAGTTACCCATGGTCGAGCCGATGATCTCGTTTTGCTTGAAGAACAGGCGAGGCAGGCTGATGCCGACCTTGCTGCCGGCCGTACCGCCGCACGTCACGAGACGACCGCCGCGGCCGAGCGCCTTGATCGACTTGTCCCACGTGGCGGCGCCGACGTTCTCGAAGACGACGTCGGCGCTTGCCGGCCAGTCGCCATCACTGTCGTAGGCCTCGGCCGCGCCCAACTGCATCGCACGGTCGCGCTTGGACGCCTGGCGGCTTGTCACAAGTACGACGGCACCCATCGCCACGCCGAGCACGAGCCCGGCCGCGCTCACTCCCCCACCGACACCGACGACGAGCATCGTCTCGCCCGCTTGCAGGCGGGCCCGGCGTAACATGCGCCACGCCGTGAGCCAGCACAGGCCGTACGCCGCGGCCTCGGACCAGTCGAGGTTCGATGGTTTCGGCACCACATTCGCTGCGGGCACGACGACGTACTCGGCGTGGGCGCCGGCGCAGTGCTCACCCATGATCTTCAAGCTCGGACACAGCGCGCTGTCCTTGAAGCAGAGGTTGCACGCGCGGCACGACATCGCCGGGTTGACGACGACCTCATTGCCTTCACTCACGCCGTCAACGCCCTCACCGACGGCGTCAATGATCCCGGCGCCGTCCGCGCCAGGGATGTGCGGCAAATGCGGTTTCGGCAGGCCTTTCGTCAGCCAAAGGTCCATGTGGTTGAGCGCGCTAGCGACGACCTTGACCCGCACCTCGCCCGGCCCGGGCTCAGGCGTGTCGACATCGGCCAGCTCATAAATGCCTGGAGACTCAGCCAGCACCCACGCCTTCACGATTCGTCCGGCCACATTCCGTAGGCGTGCGTCGGGCGCAGGCGGGCGACCTGGCGGCGGTCGTCGACCATGGCCCGGCGGAACTCGTCCCAGTTCGGGTGCTCACCCTGCATGGCCCGGTACTGATCGGCGAGCTCGTCCACTGTCGCGTCTTGCGGGTCCTGCGCGACGGGCGACAGCTCGGCGTCCGCATCAATTACGAGATATGCCCAGAAGTCCTCGCGCCCGACGTACAGCGAGCAACGCGGATCGCGCCCAAGATTCTTCGTTTTCGCGCGGTCGGCCGTCACCGAGATGCGGATCACATCGTCGCTACCGACGACGAACAGAATGTTCGACAGTTGCGGGCGACCGTCTCGGCGCAGGGTCACGAGGACGCCCTTGTTCTGGTCGCGGGCCACCCCGAGTGCGCGGTCGAGTTCCATCCCCGCAGTTTGCCCGGGCCGGGGATCGGGTAGCCCGCATCCATGCCCGACATGCACATCATCCCCGACGGTGACCACTGGAATGCCAAGGAAGAGAACGGCGAGGTGATCTCGCAGCACCCCACACAGGCGGAGGCGGAGGCGGCGGCCAAGGACTACGCGCGTTCCAAGGGTGGCGGCGAGGTCTACGTGCACCGCGACGAAGGCGAGTTCTCCCGCATCCGCAAGGGCGATCACGTCGAGTAATTCGCTTTAGACGTACACCTGCAGCGCATCCGGCTCGACGCGTACGGCGAGGTGACGCGCCGCGCCGATCGCTTGGCCGTCGATTTCGACCGTGATCGGCCGGCTGAACTCTGTGGCTACAGAACGGCTGCGCTCCGGCTTGATGCCGGGGTGCGGGAGATGACTCCCGGTCGGTAGGCGCCGCCAGACCTTCAGCCGGTCCGCGATTGCGAGCTCCGCGCGGTAGGTGTCGATGATCCCGTCGTTCGGATGGGCTTTCGGTCCGAGGTTCCACTCGTCGCGCCACTGCGCGTTCATGGCCACGAACGTGCGGCCCCACAGGCGGTCGTGGGCCACTACGTGCGCGACGAAGAAGTGCAGCTTGCCGTCGACGAGCACCTCTCCGAGGTCGATCGGGAACCCGGTCGTCGCGCCGGTCGCCAAGTTGCCTTCTCGCCCGCCAAGTGTTTTCCACAGGTCACCACCGGCGAGGCCGACGACGGGGAACGCCTCCCCCGCCTTCCGCGCCCGTTCGAGCGCCAACGACGCGGCGCGGTCGCCGGCGACGACGAGCGCATCGACAGGCATGGCCCCAGGCTCACCCCACGGCTGGCCCTTCTCGATCGTCACCCGCCACCACCAAACCTACAGGGGGCTTTAGAGCGCGGCGGAGTGGCCCTCAAAAGCCCCCTAGTCGTGTTTTTCACGGTCCGCCGACCGACGACGACGCCATGATCACGCCGTGGAACATCGCGGTCGCGGCGTCACCCGCGGCCTTGGCGGTGCCGGCGTCGGGGGCGACGAGGGCGAGCTGACGCAGCAGGTCGATCAGCTGCTTCACGTTTCGCACGAAGTCACCTGCCGGGAGCTCCTCGTCGCCGAGCAGCGTCGCCAGCGGTTGCTGCTTCGTCCAGCCCTGGGCAAGCGCGACGAAGCCGGGATCTGGCTCGCGGGTCACCGGAAGCTTGGCGGCCTCTTCGTTCCCCGCCAAGCGGGCGTGGCGCATGAGGATCTGCCGCGCTCGGCGCTCGAGCTCTCCGCCCGGGGCGGGTGCGGACGCCGTGGCCGTGCGCGACTCGAAGGTGAACATCGAGACGAGGCCGGCGAGATCCGGGGCGCTCAGTCCGTCGAGCAGGCCGGCATCAAGACAGTCGGCGATGAGCAGGTCGCACTCGTGGTAAATCCGGCTCAGCCGCTCGCCGGCGCCCGTGAGCGACCATCCGTCGACCATGCCGGCCCACTCGAGCACGTCGAGCACACGATCGAGCTGCCGGGCGAGCGACGCTGTGCGGCTTCGTAGGAGCCGGCGATGCGACTCGATCTCGCGTTCCAGACGAGCGACGGTGCGCGCCGCGCGCAGGTGGGTCCTGGCGTCGGGGCACCGGGCCACGGGATGCGCGTCGGCCGCGCTGTTCACCGCCACCGCCTGTTGGCGCCGTCCCGATCGGCTGCGCGACTCCACGCCCACGAGACCGTCCTCCCGAACCCGCGCCCCGCGCAGTGATTCCGCCGCGCCCGCGAGGAACTTGTGGTTGTTCGGCGCGAACGGGACGGGTAACGAAATGACGCCGACCGAACGCGGCGGAGCGAGGAAGTCCTTCGGGCTGAGCTGCACGCGGCGTCCGTCCTGCGTGACGACTGCGAGTCGCATTCGGCCGCTTCCGCGCTCGCTCGTCGACACGATCGCGACGCGCCCCCTTGCCCGCTTGCCCGGCACGACGAGAATGTCGCCCGGTTTCAGACGGGCCATGGCCTCGAGGATCTGCGATTCCTCGGACGGCCGTTGCCTCGCCTCCTGATCCGCGGCGCGCACCAACCCCGCGTACTCGTGCGCGTCTCCGAGGGCGCATTCTGCGTCCGCCTTCGCCTTGGTCAGCAAGGTGCGTAGGCGCTCGAGACTCGCCTCCTGCTTCACGACCTCACTGTCGGAGCGGTACTGGGCGAAGCTCAGGTTCAGCAGATGACGGGCGGTGTCGGGCTGGTAACGACGGATCAAGTTTGTCGCCATGTTGTACGTCGGTCGGAAGGACGACGTCAGCGCGTACGTGCGACGAGAAGCCAGGCCGGCGGCCTCCTCGAACCCGACCCACGGCGACCAGAGTACGACGGCGTAACCGATGTCGTCGATGCCCCGCCGACCCGCGCGACCAGTGAACTGCGTGTACTCACCCGGCGTGAGCTTCTGGTGCGTCTCGCCCGTGAACTTCGTGAGCTTCTCGATGACCACCGTTCGCGCCGGCATGTTGATGCCGAGTGACAACGTCTCAGTGGCGAAGACGAGCTTCACCAGCGCCCGCTCGAAGAGATGCTCGACCGCTTCCTTGAACGGCGGCACCAACCCGGCATGGTGCGAGGCGATGCCGGCCTCGAGACCGCTCAGCCACGAGTCGAAACCCAGGACGTCGAGGTCGGTGTCGGCCAGGCCGCCGACGTACGCCTCGGCCACCGCCCGTATCTCCGCGCGTTCCTCGGCCGTGGTGAAGCGCACGCCCGACTGAAGGCATTGCCGCACCGCTTCGTCGCATGCTTTGCGGCTGAAGATGAAGTAGATCGCCGGCAGCATGTGCTCGTCCCAGAGGACGTGGGCGACCTCGACCCGCCTGGGGGTGTAGAGGTGCCGCCGCTTGCCGTACCGGTTCGGCCCGCCGGCGGCCATGCGGCTGTCGAGCTCCGCGGCGGTCGGGTTAGGACGGCCGTCGTCGAGGAACGTCGGCATCAGATGAAGACGCTCGCTGTCGCGCTCGCCGACGAGATAGAGGTGCTCGAGCTCGACGGGCCGGTGCTCCTCGATGATCGGATCGGTCGCGCCCCGCACGGTCGCGATCCAGTCGGCGAAGTCCTCGGCGTTCGAGACCGTCGCCGACAGGCACACCAGGTTGACCTCGAGCGGCAGGTGGATGATCACCTCTTCCCACACGGCGCCGCGGTACGGGTTTTGGAGATAGTGCACCTCGTCGAGGACGACCCACCGCAGGTTGTCGAGGGTCGACGAGCCCGCGTAGATCATGTTGCGCAGGACCTCAGTTGTCATCACTACGACCGGGGCAGTCGGATTGATCGCGTTGTCCCCGGTGAGCAGTCCGACGTTGGTCGGGCCGTGGCGCAGCTGTAGGTCTGTGAACTTCTGGTTCGAGAGCGCCTTGAGCGGCGTCGTGTAGAACGCTTTTCCGCCCTCCGCCACTGACCGCTCGATGGCGTACTCGGCCACCACGGTCTTGCCCGAACCGGTCGGCGCCGCCACGAGCACAGAGTGCCCCTTGTCGATGGAGTCCATCGCCGCCGCCTGAAACCCGTCGGGTGCGAACCCGAGGCCGGCGACGAATTGCCGCCGGATCTCGCTCATCGCTTGAGCGTACGGCCGATCAGGATGGACACCTCGTAGAAGATGTACATCGGACCCGCCATCGCGAGCAGCGACCACGGGTCCTGACTCGGCGTGATGATGGCTGCGGAGGCGACGATGCAGACCAGCGCTCCGCGCCGCCAGCCGCGCAGCTTCGCGCTGGTGAGCACACGGACGAGCTGGAGGAACACGAGCACGACCGGGAACTCGAACGCGAGCCCGAATGCCAGCATCACCTTCAGGAAGAACGAGATGTACTCCTTGGGGCTGTAGATCTCCTCGACGTTGTTCCCGCCGATGTCGATCAGGAACTCGAGCGCCTTGGGGAAGGTGATGTAGGCGAGGAAGATGCCCAGCGCGAACAGCGCGACGGCGGAAAAAATGAAGGGCAGTGCGTACCGCCGCTCCTGCCTGTGCAGCCCGGGGGTGATGAAGCGCCACAGCTGCCACAGGACGACGGGGCTGGCGAGGATGAGCCCGCCGTATCCGGCGATCTTGAGACGGGTGGCAATCCCGTCGAGGGGCGACAAGACGAACAGCTTGCAATCGCCTTGGCGCAGGTCGCAGTACGGCTTGACGAGGAAGTCGAGCAGCGGGTCGTACAACGCGAAGCAGACGATCGCGCCGAGCGTGACGGCCAGGACCGTTTTGAAGAGCCGGTTCCGAAGCTCGGTGAGGTGTTCGACCACGCTCATGCGGGTGAACTCGCTCTGTGGGGCGAGCTCCTCGCCCTCCAGCAGTGCCACGGGGACTACGACTCGGACTCGGGGCGCGCCGCCTGGGACATCGCTTCGCCGTCGGAACTCACGGTTTGCTCACGCGGCGCGTCCGGGAAGACCCAAGTCGACTCGGCCGGGGGCGGAGGTACCGGCGGGGTCGTAGGGGCGGTCGGCATGGACGGCGGTGAGGGTGCAGACGTGGCTGGCGCGTCGGCGGGTGTGGGTGTGGGTGTGGGTGCGGGCGTGGGTGGAGCTGCTGGCGGGGTGTACGACGGTGGCGCCTCGTCGACGGCGACCTCGCGCTCGAACTCGGAGATCGCGTCGCGCATCTCGGTCTGAAGGCCGGAGGTGACTCGACGGAACTCCGACATCGCTCGACCTACCTGCCGAGCGGCGCCTGGTAACCGGGTCGGCCCGAGTACGAGGAGGGCGACGAGAAGAACTAGGAGGATCTCGCCGCTACCGATATTGCCCACGTTGCGAGTCTACGGTGCGACCTCGCGCACCGGATGCTGCTCAGGCGGCCGCTTGTCCTCTGCCGGGCCCGCTGGAATCGCGCACGAGCGCCTCGACCGTGCTGAACCAGGCGTCGTCCTCGAGGAGCTCATGAAAAGCGAGCACATCGTCGAGCGTGAACGGATCGCCGCGGTGCACCTCGGTCGCTTCCTCGGGCATGTCCCACTCCGTGAGGGCGATGCCGGACGCAACAAGAAGCTCGAGCACGCGCTGATCGGCCTGCTTCACCACGGGGTCGGCGCACGACGGGCACTGAAAGGCGTAGGAGCCTTCAGCAGTCGAGATGCAGAGCATGGCGGTGATCGCGGTGCCGGCCATCTCGACGTCGCCGCACGAGGGACAACTCGCTCGGACTGTGGCCACCATTGCTTCCTTTCGCCTGTCTCCCATGACTCCCGCCTCCGTTCACGTCTTCGGACCTTCGATCCGTCACTCTTCGACAGCTTGCGCCGTTGGCCCGGTTAGTGACCATGGCCCCCGAGGAGCATTTTCGAGTAGTCCGCGGTAACTAGTCCGTAAACGGCGCGGACTCGCCCTGATGACGCGACACGATGGAATTTGTGGAAAGTCTTCTGAGACCGCCCATCGGGTTCGGGCACCGCGGTGCTCGTGCTCATGCGCCCGAAAACACCCTCGAAAGCTTCCGTTTGGCACTGAAACTGGGCGCGACGGGTCTCGAGAGCGACGCTTGGGTGACCGCGGACGGAGTCGTCGTCCTCGATCACGACGGCGTGGCGCGGGTGCGCGGCCGGCGGCGCCGCATCGCCGAGCTCCCGCGGGAGGCGCTGCCGAGCCACATCCCGTCAATCGCCGAGCTGTACGACGCGTGCGGAACGGACTTCGAGCTGTCGCTCGACGTCAAGGACCCTGCCGCGCTCGCGGCCACGCTGGGTGCGGCTTCGGAGGCGGGCGCCACCGAGAGGCTCTGGCTCTGCCATCCCGACTGGGAGCTCGTGGCCACGTGGCGAGAGGCTGCCGGCGGGGCCCGCCTGGTCGACTCGACGCGGCTGCGCAAGATGCGCCTCGGCCCCGAGCGGCGCGCCGCCGACCTTGCCGCCGCGGGCATCGACGCAGTGAATCTCCACTGGACGGACTGGACCCTCGGGCTGGCCACGCTGTTCCACCGTTTCGAGCGCTACGCGTTCGGGTGGGACGCCCAGCAACCCCGGGCGCTCGCCGCTGTCCTCGCGATGGGCGTCGATGGCGTGTACAGCGACCACGTCGACCGTCTCGTCGAGGCGATCGAGCACCAAACTTCCTAGAGGCCGCCCCAATGGCTGATCGGCCACATGCGGACGAAGGCGCGTCCGACGATCGCCGACTCGCGGATCGTTCCGAAATAGCGGCTGTCCTTCGATTGCTGGCGGTTGTCGCCCATAACCCAGTACTGCCCGGCCGGCACGACGGTCTCGTCATCGGCATCGATGTTGGTCATCGTCCCGGTAAGGAGATATGGCTCGTTCAGCGGGCGGCCGTTGACGAGCAGCTTGCCGTCGCGGCTCGAGACCCGCTCGCCCGGAAGGGCGACGACGCGCTTGATGAGGTCCTTGATCGCCGCCTCCTCGTGCGTCGCCGGCTCGCTCGGCGGGTTCGGCGGCCGCTTGAACACGACGACATCGCCGCGGTTCACGTCGTGCAGCCGGTAGCTCAGCTTGTTCACCAGCACCCGGTCGCCCCTCAGGAGGGTCGGCGCCATCGACAACGACGGGATCTCGAACGCCTGCACGACGTAGGTCCGGAGACCGACGGCCGTGAGCACCGCCGCGACGATGACGATCGTCCACTCGATGACCTGCCGGCGGCGGCTGTGCCCGCGCCCCGGTTCGCGTACGGAGCCGCGCGCGTCGAGCGGGTTGTTCTCCTTAGCCATCGCGTGAGGCTATCTGTGCGGCGTACGTTCCGGCCGCCGCGGCAAACGAGAAGAATTTCGGGTCGTCGGCCGCGCTGCGACCCATCGACGTCACGTGCAGGTCGCGCTCGCCGAGCAGTCGGGCCACGTCGGGAACGGCGACGTGCACGACGTCGGCAGTCGAGGGAAGAGACTCCGGCGCCACCTCGCCGTCGGGAACCGGGACGGTTACCGGCGCGCGCACGAACCCGAGGGCGGTCGTGCTGTGGTGGCTGATGCCGCGGTGGCGGTCGCGCGTGTCGGCTTCCGAGTACCGCAACGCGATCACCGGGTTGCCCCCGACGTCGGCGGCGCCGTTCAGGAGGTCGGCCACCTCCAAACCGCTGTAACCGAGCGGCGTACCCGTGCCCACCGAACCGGGACCCATGCCGGCCACGATGATGTCGGCGTCGAGCCGGTGCGACGCCACACACAAACCGGAGCGGGCGTTCACCGCTTCCTCGTCGCCGCCGAACGCGTGACCGACCGTGACCGTCGCGTCGACAAGTCCGGCGCGCCGCAGGTCGGCCAGGAGGAAAGACATGGCCGCCGGTAGCGCACCCGCGTCGGTCATGACGTACACGACCCGCAACGCGGCGGCGCCGGCCTTCGCCGCGGCCGCAACCGCGGCCAGCTGGCTGTGCAAGGCGATGGCGACGACGGGCGTCGCCGCGCGGACCATCGCCGGTATGCGGTGGCGCTCCTCGGCCACACCCGTATCGGCCTGGAGTCCTGTGTAGCGCAGCTTCATGATGTGGCCGCCGCTGGGCGCGTCCAGCGAATCACGCTCGAGGTTCCAGTGCACGACGTGCCACCCGCCCGTGCCGAGGCCGAGCTCGACGGCGGTGACGTTGATCACCACCCGGTCGCCCACGGCGACCATGCCGGTCAACGCGGTCAGCGCATAGGCCAGTTCACCGTCAACCTCGACGCGCTGGAGCCCGTCACGTTCGGAAAGGACCGCGGTTACGACGCCGGTCCGGAACTGCGGCACTAAAGCGACGCGATGAGCCGCTCGACCCGCTCGTCTTTCGACTTGAACGGGTCCTTACAGAGCACGGTGCGCTGTGCCTGGTCGTTGACCTTGAGGTGGACCCAGTCGACCGTGTAGTCACGTCGCCGCTCCTTGGCCCGGCGGATGAAATCGCCGCGCAACTTCGCCCGGGTGGTCTGCGGCGGCTCTTCGGTCGCGACTTCGATCGTCTCGTCGTCGCACATCCGCTCGACGAGACCGGCGTTCTGCAGCTTGTAGAACACGCCGCGGGTTCTGTTCACGTCGTGGTACTGGAGGTCGAGCAGCGCCACGCGCGGGTGGGTGAGCGGCAGGTCGTGCTTGAGGCGGTAGCGCTCGATGAGGTTGTGCTTGATGACCCAGTCGCACTCGCGGTCGAGGCTCAGGGGGTCGCGTTCGATGGCTTCGAGAGCGTGTTTCCACATGCCCAGCGCGGTCTGCTCATTCGGGCTCAACGTGTGCGTGGTGGCATAGCGCTCGGCTCGCTGTAGGTACTCGACCTGGATCTCGAGCGCTGTCAATTCCCGCCCGTTCGCCAAGCGGACCTTGCGCGTGCAGGTGATGTCGTGGCTGATCTCGCGGATCGCGCGGATCGGGTTCTCGAGCGTCATGTCGCGCAACACGACCTTCGGGTCCTCGAGCATGCGCAGCAGGATGCTGGTGGTGCCGACCTTGAGGAACGTCGAGTACTCGCTCATGTTCGAGTCGCCGACGATCACGTGCAGACGCCGATAGCGCTCGGCGTCGGCGTGCGGCTCGTCACGCGTGTTGATGATCGGCCGGCTACGCGTGGTCGCGGACGAGACGCCCTCCCAGATGTGCTCGGCGCGCTGCGCGATGCAGAACACCGCGCCCCGCGCGGTCTGGAGCACCTTTCCTGCGCCTGCGTAGATCTGGCGGCTCACGAAGAACGGGATCAGGTACTCCGAGTAGTGCGCGAAGTCATCACGCCGGCTCGTGAGGTAGTTCTCGTGGCAGCCGTAGGAGTTGCCGGCCGAATCGGTGTTGTTCTTGAAGAGGTAGACGACTCCGCGGATGCCTTCCTGGCGCAGCCGCTGCTCGGCTTCGGCGACCAGGTTCTCGAGGACCCGCTCACCGGCCTTGTCGTGCGTAACGAGATCGAGCACGTTGTCGCACTCAGGCGTGGCGTACTCCGGGTGGCTGCCCACGTCGAGGTAGAGCCGGGCGCCATTCGGTAAGAACACGTTCGAGGACCGGCCCCAGCTGACGACGCGCCGGAAGAGATAGCGGGCGACCTCGTCGGGGCTCAGTCGGCGCTGGCCGCGCAGCGTGCACGTGACGCCGTACTCGTTCTCGAGCCCGAAGATCCGCCGGTCCATGTGCGCTGCACCCTAAGCGAGCAGCGACTCGACCTCGCCGTCGGTGAGCCGGCGGAATGCGCGCCGTGGCGCGGCGCGATCGAGCACCGCGACTTCGAGGTCGGCGGCGGCCAGCGTCCGCTCTGGCCCGGCCAAGGCACCGACGGACGCCTTCAACGCGGCTGCGAGGGTCCAGCCCGCCTCGAAGGCCGCCGTCATGCGCTCGCCGATCGTCTCGGAGTCGCCACCGAGCGCAGAGAAGTTCGTCTCGTCGCTCACGGTGCCGTCGTAGAGCACGCGGAAGAGCTGGTCGCCGTCAGGTGACGGGGCGACCTCGGCGACGAGGATCTCGACCTCGAACGGCTTGGCCTCGTGCGTGAACACGAGGCCGAGGTGCTGCGCGTACAAGTTGGCCAACGCCCGGGCGTCGACATCCTCACGGCTGTACTGGTACCCCTTGGAATCGGCGTGCTGCACGCCGGCGACGCGAAGCTGGTCGAACTCGTTGTACCGCCCGACGCCCGCGAATGCGATGCGGTCGTAGATCTCGCTCACCTTGTGCAGGTTCGTCGACGGGTTCTCGGCCGCCAGGACGATGCCGGCGTCGTACACCGCGGCGACGAGGGCGCGGCCGCGGGCGATGCCCTTGCGGGCGTAGTCGGCCTTGTCCTTCATGAACTGCTCGGGAGCGACGTAGAACGGCATGCTCACGGGACGTTGCCTCCCGCCGATTCCGACCGGCGCTGGACCAGCGCCGCGAACCTCTCCGCGACCTCTTCAACCGTCACCGCGGTGTAACCGCTCTCGGTGATCGTCGCGACCGTCGGGTAGATGCCGCGCACGACGTCGGGGCCGCCCGTGGCCGAGTCCTCGTCGGCCGCCTCGTACAGCGCCTGGACGGCGAGCTCGATGGCCGCAGCCCGTTCCATGTCCGGGTTCCAGCCGAGCTTGATCGTGAGCCGTGCGTCTCGGCCGCCGGAGCCCGTGGCGTTGAAGTCGGTCTCTTCGTACCGACCGCCGGTGGCGTCGTAAGTGAAGATGCGCCCGACGTGACGGCGCGTGTCGTAGCCGGCGAACAGCGGCACGATCACGAAGCCCTGCATGGCCATCGGCAAGTGGCTGCGGATCATTTGCGCGAGCTGGTTGGCCTTGCCCTCGAGCGAGAGCGCGTTGCCGTTGATCTTCTCGTAGTGCTCGAGCTGCACCTGGAACAGCTTCACCATCTCGATGGCCATGCCGGCGCTGCCGGCGATGGCGACACCGGAGTGGCGGTCGGCCGGGAACACCTTCTCCACGCCGCGGTGGGCGATGTCGGTTCCGGCTGTCGCGCGGCGGTCGCCGGCCATGACGACGCCGTCGACGTAGCGCAGCGCCACGATGGTGGTGGCGTGCGGCGCCAGGCTCGCACCGTCGCCTTGCGGGACGACCGGCTGGAGGCCGACGCGGCCGAGCAGGCGCGCAAAGTCAGGGCCTGGTGAGTCCGTGGGTGGGAAGAACGGCAGAGTCATGTCAGACAGGCGAGAGCGAGCGGCGAGGCGCTACTACTCGCCACCCTTCTGTACATAGGACCGCACGAAGTCCTCGCTGTTGACCTCGAGCACTTCGTCGATCTCGTCGAGCAGATCGTCGATCTCCGCCTTGAGCTTGTCGCCACGCTCGGTGGTCGCCGGTGCCTCTTCGACGACCTCGTCCGTGCGCTCCTTGGTTGTCTGCTTCTTCTTGAGTTCTCGTTCAGTCATCCGTGGGGGCTTCTCTCAGGAGCCGAGTCGCTCGAGCAACTCGGCGGGCGTTGCGCATGACTCCAACAACCTATCCACGATCTCAGCTGTTCCTTTCAACGGTTCCATCATCCCGATCCGCCGGAGCGGATCGGTTCCGAGATCGAAAACGATCGAGTCCCAGTTGGCCGCGGCGATGGAGGAGCCCCATCGCTGGAGGCATCGCCCACGGAAGTACGCGCGCGTGTCGCGCGGCGGTTCCGACACCGCCTCCTCGACCTCCTCGGCGGTGACGAGCTTCTCCATGGACATGCGCGCGAACAGGCTCTTCGCCGGCCGCAGGTCGTGGTAGTGGAGGTCCATGGCCCGCAGGCGGGCGTTGGACCAGTCCATGCCGTTGCGCTCACGGTATGCGTCGATCAGCTGGTACTTCGCCACCCAGTCGAGCTGTTTGTTGAGGCTCATCGGGTCGGTCTCGAGCGCGGCCAACACCTGCTCCCACCGGTCGAGGACCTGCTCACCGACCCGCTCGCCGCCGACCGCGTCGAACCCGTGCTCCTCAGCCCACTTGCGGGCGAGGCCGAGGTACTCCCACTGGATCGCCAGCGCGGTCATCGTCGCGCCCGTCTCGAGCTCGAGCGAACGCCGCAGCGTGATGTCGTTGGACACCTGGCGCATCGCCGGAACCGGCGCGGCCAGCGACAGGTCACGGTCGCCCCAGATGTCGTCCTCGATCATGGCGAGCACGAACGCGGTCGACCCCACCTTGAGGAAGGTCGCGACCTCGGCCATGTTGGCGTCACCGCAGATCACGTGCAGGCGGCGGTACAGCTGGGTGTCGGCGTGGGGCTCGTCACGGGTGTTCACGATCGGACGCTTGAGCGTCGTCTCGAGGCCGACCTCCTCCTCGAAGAAGTCGGCGCGCTGCGTGATCTGGAAGGCGACGCCGTCGACGCCTGGGACCTCGCTGCCGACCTTGCCCGACCCCGTGTAGATCTGGCGCGTCACGAAGAACGGCATGACCCGGTTGACGATGGTGGCGAACGGCACGCTGCGGTCCATCAGATAGTTCTCGTGGCAGCCGTAGCTGTTGCCCTTGCCATCGGAGTTGTTCTTGTAGATCGCGATGTGCTGATCGCCGGGGAGGATCGCCTCGGCGAGCTCCATCGACTTCTGCAGGATGCGCTCGCCGGCGCGGTCCCATTTCACGATCGAGAGCGCGTCACGGCACTCGGGCGAGGAGTACTCCGGGTGCGCGTGGTCGACGTAGTACCGGGCGCCGTTCGTGAGCACCGCGTTGACGAGGTGGGTCTCGACCTCCGGCGGCGACGAGCCGTCGCGCGCGAACCCGCGTGCGTCGCGCCCCGGCGACTCGTCCTCGAAGTCCCACCCGACCTTGCGTTGCAGGTGGTTCACGTAGGCGTTGATCAGGATCGACGACGCCGCGATCGGGTTCGGGTCGCCACCCCGGAGCGCGATCCCGTACTCGGTCTCGATCCCCATCACCTTCGGCACGGCCACGGCGTCGAAGCTACAGCGCGTTCGCGGCATCGCAGCCGTCAGCGCTCGCCGGCGCACCGGCACGGGGGGCCGCGTCGCCTCCTCCGGCAGGTTTCACTTGACGCCTCCCCCGGCGATGCGGCCCCCCGCACCTACCTTCGCCCCCACGCCGGCGCAGCCGGCACCCTCTGATTGAGCCGGCTTTGCCGGTCGATCACGCCGCCGTCGCCGAAGGCGACGGCACCGGTGCGGCGAGGAAGCTCTGCTTCCGAGCCGAGTTTCTAGAGGTACTGCCCCGTCGCCACGCGCTCGATGGCGCGGCCGCCGGTGGCTTCGGGCTCGTCTTCCTTGGTGATGAGCGTGCGCACGTAGACGATGCGCTCGCCCTTCTTGCCCGAGATCTTCAACCAGTCGTCGGGGTTGGTGGTGTTGGGCAGGTCCTCGTGCTCCTTGTACTCCTGCTTGATCGACGCGAGCAGGTCCTCGAGGCGGATGCCTTTGCCCTCGCCGGCAATGTTGCGCTTGATGGCCAGCTTCTTGGCCCGGCGCACGATGTTCTCGATCATGGCTCCGGACGAGAAGTCCTTGAAGTACATGATCTCCTTGTCGCCGTTCTGGTACGTGACCTCAAGGAACCGGTTGTCGTCGTCGGTGCGGTACATCATCTCGACGGTGTCCTCGATCACCTTCTGCACGTACTTGGCCCTGTCGCCCCCACCGAGAGCCTTGACCTCAGCCTCGTCGAGCGGCAGGTCGGGCGTCAGGTAGCGACCGAAGATCTGCGTCGCGGAGGTTGCATTCGGGCGCTCGATCTTGATCTTCACGTCGAGGCGGCCGGGGCGCAGGATCGCCGGGTCGATGAGGTCTTCCCGGTTCGACGCACCGATGACGATGACGTTGCGCAACGCCTCGACCCCGTCGATTTCCGCGAGGAGCTGAGGAACGATCGTCGACTCCATGTCCGAGCTGATTCCCGTCCCGCGCGCACGGAACAAGCTGTCCATCTCGTCGAAGAAGACGATGACGGGCATGCCCTCCTCGCTCTTCTCCCGCGCCCGTTGGAACACCAGACGGATCTGGCGCTCGGTCTCGCCGACGTACTTGTTGAGCAGCTCTGGGCCCTTGATGTTGAGGAAGTAGCTGCGCGCCTCCTTGTTGCCGGTGACCTCGGTGACCTTCTTGGCCAGGCTGTTGGCGACCGCCTTCGCGATGAGCGTCTTGCCGCATCCCGGCGGGCCGTACAGCAGGATGCCCTTCGGCGCGGGCAGCTTGTG
>Ga0183260_10001550_pt1 | contig 19097 bp, 21 predicted proteins | sample AntDrymUQ4972206_2_FD_129768 | JGI IMG/M metagenome (GOLD analysis project Ga0183260, IMG submission 129768) | Polar desert sand microbial communities from Dry Valleys, Antarctica - metaG UQ497 (22.06) (version 2) (version 2) | ecosystem: Environmental > Terrestrial > Soil > Desert | place...
CCGGAGAAGACCGGGCGCATCCGATCGTTCCACTCGAGGAGAGATCACATGATCAGCACGATCACGCGCGACGAGCTCAAGACCGGTCTGGACGCCGGCACCATCACCGCGGTCGACGCCCTGCCGGAGGCGTACTACGCGCAGCAGCACCTGCCCGGCGCGATCAACCTCGTCGCCGACGAGGTGGACAGTCGCGCAGAGGCATTGTTGCCTGACAAGGACGCAGTGGTCGTCACCTACTGCTCGAACCCGGCCTGTCAGAACAGCACCCAGGTCGCCGCGAACCTTCAACGGCTCGGCTACACCAACGTCCGCAAGTACGCCGAAGGCATCCAGGACTGGACCGAGGCCGGGCTGCCTACCGAGACCGGTGGACCCGCCGCGATCCGCTGACCGCGCGCCGCCGGTCCGTGCTCAGGCGAGGACCGAGGCGGCGACCTTCAGGTCGGCGACGAGTGCCTCGTAGGCCTCGTCCCGCTCCTCATCCGGGGTCCGCAGGATGGCCGAGGGATGGATGGTGGCCAGCAGCCAGGACTGGGCGACGGCTGCGTCCTCGTCGAGGGTCACCGGTCGTGGCATCAGCCGTCCGCGGTCCTTGGTGATCCGGAAAGACGGCGCGATCAGGGCCTTGGCGGCCACCGCGCCCAGGCACACGACGACCTCGGGGGTGAGCAGCGCCAGTTCGGCGTCCAGCCAGGGGTGGCAGGCCCGGATGTGAACCGCGTCGGGGCTCTGGTGGATCCGCCGCCTACCGGCTGAACGGAAGCGGAAGTGCTTGACCGCGTTCGTGACGTAGGCGTCCTCCCGATCGATCCGCGCGTCGCCGAGGGCACGGTCCAGCAGTCGTCCCGCCGGGCCGACGAAGGGCTCGCCACGCTGGTCCTCCTGGTCGCCAGGTTGCTCGCCGACGAACACGATGCGCGCGGTCTCCGGCCCGGCACCGAACACGGTCTGCGTGGCCGGCTCCCAGAGCTCGCATCCCTGGCAGCCCTTGGCTGCCGCGCGCAGCTCGGACAACCCGACACCTTCGGGAACAGTGGCAGTCACGGCGTACCTCCGGTGTCGTTCCTACCGCGAGCAGCCGATCCGCGCAGTCCTAGGACCAACGTCCACTCGTGCGCCAGACCGCCGCCGCTGCATGGCCTGCACGTCAGTTCGAGGGCGGCCCACCGATCGCACACCCCACCGAGAGGAACCACGATGTCCGCGAAGGCCCGTGCAGCGGCGCCAGCGACCGGAAGCTCAGGGCCAGTGAGGAGAACGGCGCCATCGAGCTGGAGTTTCGAGGTCGACACGAACATCAACGGCCAGCGCTGACAGGTCCGGCTGTCGGACAACGGCAGCGTCATCTTGCAGGGCAACGCGACCACGGTGGCCCCGAGCGGGTCCTTCGAGGTCCGCGTCGTCACACCGAACGGGGCCCCGCCGCAGCGCTGTCTAGGGTGGGTCAGTGCTCGAATTCGACTCGGTGAGCAAGGCCTACGGGCCGAAGCAGGTGCTCGACGATCTGAGTTTCAATGTCCGTCCCGGCGAGATGTTCGGCTTCTGCGGGGCCAACGGTGCTGGTAAGACGACGACCATGCGCATCGCGCTCGGGCTGGTGCGCCTCGACCGCGGCGCGGTGCGCTGGCAGGGCCGGGACGTCGACCTCGACGTACGCCGGCGCTTCGGCTACATGCCCGAGGAACGTGGGCTCTATCCGAAGATGCGTGCGGTGGAGCAGCTGACGTACTTCGGGATGCTGCACGGGATGGCCGGCAGGGTTGCCGCGCGCAACGCCGAGGATCTGCTCGAGCTGCTCGGGGTGAAGCAAGGCCCACGCGACTCGCTGGAGAAGCTCTCCCTGGGCAACCAGCAGAAGGTGCAGCTGGCCGCGGCCCTGGTGCACGACCCCGAGGTGCTCATCCTCGACGAGCCGTTCAGCGGGCTCGATCCGGTCGGCGTCGATGCGTTGACCGACGCGCTGCTCGCCCGCTGCCGCAACGGCGTTCCGGTCATTTTCTCCAGTCACCAGCTCGATCTCGTCGAACGGGTCTGTGATTCGGTCGGCATCATCAACCACGGCCGCATGGTGGCCGTGGGGTCGGTCGCCGAACTCCGGGAACGGGAGGGCAGCCGGCAGCTGCGGATCGTGGCGCCCGACGCGGCTCCTGGGTGGGCGGCCGGCGTACCCGGAGTCCGGGTCCTCTCCGAGCAGGCCGGCGAGGTGCTGCTCGAACTGGACGACCCCACGCGCGACCAGGAGGTGCTCGCCGCGGCGCAGCGGACGGGGCGGGTACAGCACTTCAGCTGGCGGGCGCCGACCCTGACCGAGCTGTTCCGCGAGGCGGTGGCGGTCTGAGTACGGGTGGGTTGTCCAGTACGGCGGCCGTGTCCCTGATCGCCCGCCGCGAGGTGATGGCGAAGCTGCGGGACAAGGGTTTCCTGATCTCCTCGGCGTTCATCGCCGTCGTGATCCTCGCCTCGGCTCTGCTTCCCGCGCTGTTCGGAGGCGATGATTCGACCTACGACGTCGGCGTGGTCGGGGACCCGGCCGGGTTCGAGGAGGCGGTGGCGGCCCAGGCCGACGCGCTGGGCGCCAAGGTTGACGTGAGCGCCTACCCCGGCGCGGCGGCCGCGCGGGCTGCGCTCGAGGCGGAGGACATCGACGCGGCGGTCGACGGCGATCAGATCCTGGTCGTCACGTCCGTGGACGGAGTGCTGCAGCAGATCCTCGACCGGGCCTACGCCGGGGTCATCGCCGCGGAGCGGCTGAGTGCCGCCGGCATCGATCCGGCCGAGGTGGCGACCGCCTTCGACGTCCCGCGGCTGGACGTGGTCAGCCTGGACTCCGACGCTCAGCGCGACCAGCAACGCCAGGTGATCGCGATCGTCGGCGTCAGCGTGCTGTACGGGCTGCTGATCCTGATCGGGCAGTACGTGGCGATGGGAGTCGTCGAGGAGAAGTCCAGCCGGGTCGTGGAACTCCTGTTGTCCACGATCCGGCCGTGGCAGCTGTTGGCCGGCAAGGTGATCGGCCTCGGCCTGCTCGGGCTCGCGCAGCTCGTCGTGATCGGGGTCGTCGGCGTCGGCGCGGCGATCTCGCTCGACGTGCTGACCGTGCCCGGCGACGCGATCGGCACGCTCGCCCAGGTGATCGGCTGGTTCCTCCTGGGCTACGGCTTCTACGCCGCCACGTTTGCCGCGGGTGCGGCGCTGGTCTCGCGGCAGGAGGATCTGCAGACCGTTCTGCTGCCGACGATCGGTGTCCTCGTCGCCGCCTTTGTGGTGGCGATCCAGGCCGTGCAGAACCCGGACGGCCCGCTGGCGGTCGTCACCTCCTTCATCCCCGGCCTGTCCCCCCTGGTGATGCCGGTGCGGACCGCCGCGGGCGAGGTGGCCTGGTGGGAGCTGGTCGCCTCGATCGTGCTCATGCTGCTGGCGACCGTTGCGCTGGTCCGTCTCGGTGGCCGGATCTACGCCGGAGCGCTGCTGCGCAGCGGCGGTCGGGTTCGGATCAAGGAGGCGCTGGCCGAGTCGGCGAGCTGACCCTCAGGCGACGGCTTCGGGAGCCGTGTCGTCGGCCAGCGAACGCAGGTAGCCGCTGAATCCGCCCGGGGTCCGGCCTCGGATCCGGCCACTGGTGAGAACGGGGAGGTCGTCGGCCCAGGCAATGGCTCGGCCGGCGGCGATCAGCGCCCGGGCCAGTCCGGCGTCCTCGTGGCAGACCACCGGGTCGAAGCCCCCGACGGCGGCGTACGCCTGGCCCGATACCACGAGGTTCGCGCCGTGCACGTGCCGGTGGTCCCAGCGGTCCTGGTACCCGGCCAGGTACGCCGAGCGCACGTCTGCGTCGTGCGTCGACCAGTCGTCGACCTCGACCGTGCCGGCCACCGCGTCGTAGTCCTCTGCGGCGTAGGCCAACCCCCGCGCCAGCCAGTCCGGCGGCACCGCGCTGTCCGCATCCGTGTTGGCCAGCCAGGTTCCCGCGACGCCGAGTTGGTCGAGCACGTGCCGGCAGCCCAGGGCCCGAGCGGCACCGACGCAACGCAGGTTCACCGTGAGCAGCGTGGTCGACGTCGCCACCTCACCGACCGCCGCGGCCGCGGCGACACTGCCGTCCGTGCAGGCGTCCAGTACGACGACGACGTGGACGGGTACGCCGCAGCCGGCCGCGGCCGCCCGCACCGCGGCCAGGCAGCGCGGCAACAGCTTCTCCTCGTCGTGAACCGGCACCACGACCCCGACGGCCGTGACCCTCACACCAGTCCTTCGGCGGTCGCGACCCAGACCGGGTCAGGCGGAGTGCGCAGGAAGCACTCGGCCAGCACGTCGAGATCCTGGTAGCGAGCAGTGCCGACCAGACCCGGCGTCCGGCCCAGCTCCGCGTGCACCTCGTCGCCCCCGAGGGGATAGTCCGTCACCGGGTGCCGCCAGTGCACGGCCAGCAGGGTCCCGCCCGGCTCCAGGGCCGCCGCCGCCTGGTGCAGGACCCGGCGCAACAGCGGCGCCCGCAGGTAGTACAGGACCTCACTCAGCACGACGAGGTCGAACGGCCCGTCCGGCCACGGGTCACCCAGGGCCCAACAGCGGAACCGGACGTGATCCTGCCCGGCCAGTCGCTCTCGGGCTGCGGCCAGGGCGGCAGGGGACACATCGGTGGCCAACAGCTGGTCGCAGCGCCCGGCCAGCGCCTCAGTCAGGACGCCGAGGGAGCAGCCCGGTTCGAACCCGTACCGGTAGCGGGGGCGCGGCAGCAGGGCGGTGGTCAGTGCCCGCTTGCGACGTTCGTACCAGCGGTCCTGGAAGCCCCACGGGTCGGCCGCGCCGGCGTACAGGTCGTCGAAGTAGCGGTCTGGCAACCGTTCCGAGCTCATACCGGCGCCTCAGCGGCGGGGAGTGCGGCGGCGCTCATGCGAGGACCACCTCGAAGTCGCGGGTCAGCCGCCGCAGGGTGGCCCCGTCCAACACGACCTGATCGGCCGGATGCGCAGACAGCGGCCGGATCTGGCTGTCGAAGCAGTCGACGGCGGCCAGCTTCGCGGCGCGGGTGGCCGCGTCCAAGGACACCGCACGGGCCCGATCCCAAGGGACGCGCGGATCACCCGGTGCGGCCCAGTGCCAGGTCCAGATCGGGTACTCGAGCAACCGGGCCCCGGTCTGGGCACACGCCCGCGTCGTGGCGCGGCCGACCGCCTCGTGGTCAGGATGGCCGTCGCCGCGCCACGTGGCCAGGCACCACGTCGAGGCGGTGGTCTCGCCCAGCAGGTCCGCGAGCCGAGCTGTGACGACGGCTTCGGCTACCGCGCCGTCGGCGCAGCCCAGCCGGCGCACCGGCACGTCACCCAACCCCAGCCGCGCCAATGCCCGCCGGGACTCCGTGCGGCGCAGAACTGCCAGCTCCTCCGGGCGCACGGTCGGGGAGTCGGGATGTGAGGCGCCGCCGTCGGTGACGGCCACGATCTCGGTGCGTACGCCGCGCTGGTGCAGGAGCCGGAGGAGGCCACCGCAGCCGAGCACCTCGTCGTCGGGATGCGGTGCGACGAGCAGGGCGCGCGTGCAGCCGGCCAGCTCCAGCGCCGGAAACGTATGCAGCGCAGGCCATTCCTGCCAGGTCGCCTCCGGGGTTCCAGCCCCGATGATGGCGGTCACCATGAAGCCTCGGCTCCATCGGCCAGCAGCGTCCCCAGCGCGGCCAGGTCGCGCTCGGCATGACTCTGGCGCAGGTACACGGTGAGGTCGGCAACCCGGCGGGAGAACGCGGCATCGCGGCCGTGCGGCCCGGCGCCGGTGGCCCGGCCCACGTGCCGCAACACCTCCTCGCACGAGGCCTCTACCACCGCGCGCACGCGCCTGGCCCGGGTCTGGCCGTGGCCGGCCCCGTCGGCGGGGTCGGCGTCCACCTCGCGGGCCGCCGCGGTCAGGGTGCGCGCCGCGGCGTGCAGGGCGGCGTCGACCGCACCGAGGTGGGCCAGGGCATGCGGGTCAGCTCGGCCGGCGCGCGCCTGGGCCAGCAGGGCGTCGGCGATCCCGGTGGCCCCGCCGTACCAGCAGGCGGCCACGCCGATCGCCCCGTGCCAGAAGCCCGGTCGCTCGACGTACGCGCCAGGGGCGCCGACCGCGACCGCCGGCGTCGCGTCGAAGCGGACGGCGCCGCTGTCGCTGCCGGCCATCCCCACGGCCGGCCACGTGCCCTCCACCGGCGCCGTGCTACCAGTGCCGAGGTCGGCCGCGAACAGCCGACGCTGCTCACCGGCGCGCGCGGTGACCAGGGCATGCGTGCAGGCGTGGGCACCCGAGCACCATGGCTTGGTGCCGGTCAGCCGCCAGCCGTCGGGGCGCTGCTCGGCACCGAGCACCGGATGCGGCGGTTCGGCCGCCCAGACGCCCCAGCGCGTCCCGGGCCGGGGCGCCGGCCCGGCCAGCTCGGCCAGGATCGCCACGGCGTCGACGTGACCCTCGGCGAGTCTTGCTACGGCCAGGTCCTCCCGCGCGAGCTCGGCCAGGCCGCTCCACCGCTGCTCCGTGCGGCCCGAGCCGGGCAGTGGCAGGTCGAGCGACCCGAGCCGGGCCGTGAACGCCGCGGTGACCCGGTCGATCTCGGCGGTCATGCCTTGACCGCGTCGTAACGGGTCAGCGCCTCTTGCCGCTCCTCGGCGTGGTCGACGATCGGATCCGGGTAGTCCGCGGGCGGCACGATGAGCTCCCAGGGCGTGTGCACCGCAGCGCCGTCGACGCCGCGCAGTTCGGGGACGTACCGGCGGACGTAGTTGCCCTCAGGATCGAACTTTTGCCCCTGCTTGACCGGGTTGAAGACGCGGTAGAACGGCGCCGCGTCCGTGCCCGAGCCGGCCACCCACTGCCAACCGTGCTGGTTGCTCGCCAGGTCGCCGTCCACGAGGTGGCGCATGAAGTGCCGTGCGCCCTCCTTCCAACCCAGGTGCAGATCCTTGACCAGGAACGAGGCGACGACCATCCGGATGCGGTTGTGGATCCAGCCCTCGACGAGCAGTTGGCGCATGCCGGCGTCCACGATCGGGTAGCCGGTGCGGCCCTCGGTCCACGCGGTGAAGCGTTCGTCAGCGGACTTCCCGGTGTCCACCCGCAGCTCGGCGTAGCGCGGCAGGTAGGGCTCGCGCGCGGAGTCGGGGTTGTGGAAGAGCACGTCGGCGTAGAACTCGCGCCACGCCAGCTCTTTGCGGAAGGTCTCCGCGCCCTTGCCGGTGCGTCCCCGCAGGTCGGCCAGCGGCGTCCGGGGGTGAATGCAGCCCCAACGCAGGTAGGGCGAGAGCCGGCTCGTCGCCTCCAGGTCGGGGCGGTTACGTTCATCGGCGTACCGCTGCAGGTGCTCGTCGCGAAAGTCCTGCCAGCGTTGGCGCGCCGCCCGTTCGCCGGCGGCCGGCAGCGCGGCGGCCCCGACGTCCGGCTTGGCCGGCAGCCGGTCGCTCGGCAGCCCGGTCACGGTCACGACCTCCGGCTCGGCCGGCGGGCTGGGGAAGCCTTGTCTCAGCCAGGCCCGGTAGAAGGGGGTGTAGACGCGGTAGGGCTCGCCGTCTTCCTTGCGCACCCGGCCCGGGGACACGGCGTACGGCGAACCGGTCGGGTGCAGCGGCACGTCCCCCAGCGCGGCCGCGACCTTGTCGTCGCGGGTGCGACCGTAGGGGTTGAAGTCGGCGGAGATGTGGACCGCGCTGGCCTCCACCTCCCGAGCGAGCGCGGGTACGACGTCGACCGGGTTGCCCGTGCGCAGCACGAGAGCGCCGTCGAGATCCTGGTTCAGCTCCCGCAGGCAGTCCAACATGAACGCGACCCGCGGCCCGCCGGCCGGGCCCAGCAGCACCGGGTCGAGCACGAAGAGCGGGACCACACGGCTGCCGTCGGCCAGGGCGGCGTGCAGCGCCGGGTGGTCGGAAAGCCTCAGGTCACGTCGCAACCACAGGACCGCCGGCATGTCGCGACCGTAACCACTCGGGGCTAGGGGCGCAGGTCGACCCAGACCAGCCGGTGGTCCGAACTCGGGGCCGGGAAGCTGCCGTCGCCCACGAGCCGGTACAGCGGGCTGCGGGGGACGGGCCAGAACACCGCCGAGCGCCGGATGCCCAGATCCGCCGAAGGCAGTACGTAGTCGGCCCGCAGGTTGCCCGGGGCGACGTCGTCGAAGTCGGCCGTGTCGTGGCGGTCCGGCGACTCGTGGGCGTCGTTGGCGCCGCCCTGCAGCCTGGCGGCCTGGATCGCGCCGACGGAGTCCGGCGGCCGGCTGTCGTTAACGCGCGGGTGGTCCAGCAACTGCTGCGCGGCGCCGGGCAGGCTGTCGCCATCGAGGGGGTCGGAGTTCTGGTCCCCCGCGATGACGAAGCTGGCGCCGGCCGGGAGACCCCCGCGGCCGCCGGCGTCGTCGTACACGTAGCGCGAGCGCAGCGGCGAGACGTAATCGGCCCAGAAGCCGATCTCGTCGTAGTTGCGCCGCCCGTTGCGGTCCTCCTCGCCGTCGAAGACCGGCGGCGTCGGGTGGCTGACCAGGAAATGCACGGTCTGCGCGTCGACCCGCACCGGCAGGTCCCAGTGGCTCTTCGAGGACAGCCGGAACACCTCGAGTTCGGCGGGGGAGTACCAGTCCGCCGGTTCGGGTGTCGCCGGGTCGTCGGGTAGCAGCGCCCCGGGCATGTCCTTCCAGAGGAACGTCTGGAACGTCCGCACCGCGGCAGTGTCGATCGGGAACATCGAGTAGACCGCCATCCCGAACTGCCCGGGGAAGAAGCCGAAGCCGAAGGCGTCGTCCGGGCCACCGACGGTGCCGTCGTTGTTCAGGTCGAAGCCGCTCGGGACACCGGTGTTCGACGGCGCGGCGTAGCTGTAGGGGTAGTCGATCGGGTCGGCACCGTTGTGCGGAACCGACAGGTAGTTGTCCTGGAAGAGTTGTCGGGCCTCGCCGGCGGCGTCGTAGTCGAACTCGTTGACCAGCAGAACCTGCGGCCGGGTGCGCTGGATGATCTCGGCGACGTTCGCCGCCTGCGCGTCGTCGGGCGTGGACAGGTCCGCGACGAGTTCGCCCTCGACGCTGCGGTTGAGCGAGGCGTTGAAGGTCGCGAACCGCACGGTGGCGGCGGCGTCAGCGGCCGGCGTCGCGCCGGCGGTCGGGACGGTGCCGAGGGTGGCGGCAACGACTGTCGAGGCGAGCAGGACGGTCGTACGCCGGAACAGGGACGTCATCGCGCCATCTCAGCGCATCCGGCCCGCGCTGGGAACACCCTCAGGTGAACTGCCGGCGAACGTCGGCGGGTCGACGCGCGCTGTCATCTCCCTCTCATGTTGCGGCCCTACAGTCGCCGCGTCGCTGTCGCCTACCGAGGAGGCCAGATGAGCGTCATGGCCGATCGCAGGGAGCGTCTGGGCGGGGATTTCGAGGTGTGCCGGCACGAGCGGATCCGCCGTGGATCGGCGGAGTACGAGCGGATCCTGGTGCGTACGCCGTGGCTCGGCCCCGACGACGACCTGGTCGACGTCGCGCGGGTGGCGATGACGCCGATCTGCCGGCCGACGGACACCGTCTTCGTAGCTGAGAAGCTGGTCGTGCTGCTGAGCGGGCAGGCCGTGCCGGCGGCGACGTTGCGACCCGGGTGGGTGGCCCGGTTGCTCGCCCCGCGGGTGCAGCCTCACGGGGACTCGCTCGGCCTGTCCATACCGGCCAAGATGCAGTACGTCGTCGAGCACGCAGGGGCGCTCCGGGTGGTGCTCGCGGCCGCGGCCGCCGCGGCGACCCGCCCGCTGGGGGTGCGCGGTGTGTTCTACCGCCTGGCCGGATCCCTGGCCCGGGATCTGGACGGGATGCGTCCGCCGTACCTGGACACGCTGTTGCCACCGCTGGCCCCGCACGTCGCTGTGCGGTGGTGCGAGCGGCTGGCCAGCCGGCTCGGCGCGGAGGTGGCGATCGTGGACATCAACGATCGCGGTGGCACGGTCCGCGCTCGCTCGCTGCACGCCTTGCCTACCACCGAGATCCTGAGTGTCCTGCAGGACAATCCGTTGGGGCACTGCGAGCAGGCCACGCCGTTCGGTCTGCTCCGCCCGCTCTAGCGACAACCGCCGACGCACTTTCCGCCGCGGAGGCGCCGATGTCAGCGCCGGCGTAGCCGGGCACCGACGGCGCGGACGAGCGCGGTGAGCTGCGCCGGTTCCGGCCGCCCGACCAGACGCAGGACGAGCAGGTACGTCGGTAGCACCAGGGCCGCGACCAGGACGACCTCGCCCGCGGCGGCCGCCGTACCGCCGCCGGTCCAGGACCGCCAGCCCCACGCTGCGACCGCCGCCCCGCCACCCGCCACCGCCGCGGCGATCCCCGTCACCCCTGCCGCGGACGCGACCGCTCGGAGGTGGACCAGCCGGTGGCGACGGGCGGACTGCCAGCACAGGACGGTGGCCGCGGTGAGAAAGGAGAGCGCGCTGGCTACCGCGATGCCGGCCACGCCGAACGGTGGCGCCAGGATCAGGTCCCCGGCCACGTTGACCACGACCCCGGCGAGGGCCGCCTGGACGGGCGTCTTGCTGTCGCCGACTGCATACGACGCCCGCGACAGCACCTCGCGTACACCGAGCGCGAGCAGGCCGACGGCGTACCCGGCCACGGCCACGGTGGTCACCCGGGCCGCCGCGGCGTCGAAGTCGCCGCGGCCGTAGAGCAGGGTCACGATCGGCCCGCCGGCCACGAGCAACAACGCCACCGCGGGCGCGAGCAGGGTCAGGGCCATCGCCGCCCCGCGGTTCACCTGATCGCGCAACTCGGCCCGACGTTCCGGCGCACTCGCCGCGCTGAACGCCGGATACAGCGTGGTGGCCAAGGTGGCGACGACGATCATGTCGAACAGCGAGACCAGCCGGTAGCCGTAGCTGAGGCCGGCAATGGCGCCGGTGCCGACATCGGAGGCGACGGCGCGGTCCACGACGGAGTTCACGTTGCCGAGGGCGCTGCCCAGCAGCAGCGGCGGCATCAGGGTCGTCATCTCGCGCAGGCCGCGATCACGCCAGCGCCACGACGGCCGTAGCCGCAGCCCCCGGCGGCGCAGAGGCGGGATCTGCAGGAGGAGGCGCAACAGCGAGCCGACGGCGAAACCCCAAGCGAGAGAAGCGATCCCGAGCACCGGCGCGAGGGCCAGGGCCGCGACGATCATCGCCAGGTTGAACGGCACGCCCTGCAGCGCTGACCAGCCAAACACGCCGTAAGCCTGGGCGGCGCCGGACAAGATGTTCGTGCCGGCCACGAAGAGCACTGCCACCAGCATGATTCGGGTCAACTCGACGGCGGTGTCGCGGGTGGCCGGGTCGAAGCCGGGCGCGACGACGCCGACCAGGGTTTCCGCGGCGAACCACATGCCGGTCGCGGCCAGGGCCAACACGAGCGTGCACAAGGTCAGCGCCACCCGCAGCGTGGCCAAGCCCTCGTCGTACCGGCCGGTGTCGACGGCGCGGCTGAGCACGGGGACGGTCGCCTTGGCGATCGCGCCCGCCGCCACGGCCAGGACGAGGTTGAGCAGGCCCTGCGCGACCAGGAAGGCGTCCACGTCGGCACCTGCGCCGAAGACCGCGGCCATCACCGTGTCCCGGAGCAGTCCGAGCAGCATGCTGACGCCGGTCAGCCCGGCCACCAGCGCCGCCGACATGGCCAGCGGCCGGCGCCTCGGTTCGTTCACCGCGGTCAGCCTAGGTCGTGGTTCCCCGACCCACTTGTGCTCGAACGCTTGTTCGATAACATGGTCTGATGCTTGCTGCGCAGGGGTCGCTGCTGGACAGCGCGACGGAGCCGACCTACGACCCGGCCTTTGGCGCGGCCACCCGGACCGACCTGGGGCGGGGGGCGTGGCTGGAGGTGGTCCCGGGCTGGCTCGCCGGGGCCGAGACATTGCTCGACCGCGTGCTGGAGGCGGCGCCCTGGGCCGCCCACGAGCGTTGGATGTACGACAAGGTGGTCGCCGAGCCCCGGCTGTCCACCCGCAGCTGGAGCGACCCACCAGATCCCGTGCTGGGAATGGCGGCGGCACTCGGCCGCCGCTACGAGCTGGACCTGTCCGCGGTCAGCGCGAACCTCTACCGCGACGGGCGGGACTCCGTGGCCTGGCACGGTGACACAGCGGGACGACGGGTGGCCACCACGGTGGGCGCCATCCTCGTGCTCGGGGCCCCGCGCCGGTTCCTGCTCCGTCCTCGGGGCGGGGGTGTGGCCCACAAGATGACGCCGGCGCACGGCGACCTGCTCGTGATGGGAGGCACCTGCCAACGGACCTGGGAGCACGCCGTCCCGAAGTGTGCCGCGGCTGGGGTCCGGGTGGCCCTGATGTTCCGTGAGCCGGGCGTGTTCTGACCCGCGGTGCTCAGCGGGCCGCTCGGGCGATGCCGTCGGCGTACCGGCCCGCGGTACGCCGCTGTACGAGGCGGCCGACCGGGCCACCGAGCCGGACCAGCCAGTGGTTGGGCCGGGAGAAGACGGCGATCCGCACCCGGACCACGCCCGCCGCGTCGCGCTCGACCAAGAACGCCTCTTCGCCGCGCACCGGGTGGCCGGTCAGCGTGCCGTACGCGAAGCCCGCCCGATCGGCCTCGTCGAGCCGGTAGACGATCCGGCAGGCGGCGGTGGCCCACAGCGGACCCAGCCGCAGTAGCTGGACCACCGTCTCCCCCTCGGCCGGACGCGCCTGCGGCGGGTAGACCTCGACGCCGGCGTGGCGCTGCGCGGCCCAGGAGTCCAGCGCCGCGACCGCAGCGTCGAACACCGGCTGCCCGGACCCGACGTGTCGCCGCACGACCGCCGCCCGGTAGCCGGTCGGGAGGTTGCCGCCGCCAGCCGTGGCTCCCGTCCCGTCGTACGTCGGCTGCTCGGACCGGGCCGCGGTCAGGGTGGCCGCCAGGTGCTCGGCCGACGGCCGGCGCAGGGAGAACATGGGCTCGATCCTGCTGCATCCGGTGTGCTTCGGTGGCGTGGCGATGCCTACGACGACGTTCCCCGAGGTGTGTTTCCGCCGGCTGTCCCGGCACGCGCTGACCGCGGGGTTCCTGGATCTGCCGGCGGCCGCCGGCGCGGTGTGCGGGCATCCACGCTCAGGTGATGTCGGCTGCGGAGTTGTCACTCGGGCTCCGGGTGCCGGGTGCGACCCGGACGGACGTGCGGTCCGCGTCGTGGAGCAGCGCAGCCTGGTCAAGACTTTCGGACGGCGGGGGACGGTGCACCCTTCCCGCCCACCAGCTACCGCTGTGGTGCGCGGCGCTCGCGGCAGCGCCGGCCCCGCCCCGCAGCTCCGCCCGGGCCGGCGATGTCTGCCGCGCAGACCGACCACGTAGGGAGGCTGGGCGGGTAAGCGGGTGCTACCCGCGTTCGTCGGCTGGATGCCGCGGCGTCGGTGCGGTGCTATGTCACGGCCGCCCTGAGGGCGGCGGGTGACCCACCACCGATCGGCGACCTTTGGCTAGCGACGAACACCCGGCTGCGGTACAGCGGCTGGACTCCTCGCTGCTTACCCCATGGCGGGGGCTACGTCCCAGCTGCGGTGCCCTCGGCAGGATTCGAACCTGCGGCACACGGTTTCGGAAACCGATAGAGGCCGTTTTCGCCCTCCGCTCGCGGCGGTTCAGACCGCCCGAGAAACTGGTGAAACCGCAGGTCAAACGGTCGTTTCGCGTCGAGCCGCGTCGAGGGTCCGCGACTCGCCGTCGAGGGCCGTCGACCCCCAAGGGGGGTTGCTACGGGGTTGCGATCTTGGAACCGTCGAGTACGGGCGGCTTCCGCCGAGCGTCGGCGTACCCTCCCGGCTATGCCCCTCGCGGGGCGAGCTAGGCAGGCCCCTACGGGGTCGCCCGTGATGGGCACGGCGGCGGGGTAACCGGCCGTGGGGCGTGATGCCCGACGCGAAGCCGGGGTACGGCGCGCGGCAGACAGAACCCCCAATCCAGCCGTACCTACCCGGAAGGCATGAAATGGCAAGAGGCTCGAACAGTTTCGGAGACCTTATTAGAACGACAGCGGGATCGAATCCGGAGGACCTCAACGACTTGTGGGCGGAGTTCCAGCTCAGCCTGAGCCTGCTCAACGCGCGACGATCGGCCTTCGCGGCGCTGCTGTCGTTCCCGACGACCAACCCGGCGGAGAGCGTTCCGCAGACAACCTCCCGCGACGACATGGAGCTGGCCTCGGAGTTTGGCCAGCCCATGGGTATCCGGATCACCCCGGACATCGCCCGGCTCGGCTTTACGCTCGACTGGTATGACGTCGCCTCGCGCTTTACCGACCGCTTCCTGGCGGAGGCAACGGCCGCTGAGGTCCGGACGGTCCACGGTCTCGCGCTGGAGGCAGACAACCGTTTGGTGTTTCGGCTAATCCTCTCGGCGTTGACAAACCCTCTGGCCCGGCTCAATTCTGATGGCACTCCGGTCCTGGGGCTCTGGAACGGCGACGGCTCGGTGCCCCCGCCCTTCCTCTCGACCACCTTTGATGGGGGGCACTCGCACTATCTCACAAGCGGCTCTGCGGTGCTCGACGGGATCGACATTGATGTGATGGTTGAGCATTTACAGCATCATGGTTATGGAGGCGATGGCTCCAGGATCATCCTCTTGGCAAATCGGACGGAGGCTAAGGCCATCCGTCGCATGCGCGCCAACATTACCGTGGGCACCGAGCTGACGGCGTACGACTTCATCCCGTCGGCTGCAGCCCCGGCATACCTCACGAATCTTGTTGTGCAGGGCCAGATTCCGCCCGGCGAGTTTGAGCGACTTCCAGTCCTCGGAAGTTTGGGCCCCGCCCTGGTAATTGAAGATGGGCTGGTGCCCGCCGGGTATGTGATTGCGGCCGCAACCGGTGGTGCCAACAGCCAGGTCAACGCGGTCGGCTTCCGCCAGCACAAGCGCCCAGAACATCAAGGCCTACGCCAGATACCGGGCGGCGGCGCGTACCCGCTAACAGACTCGTTCTACAACCGGGGCTGCGGCACCGGCGTCAGGCATCGCGGCGCAGCGGTCGTCCTCCAGGTGACGGCAGGCAGCTACGTTGCGCCGGTGATCGCCTGATGGCCGCGAACCCAGCGGTAGACCAGCAGGAAGCCGCCATGGAGGAAGCGCAACGCGATCCGGCGGCGGATGGGAATGAAGCCGCGTACGAGGACAGGCTGCTCGCTCCCATCCTCGACCGGCTGGCCGTTTGCCCGTTGCTCTCGTACGAGGACGGCAGCGAGCCCGAGACCGGGTTGCGGATGGTGCCGGTCCTCCGGTGGCTCGGCACGCCAGGGGTCGGTCATCGGTTACGGCTGGGCGAGCCAGTACAGGGCTTCGTGAACCGTGTCGGGCCGACGATGGATCTTGACTTGTGCGACCGCTGCGGAACGGCAATCCGACCCGAGGTGTCGCTCTGCGTCGCATCCCCGCCCAGCATCTGGGTCTTTCGGCTCTGCGATCCGTGCATCGATGAGCTGCCCGGTAAGCTGAAGTGCATCCCCAGGAGTTGACCCGGAGGTAGCGGGGCGCGAAAGTTCGACGCCGAGCGACCAGCGGAGGTAGCGTCCCCGGGGCGGGCCGAGGACGACCCGACGGAACCGGACCAACGAAGGGAGGCCAGACGACATGCCGAAAGCTTCTACTGATGAAGTCCTTGCTGGGTATCGACAGCTGGGCCCCGGCGAGCGGCTGAAGATCTTCAAGCCGTGGGTCTACACCATGGACTGGGACGGCTCCCGGGCTGTTTGGGTAGCGTTGCGCCAGCCTGCCGACCTTGCCGAGCTTGTCCCGACGTGCGGCCCGTCCACGAGGGACACCCGTCCGGCCCCCGAGAGCCCGCTAAGCGTTGCGGAACCGGGCAGCAGGCCGTCCGCGCCGCGACCGTCCCCCATCGCCCTCTCCGCCAGCAGGAGGGGAACGCTCGCCGCGTAAGACCGCGCGGCTTGAGCCAAGCGAGCCCTTCTGCTTCCGTTTCGAGCAGGAGGGCTTTGCTATGCCAAGGACCGCTATCAAGGCGACGACCGCCGTCGCAGACCCGGCCCCGGTGGCTGTGGTGCCCGATTCCGAGTTGGCCGATCAGCTGCCTTCGCTGAAGGGTTACAAGGCTGCCGCTGATTACGCCAACCAGCTAGTTGGCACCGACATTTACACCGAGCGGTTTATCCGCGCCGCCACCGAGCGGAAAGTCAAACAGGGCACGAAGTTGCCTAGCTCGGTTGTGAGTGGGGTACGCGGCTATGCCAAGGCTGACATTCGGGATTGGATGCTCTCGCTCCGCGAGGTGTAGTCCCAGCCTGCCCAGCCACACATGTGAGAAGAGCGGCGCTCCGACCCCATCGCAGGCGCGCCGCCTTCCCATGGACGTACCCAGAGAGGAGTTGTCCATGCCTATCGTAACCGAGGCATTCGCGTTACCGCTAGCTGAGGCAGCTACCGGACGCGATCCCGAATGACGAGCATTCCGTCTGGCGTCGGTGATATGCCCAAGGCTGAGGCGGCGCTCGCCTACGCGGAAGCGGGAATATTCGTTATCCCGTGCAAGCCGAAGTGCAAGAACCCGGGATCACTGCTGGGTAAGGCCTGGCCGGAGCTTTCGTCGCGCCACCGGGAACAGATCGAGGCATGGTGGGAGACGTGGCCCGATGCGGAAATCGCAGGGCACATGGGGCGCTCCGGGTTGATTGCGTTGACCTCGATATCGAGAGCCTTACGGAGGTCGCGGAGCCGTACTTGTCAAGCCTCCGGAAAGCCAAGTATCAGCAGACCCGGCCCAATACCGACCGGGGGCACTACGTTTTCCGCGTCCGCGAAGGCGACTCGTTCAGCAACAGCCCAGGCGGTTTTGGCGGGTTCGGGGAGGTTCGGGGCAGCAACGGCGTGATCATGCTCCAACCCTCCACGCACACGAAAGGCGGCCGCTACTGCTGGGGAGAGCCAGGCAAGATCCCGCCACTACCCGACAAGCTGCGGGAGCTGCTGAGGCAGGCCGCTACGCACGAGCCGGCCATGCCCAACGCGGAGCTGGAAGCGTTCCTCGACGGGCACACCGACGACGACCGGCCCAACTCTCTCGCCGGGGCGGTCCGCGTGTTCGAGCGGGACATCGAGGCAGGCCGGTCACGCCACAGTGCCTCGCTGGACGCGCTGTGTATGGCGTTCCGGGAGTCGGCCGCCGGGTGCTACCCGGCCCGGCAGGCGTACGAGGAGCTGGGTGCCGCGTTCGCCGAGGCATTCGAGGCCCCGCCTCCCGGGACTCCGGCTCGACGCAGCCGCCCAGCGCGGGGCGAGTTTGCCGCGAACGCCGCATGGGCCGCAGCGCAGGCACTCGTCTCCGATCCAGCCGAGACCTTAGCCAAGCTCGACCGCGAGTTGACTGAGAGCAGGCCCCGCCGCTTTCGGCTGCTGTCGCGGGAAGATCTGCGCGCGTTGCTGCCCCCGACCTGGCTGATCGCCGACCACATCGTCGCCGGTGGCCTTCGGTGCTGTACGGCCCCTCCGGACACGGCAAGACGTTTCTGGCGCTGGATCAGGCGCTATCAGTCGCGGCTGGCGTCAAGTGGCATGGCAACCGCACTGCCGAGCCGCGAGCCGTTGTGTTCGTCGCGCCGGAGGGTGCGGGTGGACTGAACCGACGCGTGTCGGCGTGGGAGGCAGCGCACCCGCGCGCCGACACCTCCCGCTTCTACGTCGTGGACGACGCCGTGAACTTGTTCTCGCGCGATCACCGCAAACCCGCTGAGGAGGATGTGTCGATGTTCTGTGCGGCGGTCGCACACCTTGACCCCGCCATGATTGTCTTCGACACGGTGGCGCGGAGCATGGCTGGCGGGGACGAGAACGCGGCCAAGGACATGGGCCTTGTCGTCGCTGCCGCCGACCGCATCCGCAAGACCACCGGCGCGGCCGTCGTGCTCGTCCACCACACCGGCAAGGACAACAAGGACGAGCGCGGGTCGTCGGCGCTTCGGGCAGCAGCCGACACGATGGTGAAGGCGTATCAGGCCTTGGGTGACCTTAGGGTCACCTGCGAGAAGCAGAAGGACTCCGAGCCGTTCCTTGATCTGCGCTTCTATTTGGTCCCGTACGCCGACTCTATTGCCTTGGAGGCCGCGCGGCCTGACCCGGCAGCCGACGACCTGCGGCAGGCGATCATCGACGCCCTCACAGAAGCCTCCGGGCCGTTGTCGAAAAACGAGATACGGGACCGGGTGCACCGTCACAAGACGACCGTCTCGCCCGCTATCGACCGGCTGTTGGCTGAGCCTGGCAGCCCAATCCGAACAGTGCCTGGGGCACGCTCGAAAAGCCCCAAGTACGAGCTGCACCAACCCCAGGAAGCTGGGGCGTAGCGGTGCTTTCGAGCAGGAGGACGTCGGTTCTGGATCTTGAGAACCGACGTCGGTTCCCGATCTTGAGAACCGACCGGAACCGATCTGGCCGATTCGTGGCGCTACATGCGCAAACGATGGTTCTCAGGCTCAGAACCAACCGGAACCAGCGGTGGTTCCGGTTATCCGTCTCCCTAGGGACGGAACCGAGAACCGGCAGACCCACCCGAACCGAGGAAAGAAACTCCAATACAGAGAGAGAAGGAAGCGATGAAGGAACTTGAAGGTGACCCTACGGAGGTACTGACCTCCCCAAGACGATGCGGTGCGAAGCGGCGACGTGACGGGGAGCCCTGCCGGAAGTGGCCGTTGGAGGGGACGAACCGTTGCCGACTGCACGGCGGAGCCTCCCCGCAGGCTCAGCGGAAAGCGCGTGAGCGCATCAGGGACGCCGCCGACCACGCCGCTGCCGCGCTGATCGGGTTCATGAACAACGCGGACGTGCCGTGGCCCACCCGGCTCGCCGCCGCCCGAGACCTGCTCGACCGGGCCGACGTGACCGGACGGACGGTGGTCGAGGTCGAGATGAAGCCGTGGGAGATCTTGCTATCCGGGATCTCGTCCGAGCGACCCTCGGGGCGGGCGCCGGAGATCGACGCGGCGGCGGCACAAGCCGAGATCGACGGCTACAACGCGGCCGAGAGCGACGGCGAGATCGTGGCTCTTCGGATCTAAGCGTGGTTGAGGGTCTCGGCGTGGCGTAGCAGCTGGGTGAGGGTCGGGGTCTCCCAGGATCGATAGCGACCAAGCTGATCG
>Ga0183260_10001551_pt1 | contig 19088 bp, 20 predicted proteins | sample AntDrymUQ4972206_2_FD_129768 | JGI IMG/M metagenome (GOLD analysis project Ga0183260, IMG submission 129768) | Polar desert sand microbial communities from Dry Valleys, Antarctica - metaG UQ497 (22.06) (version 2) (version 2) | ecosystem: Environmental > Terrestrial > Soil > Desert | place...
CCCGGCGTGGACCTGGTCTGCCACCAGGCGGCGATGGTCGGCAACGGCGTGGACGCCCAGGACCTGCCCGGCTACGCCGGCCACAACGACCTCGGGACAGCGGTGCTGCTTGCCGCGATGGCGCGGGCGGGCACGCGGTTGCTGGTGCTCGCCTCGTCGATGGTGGTCTACGGCGAGGGCCGCTACGTCTGTCCCGAGCACGGCGACGTGCTGCCGCTGGAACGCACCCCCGACGACCTCGACGCCGGCGTGTTCGACCCGCGCTGCCCGATCTGCAAGGTCGTCACCGGGTGGGCGACGGTGGGCGAGGACGCGCCGATCCGCCCGCGCAGCTCGTACGCCGTGTCGAAGGTGGCGCAGGAGCAGTACGCCGCCGCCTGGGCTCGGCTGGAGGGCGGGCGGTGCATCGCGCTGCGCTACCACAACGTGTACGGGCCGCGGATGCCGGCAGACACCCCGTACTCCGGGGTCGCCGCCGTTTTCCGGTCGGCACTGGAGCGCGGCGAGCCGCCGAAGGTGTTCGAGGACGGTGGCCAGATGCGCGACTTCGTGCACGTGGACGACGTCGCGCGGGCCAACCTCGCCAGCGTGCAGCGGGTGGCGGAGCACCCGGTCGGCGTCAGTGCTTACAACGTCTGCTCCGGCCGCCCGCGGTCGATCGGTCAGGTGGCCGAGTCGCTGGCGGAGGCGGTCGGAGGAGCGCGACCGGAGGTCACCGGCGAGCACCGGCCCGCGGACGTACGGCACGTGGTGGCCTCGCCGGATGCCGCCGTCGAGGGGCTGGGGTTCACCGCCGACATCGCCCCGGAGGACGGGCTGCGCGGCTTCGCCGACGCGCCGCTGCGACCGACCCGATGACGGTGCCGCCAGTGAAGTGTGACGTCGTCCTGCCGTGCCGCGACGAGGGGCCGGCGCTCCCGGCGGTGCTGGCCCGGATCCCCGCTGGCATGCGGGCGATCGTCGTCGACAACGGGTCGACCGATGACACCGCCGCGGTCGCGCGCCGGCTCGGCGCCGAGGTGGTGGTCGAGCCGCGGCCGGGGTACGGCGCGGCGGTGCACGCCGGGGTGCTCGCCGCCACCGCCGAGCTGGTGGCGGTGGTGGACGGTGACGGCTCGCTCGACCCGGCCGACCTGGTGCGGCTTGCGGACTTGGTCGAGAGCGGCGCGGCGACGATGGCGGTCGGGCGGCGCCGGCCGACCGACCCGCGGGCCTGGCCGTGGCACGCCCGGGTCGGCAACGCGCTGATCGCGGCCCGACTGCGGCAGGTGGCGGACCTGCCGGTGCACGACATCGCCCCGATCCGGGTCTGTCGGCGCAGCGACCTGCTCGAGCTCGGCGTCGAGGACCGGCGGTTCGGCTACCCGCTCGAGCTGCTGGTCCGCGCCGGTCGCGCCGGCTGGACCGTCGTCGAGGTCGACGTCCCGTACGCGCGCCGAGCCGCCGGCACCAAGTCCAAGGTGTCGGGCAGCGTCGTCGGCACGATGCGCGCGCTGCGCGACTTCGCCGGGGTGCTGCCGTGACTGGCGCTGTGCTGATAGTGGCGAAAGCGCCAGTGCGCGGTCAGGCCAAGACCCGGCTGGCGACCGACGTGGGCGCTGAGGCCGCCGCCGACCTGGCCGCCGCCGCGCTGCTCGACGTCCTCGACCAGGTGCGGGCCGCGCCGGCCTTGCTGCTGGTTGCCATGACCGGCGACCTCGCCGCGGCATCACGCGGCGACGAGGTGCGGGCCGCGCTCGCCGGTGCGGACGTGTTCGCCCAGCGCGGGGACGACTTCGCCGACCGGCTGGCCAACGCGCACGCCGACGCGCACGCCCGCGTACCCGACGGAACACCGGTGCTGCAGGTCGGCATGGACACTCCGCAGCTTTCCGGCGCGCTGCTGGCGGAGTCGCTGGCCGTCGCCGCTTCAGCCGACGCCGCGCTCGGGCCGGCCGAGGACGGCGGGTGGTGGGGGCTGGCGGTGCGCGACCCCGCCTGGGCCGAGTCGCTGCGGGCCGTGCCGATGTCCCGCCCGGACACCGGCGTGCTCACCCGGGCCGCGCTCGAACGGGTCGGCGCCGACGTACGGCTGCTGCCGGCGCTGCGGGACGTCGACACCTGGGGCGACGCGCTGGCTGTCGCCCGTACGGCGCCGGAGTCGCGGTTCGCAGCGGCCGTTGCGGGTCTGGCGCCCGGGCGCGTGGCACGCTGAGGGTGTGACGAGCCCGGGGCTGCGACTGCGCCCGCCGCGGCAGGAGGACTTCTCCACCGGGTTGCGCAGCCAGGCGGTCACCGCTCGGGTCGGGCTGTGGCTGGGCATCTGCTTCGGCATCGCGTTCCTCACCGGGCTGTGGTCGCACTACGGGCAGGACATCCCCGGCTGGCTGGCGTGGCCGACGTCGCCGTCGTGGGGCTACCGGGTCACGCAGGGGTTGCACATCACCGCCGGCTCGGCCGCGGTGCCGCTGCTGCTGGTGAAGCTGTGGTCTGTCTACCCGCGGCTGTTCCAGATGGTGCCGCGCCGACCGTCCCGCACCGTGCTGCTGCACGTGCTCGAGCGTGGGTCGATCGGGGTGCTGGTGGCCGCCGCGTTATTCCAGCTCGTGACCGGGTTGATGAACTCGTCGCAGTGGTACCCGTGGTCGTTCTCGTTCCGCTCCGCCCACTACGCGATCGGCTGGCTCGCCATCGGGTCGCTGGTGCTGCACGTCGGCGTCAAGCTGCCGATCATCCGCCGGGCGCTGACCGGTCCGGTCGAGCAGGAGGACACCGCCCACATACCTCCGGAGGCCGACCCGCCGCCCGCCGGCCAGGACGAATCTTCCGACGCCCCGGTAGCCGGAGCGACCGTACGGTCGGAAGATCCGTCTCGCTCCGGCTGGATCACCCGGCGGGGGTTGCTGCGGACGACGTGGGTCGCCGCCGGCTTGGCCGCGGTGTCGACGGCGTTCGGCGGGACGCTGCCCGGGCTGCGTACGGTCTCGGTCTTCGGGGTCCGCTCGGGGGACGGTCCGCAGGGGGTCCCGATCAACCGGTCCGCAGCGGCCGCCGCCGTACTGCCCGCCGCCCAGGACCCGGGCTGGCGGCTCACCCTCGTCAACGGCGACAGCACCACCGAGCTCAGCCGCGCGGACCTCGAGGCGCTGCCGCAGCACACCGCGTCGCTGCCGATCGCCTGCGTCGAGGGGTGGAGCGCCTCGGCGGAGTGGACCGGCGTACGCGTGTCCGACCTGCTCGCCATGGTCGACGCGCCGGCCGAGTCCGATGTATTCGTGCAGTCGCTGCAGCAGCGCCTCTCCTTCGGCAGCAGCGTGCTGCCCGGCAACGTGGCCGCCGACCCCGACACCCTGCTCGCGCTGCAGCTGTTCGGCGAGACGCTGCACATCGACCACGGGTTCCCGTGCCGGATCATCGCGCCGAACCGGCCCGGTGTGTGGCAGACCAAGTGGGTGTCCCGGCTGGAGGTGCTGACGTGAGCCCACCTGCGAGCAGTGGCTGGGAGAACGGCTGGCTGGTGAGCCGGCTGTTGCTGGGCGCCGCCGGATTGGCCGCAGCGGCGTACGGGGGCTGGCTGCTGTGGGAGCAACGCGACGACGCCGTGTCGCTGGGTCTGTGGCTGGCCGGCGGCGTCCTGCTGCACGACGCCGTGCTGTCGCCGCTGCTGGTGGCGGGCGGGCTGGTGCTGGCGCGGTTCGTCCCCGAGCAGTGGCGGGTGCCGGTGGTGGTCGCCGTGGTGGTGTGGGGCTCGATCACGTTGTTGGCGATCCCGGTGCTGGGGGAGTTCGGCGCGCTGCCGGACAACCCCACGCTGCTCGACCGGCCGTACCTCACGACCTGGGCGGTGCTGACCGCCGTCCTCGCCGCCGGGGTGGTGGCGGCAGCGCTGGTGGTGCGGCGGAGGGCCGAGCGCAAGCCCCGGCGTGTCGGGTCCTGATCGAACAGGTGTTCGTCTAGCGTCTCTCCACAGACGCCGCCGTTTCCGGGCGTTGTCCACCGCGGTGCGGCCGTACGACCCGCGTTGTCGGTGGCGGCTCCTAGGTTTCGGATGACTGACCAGACCGCACACGTACGACGACACCAAAGGGTGGGGACATGGCCGCAGACGACCGGGACAAGGCACTCGACACCGCGCTGGCCCAGATCGACAAGCAGTACGGCAAGGGCTCGGTCATGCGGCTCGGCGACGAGGTACGAGCGCCGATCGAGGTGATCCCCACCGGCTCGATCGGGCTCGACCTGGCCCTCGGCACCGGTGGCCTGCCGCGCGGCCGGGTGGTCGAGATCTATGGCCCGGAGTCGTCCGGCAAGACCACTGTCGCGCTGCACGCCGTGGCCAACGCGCAGCGGTTGGGCGGTATCGCCGCGTTCATCGACGCCGAGCACGCGCTCGACCCTGACTACGCCAAGCGGCTCGGTGTCGACACCGACGCGTTGCTGGTGTCCCAGCCCGACACCGGTGAGCAGGCGCTCGAGATCGCCGACATGCTGATCCGCTCCGGCGCGCTCGACGTGATCGTCATCGACTCGGTGGCCGCGCTCGTCCCGCGCGCCGAGATCGAGGGCGAGATGGGTGACAGCCACGTCGGCCTGCAGGCGCGGCTGATGAGCCAGGCGCTGCGCAAGCTCACTGGTGCACTGAGCGCGTCCAAGACGACCGCGATCTTCATCAACCAGCTGCGAGAAAAGATAGGTGTCTTTTACGGCTCGTCTGAAACGACGACCGGTGGGCGGGCGCTGAAGTTCTACGCCTCGGTGCGGCTCGACGTGCGCCGGATCGAGACGCTCAAGGACGGCACCGAGATGGTGGGCAACCGGACCCGCTGCAAGGTCGTGAAGAACAAGTGCCTCGCCGAGGGGACCACGATCTTCGACCCGACGACTGGCGTCACCCACCGCGTCGAAGACATCGTCGAGCAGCAGCTGCCGGTGCACGTCGTTGCCGTGGACAAGAACGGTGAGTTGCACGACCGTCCGGTCGTGTCCTGGTTCGACCAGGGCGAGCAGGACGTCATCGGCCTGCGGGTCAAGGGCGGTGCCGAGATCTGGGTGACGCCGGACCACCGGGTCATGACCGAACATGGTTGGCGGGAAGCGGGCACGCTGTCGGTGGGTGACCGGGTGGCCCGTCCGCGCAGGCTCGGTGGGTTTGGCGACGTCGAGCCGGTATCGCCGGAGCACGGGCAGCTGTCAGACGCGGTGACGCAGCCTGTTCTCGCCCACCTTGGACAGCGCGGCGTGACTGCGGTGGTGGCCGCCCAGCTGCTCGGGGTGTCGAGTGCCAAGGCCATCGGCGGCCTGCACCAGCTGCTCGGCGCCGGTCGGCTGCGCCGCGATCGGGTGGCAGTGCTGGCGGATGCGCTGAACGACCCGTTCTTGCACGAGGTGCTGGCCGACGAGCTGTGCTACCTGGCGGTCACCGACGTGCTGCCGGTCAGGCCGGCTCGCACCTTCGACGTGGAGGTCGACGAGTTGCACAACCTGGTGGCCGAGGACATCGTGGTGCACAACTGCGCACCGCCGTTCAAACAGGCCGAGTTTGACATCATGTACGGACTGGGCATCAGCCGCGAGGGCGGGCTAATCGACATCGGCGTCGACGCCGGCCTGGTCCGCAAGGCCGGTGCTTGGTACACCTACGAGGGCGACCAGCTCGGCCAGGGCAAGGAGAACTCCCGGGCGTTCCTGCGGGACAACCCCGACCTCGCCGACGAGCTCGAGAAGCGGATCAAGGAGAAGTACGGCGTGGGCGCCACGCTCGACGAGCCGGCCGAACCAACCGAGCCGGCCGACGTCGACTTCTGATCCGGTGGCTCGACGCTCGCCGGCTAAGCCCGAAGACACGAAGGCTGCCGGACCGCCGGAGGATCCGGAGGGCGTCGCCCGCCAGATCCTGCTGCGCCGGCTGACCGAGCAGCCGCGGACCAGAGCCGAGCTGGCCACCGCGCTCGCCAAGCGGCGGGTGCCCGATGAGGTGGCCGCCCGGGTGCTCGACCGGTTCGGCGAGGTTGGGCTGGTCGACGACGCAGCGTTCGCCCGGGCGTGGGTCGAGTCCCGCCACGGTGGCCGCGGCTTGGGGCGCCGCGCGCTGGCCCACGAGCTGCGCCGCAAGGGCGTCGACAACGAGGTCGCCCAGGAGGCGGTCGCCGCAGTCGGCGACGACGAGGAGCTGGCCGCCGCCAAATCGTTGGTCGACCGCAAACTGCCGGGGCTGCGCCGCCTCGACCGAGCGCGGGCGGAGCGTCGGTTGATGGGGCTGCTGGGTCGCCGGGGCTTCCCGCTCGGCCTCGCTCGCTCGATCGTCCGGGATGCCCTGCGGGAGAGGCCGTCCGACCAGGCCGTCGACCCCGCGGGGGAGCGGGACATGCCGCTTGACCTGCCCTGATGCCGCACCTACCGTGACAAGCACCGAAGGAACCGTCGCCACGCGGCGGCTACAACTCGCAGATTGACCCATCGGCCGACCCCGGTGCGCTCGGCCGAGCAGACAGCCAGCACCGTGCAGTCGTACGGCTGCGGTCCTTCGCCGACCCCTCGCGGGCTTTCGCGAGGCTGAGCGCGGAGGCGAGATGGCTGAGCTCATCGACGGGGTCAACGAGTTCCTCCCGGCCCTCTCCCTGATTGTTGTGCTCGTCGTCGCCGGGCTCGTCTGGCGCCGGGCCTCCGCGCGGACCGGCCCTGTCGACAGTCACGCCGCGGTCGTACGTGGCGACCTCGACCGGCGCGAGCAGCGGCTGGCGGACCGCGAGGAGCGTCTCGAAGCGGAGGCCGGCCGCCTCGACGACCGCGCGAGCGAGCTCTCGAGCAGGCAGGCCGACCTCGACGGCCGAGCCGGTGCCCTGGCCGCCCGTGATGCCGACCTGGACGCCGAGCTGCAGCGGGTCGCCGGCATGAGCGCAGACGAAGCGCGGGCCGAGCTGGTCGCCGGGATCAAGCACGACGCCAAGCTGGCCGCCGCGCACCGGGTCCGCGAGATCGAGCGGGAGGCCCAGGAGGAGGGGGAGGCCAAGGCACGGCGCATCCTCACCACCGCGATTCAGCGGCTGGCTGCCCCGCAGACGACCGAGTCGGTGGTCAGCACGGTCCCGCTGCCCAGCGACGACATGAAGGGTCGGGTCATCGGGCGCGAGGGTCGCAACGTCCGCACCTTCGAGCAGATCACCGGGGTGAACGTGATCATCGACGACACCCCGGAGGCGGTGGTGCTGAGCTGCTTCGACCCGGTGCGCAGAGAGGTCGGGCGGCTCACCATGGTCGAGCTGGTCGCCGACGGTCGGATCCATCCGAACCGGATCGAGGAGGTGCACGAGCGCTGCGCCCGCGAGGTCGAGGCGCTGTGCGTCCGTGCCGGCGAGGACGCGGCCACCGAGTTCGAGATCACCGACCTGCACCCCGAGCTCGTACGGACGCTCGGGCTGCTGCGGTTCCGTACCTCGTACGGGCAGAACGTACTCGCCCACCTCGTCGAGTCCGGGCACCTCGCCGGCCTGATGGCCGACGAGCTCGGGCTTGACCGGGCGCTGTGCACCCGAGCGGCGCTGCTGCACGATCTCGGCAAGGCGCTCACCCACGAGTCCGAGGGCAGCCACGCGCTGGTCGGAGCCGAGCTGGCCCGCCGGCACGGTGAGTCGGAGGAGGTGGCGCATGCGATCGAGGCGCATCACGACGAGGTCCAGCCGCGGACGGTCGAGGCGGTGCTCACCCAGGCTGCCGACGCGATCAGCGGCAGCCGGCCGGGTGCGCGGCGGGAGGCGCTCGAGTCGTACGTGAAGCGGGTCCGGGCGCTGGAGGCGATCGCGGCGGCCAAGCCGGGGGTCGAGAAGGTGTTCGCGATGCAGGCCGGGCGCGAGCTGCGGGTGATGGTGCAGCCGACCGAGGTCGACGACATCCAGGCGCAGGTGCTGGCCCGCGACATCGCCAAGCAGGTGGAGGAGGAGCTCAGCTACCCCGGGCAGATCCGGGTCACCGTGGTCCGCGAGTCCCGCGCCACCGAGGTCGCCAAGTAACCGCTCTGCTCAGGTGGCCGCTCCCGTGAGAGTGACGCTGCTGTCCGGTTTCTCCCGCGTGTCGTCGCAGAAACGTCACTCTCACGGGAGCCTCAGCCACACGCTCAGCTGTGGGTGAGGGCGCAGGCCTCGTCCCAGGCCGCCACCAGCTCGGGCTGCGGCTGGTTGACCACCTCAGCGCAGTCACGGACCGCGTCGGCGAGCATGTCGAACAGCAGGTCGTCGGGGTCGTCGATGCACGCCTGTGCCACTCCTGCCACCGCGCACTGCACCGTCGCAGGGGCGGCGTGCCGCCGGAACCCACGCTGCGAGATACCCACCTCGCGCACCAGCCGGCCCGCCTGCCGAGCGGCGTACGGGGCGCGGGCGAGCGCCCGCCGGCTGGCCGCTGGCAGCCGGCCGGCCGGCCGCCCGTCGAGCTCCGCCAGCAACCGCTCGGTGTTGATGATCGACACCGCGAGGGCGCACTGCCGCTCGGCGGAAGCCACCGGGAGCGCCGTGTGGGCGCATCGCAAGGCGATCACTGCGTCGATGCGGATGTCGTCGCCGGTCAGCCCGATGACCTGCGGGATCAATGGCGCCAACCGGGACCGGTTCGTGTCCGAGGTCAGATCGTTGACCGACCGGGCCAGCGCCGCCAGCAACGGGTGGGTGCAGCGCGGATGGTCGCTCCAGCGCTCGCCCGCGAGGAAGGCGGCCAGCTCCATGAAGCACGCGCCCTTGCGCGGGTTGCGGTGCTTGCCCGCGGACAGCACGGGAATCAGGTCCGGCACCTGGACGGCTGGGTTGCTCATGGCTCACTCCCCACGCGGTCGGCTGCTGGGTCCTAGTGTGCGCCTCCGAGGCCGTTCGCGACAGGGGTCAGCCGCCGCCGCCGCCCATCAGGTCGCTCTCCGGCGCCCGGACCGCGGTGCCTCCGGCCCGGCTCATCCGGCGCTCCGCCCACACCGCCAGCCGGGACAGCGAGTAGTTGACCACGATGAACATGGCCGCCAGCACCAGGGCGGTGGCGAGGTAGTTGTTGAATTCCTGCGCGATCGCCTGACCCGTCTTCGTCAGCTCCTCGTACGGCAGCACGTAGCCCAGCGAGGTGTCCTTCAGCGCCACCACGCTCTGGCTGATGATCGCTGGCAGCATGATCCGCACCGCCTGCGGCAACAGGACCAGCCGCATCACCTGACCCTTGCGCAAGCCGACCGCGTACGCAGCCTCGCTCTGCCCGTGCGGTACCGCGAGGATGCCGGCGCGGAACACCTCCGCCAGGACCGACCCGTTGTAGAGCACCAGCCCGAGCACCAGTGACCAGAACTTGTCGAGCACATCGCCGTAGATCAGGTACAGCGCGAGGATAAGCATGAGCAGCGGCACGGCCCGGAAGAACTCGACGACGAGCGTCGCAGGCCAGCGCACCCACACCCGGTCTGACAGCCGGCCGAAGGCGAAGAGCGTCCCGAAGACGATGGACAGCACGATCGCCACGACCGCAACCCGCACCGTCACCCAAGCCCCCTCCAGCAGCGCCTCCATGTACGCCGGGGTGACGAACGGCTCCCATTTTTCGACGCTGAGCTGGCCCTCGGCGTTGAGCTTGGCCGCGGCCAGGCCACCGAGGACGAGCAGCACGAGCACGGTGACCGCGCTCGCCACCCGCTGCCGGCGCAGCCCGTGCGGGCCGGGAGCGTCGAACAGGATGCTGCTCATCGCGCCGTCACCCGTGCCCTCCCTGCACGCCCCGCACGCTCCAGCCCGTGCGCGGCGAGCGAGATCACGGCCACGATCAGCACGTACCCGAGCGCGATGCCGCCGAAGATGGCGTAGACCTCGCCGGGGTTGTTGTTGATCAGCCCGCGCATCCGGAAGGTGGCGTCCGCGATGCCGAACACCGCGACCAGCGAGGTGTTCTTGGTGAGCGCGATAAGCACGCTGGCGAGCGGCGGGATCACCGCGCGGAACGCCTGTGGCAGCACCACGATCCGCAGCGACTGGCCGAACCCCATCCCGATCGACCGAGCCGCCTCGGCTTGTCCGGCCGGCACCGCGTTGACGCCCGAGCGGACCGCCTCACAGACGAACGCCGCGGTGTACAGCGTTAGCGCAAGGGTCGCCCGCCAGAACTGCGGCGCCTGGATCCCCAGCTCGGGCAACCCGTAGTACGTGAGCAGGAAGACCACCAGAAGCGGCGTGTTGCGGAACACCGTGACGTACGCGGTGCCGACAGCGCGCAGCGCCGGCACGGCGGACACCCGGAACGACCCGAGAACGGTCCCGATCGCGAGCGCGAGCGAGCCGGAGACAACAAGCAGGAGCAGGGTCTGGCCGAACCCCGACAGCACGAGGTCGCGGTTGTCCCACAACGCGTCCATGAGCGCTGCTCAGCCGGCCGACGTCACTCGCAGGGGTCGACCGCCGGTGGCTCCGGGGTCTCGACCTCTGCCTCACCGAGCGTGCTCTCGAACGCCGCCTCCCAGGTGCCGTCCTCATACGACTGCTCGATCGTCTCGCTGAGGAACTCGCACATCTCGGTGTCCTCTGGGTCCTGGTAGCCGATGCCGTACCGCTCCTCGCTGAACACCCGGCCGACCACCTCGAGCTCGTCGGGGTTCTCCGCCGCGTACCCAAGCAGGATCGCGCCGTCGGTCGTCATGGCGTCGAACGACCCGTTGAGCACCTGCTGCACGCACTCGGAGTACGTCCCGAAGCCGCGCGCGGTCGCGTCGAACTCCTTCTCGATGGTGTCGATCGAGGTCGACCCGGTGACCGAGCACACCTCCTGGCCGGACACGTCCTCCGGCTCTGCGATGTCGCTGTCCTCCGCGACCAGCAGCTGCTGCCCGGTGACGTAGTACGGGCCGGCCTGGCCGACGATCGCCCGGCGCTCGGCCGTGATCGAGTACGTCGCGAGAACGAGGTCGACCTTGTCCTCCTCGAGGAACGGCTCGCGGTTGTCCGAGATCGTCTCCTCCCACACGATGTCCTCCTCGGCGATGCCGAGCTGGCCGGCGACGATCTTGGCCATCTCGACGTCGAACCCGACGGGCGTGTCGGCGGTCGCGCTCTTGAAGCCGAGGCCAGGCTGGTCGAACTTGGTGCCGATCGTGACCGTGCCGGCCTCGGCAAGCTCTGCCATCGTCGATCCCTCCGGGAAGTCCGGGTTCTCGACCACCTCGACATCGGTGTCGGACTCGCCGTCGCCCTCGCTGCCGGCTTCACCACAGGCGGCTAGGCCGGCCGCCAGCAGGACGGCGGCCGCCCCTGCGTACGTGCGTGTGAGCTTCATTTGTGCCCTCCTCAGTGCTGGAGGACCTTGCCGAGGAAGTCCTTGGCACGGTCCGATTTCGGCTTGGAGAAGAAGTCGTCGGGGGTGGCTTCTTCCACGATCTGCCCGTCCGACATGAACACGACCCGGTGCGCGGCGGTGCGGGCGAACCCCATCTCGTGCGAGACGACGACCATCGTCATACCGCCCTTGGCCAGGTCGACCATGACGTCGAGGACCTCCTTGATCATCTCCGGGTCGAGCGCCGAGGTCGGCTCGTCGAAGAGCATCACCGTGGGGTCCATCGCGAGCGCGCGGGCAATGGCGACCCGCTGCTGCTGGCCGCCGGACAGCTGGGCCGGGTACTTGTCCGCCTGGTCGGCGACTCCGACCCGGGTCAGCAGCTTGTCGGCGCGTTCGTTGGCCTCGGCCGGCTTGACGCCGCGCACCTTCACCGGTCCCAGCGTCACGTTCTGGCGGACGGTCTTGTGCGCGAACAGGTTGAACGACTGGAACACCATCCCGACGTCCGCGCGCAAGCTGGCCAGCTCCTTGCCCTCGGCTGGCAGCGGCCTGCCCTCGAGCCGGATCTCACCGGAGTCGATCGGCTCCAGCCGGTTGATCGCCCGGCAGAGCGTGGACTTGCCCGACCCGGACGGGCCGATGACCACGACGACCTCGCCGCGACCGATGCTCAGGTCGATGTCGCGCAGCACGTGCAGGTCGCCGAAGTACTTGTCCACGTGGTCGAGCTCGACGACCGGCGCTCCGCTCCCCTCGGTCATGGGTCCGGACCCTACCCATTCGCCGGATTCGGCCGCATCCGCCCGGTGCGTAGGCTTGCCGCGTCATGGCCTCGGTACGGCGCACGTACGAAGTCCGCACCTATGGGTGCCAGATGAACGTGCACGACTCGGAGCGGCTGGCCGGCCTGCTCGAGGAGGCCGGCTACGCCCGCGCGTTGGAGGACCGCCCGGCCGACGTGGTGGTGTTCAACACCTGCGCGGTGCGGGAGAACGCGGACAACCGGCTGTACGGCAACCTCGGGCACCTGGCGCCGGTCAAGGCCGACCGCCCGGGCATGCAGATCGCGGTCGGCGGCTGCCTGGCGCAGAAAGACCGGCAGGAGATCACCCGCCGCGCGCCGTGGGTCGACGTGGTGTTTGGCACCCACAACATCGGCTCGCTGCCGGTGCTGCTGGAGAGGGCGCGCGTTGCCGAGGAGGCGCAGGTCGAGATCCTCGAGGCCCTCGAGGTGTTCCCCTCGACATTGCCGGCCCGCCGCGAGCAGCCGTACGCCGCGTGGGTGTCGATCAGCGTCGGCTGCAACAACACGTGCACGTTCTGCATCGTGCCGAGCCTGCGCGGCACCGAGCGGGACCGGCCGCCGGGCGACGTGCTGGCCGAGGTTCGGGCGCTGGTCGCCGACGGCGTCATCGAGGTGACGCTGCTCGGGCAGAACGTCAACTCGTACGGAGTGGAGTTCGGTGACCGGACGGCGTTCGGGGGCCTGCTGCGCGCGTGCGGCGAGGTCGACGGGCTGGAGCGGGTGCGGTTCACCTCGCCACACCCGCGCGACTTCACCGACGACGTGATCGCCGCGATGGCCGAGACCCCGAACGTGATGCCAAGCCTGCACATGCCGCTGCAATCGGGGTCGGACCGGGTGCTGCGGGCGATGCGCCGCTCGTACCGGCAGCAGAAGTACCTCGGCATCATCGACCGGGTGCGTGCGGCGATGCCGGACGCTGCCATCACCACCGACATCATCGTCGGCTTCCCGGGCGAGACTGAGGCGGACTTCGCGGCGACGCTCGACGTGGTACGGGCGGCGCGGTTCTCGGGCGCGTACACCTTCCAGTACTCGCCGCGGCCGGGCACGCCCGCGGCCACGATGGCCGGCCAGGTGCCGAAGCCGGTGGTGCAGGAACGGTACGAGCGGCTGGCCGCTTGTCAGGGGGAGATCGGACTCGCCGAGAACAGAGCCCAGGTCGGCCGGCGGCTACAGCTGCTGGTCGCCGCGGGGGAGGGTCGCCGCGACGACGTGACGCACCGGATGACCGGCCGCGCCCGCGACAACCGGCTGGTGCACTTCACCCCGCCGTCGATGGACCCGCCGCGGCCGGGGGACCTGGTGGAGGTCGAGGTGACCAGCGCTGCGCCGCACCACCTGACCAGCGACGCGCCGCTGCTGTCGCTGCGGCAGACCGGGGCTGGAGACGCCTGGGCGGCGCGGGCCGGCCCGGTAGGGCCAGTCGCCGTCGGGCTCGGCATACCCACCGTCAGCCCGCCCGGCTAGACCCGTCCGCCCGCCCCCGATTCGCGCGAGGCCTGTCCGGTGGCGAGGATGGGCGTCGGCCCCCGGGGCATCCCCCGTTCGGTTAGAACGGAATAGTACCTAACGTTCCGTAAGTCTGCTGTCACTGGATGTTACGCGGCCGAGCATGGTAGACACACTCTGTAAGTGACTGATTACTGAAAGTCATCGAACGGTTTCCGGCGACACGCAGGGGCCGACACCAGGAGGATGCTGTGCGTCGACGGATCGTAGCCCCGGCCATAGCCGTTCTCGTCGCAGCGGCCATGGCGGCCGCGAACGCGGGGTCCGCCAATGGCACCGGGGGACCAGCCGGTGCCAATGCCGGGCCGCCGTACGACTTCGTCACCGAGCTGATGGGCGTGCCTGGCGGGGCCGTCCCGCTGAAGAACAAGGCCATCCTCGAGAAGACGAACCTCGGGTATCGCTTCCGCGCCGGCCAGCAGAACGGCCACCTCGTGGTGACCCGGGTCACTGGCGGGCTCCGCTTCGTCGACAGGGGCACCGACACGTGGAAGAGGCGGACACCTGCCTGCAACCGGCAGCAGGTCGAGCGGGGCATCGCCGCGGTGTGCCGGCTACCCCGAGACATCACCGTCCGTTGGCCACTCCTCGTCGAGGTGTGGCCAAGGCTCGGCGACGACTACACCAACACCTCTACCCTGCCCGCGACCTTCGCCGTGACCGTGTTGGGCGACAAGGGCCGCGACGTCGCGCGCTTCGGGGCAGGTCCCGACTTCTTCAACGGCTTCTCCAGTCGTGACCGCGTCTGGGGCGGCGGCGGCAACGACTGGATCCGGCCGGGGCTCGGCAACGACGCCGTCACGGGCGGTGCAGGCAACGACGACATCGTCGCCAGGGAGGGTCGCGACACCATCCGGGGCGGTAGCGGTGACGACCGGCTCTGGGGCGGGCCTGGCAACGACCGGCTTCTGGCCGGTGCGGGTACCGACTTCGCTCTGTGCGGCACCGGCCGCGACCGCGCCAGGGTAGGCGCGGGCGACCGCGCCGCCCGAAACTGCGAGGCCGTCATCTGACGGATCCTCGGAGCCGGGCGCCTGCAGCAGCGGCTACGGCGCCCGTCCGGTGCCAGACTGGCGCGATGGGGCGAGACGAGGTCATGGCCTGGGTCGACCGCTACGAACGCGCCTGGCGAGACGGTGACGTTGGCGCCGTGGCAGCACTGTTCACCCCGGACGCCAGCTACCGGCCGTCCCCGTACGAGTCCCCGAAGGTCGGCCACGACGGCATCGGCGCCTTCTGGCTGGACGACGAGGACGAGGTGTTCACCATGCGGGCCGAGCCGGTCGCGGTCGACGGTCGCTCGGCCGTCGTACGGGTCGACGTCCGCTACGGGGAGCCCGAGCGGCAGGAGTACCTCGACCTGTGGGTGCTGCGGTTCTCCGCCGACGGCCGGGTCGAAGACTTCGTCGAGTGGGCGTACTGGCCGGACAAGCCGTACACGGCCGAGCCGCAGAGCTGAGGCGCTGGCGATGAGCGACGGGTTCGCGATGAGCATGGCCGTGCGCGCGCCGGTCGAGCGGGTATGGCGGGCGCTGCGACCCGGCGGAGATCCGCCGCTGGCACGGGTGGAACGAGCCGGGGCTGGACGCGGAGATCCAGGTCATCTACGTCGACCACGCCAACGAGAGCGACGACGAGCCGTACACGCTCGTGGTGGACCCGATGGAGACGTTCCTGCTCGAGCCACACGAGGACGAGACCACGCTGCACCTCGTACGGGTGCCGCGCGAGCAGGCCGGGGAGTGGGCCGACCACTACGACGACATCACGCTCGGCTGGGTGTCATTCCTCCACCAGCTGCGGTTCGCGCTCGAAAGTCACCCGGGGGAGGAGCGGCGCACGCTGTTCTGGCAGGGCGCCGGGGAGCCGGGCGACGACCTGATGGCCGCCGGGGGGCTGCCTGCGCCGGCGCTCGGCCGCTGGGTCACCGAGACCCCGGCCGGCCGTCGACGCGCTGGTGCTCGGCGGGCTGGGGTCGGGGTTGCTGGTGCTGGCCTCCAAGCGGGCCGAATCGGGCGGTCCCTCGTGCCAGGCGACGCTGACGACGTACGGGCTCGACGACGACCGCTGGGCCGAGGTGCGAGCGAAGTGGACGGAGTGGTTCCGCTCGGCCTACCCCGACGCCGCCGACCCGGTGGAGTAGCGACCGGACGGATTCCCCGACCCCTCGGCGAGCGCCTGGTGGAGCAGCGCCCGAGCCGACCAGAGCATCAGCTCGGCGGCCTGGTCACGTGAGAGGCCAGCGACATCGGTGAGCCAGACGAGTGACTCGATGCCGACGGCGCTGCGGATGGCCACGGCGAGGCGACGTGGGCCCTGCTCGGTCAGTCGCGGCCGCAGGGGTGCGAGCGCGTCCTCGAGCCAGGCGATCGCACGGCCCTTCCGCAGCGGCAGCTGGCCGGGGACGGTGTCCAGCTCGAGGGACAGCCGCAGCATGGTCCGCTGCTGGGGTTCGGACTCAATCACCAGGCCGATGAGGGCCTGCACGGCTGTCAGGAGCCGCTCCTCAGGGTCGTCGCTGGCATCGGGCGGCAGCAAGGATGCAGCCTCGGTTTCGGGATGAGCGGCAACAAGAAGTGCCTTCTGGTTGGGAAAGTACCGGTACGCGGTGGTGCGTGAGATCGACGCCTCGGTCGCTGCTTGCTCCACGGTGGGTACCGACCCGCCTTGCGCCACCAGCGCCCGGGCTGCGGCGACCAGCTCGTTGCGAGTGCGCATCTTCTGCCGGGAGCGTCCCGACCGCTCGTACGGCATTGACACGCGCCTAACGGTACCGTAGTTTCATTATGGGACTTAAGTCCCACGAAACCAAAGGCAGGCAACCATGACCACGATGACCTCCTCAACGGTGCGCGAGAGCGGCGAAGGTGAACGACGGTGGTTCTGCGGCGGGGGAGTGATCACGTGGAAGGCCACCGCGGAGGAGACCGGCGGGGCGTTCCTGATGTTCGAGGATCACATGGACGAAGGAAAGGTGACTCCGCTGCATGTGCACCCGGAGGTGGACGAGACGTTCTACATGCTCGAGGGTGAGATCGCGCTGTACCTCGATGGCGAGCAGCGCCGGTGGCATCGCGGTGATGCCTCGCGGCGTCCCGCATGCCTTCATGGTCACCTCATCGCAGGCACGGCTGCTGTGTCTGCACACACCCGGGAGTGACGAAGACTTCTACCGTCTGGCGAGTGAGCCGGCCTCCGAAGGCAGCCCACCGGCGCCCGTTGACTTCGACAGAGTCCGGGACGCGGCAAGGCAAACCGGCGCGATCGAGATCCTGGGACCACCCCCGTTCTAGACATGACCGCGGCCCCCAGCTCAGATCAGAAGCCGTGGGTCAGCACGGCGGGCACCGCGCCGGGCGCCCAGGTCGCCGGCGGCCAGCCTGCGGCGGCCACCAGCTCGATGACTCGCAGCTCGTGCGGTACGCACGGCTCGGGCAGGCCTGCCACCACCTGACCGAGCGGCCACCACCGCAACCCCGCGTTCTTGCTCGGCTCGCGCACCTGCGGCTCACCGGACCACCGGTCCGCGGCGAAGAACACGTCCACCCGCTGCTCGATCGGACCACCGCCGACCACCGTGCGGTGCACGGTCGTCACCGAAACCAGGTCCGCCGCGGCCACCGCGACGCCCACTTCCTCGTGCGCCTCGCGCAGCGCCGCGGCGACCACCGACTCGCCGGTCTCCACATGGCCGGCGACCAGCGCCCAGTGGCCGTCGCGGTAGCCGGTGTGCTGCCGCAGGTGAAGCAACACTTCGGGCTCGTGACCGCCACCCACACCGTCGGTCTGGACCAGCAGCAGGTACGCCGCCGCCACCAGCCGCACCCGGCTGTTCACGTCGTCGCGATAGCGGTGCTCACCGGGTTCGGCCATCGTCGCGCACCCTACGGCTAGCGTCGGTGCGTGCCAGGCATCCCGGTGGTGGCGGTCGTGGGGCCGACCGCCGCCGGCAAGTCCGACCTCGCGGTGGCGCTGGCGCTGCGGCTCGGCGGCGAGGTGGTCAACGCCGACTCGATGCAGCTCTACCGCGGTATGGACATCGGCACCGCCAAGCCCACCGTCGCCGAGCGTCGCGGGGTGCCGCATCACCTGCTCGACGTTCTCGACGTGACGGAGCCGGCGACGGTGGCCGAGTACCAGGGTTGGGCGCGCACAACCCTCGCCGACTGCCGGGCCGGCGGCCGGCCGCCGGTGCTCGTCGGCGGCTCGGCGCTCTACGTACGGGCGGTGCTGGACCGGTTCCGGTTCCCCGGCACCGACCCGTTGGTGCGCGCCGAGCTGGAGGCTGAGCTAGCGGCAACCGGCCCTGCGGGCATGCACCAGCGGCTGGCCGACGTCGACCCGGACGCGGCAGCCATGATCCTGCCTGGCAACGCGCGGCGGGTGGTCCGCGCGCTCGAGGTGGTGCGGCTCACCGGCCGGCCGTTCTCCGCCAAACTGCCCCGACACGTGTACGCGTACGACGAGGGCGTCACGCCCTGCGTGCAGCTCGGCGTGGACGTGCCACGGGCGGTGCTGCGTGAGCGCATCGCCGCGCGGGTGGACCGGATGTGGACCGCGGGGCTGGTCGACGAGGTGCGCGCGCTCGAGGCGGCCGGGCTGCGGCGCGGTCGCACAGCGAGCCGTGCCCTCGGCTACGCCCAGGTGCTGCGTCACCTGGCCGGCGAGGACACCGAGGACGAGGCCCGCGAGGAGACCGTGCGGGCGACCCGGCGGTTCGCCCGGCGGCAGGACGCATGGTTCCGCCGGGACCCGCGGGTCCGCTGGCTGCCGTACGACGCCGACGATTTGGTCGAGCGTGCAGTGGCAACTGTGGCCGGGGCGGGGTAGGAAGGAGGGCAGGACCTGTCTGGCACTACCACGGAGGACAGCATGCGCCGCACCCGTCCCACCCGCCGCACCCGGCTCAGCGCCGCCACTGCCGGCGTCGTCTCGCTGGCGACTGCAGCCGCGGTTGCCGCGGTGCCGTCGACCGGCAGCGCCGGCCCGGCACCCGTCGACACGGTCCCTGCCAACGACGTGGCGGGAGGGGCGCTCGCCGAACCGATCAAGGACCCGGTCGCGGTCGGTCGCGGCGGTGCGGTGTCGTCGGTCGACCCGTACGCCACCCGGATCGGGGTCAGGGTGCTGCGCCGGGGCGGCACCGCAGCTGACGCGGCGGTCGCCACCGCAGCAGCGCTGGGTGTGACCGAGCCATACAGCGCGGGCATCGGCGGCGGTGGGTTCCTGCTGCACTACGACTCGGCCACCGGCCGGGTGCGCACCATCGACGGCCGCGAGACCGCCCCGATGGCGATTGACCGGGACGCCTTCATCGACCCCGACACCGGCGACCCGTACCCGTTCTTCCCGGACCTGGTCACCAGCGGCGTCTCTGTCGGCGTGCCCGGGACACCGTTGCTGTGGGACAAGGCATTACGCCGCTGGGGCACGCTCGGCCTCGGCCAGGCGATCCGTCCGGCGGCGAAGCTCGCCGACGAGGGGTTCGTCGTCGACCGCACGTTCA
>Ga0183260_10001552_pt1 | contig 19082 bp, 19 predicted proteins | sample AntDrymUQ4972206_2_FD_129768 | JGI IMG/M metagenome (GOLD analysis project Ga0183260, IMG submission 129768) | Polar desert sand microbial communities from Dry Valleys, Antarctica - metaG UQ497 (22.06) (version 2) (version 2) | ecosystem: Environmental > Terrestrial > Soil > Desert | place...
CCTCCGGTCGCCTACGGCTCCCTGCGGTACCCGGCGGGCGACCTCCGGGTCCGTCTCCAGCTTCGATGAGTCCAACATCCCTGTGCTCCAGTTCTCGCCCTCAGGCTCATTAATCCAACGGGGAAGCTGTCTCACGTGACGTTGACAGAGAGGGCGCGAGGCGCAGCACGACCATCCACCCGTGCTTGCGCACCGCGGGCACCAACTTGAAGAGACGGCGGTCCGCGGCGTCCAGCGCGCTCAAGACCTTGGGAAACGCACTCCGCTTACGCAACGGGATGGCCAGCAGACCGGCGAGATGAAAGAAACTCAGATCTACCTGGCCGAAGTACTCACTCGCGAGATCGAAATCACCTTCGACGAGGGGATGCTCGTCGGGCGTTCGAAGATTCGGGGTTCGGTCTCGGAACAGGTTGATCGCCGGGTTATGTCCCAGCGGCTCGATGAACACGCCAGCGCCTCCGGGACGCAGCACGCGGGAGATCTGCGTATAGACTTTCGCAAGGTCCAGGTGATGCAGGATGGCCGAGCCGCACACGAGATCGAACGAGTCGTCGGCGAACTCGAGGCTCTCCCCATCCATCCTTACGAAGTGGGTCCGCTCAGTAACGCCGTACTCGTCGGCGCTCGCCCGCGCCTGCTCGACCGCCACGTCCGAGATGTCAATTCCCGTCACGCGGGCACCCTGACTGGCTAGGGACATCGCCTGTGTCGTCAAGCCACAACCGAACTCGAGGACCTCCTTTCCAGCCGGTGACTCGGCCGCGAGGAGCTCGCGGAAGCGGTCGTGGCTCGCACTCGTCACGTCATAGAAGCCCCACACCCGTCGACGGCGGAGGTCGGTATAGGCCTCGTTATGGAAGGCGCGTTCGCGCTCCTGTTTCGTCTGCATCGGTATCCCTTTCCCCTCGGCCGAGCCGGCGAACTGAGGGTAGCCCGGATCGTTCAGGAGCGCTGACCGCGGGCGTCGCGGAGACCCCGAAAACGTCCTCCTGAGCAGAGAGGTTGCGTGGTGTCAAAGTCCGCAGACCCAAGCTCAGGAGGATCACCTTGCAGGTCCGCGCGGCGATCCTCGAGACCGATGAATCCGCCTGGCAGGCGGCGCTCACTCAGGAGAGCTCCGAGCGTGAGGGGGCCCGGTCTGCGAGCGCACCGAGCGCGTCGAGCTCTCGCCCGACTGGCCGCGTGGCACCCGCCTCGTCTGTCGCCGCGAGCGTCCTCACCCCGGCGCGCAACTTGTCGTTCACCGACCACGACGGCCATCGCTTCCAGTGCTTCATCACCGACCAGGGCGGCGATGATCTCGCGACGCTCGAGGTCCACCATCGCGCACGCGCGCGTCGAGGACCGCTTCCGCGAGGGGCGGGAGTGCGGGTTCGGCAATCCCCCTTCCGCGAGTTCGGTCCAAGGCCGTGTGGCTCGAACTCGCCCTCTGCGCTCAGGACCTGCTCGCCCACGCCCGCGCGCTGGTACTCGATGGAGAGCTCGCCCGCGCTGAGCCAAAGCGCCTGCGTTACCGGCTTCTGCGCGTCGCCGGGCGCCTCAACCGATCTGAGCCCCGGGGCGGCCCGACGACAACGAGGCGGGAGGGTCCTGGTCGTCACGTGCCCGCAGACTGCCCCGGCGAGGCGCTCAGGATGTCCGGGAGGGCTCCCTCGCCGGCGTCCGGGGATGATGCGTTCGGCCGCCGAGTCAACATCACCTGCTCGACGGCGATGATCGTCACTTCGAGCGGGTTACCTAACGATCCGGGCTAGCGGACCCAGAGGGTTATGGCGCTGTCTGTGCACCCCGAACCCGGGCGACGTTCATCTTCGGACCCGCTCGACGGCGGTCCAAAGCGGAGATGCTCGGACGCGGCGCGCGACGGGCGATACCTTGACCCGGAACCGCCTCAGATCATCGCCGTGGTAGATCCCTATGCGTGGCCACTCGTACGGCCGCCCTCGACGAAAGCGCGCCGGAAGCGCAGCGGCGGCCAGATAGCCGGTCGCCTCCGCAGCCTCGGCGACGCGGCCGTCCGTGTCGCCGTACGGATAAGCGACCGTCTCACAAGTACGGCCGAGATGCTGCTCACAGACCTGGCGAGACCCCGCGAGCTCCGTGTAAAGCTCGCCGTCCGAAAGCTCGGTCAGCCTCGGGTGCGAACGCGTATGCGAGCCGACCTCCCATCCCGCAGAGGCGAGACGATCGAGTTCGCTCCATGACATCGGAGTGAGCTCCGACTCGTACGGCCCCCCCACCCAGTGATCTATCCCCGGCCAGACCATCGGTTTCTCGGCGCCTGCCCAGTCGGTGGGCACGAATACGGTGCCGGGAAGACCAAGCTGCTTCAAAATCGGAAACGCGAGTTCGATGACCGACCGGTACGCGTCGTCGAAGGTCACCGCGACCGTTCTGGGGGCGGTCGGGGCGGAGACAGCGTCGCGGAACGTCGCCCCCCGGTATCCGCGCCGAACCAGCCCTGTCAGCAGCCGCTCGAGCCGCTCCGGCGTGATCGACAGATCCGCCGGCCAGCGAGGGCTCACGGCGTGGAGACAGAGGACAAGAACGTCGGTCATGGATGGTGGTGGCGAGGAAGACGCCAAGCATGACCAGCCGGCTGGACGAAGCTGCCCGTTTGCCCAGGAGTCCGCCTCGGAGGGCTAACCCCCTCCGTCGGCCGCAGCCGTATCTGGCTCACTGGCTGATCCAAGCGCTAAGCCTCCGCTACCGGCACCGACGCGTGCACTGGCCGGTCTCGGAGACGAGAAGCCGATCGTAGAGGGACTCGAAGCGGACAACGATGCGTTCGATGGTCAACTCGCTGAGTCGATCGTGGGCGGCGTCGGCCAGCGACTCCCTCAGCCCGGCGTCGAGAAGAGCCCGCTCGAGTCGCTCTGAGAGAGCTCGAGGGTCACGGCGGGGTGCGAGAAGAACGCTCTTGCCGTCGTCGAGGATGTCTCGGATGCCCCCTACGTCGGTCGACACAAGCGGGGTTCGATGCGCCATGCACTCGAGAGCGAACAGGGGCGTGCCCTCGAAGTCGGAGCTCATCGCCGCGAGATCGCCCGCATCGAGGATTGCGTCCATGTCGGTCCTGAGACCGAGGAAGTGAATTCGGTCCGCCGCACCCACCTCGATCGCGCGCTCCTGTAGCTCCGCCTCGCAGGGTCCCATTCCGGCGATCGCGAGATGCACGCTCGGCAGCCTCTGCGCGACGAGTGCGAACGCGTCGATCAAGACGCTAAGGGCCTTCTGCGGCCTCAGGATCGCGCCGGTGACGATGAGCGGTGCGCCGGGATCGACTCCGAGCTCGGCGCGCAGATCACCCGCGGGTCCCGGCGACCGCGGGATGTAGGCGTTCGGGATGGTGACGATCTTCTCGCGCGGAATCTTCTCGATCGTGACCATGCGGTCGGCATCCGCTCTGGAGACGGCCACGAACGCTGACGCTCCGCGCCCGATGAGGTGGCGGTCAAGCTCTCGGCGCACCGGGTTGGCCTCGTACGACCAGGTCTGCTCGTGTGCGACGATCACGGGCACGCGGCAGAGGCGGCCGAGCAACGTGCCCCAGACGTTCGAGCCGAACATGTGGGCGTGAAGAACATCGACGCGCTCTCTACGCAGGTACCGGATCAGTTTGCGGAAAGCCTGAGGCCGAAAGTCCTCGCCCCGACCGAGGCTGAGGATGCGGACGCCCGCGTCGGTTAGGTTTCGGGGCAGCTCGCCGCTGAACTTGCGGGTCACGCACATGGTGACGTCGTAGCGCTCGCGGGGCAGAGCCACGGCGAGTCCGACGGCGAAGCGCTCCGCGCCCCCTGAGTTGTCGCCTATCGCGTCGATGAGCATCAGCACTCGGGTCCGACCATCTTCCGGCGCGAGGTGGGGGACCGTGGACACCGATTAGTGGGCGCTTTGGAGGGGTGTCGGAACCTCAACCGACGTGCGGGCACCCGGCGGAGCCTCCGGCTCCGAGCTCGGCGCCAGAGCGAGCAGAGCGGGACCCAGCCCGAGCAGCAGCCACAGCTGCTTGCTGTACTGCTCGGAAGCGTAGAAGTCGGCGACGAGAAGTCCCAGGAGCGCCAGGAGGACCCCTCGCGAGAGCAGCTCCATGGTCCTGTCATCGTGGCGTTTGAAGCGACCGGCGGCCGTGTAAGCGGAGACGACGGAGAACCCAAGGATCGAGACGAAGAGGATCAGCCCGACGGCCCCCAGCTCGGCCAGCACCTGAAGGTAGATGTTGTGCGCGACCTTGGGCGTGACGATGATGAACTCGTCACGCAGGATCCGGCCTGGCTCGAGAAGGTAACGCGGGGCGGCCGTGGTGAAGTTCCCCGCGCCGACGCCCGTAACCGGACGATCCTCAACCATGCGCCACCCGATCGTCCAGATGTCGAGGCGTCCCGAGCCCTGGTCGGCCAGCGTCAGCCGGTCGCCGGCGCCCCCCGAGGCGAAGTAGCCAACCCCGCTCAGGGCTACGCCGAGCAGCAACACCAGCATGGCCGGTCGCCACCGGCCGGCGATCCACACACCGGCCAGAAGCACAAACGCGAGCGCAATGAGTCCCGCGCGAGAAACGCTCAGAAACACACCTGCCACGCAGAGCACCGCAGCGGCGCAGGCGGCAAGCCGCAGGGCTGGCGATCGCCTCGCCGCGGCGGCGGAGGCGCCGGCGAGACATACGCCCGCAACCAGCACCGCGGCGAACTCGTTGGGCTCGGCCAGGGTTCCGCCCGCCCGACCGACTTCCCCACCCTGATCGGCGGATGGCGCGCTCACGAGACCAAAGGTGGCCGACGCGGTCGCGGCAATCACGAACGCGGCAACAACCCAGATCGCTCTTCGGCGCTCGCTCACCGCCGTGAAGACGATCAGGAAGAGCACGACGTTCAACGAGTACCGGACGACGGCCTCGATCCCGTCGCTCACGCTGTCCGCCCAGACGAGGCTCAGACCAGTCCACGTCAGGAAGAAGGCCAACAGGTAGGCCACGCTGGGATGAGCGGACACGAAGGTCTTCACTCGGCCCGCAGTCGCCACGCTCGCGAACCACGACGCTGCGAGCAGGGCCCCCGCGAACTTCGTCAACCACAGGGACGCGTCATCGAGCTGCGGGAGCTGGTCGACGAAGGTCAGCAGCGCGAACAGGCACAGCCCGACCGTGACGTCAGCCATCGTCACGAGAACGAATCCGAGCGCGAGCGTCACCACGAGGGCCAGCACGGGATCGACCCCGGCGAGGAGACCGACCGCGAGGGCGAAAACTGCGACCACGAGGTACTCCAACCGCACCACCGGCATTGCGAGGCGGGAGGTCACAGGCGGTGCGCTGCTAGCGAGTGGAACGCGCGTCGTCTTGACCGACGCTGACCGCCCGAGCGGCGCTGCTGCCTCTCGCGGGAGCGGGGCTGCCGCCCTTCGGCGTCTGAGACCGCCACTTCTTCCCGCGAGCGGGTTCCGGCGCGTAGGAGTAGCCGGTCTTGCCCGGGGTCTTGACGCCGACGAAGACGAACCCCGTCGGCGTCACGCCGTGCCGTGCCAGCAGCTCTCCGAGCTGGATGAGCTTCGTCAGATGGGTCTTGGCGCGACGGACGACGACCACGACCTCGTCGGCCTTCTGAGCCAGAGGCAGCGCGTCGATCACCTCGGACAGCGGCGGAGAGTCGATCACCACGTAGTCGGCGAGCGCCTTGGCGTGGTCGATGAGTTGCCGCGCGTTCGGGAGGAACAGGTGGTCGGCCATCCAGCCGCTCGCGTAGCCACTGCCCTCGGCGAGCAGCAGCCTCAGGTACTTGCCGTAGGCGTTGGCCGTGATCAGGGATTCCTCGAGGGCCGACTGCTCCACCAGGACGCTCCCGGTGCCGAGCTCCGCGGACTCACCGAGCGCCTCTCCGACGGCGGGACGGCGAAGGTCTGCCTCGATCAGGATCACGCGGTTGCCCGCCAGCGCCAGGGAGGCTGCGAGGTTGATCGCCGTCGTGGTCTTTCCCTCGGACTGCGAAGCACTCGTCACGAGGATCGACCTCGGCCCGGTTCGACCGCCCCGCGACGCGGCGATCGTCGCGCGCAGCGTGCGGTACGCCTCGGCCGCCGGCGGCCCCAGACGCTGGAGGGTCAGCGGGCCCGACTGCTGCATCGGCCCGGCCGCATTCGGAACGCGGGCCAGGATCGGCAGGTTGTAGAGGTCGCGCAGCTGCTTCTCGCGGCGCAAGCGGGGGTCGAGCACCTGGAGGCCGAACGCTGCTCCCAGGCCGAGCACCAGCCCCGCGAGCACGCCCGCGGCGATGCTCAGCAGCGGCTTGGGACGCACGGGCTCCGTCGGCGCCTCCGCCGCCGTCTCGACGCTGATCGTCGGGTCGTCCCCCCCTCGGAGGGCTTCGAGCGCGGCGAGCTGACTGGCCGGCGATTGGTCGGTGGTCGTCTGCCCACGTGGGAGGTCGCGAACCGTGCGGCGCAGTCGGGCGATGCTCGAGTCGAGCTGTCCGCGCAGCTGCTCGGTGCGGTCGGCCACCGTCGCGCTCGCGAAGCCGTTGGCCAACGCAGCCGCGCGCTCGGGGCTGTCGGCCTCCGCGGTGATGGTCACGACGTTGCTCTGCGCGACCGGCTCCACCGCGACCCGCTCCAGCAACTCGCTCGGGGAGTCGGAGAGGCCCAGGCCCCTGGCTACGCGCCTCGCCACGTCGACGTTCGTGACGAGCTGCGCCGCCGTCTCGACGTCACGCGTGGGATCGCTCGACTCGCGGATGACGCCGAGGCCGGCAAGGGCGGGATCGTCGCTCGAGATGGGAGTGACGAGGAGCTCCGTCTCGGCCTCGTAGACCTTCTCGGCAACCACGACGTAGACCAACGCCGCGGCCGTGGTCAGGAGGAGCACCGCGAGGATCAGCCCGAGGCGCTCCCGCAGAGTCTCGGCGTAGCGACTGAGAGGGTAGTCCTCCTCACGGGGCCGCTGCCACGCCGCGACCGGTGGTCCGGAGCCGTTGGAGGTGCTCATGCGCGGGTGGGCGCGAGCGGCGCCGCGGAGTTGGGGTGAGCGATCTCAAGCATGTCCATCAAGGCCTTCTCCCACGACATCGGCATCGGCGCGCCTCAACCTGAGAGCTCGCAGGAAATCGCCGTGTGAACCCTTCGGCACTCGCTCTGGCCCGGAGGGCATTATGACAGGCTAGAAGCACTATGACTGCGCATGCACAGCCGTCCCCGCGCGCCTCCCGCCTCGAAGCCGGCGCCGGTGCCGACGGCGCGTCGCCGGCCGCCGGCGCACCCGGAGGAGCGAGCATCCTCGTGCCCGTCCTCAACGAGGAGGAGCACATCCGTGAGACTGTCGCCGCCATGCAGAGGCAGGAGTTCGACGGCGAGCTCGAGTTTCTCTTCATGGACGGGCGATCGACAGATCGCACGCGGCAGATCCTCGAGGAGCTGCAGCGTGAGGACGCCCGGGTGCACGTCCTCGACAACCCGGCTCGCCACACCGCAGCCGCCCTCAACGTCGGCCTGCGCGCGGCGCGAGGGGAGTTCACGGCCCGGATGGACGCTCACACGCTCTACCCCCCGGACTACGTCGCCCGCGGGGTTGAGCGCCTGGCGCGGGGCGACGTCGCCTGGGTCAGCGGACCGCAGGTCCCTCAAGGCACCGGTAGCTGGTCGTGTCGCGTGGCGCTCGCGCTCGAGTCGCCGCTCGGTACGGGACCGTCGAAGCGCTGGGGCGACGGACCCGCCGGCGCGGACGAGGTTGAGCTCGACACAGGAGTGTTCGCGGGCGTGTGGCGACGGGCGACGCTCGCCGCGCACGGCGGCTGGGACGAGGGCTGGCCGATCAACCAGGACTCGGAGCTCGCGGCGCGCTTCCTGGAGGCGGGCGAGCGCATCGTCAGCCTGCCCGCGCTGGCCGCTCGGTACGTCCCGCGCAACAGCCCGCGCTCGCTCGCCCGTCAGTACTTCCGCTACGGCAACTACCGCGCGAAGACGGCGCGGCGCCACCCCGCCAGCCTCCGGCGCGGGAACCTGCTTCCGCCCGGCCTGACCCTCGCGGTGGTACTCGCGCTGGCGGGGCCTCGCGGCGGGCGTCGCGCGGCGCGAATCGGCATTGGCATCTACGGGCTCGCTGTGAGCGCGGCGGCGGCGAGGGCGGCCGCGGCGGGACACGGGCGCGACGGTCTCGGAGTCGCGGCGGTGCTGCCGATCATGCACCTCACCTGGGGCGCCGGCTTCCTCACGGGTAGTGCGCGCTTCGGCCCGCCGCTCGCCGCGTTCGCGCGCCTGGCCTCGCCGAGCCGCGCGCGAACGGCTCGCGCGCATTGAAGCGGTCGTCCGTGCGCCTCGGCGTCTACACCGACTACTCCTATCGCCGGGAGGACGACGTGGTCTACGCGCCGCGGGCCTTCGCCGTCTTCCTCGCCGGCGTGGCGGCGTGCTTCGACGAGGCCGTGCTCGTCGGGCGGCTCGAGCCCGAGCCGGGAACGTCTCACTACCGGCTTCCTCCCGAGCTGCGGTTCGTGCCCCTCCCCCACTACCCGAGCCTGACCCGTCCGCTCGTGAGCGTTCCGGCGGTGCTGCGCTCGCTGCGCCGCTTCTGGCGCGTGCTCGACGAGGTCGACGTCGTCTGGCTGCTCGGTCCGCAGGGACTCGCGCTGCCCTTCGTCGGACTCGCCCTGCTGCGCGGGCGGCGCGTGGCGCTCGGGGTGCGTCAGGACCTTCCGCGCTACGTACGCAGCCGGCACCCCGGTCGCCACTGGATCCACGTCGCCGCGCTCCTGATCGAGGGCGCGTTTCGCGCGCTCGCCCGGCGCTACCCGGTCGTCGTCGTCGGACCGGAGCTCGGTCGCCGCTACCGCAGGGCCCGCGCCTGCCTCGTGGCGGTCATCTCGCTCGTCCGCGAGGCGGACCTGCCCCAGCCCGGCGAGGCCGACGAGCGCTCCTACGCCGGCGAGCTCCTGGCCCTTAGCGTCGGCCGCCTCGAGAGCGAGAAGAACCCCCTGATGCTCGCCGACGTCTTGGCCCGCCTGCGCGAGCGCGACCCCCGCTGGCGCCTGGTCGTCTGCGGCGAGGGGCCGATGCGAGCGCAGCTCGAGCAGCGGCTCGCCGCGCTCGGGGTCGCCGACCACGCCGAACTGCTCGGATACGTCCCGCTCGACGGTGGCCTCCTCGAGGTCTACCGGCGAAGCCACGCTCTCCTGCACGTGTCGTGGACGGAGGGCCTGCCCCAGATCCTCTACGAGGCGTTCGCGGCTCGGCTGCCCGTGGTGGCCACGGCCGTGGGCGGCGTGCCGGCGGCCGCGGGCGATAGCTCGCTGCTCGTGGCACCGGGAGATCCGGAGGCGCCGGCCGTGGCCCTCGCGCGCATCGGCGCGGACGCCGAGCTGCGCTCCGCGCTCGTCGAGTCGGGCCTCGAGCGGGTGCGGCGCTCGACGAGGGAGGCGGAGTGCCGCCGGGTGGCGGAGTTCATCGCCGAGCCTCGGCCGTGAGTCGCGCGCGCCGGTAGGCGCGAGCGAGGCGTGGGCGGATCGCCCGGCGGTAGACGTAGCGCGCGACGCCGTCCGGCCGCCTGCCGTAGAGCCGCACCACCCGGTGCTCGCGTGCGCCGTTGGCGAACTTGCGCTTCCACTCGGAGTCGTCGCCGAGCAGCTCGTGTCCCTCGAGCCCGAGCTCATAGCAGCGCTCGATGATCTTCAGGCGCATGACCAGGCCGGGCGCCAAGCGGCGGAACTCCTCGTGGTAGCCGGTCTTGAGCAGCCACAGGCGGCGCGCGTGCAGCAGCGTCAGGTCGAAGGCAACGAGACGATCGCCGCAGTAGATCCCCGACAGACGCAGGCCGTCGATCGCCGCGAACGAATGCGCGATCTCGCGGTAGAAGGCCGCCGTCTGCGGCGACGAGAGGATCGCGGTGCCCTGCGTCCCCTTCCAGCCGCTCGCCTCGACCTCGAAGCCGCGCTGGAGCTCGGCGTCAAGATCGACCGGGGGCTCGACGAGCGAGAAGCGCGCCGAGTGGTCGCGTTCCAGCTTGCGGCCGAAGCGCTCGAGCGGTGCCCCCCAGCGCGGCTTGCTCTCGGCTCGAAAGGTCGCGAACTCGCCGCGCAGGTCGACCAGCGGCGAGGTATGCACGGGCTCGCTCAGGAGCAGCTCTTGGCCGGCGCGGGCGCGCGCCTCGAGCCCGGTGAAGGCCGCCGATGAGGCCGGCAGCGCGGAGACCTCGAGCTCGGCCACCCGAGCCTCGAGAACGGCGTCCAGGACCCTGTCGAGCGCGGCCCGATCCTCGGCGAGCGGCTCGAACACCGGGGTATGCACGTTCGCCATGGCCTCGAGCCGGGCCCCTCGGCGGTGGAGCGGAAACGCTCCGGCGATGCGCTCGTCGCGCCAGAGGACGCACACTCGGAGCTTCGAGCCCGCGCCAAAGGCGCGCCACCACGCCGCTAACCACGCGTGGCGCGCGAACGGCGTCGTCTGACCCTCCGCGAGGCGGTCCCAGGACGGCGCCAGCTCGGCGAACCGCAACTCGCTGGAGATCCACTCGATGAGCTCCGCCACGAGGCCAAGAACTTAGACGGTCCTTCTAGGTCGCTTATGCTCGGTCCCATGGACGCTCGCGGCCGCCGGGCGCTTTCGAGCCCCGGGGCGGGCGAGCCGACCGGGACTGGTGTCGAGCCGGCGGCAGAGCCGCTGAGCGGATTCGAGGCTGCTCGCGGCGAGTGGACACAACTGGCCGAGCGCGCGGGCAACCTGTTCGCCACGTGGGAGTGGGCCTCGACGTGGTGGCGCCACTTCGGGCGCGACCGGCCGCTGAGGCTCTTCAGGGCCCGCCACCCCGACGGCTCGCTCGCCGCAATCCTCCCCCTTTACCAGGCCGCGCGGTCTCCTCTGAGGATCGTCCGCTTCGTCGGACACGGGCCCGCCGACCAGCTCGGACCGGTGGCCGCGCCCGACGACCGCGCCGTCGCCGCCCGGGCGCTACGCCGAACGCTCGAGTCGGGCGAGCTGCGAGCGGACCTGCTGCTGACGGAGCGGCTCCCCGGGGACGAGGGCTGGGCGCCCGCCCTGGCTCCCGCCGCGGTCCTGCGTCGTGAGTCCAGCCCGGTGATCCGGATCGCCGGCCTCGGCTGGGAGGACTTCCTGGCCTCACGGAGCTCCAACTTCCGGGGCCAGGTCCGGCGCCGCGAACGCAAGCTCGTCCGCGACCACGCCCTCGAGCTCCGGCTCAGTGACGACCCGGAGCGGCTGCCCGCCGACTTCGAGACCTTCCTGAGCCTGCACGCCGCACGCTGGGGCCGCGAGTCGGGCGCCTTCGGCGAGACTCGGCGGGCCTTCCACCGCGAGTTCGCCGCGCGCGCGCTCGAACGCGGGTGGCTGCGGCTCTGGCTCGCCGAGGTGGGCGGTCGCACCATCGCCGCGTGGTACGGCTTCCGCTACGGCGACGCGGAGTGGTACTACCAGGCTGGCCGCGACCCGGCCTGGGAGGAGTCCTCGGTGGGCTTCGTGCTGCTCTCGCACACCGTCCGCGAGGCGTTCGAGGCCCGCATGCGGGAGTACCGCCTCCTGCTCGGAGACGAGCCCTACAAGGAGCGCTTCGCGACCGAGGACCCAGGGCTCGAGACGCTCGGGCTGGCGGGAACCCGCCGTGGCCGCGCCGCCCTGACCGGCGTGGCGCTCGCAGAGCACCTCCCTGGTCGCGCCGGGCGGGTCAGCGGCGGGTTGATCGATCGCAGCACCCGCCGCTGAGCGGTGGCGACGGGTGCGAGCTCATACCGTGGCGGACAGCGGGGGCGCACGGAAGGAGCCTTGTAACCTCGCCAACCGATGAGCGAAGACCGTAGACCGCCGGCTGTCCTCATCGGCGGCGAATCGATCGCTCTCTCGGTGGCTCGCAGCCTCGCCGAGGCCGGGGCGGACGTCTACGCGCTCGGTCACGACAACGATCCCATCCGGTACTCGCGCCGGTGCACGGCCTTCGTCAACGTCGGCTCGGGGGCGATCTCCCAGGAGCGATCCCTCGATTGGCTCCGCGTCGCGGGCCGGGCGCAGCCGTGGTGCTGCCCTGCTCCGACGACGGTCTCGAGCTCATCGCCCGCAACCGTCCGGAGCTCGAGGCGCTCGGTTACCGTCCCGTCGAGTCCGACAATCGCGTCGTCCTCGACATGCTCGACAAGACCCGTACCCACGAGCTCGCGGACGAGCTCGGATTCGACCGGCCGCAGACGGTCACGCTCGAGCGCCTCGCCGACGTCGAGGAGGCTGTCGATCGGCTCGCCTTTCCGTGCGCGCTGAAGCCGGTCCGATCGCACGTCTTTGCACGCCACTTCGGCCTGACCCAGAAGGTCCTGGTCGCGAAGACCCGCGCCGACCTGCGGGCGGCGGCCGAACAGACCCTCGCCCTCGGCATCGAGATGCTCGTGACCGAGATCGTGCCCGGACCCGAAGACGCCTACCACACCTACTACAGCCATCTCGACGAGCACGGTCGTCCCCTGTTCGAGTTCACGAAGCGCAAGCTGCGACAGTGGCCAGTCGGGTTCGGCCTGCCGTGCTACCACGTCAGCGACTGGGCTCCCGAGGTCGCAAGGGTCGGCCTTGGCTTCATGCGCGGCGTCGGCGTCAGGGGCACCGCGAGCATCGAGTTCAAGCGCGACGAACGCGACGGGCGACTGAAGCTGATCGAGCTCAACCACCGCGTCACGCGTTCGACGGAGCTCCTGCGGCGTTGCGGGGTGGACCAGGCCCTGGTCGCCTACGAGCGCGCGACGGGCAGCGAGCCCCGGCCCGGCTCGAGCTACCGAACCGGCGTGCGCATGTGGCATCCGGTGGAGGACGTACGCGCCTTCGCGGTGCAGCGCCGCAGGGGCACACTCACCGTGCTCGAATGGCTGCGCAGCCTCGCCCACCGCCAGCACTTCCTCGTGTACCGCTGGGACGATCCCGCGCCGAGCCTGGCCGTCAACTGGCTGCGCGCCCGGCGCGGCGCCCGCAAGCTGGCCAGAGCGCTGCGGTGAGAGATTGATCGACCTCCACTCCCACGTCCTGCCCGGACTCGACGACGGAGCGCGCGACCTCGAGGACAGCATCGAGCTGGCCCGCACCGCCCAGAGCGACGGGACGGAGATCCTGGCCGCCACCCCGCACCTGCGCGAGGACTACCCCGGAGTGAGGGTCGAGGAGATCGCCTCGCGCTGCGCCGGGCTCAACCGCGACCTCCCGGACGACTGCGCGGTAGAGATCGTCTCGGGGGGCGAGGTCGCCCTGACGTGGGCTCGCGAGGCATTGCGTGAGGACCTTGCCCTGGCTTCCTACGGGCAGCGGGGCACGGACCTGCTCGTGGAAACCCCCGTCGGCCCCCTCGCCAACGACTTCGAGGAGGCGATGCTCGGGATCTCGGGGCAGGGCTTCCGGATCCTGTTGGCCCATCCCGAGCGCAATCCGACCTTCCAGTGGGATCGGCGCCGGCTGAGCGCTCTGACCGAGCGCGGAGTCCTGGTTCAGGTCACCGCCGGCTCGCTCGCCGCGGAGAACACGCGCTCCCGATCGCGCCGGCTGGCGCGAGCACTGGTCGAGGACGGTCTCGCCCACGTGATCGCCTCCGACGCGCACTCGTCGAACTTCCCCCGCTTCTGGCTCTCCGCCGGAGTTGAGGCGGCCGCGCGCATCGCCCCGCTGCGGGCCGAATGGATGGTCACCGACGCGCCGGCCGCGATCCTCGCCGGGGAGCCGTTGCCGGCCGCGCCGTCCGAGCGCACCCGCCGGCGTCGCTTCGGCTGAGCGCCGAGCGAACCTCCAGGGTCAGCGCCCGCCGGCGCGCGCGACAAGGCCGCGTCCCGTGCGGCCTGGCGCCACGACGCTCAAGCCGCATCCTCCGGCGTCCCCACCGACTGCCGCGGTACCAGCACCGCCCGCCGGAAGGTCGCCACGAGCACGCCGTCCTGGTTGAACGCGTCCGAGCGGACCTTGACCACGCCACGGTCGGGCTTCGAGCGCGACGGCGTGACCTCGAGCACCTCGCTCTCCACGAACAGCGTGTCGCCGTGGAAGACGGGCGCCGGGTGCTTGAGCTCCTCGGTCGCCAGGTTGGCGATGGCCTTGCCGGACACGTCGCCCACCGACATTCCGAGCATGAGCGAGTAGACGAGCGGCCCGACGACCACGTTGCGTCCCTGCTGGGACTGCGCCGCATAGACGTCGTTGATGTGCAGCGGATGGTGGTTCATGGTGATGAGGCAGAACAGGTGATCGTCGCCCTCGGTTACAGTCTTGGCCGGCCAGTGCTTGTAGATCGCGCCGACCTCGAACTCCTCGAGGTAGCGGCCGTACTGGCGCGCGCCCGAGGCTTCGCGCGCGGCCTGGCTCGTTTCGAGGGCGGGCGTGGCAGTATCGGTCATCGCTTCCTCTTGGGTAGGCGTCGGGAGGGCAGGTGGGTGGTTGACCGGTCAGTCAACGCGAGCGCCGAAGCCTAGGCCACGGAGACGGCGCTGAGACCACAGCCGCCGGTCCTCGCGCGGTGTTCGCCCCCTGATCCGGACATAGGTGCTGCGCAGGAGCGGCCGGACTGCCCGCCGGTAGAGGTAACGAGCAGCGGGGACCGGCTTGCGACGATAGGCGCGAAAGCCCACGTGGCGGCGCTCGGCGTTGGCGAACATGCGCTTGTAGGCCATGTCGTCCCCCAGGAACTCGTGCGCGTCCAGGCCCCGCTCGAAGCAGGTCTCGACGACCGCCAACCGGAGGCTGAGCCCGGGCCCGAGCGTGCGCAGGCTCTCTTCGTAGCCGGTCTTCAACAGGAAGTAGCGGTTGCGGTAGAGCAGCGCGAGGTCGAAGGCGGCGAGCCGGCCGTCGACCACCAGCGTCGACAGCCGGAGCTCGCCGGTCGCGTCGAAGGCCTCGGCCACCCGGCGGTAGAAGAGAAGCGTCTGCGGCGAGGAGGAGATCGCGCTGCCCAGCTCTCCCTTCCAGCCGCTGCCCTCGACCGCGAGCGCCGCGTCGAGCTCCTCGAGCACGGCCGCCGGCCGGGCGATCGGCGCGAAGTCGGCGGTGTGCTCTCGCTCGAGCTTGCGCCGGCGCCGCTCGATCTCGCGCCACTTCTCCCGGTGCCGACGGCGGAAGGCGGCGAAGTCAGACTCGATCTCGACCACCGGAGAGACGTGTACGGCCTCGATCAGGCTCGGCCGGCCTCGCGCCTTCGCCCCCTCGATCAGGTGCTCGACGGCCGGATCGCAGCCCTCGAGCGCGTCGACCTCGACCTCGGAGAGCGACGTTGCCAGCACCGCCTCGACGAGTTGGGCGCGCGCCGCCCCGTCGCGGGCCAGCGGTGAGAAGACCGGCGTGTGTTCGTTAACCATCGCCTCGAGACGGTGTCGGCGCGCCAGTAGCGGGAACGCTCCGACGAGCTCGCCGGAGCGCCAGAGCGCGCACACTCTCAGCTGGGCGTCCCCGCCGAAGGCGTGCCACCATGCTTCGAACCATGCATGGCGACCGAACGGCGTCTCCTGCTGCGCGGCCAGGCGGTTCCAGTCGTCGGCCACCGCCGCCAGGCGCTCTCCCGTGATGATCCACTCGATGCGCCCGCCCACCGTTGGCGAGCAGACTAGTGGCAGCGCGGTCAGGCGCGAGCCGCCGACCTACTGCGTGGGGTCGCGCTGAGGCCCGCCCGAATCGGCGCGTGGCCGCCCCTCCCGCCGGATGTCTGGCTCCGGCGGCCGCGCCGCGGGCTCCCCTACCCGCTTGACGACCCGAGCTGGCGCCTGCGCGCCTGGGCCCGCCACGCCGTGTGGAACGGTGTCGAGCGGCTCGGCCTGGTCGCCGGGGACGAGGTCCTGATGCCGGCCTACCACCACGGCTCCGAGGTCGAGGCGGTCTCCCGGCGTGGCGTGCAGTGTCGCTTCTACGAAGGCGACGAGCGCCTCGAACCGACCGAACCGGAGCTCAACGCTCTGCTCGGCGCTCGCACGCGGGCGCTCTACCTCATCCACTATCAGGGCTTTCCACAGGACGCGGCCCGCTGGCGCCGGTGGTGCGACGAGCGCGGTCTGATGCTGATCGAGGACGCCGCGCAAGCCTGGCTCGCCACCCGCGACGGCACGCCGGTCGGCTCGCACGGCGACCTGGCGTTCTTCTGCCTGTACAAGTCCGTCGGTCTGCCCGAGGGCGCCGCTCTGGTGATGCGCTCGCCGCCGGCCACGGCCTCCCTGGATCGTCGCCCCGGAGCGGTCGAGATCGCACGCCTCCATGCGGCGTGGGTGGCGGGACGCTCGAAGGCGCTCGCGGCGCTCATGAGTCCTCTCCGCCGCGGGCCCTCCCCCTACGACCCCGCCCGCGACTTCGACCTGCGCGATCCCGCCGACATGCCGTGGTCAACGACCTGCTTCCTCCTCCGCCGTCTGGCAAGTCCCGACATCGCCGAGCGGCGCCGTGACAACTACCGCCGACTGCTCGCGCGCGTCGGCGAGCGAGTGCGCCCTCCCTTCGACCAACTCCCGACGGGAGCCTCGCCGTTCGTCCTTCCCCTCGAGGGCGACAAGCCGGAGCTGATGCGCAGGCTGCGCAGTCGTGAGGTCGTCGCGCTCGACCTCTGGTCGACGCCCCACCCGTCGCTCCCCTCCGAGCGCTTTCCCGCCGCCGCGGGGCGCCGTGCGCGCACTGTCGGCCTGCCCGTCCACCAAGAGCTGCGCCCGGCCGACATCGACCGCATCGCCGGTGCCGTCGGGGGCGGCTCCCAGATGTAAGACCCGACCACGTTGTTCAGCTCGACGAGCCGAACTCGCGTCTCACGATACGGCGTCGGGAGCCGACAGGGCGTGCATCATCGCTCTCCCCGTGGGGCCGAGCACAGTGTCGTCCTGTCGCGCGTTCTTGGCTGATAACCGCTTCGACACATTCGCGCGGCCGACGCCGGTAAGACTCGGGATCTGAGAAACCGCCCTTCGGCTTCTCGAGTCCTTCTCGTGCGAGAAGGAGCTACATGGAGCACGTGTATCGGTGGGAGCGGTTTCTTCGGCCAAGCGGAGCCTCATACGAGCAGCGCCGCGTGGCCTCGTGACGGCGATGGCGCGCGCCATCGTCCTGGACGCCGCCGACGGCGGGCTCGCAGTCGCTTGCGCTCTCCGCCGGCGTGGCGTCCCGGTCACCGTCGTCGCCGTTCCTGGCTACCGCTGGGTGACGCGAGCCCGCGGTATAGACGGGCGGATCGCGACTACGCGGGCCGAGTGGCTCGCGGAGCTCGACGACCCGCCTCGCTGGGGCGAGGTGTGCTGATCCCCGCCTCGGATCGCGCAGTCGAGTTCGTCGCGCGGGAGCGCAACCGCATCCCTCCCGACCTGTACTCCTTCGAGGGGCCGAGCAGCGCCCATCTCGAGCTCACGGACAAGGCGTCGCTGTACCGGTTGGCAGCGCAGGCCGGAGTGCGGGCGCCTGCGGTGCAACGCCTCTCCAGTCGCGCCGAGCTCGATGCCGTCGCTGCGCGCGCCGCCTATCCTTCGCTGCTCAAGCCGGTGCTATCACACCAGTACCGCGACCTGTTCGGAATCCGCCGCAATATTCTCGTCCACAATCCGGACGACCTCAGGGCCGCCGCCGTTCCAGCGCTTGACGCGGGACTCGAGTGGCTCGTGACCGAGTTCATCCCTGGACCGGAGACCCCTCGAAGGGGCGGTCACGATCCGCCTGGAGGATGGCTCGTTGTCACTCGGCTACACCCGGCGCAAGCTGCGACAGTATCCGCCCTACTTCGGGGCGGGATCGGTGATGGAGGCGGTGCCTTCGCCGGACGTGATGGCGATGGCCCGACGGCTGCTGGATGCTGCCGGATTCGTCAGCATCTCCAGCTTCGAGGCCAAGCGCCACGCGGTGACAGGTGAGCATGTCCTCATGGAGATCAATGTTCGCACCCCACAGGCCATCGGCTTGGGAGAGGCGCCGGGCGTCGACGCGCATCTACGCCACGCTCGCAGGCGTTCCGCTCCCGCACCAGCGTCCACAGCGCGACCGCGTGCGCGTGGTTGTCCCCAGCCTCGAGGTCCCAGCGACCGTGGCTTACGTCCGAGTGGGCGACCTCTCGGTGCGTGATCTCCTGCGCTCCTACCGAGGGGTTCAGAACATCAGCGGACTCACCGTAACCGATCCTGGCCCGCTCGCCGCGTTCACCTTGGCTCTCGGGTCTCGGGCGAGCCGTCTCGTCGCGCGCGAGCTCCACTCGAAGGCGCTGGCAGGGGGCCTCACCTTGCCCAACTTGCATCGTGCGCGGCTCCGGGGCTGGAGGCCGGGGCCCCGGCGGGCCGGCGTCTACCTCGTGGACGGAGAGCCCGTGTAGGAGCTCACTGCACGCAAGGTGGCGGATCGCTCCTCCCGACTCCGGATATCCGAGCGCCGTAGTGAGCGCTGCGGTACCCGAGATCGTCGAGCCTGGTCGGAGAATAGTGCGGGGCATGGGCATCGAGGGCTTTGCCAACGTCGAGTTCAAGCGGGACGAGCGCGACGGCCGCTACAAGCTGATGGAGGTCAGCGGACGTGCGAACCTGTAGGGATGGCTCGCCGTTCGCTGCGGCGTCGACTTTCTCCTGATCGGCTACCGGCACCTCGTCTCCGGAGAGCTTCCAAAGGCGGTCCGATGGACCGCGGGCGTCTACTAGTAGATCAACGAGGCCTCGGACCCACGTGAGCTCGTCACCCGATGGGGGCGCGGCGAGCTCTCGCTCCGCGAAGGCATCGCTCCCTTCGCCTCGAGGCACGTGTTCGCCTGGCTCTCCGCGCGCGACCCTGGACCGTTCCTCGACCGCATGCGAGTCAAGCTCTCGAGTCGCCGGGGCGGTCCGCCTGCGCATGACCGGCCTCGCGCGGGAGAATCCGCGCAGGCGGCCCGGTAGAGTCCGCGGAGGCACGAGGCCCGCCCTCGCGACCGCCTCCGACCTAAGGACGAACACCGTGCGCAACCCCCGTGCCTTCGCAGCCCCCCTCGCCGCCGGCGCCCCCTCCCCTCTGCTCGAGATTCCCGTCAAGCCGGCGCGGATGATCCACTTCTTCGACCCGTCGAACGAGAAGATGGCGGGCAAGCTGCCCGAGCTCGCGGAGCAGTGCGACATCCTGCTCGGCAACCTCGAGGACGCGGTGGCGGTCGATCGCAAGGAGCCCGC
>Ga0183260_10001553_pt1 | contig 19082 bp, 15 predicted proteins | sample AntDrymUQ4972206_2_FD_129768 | JGI IMG/M metagenome (GOLD analysis project Ga0183260, IMG submission 129768) | Polar desert sand microbial communities from Dry Valleys, Antarctica - metaG UQ497 (22.06) (version 2) (version 2) | ecosystem: Environmental > Terrestrial > Soil > Desert | place...
CAACTGTCACGCCAGAGCTCGTCCCCGCGAACGAAAACCCCCCGACGGAGCGGCGCCCCGTCGGGGATATCTTCCATAGCGGGGGCGGGATTCGAACCCGCGACCTCCGGGTTATGAGCCCGGAGTTGCGGTGATCTCTGCGCCGCGTACGTGCATCTACGTCCGTCTCAGTGCGTGAATTGCTATCGCCGATGGCCTCCATCCGCCGAAGAAACGGCCCGTCCGTCGTCGTTCGTTTGACATGTGTTTGACACGCTCCGGCCTCGATCAAAAGATCGCGTAGTCGCGCACGACCTGAGGCAAGTAGTCAGTCTCGTAGAGCACGGCGAGCAGCCCGGCCTGTAAGTCGCGACCGAGCCGGCGCACATCCGCGAACGCAGCGGACTCGTCTGCACTATCGCGCGTGACCTCCTGCAGCTCTCGCCGGAAGCTCTCGTCATTGAGCCGCCCGAGGAACTCGTCGTATGCGCCCAGCGCCCTCGCTCCGGCGTCAACGGCACCGTGTTCCAGAAATGTTTTGGCAATCCGGTCCGTGGGAGGCATGCCCAACTGCTGCTCGAGAAACTCGCGCATCGCCTTGCGGTCGAAGCGCGAGCAATCCAGGAGCGGCAGCAAGCCACCCGCGAACAGGATCTTTCGCGACGTGCGCAGCTTCGCGTTTCGTATTCCCCATTTCTCCGGGCCTGCTCGCTCCTTGGCCGCGAAATCGACGCACATCGTTCGCCAGTAGCGCACCGTGTCGTTGAGCAGGAAGCGGGGCGGGTGGAAGGCCTTGATGGACTCATCGAGATATCGGTCCAAAACCTTGCCGCGAGCAGACGAGTACACGCCCTCCGCGGTGACCGGAACAGACTCAAGCAAGAAGAGCATCCGTCGCGTCAGGTTTCTGTTGTCGTCGCGATCAAGCCCAATGTTCTCGACGAGCTCTTCGCAGTACACGGGCTCGCCAAAGACACCCTGTTCCCCGGGGGCGCGATCGAATACTCCCCTGGCCGCCTCGACAGACGGCTCGACGTGATCGCGCTCGGAGCCGTCAACGAGGATCATGAAGTCATCGTCGCTTTCAGCCGTAACCTCCTCCCTGCCCCATGAGCCCATCAAGACCACGCACGTATCCGGATCGTGTTTGAGTTCAGCGAGGCTGGAGCGACGCTCCCCCATGCCTGCGGCGGTCCGCTCTCGGGCCGCTAGGAGATGCGGAAACTCCCGGCCGGCCTCTGATCCAAGCCGATCAAGCGGGCGCGTGCCGCCGCGAGCCACCCGCCCGGGGTCACGCCGCTCGTGGCGGCGCTTCCAAGATCCACGGCACGTCCACGCAGCGGTCCAGCAGAGGACCGAACAGCTGCTCGTGCTCCTCCGTTAGAGGCACGTGGTGCAGCTCATCCGAGAGGGAGCTGAGGTGCACGTGGCGCAGCCGATCGCTGAAGCCGTCGAGCAGATCAGCCGCGACAGACATGTCGGGCTTAATTGACCATGCATGCGCAATGTCGAAGCAGAAGCCAGCCTCCGGAAGGTCCGCGAATGAAGCTGCAAGCTCGTCACGCGTTCGACCCCACGACTTGCGAGCGTCCATGTTCTCGAGCAGAAGCTTGCGGCCCAGCCCCTGGTATCGGTCCGCGCTATCAATCGTGTCTGGATGCATAACGATTGCGTCTGCATAGCGAGCGAGCTCCGTGAGCTCCGAGACGAGGCTCTCCTCATCCAACTGACGATTCTTGGATGGGCCATGGACGCTCACGTAGCGGAACGGCAAGCTCGGAACCGCAGAAAGGTATTGGCGAAGGGATGGCAGCTCGGTCTCCGAAAGAGCGGACAGCTCAATTGCGAAGGGCGACACTGTCCAGGACTCGGCAACCTGAGCCTTCCAGTCCCCGCGCAGATTCCCCATGTATCCCGTCGATGCGCCAACTGGATGGTGACGCGAAACGATGGACTCGCCACGCTCTGGTCTCGTCGCAGTCGCCATTCTGATCGAAGCTACCAGCCACGGCCGACAGGCTCGGCGTTGAAGCCTCGCTCGGCGCTGCTTTGAGCCGGTTCCGTATGCATTTGCTCTGGGATTGCGCCCGTTCACTGGACGTGCCTCCGCCTGGTTGCTAAGCCCAGGAGAGCCTAAGAAAGCCGCTTTGCCAGCAACTGCTTCATCCGCGGCGTGGCCGCAGGTCCGTCGATCCAGTCCTTGACCTCGAAATCGGCGATCCGCAGTGTCGCAAGCCAGCCGTGCACCGCCGGCAAGAGGTCCGCTAGCGCGTCGCGGAAGGCGCGCTGGCGATGGCGCCCGTTTGCGCCACTTCCTGCTGGTCCTAACACGGAACGTCGGGTCCCGCCGGCCCTGACCCGACTGAGATCCAGTCCGACGCGCGGCGGTCGTATATTCGCTCGGCATGGGACTGCCCAGGCGGCCGAGGCAGCACGAACTCTCGGACGAGTCGGAGGTTGCCTTTCGAGCGCTCCTACCCCCGCGGCTGATCTACCGCGAGACCCAGCGCGATTACGGAATCGACGGAGAGATCGAGATCGTCGACGAGCGTGGACAGGCGACCGGCAGGAAGTTCTTGGTTCAGCTGAAGGCGACTGATGAGGTCGACTTACGCGACGCGCTGCGCACGCGGATTCGAAACACAACGGCTGAATATCTCCGCGCCCAGCAAGCCCCGGTTCTGATGGTTCGCTATCTCGCTACAAGTGATGCGCTCTACGGGCGCTGGTTTCACGAGTTTGACCCTTACTACGAGCATGTGGGAGAACAGCATCTGACCTTTCACTGGTCGGAGAACCACCGGCTCACGGAGGACAACATCGAGCGGCTGTTGGCGGACGCCTCGCGGCTAATCGAGATTCGGAGCGCCGAGCTCTCGTTGCCGGTTGCCGTCGTGCTGGAGTTACCGGAGGGCGACGTGCACGATCATTCCCGGGCCGAGCTGCGACTGGCGTTCGAGAGCGCGGTGGGTCGATGCCCAACTGATCTTCGACTTGTCGACGATCGCGACGAGGCAGATCTCAAAGCCGTCGTCCGCGACGACGTCGTGCAGGCGTCGTTACGCGGACTCTGGTCCGTCAGCTTCCACCTCGGCGAAGGCATCTACCCACCGGGCACGCCGGTGCAACTCATGGTGTGTGACGTGATGAGCTGCGTCGCCATGACGCTTGGCCGTGCCGGTCTCCGGGACGCGGGGGCACGAGTCGCGGTCCTGTTTTTTCCAGAGTCGATGCTCACCGCGCTGCCCGAGATGGGTGCCGAGTTAGCGAAAACGATGATTGGCGCGCGGCGTGTGGGCGAGATTCTGGCGATAGCCGAGCGGCTCGACCAGGACGATGAGGTGTCGGGTCGCCAAGGGCTCGGGCTCTTCTTTGTCGGGGTCGTCCGGGACCACGAAACGACGCTTCAGCCTCAAGAGCAAGCACAGCTTGAGGCCGCCCTCCGAGGCCGCCTCCATCGCCGGCTCGAGGCGGGGCGCACCAATGACGCCGCAGCGGCCGCGGAAAACCTGGGCAAGCACCTCATGGCGGTACGACGACCAACCATCGCCATCGAATTCCTTGAGCAAGCGGTTGCGCTCGACCCGAACAGGGAAGACGAGGACCTCGCTCAGCGACTGGCTGGGGCATATTTTCTGAGCCACCGCTACGCCGAGGCGATTCCCGCTTACGACCGGGCCATCGAACTTGGCGACGAGCCGGACCCGCACATGGAAGCGCGACGGGCCGATGCGCTGATGTATGCCGGTCACTATCGCGCTGCGCTCTCGGCCTTTGAAGACATCACGACCGAGGACGTGGCGCTCATGGCGTGGATCTACGTCAAGACTCGCGCACTGAACTGGGCGATTCAGACAACTGGAATCGAAGAGCAGGAGCCAGATTCCAAGCGAGCCACGGAGCTAGCTGGCGAGTTTGACGACGAATTAAGCGACGCGGCTACCGATGACCTCGCGCGCCAGATCTGGAACTGCGATGCCCTCTCGCCGCTTGGGTGGTTCAACTGGGCGTGGACGCGCTATCGCCGTGACCTCCCGGAGGATGCGATGAGCAGCTATGTGATCGCTGCAGTGATGCGCGAGGGTGACGTCGAGGCCTGGGTCAACGTCACCATGCTCGCAGGGAGTCTCGGTGACCATGACTTGTTTCTGGCGTCCGCCGTAACCGGCGATCGACTGAATCGGCACACCTACCTCGAGGAGTTTGCGCGGCAGGCACGGGAGACCGTGTCTGACCTCACGGAGCGCGAAGAGATGATCACTGCGGTGCGATCAGCGATCGCCGCGGCGTCCGAGAATGCGCCCGATCGCGACAGGGCCGCTTAGTCGGTGGAACTCCGGACCAGTCGACGATCCTCATTGAGGCTCGATTTGGCAGTCCCAATGGTTCCGCCTTCATGCGAAGGAGGAGCGGAAAGGACTTGAGCCGGCACGCCCCCATTCGCGTGAACCGAGCCAGCCCCTCTCTGCCGGTGTTCGCGCGGAGGAGGCGCGGCGTCCGGAGGGGTAACCAGGCTCAGCCCCCCCGAGCGGTCGAGCCGGACTGTTGCGAACTGTCGATCCGGGATCGTTAGGCGACTCCTGCGAGAGCTTGCTCCACCTCGTGCTCCGTGGCTTGGCCAACCAGGAGGTGCGCCACGTGCTCCGCGCGCCCCACGAGTTGATCCGGAGTTCCCGCAAGGCTGACCTCTTCAGTCCGAAGCTCCTTTGGAATCCCCTTCGTCGTCTGTCTTGACTGCATGCCTTCCGACTCGGCATAGATCAGCAAGCCCCGGCGGAGGTTCATGGCCACGCAATAAGCGAGCAGCTGGTAGAGGTTGTCATGGGACCACTTCTTCTCGGCCGGAACGATGGCCTTGTATTTCGCGTCCGCTACCGCCAGCGCGACACCATGGCGGCGAAGTACCAAGTCGGGCTTCATGCGGGCCTTGTCGGAGAACGGGAGCGTCTGGCCCTCAGGTGCCAGCTCGAATCCTCGCTGGCTCGCAATGCGCCCGACAACTTTGCGGATGAAAGCCTCGAACAGCAGGTTCATGTCAACGGCAAAGGTGATGCCTTGCGTTCGCCCATGTCGGTCCACGAGGGTTCGCTGATCGAGGATCAAGCGCGCGAGGATCGCTGCTCCGCGCCAGTGTTCGTTCAGGCGATTGAACTGAGCCGGAGGGTCACAGAAATGCCCGGGCGGAGCATCGGTGACGTTGGCGAAGGCGGCCAGGTGGTGACGGAGACGCAGCGCCAAGCTCGGGTCGAGGCCCGGGAGCCGGCGGACTCGTCGGATTGCGGCCTTCAGCCTCCGATTGAACGTAGTGTCGTCGAGAAACTCAACGAACCGGCAGGCCAGCGGATAAGGCCTGCCCGGCGCCTTGCGCAACTGCGTGGTCAGGTCGGGTCTACCCCGAAGGGTGGGCAGCAGCTCCTCACGTTCCTCGTAACCGCGCAGGACTCCAAAGCGGAGAGCCTGCCCGATCTCCGACTCAAAGAGCCACGCCATGGCCTTGAAAAAGTCGGCCTCGACGTCGTAAGGGAACCGTTGAGCGCCCCACCTGGTCAGCCCGTCGCCGTAGCCGAGTAGAAAGAAGACGTTGCCGAGCGCCTTGAATCGGGGTCGTGCAATCACCCGCAGGCCCGGCAGCAGAGCGGTGCCGACATGATTGGTGCCTCGCAGTTGGTAGCGGCCCGGCTCGACCTCCACGGCATCGATGAGGGGGCTGGCACGGATCGCAGAACGCTGGAGCGCGCTTAGAGGAAAGGTCTTCTCCGACCGGCCGTATTGCTCGAGGATGATCGGGGTGAGCGACTCAGGCAGCGTCGGACTCATCAACCAGGCCTACGCCGACCCGACCTCCACCTCGCCGGTGGGCGCCCCATCATCCTGCCCATTCCCTTGTTCAGACTCGAGGGCCTCTACCGAGAACGTAGCCTTAACGTCGACCTCTCGACCGAAGAGTTGCTCCTCAAGGGCGGGCAGAACGTCGCTGGCCCAGATCCGCAACAGTAGGTCGGTATCAAGGTCCTTCTCCATGAAGTAGCTGTGGCCGACCTTGAGATTCTCTCCGTAGGTTCCTTGCTGTTCCATTAGCCGGGCGTTGAGTCGGTCAACGAGGCTGGCCGCGTAGTCAGCAATCTCACTAGGGCCGTTGACCTGGAGCCAGCGACGCAGCGTCTTGACAATCGGGTGGTCTCCGGGGAAGAGCGCCTTGAAGTGGAACCGGCGCCTGAGCGCGGCGTCGATGAGGCCAATCGAGCGATCGGCCGTGTTCATCGTCCCGAGGATCCACAGGTTCTCGGGCAGGGTGAACGGCTCTTCGGCGTCGTGGCCATAGAGAAGCTGGATGCCGTCCTCGTCAGTTCGGTATTCCAGGAGATAGAGAAGTTCGCCGAGAATTCTCGGCAGGTTGCCGCGGTTGATCTCGTCAATGAGAAGGACGTACGGCTTGTCGTCGCCCGCATCTAGGGACTCCCGGGCCTTCTCTGCGAGCCGGACCAGGGGACCCTCGGCGACTCTGTAGGAGAGCTGTCCGTCGTTGTCCACTGGCCGATAGCCGCGGACGAAGTCCTCGTAGGAGTAGCTGGGATGAAACTGCACCACCTCACGCTGCTCATCGAGCGGAGCGAGCTCTTTCATCAGCTTGAGTGCGATATAAGTCTTCCCCGTTCCCGGCGGCCCGTAGAAGATCAACTGACGCTTGCGTTTCAGCAGGTCGACAGCGTCCTCGATCCACCCACTGTCATCGAGGTAGAGCGCATCGGACAGCGCCTGGTAGCCCTCGTCGTCGGCGTCCTCGCCCTCAGCTTCGGCTTCCTCATCAGCGAGCCAGTAGAGATATCGACTCATCCCATAGGTGTCGTCATCGAAATACGGGACCAGGCGTTCCCGGATCAGATCGTTGCTCTCGATCGCCAGCTCGGCGGGACTTTCGGCCTCAGGAAGCTGTAGGCCGACCGGAGACCGGACCATGAGCTCCGCCTTGCTGTTCTTACCGTGGACCTTGAAGACCGGCAGGATTCGCTCAGGGACCACGACGCTCAAAAGTTTCATCGCCACGGTTTCCTTGATTCCGGGAAGATCGGCGCTCAAGAAGCCGGCCAGACGGTCGGCTAGGTCCCCATTGCCGTGGAGCAGTTCGCGGATGGCCTCCGCGAACGCCGAACGCTCTTGCTCAGAGCCTTCACCCATCAGGTGCAGCGGAGCCGACTTGGCCGGTCCGAGGTTGCCGTAGAACTTCGAGCCGAAGAGGCCGGCGATGACCTCCCAGTCGGGGTGTTCCAACGCTTCAGGAGTCAGGGCCGGCCGCCAATCCGCGGCCAGGGCCAGAGCGGTCAGGTCCTTCTCGGGCTTCTCCTCATCGGTGTAAGGGTGCTCGGCGCGGAACTGCTTGACGCTCGCGGCTAGTGCATCGGTCGATGGGTTCACGCCTCCACCATGTCTCCAGGCTTCGAACGCGGGATCATCGTATTTGGCGAAGATGAAGAGCAGGCTCTGGGCATCCAGCATGTCGATGTCTTCGTCGAGGCCATTCGAGAGCTCTGAGAGGAACAGGTTGGCGAAACGCAGATGTTCCTCGTAAGTCGCGCCGTCGGACGCGCCAGTGACCGGCCGGGGCCAACCCAAAGCCTTCTCGGTTCGCTCAAACACCGTCGGTCGATAGGTGGGAAAAGTCGTGTGATCCAGGCCCATCAGAAAGCAGGAAGCCACGCTCAGCCGCGCGCCCTCGTTCGGCAGAACGTCGCCTGGGATGCCGGTTAGGAAGGCATCGACCCTGGCCTGCGCCGGGCCGTCGGCTGCAAGTGCGGTCAAACTGCCGCGCAAGCCCTCCTCATTGCCCATACCCCACTTTCGAAGTCGGTCGGCCACCTGCCAGGACAGGAGGTTGTTCGGGGGCTGGGCCAGCGCAGCCTTGAGCGGGTCGGCGAGAGGCGCTCCTGACTCGGCAGCGGCGAACAGGTGCTGAAGCCGGTCGACGATCTCCAGCTTGTAGTTGCGCTCGGATTCGTCGAAGGAGGCTCGATCCGCCAAGACCTTGGCCGCGAGCGTGGTGGCAGTTGCCCACTGCGAGCTAAAGGCTGGGCTCGGGGTTGCCGTGACCGACTCCGCACCTTCCATACCAGCGCCAGGCTATCCCAGGCGCTTGATGCGTGAGCAGCTAGCTGTAAGACCCGAGCAGGTTGTTCAGCTCGGCGAGCCGAGCTGCGGGCGAGAATCACTTCCTCACGCATCCAGGACTGCGTGCGGGGCTTCGGCACCGGCATCGTGAGCGATGCTAGACGCTGAGCATTGCTAGCTCCTCCCCGGTGACGTCTTAGGCTGAGCGCGTGCCCATCGAGGTTCCTGCTAGCCCAGGCCCGTCGGCGCGAAGCGCCAACATGCGCGGCATCCGCCGCCAGGACACTGGCCCGGAGCGGGCGTTGCGATCAGAGCTACATCGCCGCGGACACCGGTACCGGGTGGACTATCCCGTTCCGGTGGATGGGCGCTCACCGCGGCCGGATATCGCGTTCACACGCGACAAGGTCGCAGTCTTCGTTGATGGTTGCTTCTGGCACGGCTGCCCAGAACACGGCAGACCGCCCAGCATGAATCAGCACTACTGGGGGCCGAAGATCGCGCGGAACATCGAGCGCGATCGCGAGCAAGACGCGCGGCTCACGGCTGCCGGCTGGACTGTGCTCCGGGTCTGGGCGCACGACGAAGCTGAGACCGCCGCCGGCCGAATTGAGGAGCTGCTCACCCGCCCGCGAGGCCGCGGAGCCATTCCCCGAGGCCGATAATCCTGCCCTGGTCGATTAGTTCCTTCAGCCTCGCCGGGGTCGAGCGGAGGCCGGTTTCGCCGAGCTCGTGAACGACTGCGAGCGCCTCAGGACAGATGTGGACCACCGCATCGAGCAGGTACCGATTGGCCTCGGTATTCGTTGCGTTGGAGACCAGGCGCGCCGGATCGAACTCGTTGGTGATCCACACCAATTCGAACGGCTCGCGGATGCTGTTGGCAGCGACGTACGTGAGAAAGTCGCCGCGCATCTGCTTCTCCCGGTCAGCCCGGACCGACCATTTCGTGGAGACGAGCACTCGGCGATGCGCGGATGGCCCAACCCAGAGATCTACCTTCTCCGACTTGTCGCCTGCCCGGGGGGCGCGGAATCCCGGAATATCTTCGATCGCGGCTTGGGCCGCGAAAGTTTCTGGCCCTCCGCCGCGTAGCCGCTGAAGGATTCCGGCAAGCACGTCCTCAAACCCTCGGCCAAGCAGGTTCTTCCGCTTGTTCTCGTTGGCAATGTGGGTGCGCACCTTGCGCAACACGTCACGAACCACGGCATCGTCTGCCCGATCACTGGGATCAGTGGGTAGCAATGGCTCGATCAGGGCACGCAAATCGGGGTCGTCCCCTGGCGCCGGCATCGCCAAGTCGTAATGGCGCCGCTGGTCTTCCGCCTTCGCCGTGAGTGCCTCGCGACGGGCCGACTCCTCAGCAGCGACTTGCTCGATCACCTGCCGGAACATCCAGTCGAGGGCGTCGGGGAGATCGTCGTTGCTCAGATCCAGCTGTTCCCCCAGCCAGTCGTGGAAGGCCAGGGTCCGCGCATACCAGGGGCGGCCCGGCTGAGACTTATCGCTCTCGTAACAGTGTGCAAGACCAGTAGTTGGATCGCACCACAGAAGCAGGCGGTAGACGTCCTTCCACGCTTCCGTCGGATCGACCTCATTCTTGCCGAAGTAACGGTCGACCAGCGCTACGCGATTCGGATGCGAAAACGGGCCCTGGTCTCGCGTCATGCCGCTGTCGCCGCTAGGCGTTGACCTGGCGCGGCCCCAAGAAGGAGCGCACCGATCGCCGCCCCAATGGAGCGGGCGAGGGGTACTGGCACGGCATTGCCGACCTGGCGGTAGCGGGAATGGCGAGCGCCGTTCTTGTACTGGCCCGGGGTCCCCGGAGGCGCGGTTACCAAGTGGTAGCGATCTGGGAAACCCTGCAGGCGAGCAGCTTCGCGCACCGAGAGCCCCCGCGGCGGACCGTAGTGGTACGCAAAGTCAGCCTTCGTATTCACGGTCCAGGCGAGGCGATCTGGATGCAGGCGCCGGTATGCGTAGTAGTGCCGCCGGGCCAGGCGCTTGCCGTCGCCCGCGGGGCCCCATTTCCGGCCTACGAGATAACGCTTGCGCAGGCGATCCGGAAGGTCATGAACGTTGCCGCCGGGTGGGATCGCCTCGAGACGCATGACGGTGTCCTGGCGTATTCGCGACGGTTCGTGGTCTTGCGGAGCATCGCTACCGCTGCGGGCCCACTCCTGGAATGCTGACTCGGGCGGAGCCGTGTACACAGGACCAGGAACGATCAGATCGCTGAGCGCTTGAGCCGCGGTCACCGCGGTCAAGTCATCTGGGTCCATGAGCACCCCCCGTAGACGCTCAGCATCCGGAGTCAAGTCTGACGGGGGGTTGGCCGCGACGTCTCGAAGACTCTCGGTCAGCCCAGAGCCCCGCGGTAGGTGCACCGGCGCTAGCCCGCGCTCCACGCCGACGAAAACCAGCCGGGACCGCCGCTGGGGCGTTCCGAAGTCACCCGCGTCCAATACGGAGGAGGCGATCTCATAATCGCCCTCCAACGAGAGGTCCTGCTCGATCTGCTCTCGTACGGCGCCTCCTGCCATTTGGCTCATCCCTGGAACGTTCTCCAGCAGGAACGCCCTCGGTCGCAGCTCCTCGATCAGGTGGACGAACTCGCGGTAGAGCCGATTCCGCGGATCCTCAAGAAGCCGATCGTGGTTGTGGATCTGGCTGAACGCCTGGCAGGGTGGACCACCCGCAACGAGATCTAGCTGTTGCCCGCGGGCCACCTCAACGATCTGCGCGTGGTTCACTTTCGCGGTCAGATCTCCCTGCAAGACGAGGGTTTCAGGGTGATTCAAGCGAAAAGTGGCGCACGCATCCGGGTCGTGGTCGGCGGCTGCTAGAACCTCGAATCCGGCCTGGCGCAAGCCCTCGCTCAGGCCGCCCGCACCGCAGAACAGATCAAGAGCGGTGAGAGCGGGGAGCTCCCCGAGTCTGTTGGCAGAGTGCCTGGCGGTCATCGTTCCGAGGCGATAAATGCTGAGCGGCCGAACCGGGCCGCACGTGCAAAGTTAGGAACCGAGGCGGATCGATCTACTGCTTACCAGCTCTGTGCTCCGCCCAACGCTCGATCTCCGAGCGCCGCCACAACCGAGGTCTCCCCCGGCCCAGGTCGAGCACAGGCTGAGGCATCTCGGGATAGCGCTGCAGGTACTGGCTGACGGTGTTCCGGTGCGCTAGACCAAGGATCTCCGCGACCCCGCGGGCGTCGATCAGGTCGTCCGTGTCGACTCTGGGTGTCACCAGGCGCTGAGCCTACACGTGTACGCGGTTCCATCCGACGGCGCATCTAGCTTACAGGTGTAAGCGATAGACCAAGTCGGCCCCGGCGGTGCGCGAACACCCCGGGGCCCGGCCGAGACCTACAGAGGAGGTCCCGACATGAAGGAGCGTAAGCGCTCGGTACTCGACGAGCTCGCCTCACAGGCGACGATTTCCGTCGAGCAGGCCGCAAAGGTCCTCGGACTCGGACGCACGGCTGCCTACGACGCAGCTCGCCGCGGCGAGTTCCCCACCCGCAGGCTCGGACGCCGCGTCGTCGTCCCGGTCCCCGCCCTGCTCGAGTGGCTGCGGGTGCCGCGATGAGGGGCCACATCCACAAGCGGGTGCGCACCAACGCCGCCGGCAAGGAGACGGTGCGCTGGTACGTGGTCGTCGACGTCGGGATCGATGGCGACGGCCGGCGGAAGCAGAAGTGGCACGGCGGCTTCGATACTCGGCGCGAGGCCGAGGTCGAGCGAGCGAAGATCGTCAGCGACCTCCACGCCGGCGGATACGTTGCGCCCGATCGCCTCACGCTGGCCGAGTGGGTCAAGCAGAGCTGGCTCCCGATGACCAAGACCCGAGTCAAGCCATCCACCTACGACTCGTACCGCTCGAATATGGAGACCCACGTCCTGCCGGCGCTCGGCGGTCGAGCGGTCCAACAGCTCACGGCACCGATGCTGAACACGCTCTACGCCGAGCTGCTGAGCCGCGGCGGTGAGCGCGGGCCGCTGGCGGCGAAGACGGTCCGCTACGTCCACACGATCGTCCACAAGGCGTTGGCCGACGCGGTCGATGCCGGAATCATCGGCGTCAACGTCGCCGACCGGGCCAAGCCGCCGCGACCGAATCGCGCCCGGGCACGAGAGATCGAGTGCTGGGAGCCTGCCGAGCTCGCCGCGTTTCTCGAGTCAGTGAAGGGGGCGCGACTCGAGCCGGCGTGGCGGCTGGCGGCGATGACGGGGATGCGGCGTGGCGAGGTGCTCGGCCTGCGCTGGTGCGACGTCGATTTCGATAGTTCCCGGATCGCCGTTCGAAACGCGCTGGTGACGGTCGCCTACGAGATCCTCGAGTCATCGCCCAAGAGCCACCAGGCTCGCGTGATCGATCTCGATCCCGAGACGACGGCGCTGCTGCGCCGCCATCGAGACCGGCAGGAGCGGGATCGCGAGGAGTTCGGGGCGGAGTACGACGATCGGGACCTCGTGATCTGCGCAGATGACGGGTGCCCGATTCATCCGCAGAGCTTCAGTCAGGCGTTTGGCAGGGCGGTCGAGCGAGCCGGGCTCCGAAAGATCCGGCTACACGACCTCCGCCACACCCACGCGACTATCGCGGTAAAGGCCGGCGTCCCGGTCAAGGTCATCAGCGAACGACTCGGACACGAGTCTCCCGCGTTCACGCTGAAGCAGTACGCCCACGTGGTGCCGGGGATGCAGGCGGAGGCCGCTCAGTTGATCGCGGCCGTCGTTGCTAGCTGATCAACCATGTCGTTCTGTCGCTCCTCGCGCGAAGCGGCAGCAGAGGCACCGGAGTACTCGGGAACCCCGAGCTCTCCCGGGATTGTGGTCGCGGGTACGATCGCTTAGTGCCTGACGTTCCGGCAAAGGACGTTCGCGCCGCCCAGATCGCGCACGCCCTCGCCTGCGCAGTCCGCAATGGAGAGCTGGAAGCAGTAGATGCTCTGCGAATCCTTCGGCATGAAATGCGTCGCCGAAATACGAACTCCGCCTTTGGCATTGCTAGGCGTTCGCATGGCGCTCAAGCCAGCATCGACAAGTACGCGCCCGAACTACCACCGAAGAATGGCTCGCCGGACTCGTTGCACGCGGACCATGTGTACGGCCTAACCGGCGGATTGCTGCGAAGGATCGACTCAGTCGAGCAATGGATTGACGAGCTCCAGCGGCTTCGGACGGTCGTATGTGTCACCGCTGCCGAGAATTACACCTTGAGAAGATCGAAAAGTTGGGGACGACAGGACCTGACAAGTACGCGAAGGCTGGCGTGACCTTCATCGACGCGAAGTAGCGCCTCTTCGCACCGGCAAATCATGCGCTCGTTGGTCCTGCGTTTCGCGCCGCGGTAGCGGGGGCCACCGCCATAGACTTGACCGCGTGACCGACGCCTAAGCGATTTCTTCGATCCCTTGTTGGGCATGAGCTTCGAACGGTGACCGGTCGACAGAACCAAGTCCTCCGGCTTGAGAGGACGATCAAGTGGTGGTTGCGACTGGGCGCTGTCGCGCTGGACAGCCTGTTCCGGTGGGGTGGATTCAGGATGCGCTTGATTGCCTCGACACGGTCGGAGAGATCGAGATTTCGGTCAACTCGGTCGGCCACAGAAGCGCCTTCGTCGGTGCTGTGCTCTGTGAGCTACCGGAAACGCAAGTGATACCGGAAGCTTCCCCACCGCGCATCAAGGTGCGGCGCAGCGGCTGAGCGCTCGTTTGTCGCGCCCTGTGCTCGCTGAGCTACTGCGTCGGGAATGGGAGCGCCGAAGGACTGCGGCACTATTCAGAAGTCGGCGTCCTCGCGCCCGACAACCGTCCTGCCCCCCTTCGCCCGCTCGACGCGAACTTCGGTCTTCTTGCGGACGGCCTTGTAGATCCGCCACGGCCCGTCGCCTGTGACTTCAGAGACGTCCTCGATCCTCCACTTCTCGGCCTGCTCCCTCCGCGCCATCACGTCCATACCGTGCCGGACTTCCGCTTCCTCCTTCAGTTCGGCGGCTGTGGCTCTGATGTAGACGGCGTCGACAACTCCGGTGACGCTGTCGTGGATAACGATCGCGACATCCTGACGATCACGCACGTTCCCGGAGTGCAGCGCATCTTTGTCAGAGACCCAATACAACTGCCGCTCGTCGTCAATGGAGTAGAAGACGGGCGAGACCCATGGGCGGCCGGCGCTGTCCACCGTGGCGACCGTCATATGCAGCCCGGCATCGATGAGCCGGCGGGCCCGCACGTGTGGAGGTGCGTTGTCGGTCGTCGCCATGCTTTTCGCGAACCGGTCCGGCTGTTCGAGCCGGGACCATACCCGTGCACGGGGGGTGTTGAGCTCGACCCGTACGGGTCCGTCTTCGGTTCGGCGTCGCAAGGGCGAGCCATCTCCATGTCGGTCCGGATGGAGACCTAGTCTGGATTTCAGATCTCCTGCCCCGCGAGCCGCAGCCGAAACGAATGACGCTCGTCCTTAGCCTTCTCACTCCAACCCATGCGTTGCAGGCCTCTGACCGAAAGGTGGTCTCGATTTGCCGCGGGGAGATCGTTGAGGAGGACGACCAACGCAACAAGGCGGTTCTGTTCAGAGATCGCTGGGCTTTCGGATTCACCGGACTTGCCGAACTCGGGCCCGATCGGCGAACTGACCTCTGGCTGGCCGAAGCGCTAAGTCGTGCGGATCAGAGCCTCCCTCCCGGCGACCATGACCCGCGCGTTCTCTTCCGAGCGGTCGCACGACGAGCAACCGACGAGTTCAGGCGGAGGGAGATTCTCCGCCTGCCTTCAAAGCTGCGACGACATGCGTTCGTCGGAGTCTGCTGGGGACGCTTCCCCGATGCCGCTCAACCACTCCCATATCTAGTGCTGATCTCCAACTTCCACGATCCTAAGGCTGGCGAACTCGGGTGCGCGACCGATGCCTTCGATTTCTTCATCGACCGTGCCGACCCCGGCGTCTCAAGTGTCTATTGGACCGGAGAGCTGCTCGACCGAAGCGAAGTCAGGGCAATGAGCGCGCTAAAGCGCATCGATCCTCGAGCCCCTGGCTTCGCCGCGGCCGCGATTCGCCTCATGGTGGAGCAGGTTCGAAGTGTGGCCAACCGCAGGCGAACCGTTGGCCGAGGAGTGCTGACGGTGGAGATCCCGGGCAAAGTGATCGAGGGCCGGAAGGCCGAGCGTTTCATCCTGCACGGCTCGCCAGACGCGGATCAGGTGACGTTCCTCTACTTTCCGCCAGGCTCCGAAGACGCGACCATTCACGGTCCAACTTATGTTGGTGAAGGGACCGTGATGAGCGACTTTCGGGCGTGCAGCCTTAGGTCAGGGTCCTCGCACAATCCTGCCAGCCAATGACCGAGCGCGTCCCGAGGCCAGTCGTGTCGCGGTCAGTGTTCACCACAGAGTGCGTGCTTCTCGCAACCGGGAACCGACCAGCATGAACATCGTCCGCGTCGGTCGCATGGCCGTATCCCAACCGCCGCGGACACGCCGATCCTGACATCGTGCGCTACTAATGCCACTCTGGTGGCCGTTCGGCCGCAAACACGTCAACGGCATGTCCCAGGACGCGGGACGGCGCACGCTAGGCCCGGGCCAGCTGATTCGCCACTACTACGTGTTTGTCTCGTCCGCAGACGACGCGATCGACCAGCGCAACATGGTCGAGGGCCTAGTGAACAACTCCGTCAATCCAGTGCTGGCGGCGAACAAGCACAAGATCCGCCTTGAAGCCGAGATGTGGGAGAAGGCGCACCCGCGGCGGCTATTCGGCCGCGAAACCATCGACAATGAGTTCGTCGAGAAAGCTATGGCCTCAGATCTCGTGCTGGCGATGCTCTATGAGCGGCTCGGCGGCGGGACGAAGAAGGAGATCGAGGCGGTGCTGACGACCAAGACCGGGCTCGCGCTGTTGTGGTTCGTCAACCCCAAGGACACTCCGAAAACCCCGGCGGCGAAATACATTAGGAAACTCGAGAAGCGCAAGGTGCTTCGGCACAAGCGCGCCGGGCGGCCCGGCGAATCGCAGAACGCTGAGGCAATCTCGCAAGTCCTGTTCAACGCGGCGCTCGAGGCCATTAGCAGGCCCGTCGAGGACCTACGTGCCCGGCTCTGACGAGACACGACTCAGGGCCGAGATCACCGCCGCCCTGATCTGGGACCTACCGGCGCTGCGAGCGGGCTCGAAGTCCGCCCAGGACTTCGCGAAGGCGCTCGAGGGGGAGCTCGACAAATGGTGGGAACCGCGGAGTTATGGCCTCGATCCGCTGGGCCGGGCGGCACAGGCTGTGGCGGCCGAGCGCGCGGGAGACCCTGCGCAGGGGCTCCCTGTTTACAAGGATCTAGCGACGGCCGACGACGACTGGGTGGGCCTGCTCGGGCGGATGCTCATGGCCTGGAGCGAGACCGGCGATGACAGCGACGGGGTTGCTCAGGCCCAGCAGGCGGCGGAGGGGATCGCGGCTCCGGATGAGCTGCGGGCCCGGCTTCACGCCAAGACGGCAACGTTCGCGCTCGACACCGGGCAGCACGACCTCGCGCGCGAGAGTCTGGCCCGCGCGGTCGAGCTCGCGCCCCAGGGCACCCGGTTGTACAGCCGCCTGGCGTTCGAGGCCGCCAATGCCGGACTCGGCCGCCCCGACGCCGCCGCGTTCCCCGACGAGGGAAAGCCTTTCGGACCGGATCCGCTTGTCGACTACCCGTGGATCGTCTACGCCGCCCTCGACGCCGCGCAAGCCGGCATGAACGACGAGGTGGAACGCAACGCCGAGCGTCTATGGAGCTGGAAGCTGCGGTTCGGCGGCACGACCCCGCTGGACCAGGTGGTTTCGGCCGAGGTCCAGGCGACGTGGGCCGGGGCTCTGTGGCTGCGGCGGCCGCTGCGCCTCCAGCTCGGCGCGCAACTCTTGAACGGCGAGGCCACCCACGCCCAGCAGTGGGGTTACGGGATTCTCATGTGGGTACTAGGTAACGGGAAGAGCCCCGAGGGGGTCTACCGGCTGGCCGAGCCGCACCTGGACCAGGAGTCCGTCGACTACGTGATCCGCCAGCTCCGCGAGGCCGACTGGCCGCGCGGACTGTCGCATCGGTTCGTGAGGGTTGCCTCGGAGGCCTGGGATGACATGTCTGGCGGCACCCTGCGCTGGCTTGTCGACTTTCTGGAGCCCGATGCCAGCGAGCATCCGACTGTCCGCGAGGTCAACCGTCTCTGGGCCGGCTACGCGGCCCGATTCCCCCAGGAGTGGCTGGAGCGTGTGCAAGCCCAGTCGCCTGAAACCCAAGTCGCGCTTCTGTCGATGGTCGGGCTTCCGACAATCCAGCGCCTCCCGCTCGACGCTAAAGGGAGCTTCGGGCGGCTTCTCCTCGACAACCTGAGTCTGCGCGAGCGCCCGAATGAGCATCTGCTGCGCCTGGCGGTCGAGCTCGTTCCCCGCAATCTCCGGCCGCGGCTGGCGACGCTGATCGCTGAGCACGCCACGCCCGAGGCTCTAGCTGAGATCGCTGACTCCGCCGAGCCGGATATCGCTCCGGCGCCGGTTCTAGAGCGGGCCCGCGACCAACTCGTTGAGACCCTCGCTCGGGAGAGCGCCGAGGCGCGGGAAGGCAAGGTCAGCTTCGGGCCGCACGACACGCGTCTGGCGCTGGCACGACTGCTCGTGACCCTGCCCCCCGACCCCGAGGCAGTCGCGACCCTCGCCGCGATTGGCAGCGACCCGGACCTACCGGGAGAGCACATCGTCGCTGCCCGCAACGGCCTCGCCCTCCTACGGCACAAAGGCAAGCTCACAGAGAGCGAGATCGCCTGGTGGCATGACGTCCCAGACCCCCCAGGGACGCTACCCGAGCACGGCGGGATCTCCGACGAGTTGGCCCAGATCCGGCGCCTGCAGATCCTGGCACGCGAACTGACCGCTGGCGAGGGCGCTCTTACCGTCATGGCTACCCGGTCCCGGGACCGCCGCGTTCGGGTGCTGGCGATCGAAGTCTGTAGCGAAGCCGCCAAGGCCGAGGCGCGGACCGAGCAGCGGGCCGCCTTCGTCTGGGCGCTCGTCGGCGGCCTCTGGGATCCGCAGGATTACGTGGCGGCCTCGGCCGTATGGGCGCTGGCAGCCGAGATGGCCCAGGGTTCGGCCGCAGCCGAGGTCGCGCTCAACCGTCTACCGCGGCTCTATGGAATCGGAAACACCAGGGTCCGCACGGCCGTGGCCGAGACCGCCGCCCGGCTCGGGCGGACCGCTCCCGCGCAGGTCCAGGCGGTACTGCAGACCGCGGCAACGGACAAGTCATGGCAAGTCCGGCAGGCGGCGGCGGACCCGCGTCGCTTGTAGGGGCGAGGTTTCCCTGTGTCCGGCTCTTTTGGTCGGAGCCTGAGACCTCCCGATAACGGCGTGCGTTTTCCTTGTGCACGCAACCAAGGTGCCTCAGAACGACAAGGAGCGAGCGCCTGCGCCTCCTGCTTTCGCGTGAAAGCAGAAGCGCGACCGGGCCAGGGCGTTTGACAAATGTTTGACGCGCCGCCAAACAAAAAGGCCCTCCGCTCCAGGAGGGCCTTCATTTCCACGTGATTCTCAGTAGCGGGGGCGGGATTCGAACCCGCGACCTCCGGGTTATGAGCCCGGCGAGCTACCTGACTGCTCCACCCCGCGACGTGACGTCGATTCTAGCGGCGCGTGCGCGCCTCGTGGCCCCGACGAGGGCCGCCCGTGGCTAGGCCAGGTTTGCCTTGCGCGGGTAGACGACCTCGGGGTCGGTGAGGACGTTTACGAGCGCCGGCTTGCCCGAGGAGAAGGCGCGGTCGAGCGCCGGGCGCAGCTCGCCGGGGGTGCGGACGAGCTCGCCGTGGCCGCCGAGGGCCTCGACGACCTGGTCGTAGCGCAGCTCGGGCTGGAGCTCGGCGGCGACCTGGTAGCCGTAGAGGAACTTCATCGGGTGGTACTCGAGCGCCCAGATGCCGTTGTTGCCGACGATGCCGACGACGGGGAGGTCGTGGCGGACCATCGTGTCGAACTCC
>Ga0183260_10001554_pt1 | contig 19064 bp, 16 predicted proteins | sample AntDrymUQ4972206_2_FD_129768 | JGI IMG/M metagenome (GOLD analysis project Ga0183260, IMG submission 129768) | Polar desert sand microbial communities from Dry Valleys, Antarctica - metaG UQ497 (22.06) (version 2) (version 2) | ecosystem: Environmental > Terrestrial > Soil > Desert | place...
CGGCCAGGCCGCCCGCGCGGGGGCGGTTCGCGGCTTCCTCGAGCACGCACGGCGCATACCGGGCGTGAGCTTCATGCGCCGGGTCGATATCGCGCGCTGGTGGCTCGAGACGTATCCGCCGTAAGCGCTCCGGGCCCGCCGAGCCGCCGCGACGTGCGCGACCGCCCGGCGAGCGCAAAGTGACCTGTTTCGCCTCGCTCACCCGGCGCATCGCGTCGGCGCGGGGAACCCCGGAGCTTGACGTCTCGGACGAGCACGCTCGCCTGTTCGACTGGATCGTCCGCGGCGGTGAGAGACGGACGGCCTGCCGCGCCTGGCCAACGGCTTCGTCCAGGCCTGACGTGCTCCCCGCCGGCGTTGTCAGTTTAGGCCGAGATGTTTTGTAGATCTTCCCGCGTCGGTGAGATCAGCGGTCTGGGTCTCCGAGTACCGGCGACGACCGTCAAGAAGATCCTGCGGCAGGCCGGCATCGCCCCCGCCGGTGAGCGCGCCGGACTGCTTGCGCGCTTTCGTCCGGGCGCAGGCGCAGAGCATGCTCGCGGTCGACTTCTTCACCGTCGAGACGATCTCGCTGCGACGCCTCTACGTCCTCTTCTTCACCGAGCGCGCCAGCCGCCGAGTTCACTTCGCTGGCTGCACCACCAATCCGAGCGGCGCCTGGGTAGTTGCAGCAGGCGCGCCAGCTCGCATGGACGCTCCAGGAGCAGCCGCGACAGTTCGGCCCCTGTCCGCGACCGAGACAGCAAGTTCACCCGCGACTTCGACGCCCTGTTCACTCGCGAAGGCATCCAGGTGATCAAGACGCCAGTGCGGGATCCGTAGGCGACGGATCGCTCAGCGCTTCGTTCGCACCGTCCGCTCAGAGCGCCTGACTGGCTCCTGATCGTGAACCGGCGCCACCTCGAGCGCGTCCTCCGCGTCTCCGTCGAGCATTACAACATCCACAGGCCACACCGCTCACTGGATCTGACACCGCCCGCACCGGGCGGCCCCATTCTCCGCCTCGTCCGCTCCGCGTCACCAGCCGCAGTGACTCGCCGTGATCGCCTCGGGAGACTCATCCACGAATAAGCTACGCCGCATGAACGACTTTGCACTCCACAGGCTGAGTCACTGACCCGCCGCCTGCCCCAGCGGCGAAGGAGGCGACGATGATCGTGGCTTGGACTGAACGCGTGTAGAAGCAGCCCTATTCCGGATGTTCTGTGACGGCATCTAACGAGCGTCAAGGATGTGATCGCAGACGCGCCTGCGCTTGGTCAGGGCTCTCCTCTCCACCTTGGGCGGCCACTCTGCCCAGGGCGTGATCCTCCTCACCATCCAGCATCTAGCGTCAGTTCCAGCGCCTCGGTGAGGAAGTCGATGTCGTCACACGTGACACAGAGTGGCGGTTTCAGCTTGAGCACGTTGGCGTGCTTGCCCGTCGGCTGGACGATCACCCCGAGTGAGCGCATCCGGTCGCAGATCGCCGCGGCCTGTGCGGGCGCGGGCGCACGGGACTCCGCATCGCGCACGAGCTCGAGGCCTCGGTAGAGGCCGATTCCGTGCAGCGCGCCAACGCTGTCGAAACGGCCGACGAATGGATCGAGGCACGCAGTAAGGTGGTCTCCCACTCGAACCGCGTTCTCCTGTAGATGCTCCTCCTCCAATACGTCGAGAACCGCGAGGGCCACTTCGCAGGATACGGGCGTCCCTCCGACGGACGAGAAGATGTCGGTCTTCGCCGCGAAGCGTTCGGCGAGCTCATGTGTCGTGATCACCGCCGCGACGGGATGGCCGTTTCCGGTCGCTTTCGCGATGGTGACGACGTCTGGAACCACGCCCTGCTGCTCGAAGGCCCAGAAGTGGCGGCCGAGCCGGCCGTAGCCGACCTGAACTTCGTCTGCGATGCAGATCCCGCCGACGTCCCGGATCGCCGCGTACACAGCGCGGAGATAGCCATCTGGCAGCGTCACCCCGCCCGAGTTGCCAAGGTAGGGCTCGCAAATGAACGCCGCGGGTGGATGGCCATCGGCGACGCGTCTCTCGATTGTGGCAACCGCTGCGCGCGCGTACGAGGCGAGCGCGGCCGGATCGTCGCGATGCTGCCCGGTGCATGGATTCGGCTTGACGAGGGCGAGCACCCTGTCGTGTAGTGGGTGGAGGAGCTCGTTGGTCGCGCCGGTCCAGCCGTGGTAGCTGTCCTCCAGGCACACGACGCCGTCGCGCCCGCTGGTCTCCCGGGCAAGGCGAAGGGCGAGGTCATTGGCTTCGCTGCCGGAGTTGACCAGGTACACGACCTCGAGCGGGTCGGGGAGGAGACTGGCGAGCCGCTCGCCGAAGCGACCCATTGCGTCGTAAAGGAAGCGGCTATTCGTGTTCAGACGCCGCAACTGCCGCGCCGCGGCCGCTTCGACGCGTGGGTGGCTGTGACCGACCACCGCAACGTTGTTGACGACGTCCAGGTAGGGCCGGCCGTCGACGTCGTACAGCCACTGCCGCCAGCCCCGCTCGATCTCCGGTGGATCCGATGGGTAGTACAGAATTTGGGATGTAGCCACGAAGCGGCGGCGGCGGCCGAGCGTCGCTGCCGAATCCGTTCGCGCCGCCGCCGGTTGCAGTCCCAGCACCGGGGCCGGATCGGGGCAGATTGCTGACCACGCAGCGGCGATTGAGGCTGGAACCAGTCCTGGCGGGTCGTCGACTGCGCCGTGCACGAGCTGGACGTGGACGTGAGCCGGCAACCGAGAATCCTGCGCGACCGGTGCCACGCGTCCGATCTCGTCGCCCGCTGCGATCAGATCCCCGGTCGTCCAGCGGAACTCGAGGCCGGCGAGCCGGAGCGTCACCCCGTCCTGCACGCTGAGCAGAAGCTCCTGCCCGGTCGCTCGCGTGACCCGGCCCGCAAGTGGCGCCATGGTGGGTGTTCCAGGTCCCGCAAAGAGGTCGATGCCGAGATGGACGGTCGCCGGCTCGCCGAGCTCCGGGCCTACGTCGTGCACCATCCGCCGCTCGCCGTATCGGCCGATGGCGACCGCCTGAGGATCAGCCTCAACGACGCGCTTGATCGCCGCGGGATCGCGCCACGAGCCGAACGCCAACGCGTCGGTGTCGACGGAAAGGTCGACGGAGACGGCACGCGCCGGAACTCCCTCGATCATCGCTGCTGTCGCTACCGGCATCGGTCGTGTGAGCCGCGTCAGCCCGCAGGCCTCGCGGAAGGCAGCATGCGCGAGCGGGAACGGGATGGAAGCAATCGTGACGAGTCGTGTCCAGCCGGCTTCGAACGACTCTGCGACGTACTCGCTCTCCGGCGCCAGGAGGAGTTGCTGGTCGCAGCTCACGGCACTCAGCGCCGCCCGGGCTGCGATCAGCGCCGGCAACGCAGCCACCTCGACCTCTTCGAGCGGCATGACCGCGTGAAACCCTCGGACGATCTCGACGGCGGCCTGAAGTGGGGCGGCGGGAGCATGTTCGGCTACGCCGCACGCGAGCACGGCACACTCGGCGGCTGTCCACGACTGTGAGACGTCGCCGAAGTCGATGACGCCGCAGGGTGAGGGCCGTCCGGCACGGTCCCGCTCGGCTAGCAGGTTCCAGCCGTTGACATCGCCGTGGATGATCTGCTCGCGGAGCGCCGAAGCCCCCGACGCGAGCGTCTCCAAGGCGCGCTCCATCGTTCGCTCGACCATGGCACGTCGATCCGGATCACGAACCTCGGGCGCCAAGGCCGCAACGACGTCCGCAGCAGCCCGCACGTTCCACTGCAGCGTCCGTTCTGCTGCCGGGTGCTCGAACGAGGCGAGCTCAGCTGCGATGCGGCCCGCGAGCTCTCCCGCCGCGCCCAGGACTGGCGGCGCGAGATAGCCGAACGCGCGCAGCGGCGTGCCCTCGATGAACGGAAGCAGCCGAACGTGGAGGTGCTCGCCGTGGTGGTCGATTGGCACGACGTCGCGACCATCGGGCGTCCGTAGGGCAACCGGCACGCGCTCCCGCAACCGTGAAGCGAGGTGCTCCATCGCACGGTTCTGGAGATCGAGCTCGGCCGGGCTGAACGCCGGGTTGGCGACCTTCAGTACGTGAGAACCTCGGTGCCCGTCGATCCGGAAGTTCTGATCCTGCTGCGAACCAAGCTCGGTCGCGTCGCCTTCGAGACCGAAGACTGTCTGAGCGATCTCGGCGGCCTCGGACGCTGAGAGGCGTGGGTGCCGCAGCGAGTGTCCGAGAAACGGGTTCGTCGCCGTCACGCGACTCCACAGAAGCGGATGGTGGCGACGGCGATGCCCTGCGCGCAGGCGACGAGATCGGCTACCGGAACACTCTCGTTCGCCGTGTGCGCCTCGTGGATCTCACCCGGCCCGAAGCAGACGGCGGGGATACCCGCCTCGACGACGAGGGTCGCTCCGTCATGCCAGTTGTCGAGTCCCCCCAGGCGGCCGGCACGGCCGAGATCGGTGAGAGCGGCGAGGAGCGCCTGCACGATCGGCTCATCGGCGCCGACCTCGGCCGGCGGAACGCCGTCGGTCGGCCACTCCAGACGGGGCGGGTGCTCGCGCAGCCAGTTGTCTGCGGCGGCGACACGCCCCAGCCACTCCTCGAACTCGGCTGCGACGCGTGAACCCCACCCTTGCTCGTCTGCCTGACCGGGGAGGTAGTGAAGATGACAGTTCACTCGGCATTCAGCTGGATGGCTCACGATCCACTCGCCGCCGGTGATCACCGTCGGCACGACGTCCGCCGGTGAGAGATATGGATGCCGGGGACGCAACGACCACTCCTCACGCAGCCGCCGCATCGCATCGATGAGATAGGCCGCCTTCTCGATCGCGTTCACCGCACCGCCCTCGTCCGGGTGCCGCGGCGCGATTCCCGCGTGCCCTGCCCGACCTTCGACGACGATGGTCGGGAGGAGCGACCCGCGGCACGCGACCCAGACGGCCAGCCCGCTCGGCTCCGGTACCACCGCTCCGTCCGCACGCAAGGTCCGCGCCGAGACCACGCCTCCGGCGCCCGTCGACTCCTCCTCCGTGACGGTGTTTACGATCACGTCGCCTGCAAGTCGCACCCCCAGCTCCGCCAGGATCTCGGCTGCGAAGACCATGCAGGCAACGCCGCCCTTCATGTCGCAGGAGCCGCGTCCCCAGATCCTCCCGTCGCGCACCACTGCGTCGAACGGGTCGGTCGACCAAGCCTCACGCGGCTCGACGTCGACCACGTCCACATGCCCGTTCAAGAGCAGCGTTCGGCCTCCACCCGCACCGGGATACCGCCCGACCAGCTGCGGACGGCCGGCGAACGAGAATCCTTCCGTCACGTACGGGTGTCCCGCGAGGAGCGCGTCATCAGGCTCCTCCACGGACACCTGCGCGCCGCGTGCGCGCAGCCGTGCCGCCACGAACTCTTGCAGCGCGGCTTCGTCTCGGGCGGGAGCGCCGGCTACGTGTGTCACCGTGTTGAAATTCACGAGGGTCGAGACAAGCTCGACCAGTTCGCCCTCGCGGCGCGCGATCTCTTTGCTCACCCGAAGCTCGAGCTCGTTCAGACCCACGCCGCCAGTATCGCAGCCGTCGCCGGCTATTCGTGCCTGGGTCTCGCCGCCGACTGAGCATGCCTGGCGACGCCGAGACGACCGAGCCGTTCGATCCTTGAGCACGTTGTGGCGTCGAACCGGCTGATCGCCTCGCCGTAGCACCTGAGGATCGACCGTGGCCGTGGACCGTTTGGAAGACGGCCGATCGGGCGCTCGCCCGCAAGAGTGGCTCCGGTGAGGCCGCTTGCTGGTGTGGCAGCGGCCGCTGCCGCGAGCCCCGAACCTGCACCCGTCGGCGGCCTACTAGAGCGGCCGCCAAACCGGCAAGGAGGAGACCATCCTCCGTGGGAGCGGGGCCGCCACGAGCTCGCGGTGCTCCGACTGCGCAAGCCCACCGACCTACGGGAGGAGCATCACATGATCGAACAGCAACCGCACGAAATCGTCTGGACGTTGACGAACGCCTTTATCCCATCGAAGTGCCTCCACCTCGTCGCCGAGCTCGGAGTGGCCGACGTACTCGAGGACGAAACGCTTGGCATCGCGGAGTTGGCATCGCGGTGCGGCGCCGACTCCGACGCCCTCGACCGCATTCTGCGTCTGCTGACTGCGTACGGCATCTTCGAGCACCGAGGCGACGGCTTCGCGCACACGGAGGCGTCCCGTCTTCTTGGCAGCGACCACCCCATGTCGATGCGCGCCTACTCGCGGATGATGAGCCTGCCCCATTTTCGCGTCCGCCTTCAACGCGCTCGAACACTCAGTTCGTACCGGCTCGCCCGCCCTCGATCTGGTCGCGTCGGACGGGCTGTGGCCGTACCTGCAGGAGCATCCCGGCGAGGCCGAAATCTTCCGGCAGGCAGTGACTGCGAAGGCTGCCGCGGATATCGCCGGCATTCTCGCCGCCTACGACTTCAGCCGCTTCGGGACGATCGCCGACATCGGCGGCGGCCGCGGCCACCTCCTACGCGCCGTTCTCGATGCTGCACCGAGCGCCCAGGGCGTCCTTTTCGACCTTCCCGAGGTGATCCGCAGCCTCGACGTTCGAGCACGACCGGCTGACGCCACAGGCGGGCGACTTCTTCGTCGATGTTCTCCCCGCTGCCGACGCATACGTACTGATGGAGGTGATCCACGACTGGGCCGACCCGGAACGTGCCGTCATCCTCAGCGCGATCCGCCCCTCGGCGTCGTCAGGGGCGACGCTGCTCGCTCGCCGGTGTCCGCGAGACCTCAGGCGCCATGCGAATCGTCGAGGGGACTCGCGTCTGATCGTGGCGAACGAAGCGCGACCTCGCTGACCGCCGAGCGCTGCCGTCTCCGGACCGCTCGCCAGCTGCTCGCCCTCGGCCGACGGCGAAGCGTCCCCGCCAGCTTCGTCCAGCGGGGACGACCCCCGGCGGAGCGAGCGCGTCGGTGCGCTCGCGCTCCATTCCGCCAACAGTAATTCCCTCAGCCGACGATGTTGTCGCCCGATCTGGAGTCACACAGAAGTCCCCTGTGGCGCCGGGTGTCCCACGAGCCAGTCCAAGCGAAGATGAGCGGACAGCCGTGATCAACAAGAGACGTCGGCATGGGACGCGCATCAGTCCGCGAGCGTGGATCGACGACGACCCGTTGAAGCTGATTGAGCGCTTAGCGGTTGCCTACCGCCACGGGAGAGCTTCCCGATAAAGGCTCGAGTTCCTCGACTCGCAGAAGACGTGGGCGCTGCCTCCACCTCTCAATACTCCGCACGTTTCGTCCGACGCGCGTCTTGTCCCCAAGATCTGTCCCCAGATCGCAAGACATGTGTCCGCGAGGAGCGATGTCGTGCAAGCGGCTCAAATCAGCGGGTTCTGCACTGCGTTCCGAGTCGGGCACACCGAGCCCCTCCGTACCACGGAGGTGCTCTGACATGCCTGGCATGAGCTCGATTTGCAGGCGTTTTGCGTGCCCGGGGGATCTCGGAGGAGTAATCTCAGCCGTAGACGGAGGTGCTCTACGGTACTAGTTGAGGCAACGATACTCGCTGATTTGCAGGTACTTTGTGAGGATAAAGCCCTCTGACGGACTCGAACCGTCGACCCCCTCCTTACCATTCAGGTTCTGAGGAGGGACGCGCGGGTACGCGCGGGTCGCCGCGGGCACGAAAGCCCCGCAAACCAAAAGGATCAGACGGCGAAACATGACCCGCGCGTGGACGCCCGTGGTCGGGCTTCTGTTCGCACCACGTTCGCACGTCGGCCAGCGGCTATGGCGGGCGAACTTACGAAATTGTCTGCCTGGAAAGCACGTGATCTTGGGAATCGCTCGGCCTGTAGGCTGACATCCCTCCAGGGCAAGGGACAACCGACGTTCCTTGATCTACGCGGCCCGACGCTTATCAGCTTGACGCAGACGCCGATCGGGTTGATCGCTCGATGGCGGAACGCGCCGTCGACAGAGACGATCGGCGGTCCTCCGAAGAGACGATCGAAAGCGGTCGAGGTGCCGTCGCAGGAGCGCTCGCGCCTTAAGCGATGGCGGTCGTTCTGAGCTGCCCGAGCAGCGAGCGCGCCTTTGCGGCCGCGACGGGCTCGCCCTTGCGCTCCCGCAGGCGCACCAGCTCCTCGACCGCCGGGATCGCGTCGCGGGGGCGTCCGGCCGCGAGCAGGATGTGGACGAGGTCCTCGAGTCCCATGGACCTCAGGCGGAGATTGTCGCTCGGCTCGGCGAGCGTGACCGCCTCGCGCGCGAGCCGGACGGCTTCCTCGATCTGCCCTCTGCGGGCGAGCTCCCGAGCCCGCGCCGAGCGCCAGAAGACCTGGTCGTATGTGCTCGGTCCGGCTTCGTCGCTGGCGACGACTAAAGGCCGTTCGACCTCGTCTTGAGCGCCGCGCGCGTCGAGGACGCGGCCGAGGGTGTACGTGAATTCGGCGAGCATGGTGCGATCGCCGGCTTGGGCGGCTCGCTCGAGTCCTTCGCGGTACGCGCCGTCCGCCGTCTCGAGGTCGTCGGCGAGCTCTGCGATCTCGCCGGTCCACCACGTAACCGAAGTCACGGCGACCTCCACGCCGAGGGCGCCGAACAGCGTTCGCGCGTCCTCGATCAGCGACCGCGCCTCCTCGAAGCGGCCCTCCCTCGCTGCGAGACGCGCCGCCAGCGCGAGCGACGCCGCCCGGACCCTCTGGCTCCCGGTTGCCTCTGCCCAGGCGAGGTTGTCCTCCTGAACCGCGCGCACCTCGGAGAGGCGGGCCGACGTGCCGTCGAGTCTGAGGACGAGGAGGATCCTGATCAGAGCCTGGAATTGCGTGTCGCTTCCGCGCTCGGCGTGCTCGAGCGCGCGGCGCATTGCGGCCACCCCATCGCGCTCTCGCAAGCCGTCGAACATGAGGTCGGCGGCCTTGAACCAGGCGTTCGCGAGTCCGCGCTCGTCTCCGTGCTCCTCGAAGATCCGGATCGCGCGCTGGATGCGAGCCTCGTCGAGACGCGGATGCGCCCCTCGCGGATCCATTCGCTCGCGAACGCGATGCAGCGAGAGGAGCGCGTGCGCCTCGAGCCGTTCGTCTCCGGTCGCCCGCGCCTGCTGGAGCGCCTCCGCGAGGACCGCCTCGGCGTGCGGGAGCTGCGTCCAGGTGAGCGCCTCGCCGAGGTCGACGAGCAGGGGCAGGCGCTCGGCCACCTCGTGCTCGAGCAGCTCGGTCGCGCGTTCGAGCAGGCCGACGGCCGCAGAGAGGTCCCAGCGTGCGAGGGCGCGTTGCCCGGCGGCGCCGAGCCGCTTGCCGGCCCGCGCCGCGAGCGCCAGGGCGTGCTCGTCGACGGGGCCGAGCTCGGCGCGGTAGCGGTAGGCCCGCTCGAGGTGATAGCCGACGATCTCCTCGAACTCGACGATGCGGGGGCCTGCGCGCTCCTCGAGCCAGCCCGCCAAGCGTTCGTGCAGCTCGGCGCGCAGCTCCTTCGGCAGCCGTCTGTACGCAGCGTCGTAGACGAGCGCATGCTGGAAGCGGAAGCCCTTCTCGCCGGGAAGCACGGCGCGGTCGGGCTGCACGAGCAGCTTGCGCGTCAGCGCGTCGAGGTGCCGCCGGGCCGTCGAGGCTGCCGCGGGGGGAAGGAGCGCTGTGACCGCCTCGACCGTGAACTCACGCCCGACGACGGCGGCCCGCTCGGCGACCGCACGCTCGCCCGGGCCAAGTCGGTCGAGGCGGGCGGCAAGGATCGCGTGAATCGTCGGCGCAATTGAGGGAAGCACTTCGACGCCGTCGGCGGCGACCAGGGCGACGAACTGCTCTGCGAAGAGCGGATTGCCCTCCGCGAGCGCGACGACGCGGCTGCGCAGGTCGCCGCTCAGGCTCGATCCGCCTGGCAGGTTGTCGATCATTAGCCCGGTGTCCTCTGACGGGAGCGGCGCCAGCTCGACCGCGGCAGTTGCCCAGGCTGGACGCGCCTCGAAGAGCTCCGGACGGGAGAGGCACAGAATCAGCAGTGGCACGTCTACCGCCTGCCGGGCGACGTAGTCGAGCAGGTCGAGGAGGGCTGGCTCGGCCCAGTGTGCGTCCTCGACGACGAGGACGTGGGGTCGCGATCGTGCCAGCGCCTCGAAGAGGTGGAGGAACGCCGACACTGTCTCCTCCGCAGGTCGCTCGATGTCCGCGAAGCCGAGCGCGGCCGCGATGCGCTCGGCGACCACCGGGCCGTCGCGCTCCTTACGGAGCAGCTTGGCAAGGGCCTCGCGCGTCTCGGCGCCCGCTGCTTCGAGCACCATCTCGCGGAGCGGCCAGAGCGTTATGCCCTGCCCGTAGGAGAGGCAGCGTCCGACGAGCGCCGTCGCCTGATCGGCGACCTCCCGCAATAGCTCGCCTGCGAGCCTCGACTTGCCGATTCCCGGCTCTCCTGCAACGACGACGAGTGCCGGTTTCCGAGCGGTGATCGTGCTCTCGAAGGCCGCGACGAGCTCCGCCAGCTCCCTACGCCTTCCGATGAGGGGCGCTTCGAGCCGCCGTGCAAAGGGCGGCGCGCCGGGCAGCAGCGCCTGCAGGCGGAAGTGGGGAACGCCCGCGAGCGGCTCGACATCGACGGCGTTCGCCACCAGCTTGCGCGTGGCGTCGTCGAGGACGATCTCACTCGGCTGTGCGCGGTTTGCGAGACGAGCCGCGGAGCCGGCAACGGCTCCGACCGGCATCGAGGGGCCGGAGGCGACGACCTCACCCGTGGCGATCCCGATGCACGGCTGGAGCTCGTAGCGCTCCGCCAGTTCCTCGCGAAGATCGACGGCAGCCCGAACGGCGCGGAGGGCGTCGTCTTCGTGCAACGAGGGAAGCCCGAACGTCGCGGTAACCGCGCCGGCGAGCTGCGCAGTCACCGCGCCTTCGTGGCGGCCGACCACGTCGAGCACCTGCTCGAGAGGTCTGTCGAGCCGCCGGGCAAACGCTTCCGGATCTGGCAGCTCACCGCCGGCAGAGTCGAGATCCACATGCACGACCGTTACCGTCTTGCGCACCGAGGGCTGCGCTGCGATGTATTGCGGTGAGAGCGAGGGCAGGCCGAGCGACGCGTCCTGGCGCAGGAGCGCGCCCTCCAGCGCGCGCAACTCCGGACTAGGCTCGAGTCCAAGCTCTTCGACGAGCAGGCGCCGAGCTTCGCGGTAAGCGTCGAGCGCGTCCGACTGCCGCCCGGCGCGGTACAGCGCCAGCATCAGCTGGGCGCGAAAACGCTCCCGGAGCGGTTGCTCGGCAATGAGAGCCTCGAGTTCGCCGACGAGCTCGACGCTGCCGCCTAGGGCGAGATCGGCCTCGATCCGCGCCTCGAGCGCTGCAATCCTCAGGTCCTCGAGACGGGCAATCTCCGCCTGCGCGAACGGCTCGAATGTGAAGTCGGCGAGTGCCGGTCCGCGCCAGAGGTCGAGGCCGTCGTGCAGGAGAGCGGCTGCGCTAGCGGCGTCACCGACCGCGATCGCCGCTCTGCCTTCCTCGAGTAGCCGCTCGAAGCGGCGAGCGTCGAGCTGGTCCGGGCCAAGCTCGAGCAGATAACCCGCGGGGAGTGTGCGGAGGAGGTCGGGTCCGAGGACCTTGCGGATCTGCGAGACGTGGACACGCACCGTCTGAAGCGCGGTCGCAGGCGGTCGCTCGCCCCACAGCTCCTCGATCAGGCGCTCGCTTGAGACCACGCGGTTCAGGTGCAGCAGCAGGATCGCGAGCACGGCCCGCTTCCTCCGGCCACCAAGAGGAATCGCCCGACTCCCGTCGAGCACCTCGAACGGGCCCAGGATCCGGAACTCCACTGCGATTCTCCAGCTGACCGTAGCGCCGACCGGGCCCCGGGACAAGCATCCGCACCCTGTCGGCCTTTATCCGGCCTTTATCCCCCGGATTGATTATGGCCTGCGACAAACCGTTCCCCGGCGAGGGAAAAGACACGGAGAAGGAGGAGACATGAGAACTACTCGTCTGAAAAGGGTCATCGTGATCGGCTTGGGGGCCCTACTACTCGTCGGTGTCGCCTCGGTCTACGCGGCAACGTCGGTGATCAGGGGCGTGGGCACCATGGCGCACTTCGAGCCGTTCGACGGCCCCGCGACGATGACCGCGCGGAGTCTTTTTATCGAAGCAAATGAAGTGTTGCCCTGGCACCAGCACCCAGGGATCGGCGCTTACACCATCGTCAAGACCGGCACGCTGACAGTGGAAGATGGCTGCGGCGGCGAAGTCGTGTACCCACAAGGGACGGCGTTCATCGAGCCCCCGGGTCGCGTCCACAGGGGGATAGCCGGTGACGTCGCCGTCGAAACCGTACAGACGTTTTTGGTCCCGGCGGGTTCGGCGTTCTCGGCGAACGTCCCCAAGGCTTGCGGTGCGCCGCTGGAGGTCGACGAGTGCAAAGGCGATGGCTGGAGTGCCTTTACCGCTCCTCGGACCTTCTCGAATCAAGGCGACTGTGTTGCCTACCTTCACCGGAGCGACGACTAAGGAGGATGACGGCGACGACGAGGACTCCGACACCGTGCTCGTGCGAACTGGCGAGACCGTCGAAATCCTGCTCGACCTGACGAACCCGGACGATGGATGGCTCACTGCCACATCGCCGAGCACCACGAGAGCGGGATGATGTTCAGCTTCAACGTCGCGCCGGCAAGCGGCGACTGAGGCGAATGTCCACGCGAGGAGGGCGCAGCTGGCGCCCTCCTCGCATGCTGCTTACTCAGGAATCTACGAGGCTGGCGCGCGCGCCAGCGCCAGTGAGCCCCGTCTATGTCGCTGGCGCGCGATCGCCAGCGTCATCCGCTACGCCGGTCGTAATCGCGATCGAACGCCAGCCGCCCAGTTCGCGCAGCCCGCTGCTCTTCCCGGCCGGCCGGGGAGGCTACCTCGACCTGCACAACTTCCGTAACCGCGAGTGGAAGCCCGCGCGACTCGCGGCAGGAACCGAGCCCCTGCGAAGGGTCTACGATCTTCGGCACACCTTCGCGACCTTCGCGCTCCGTGCCGGCATCTCGACCTTCGACCTCTCGCGCTACATGGGCGCGAGCCTGACCATGATCGACCGGCACTACGGTCACCTCGCGCGCGACGGACGCGAGCATGCGATCCGCCCGCTCGATGAACTGAGCGCCGGACAACGGCCACGGTGGACGCTCGGTGGACGCTCGGTGGACGCCGCCGCTCGCGGACGCCGCCAGCGGAGACAACGAGAGCAGCGGCTAAGCAGGGAGAAACGCGAAGCCCTCTGACGGACTCGAACCGTCGACCCCCTCCTTACCATGGAGGTTTTCAGCTTCCGCATCCAAACCAGTTTGTCCTCCGGTCCCATCCCATCCTTGAGGCTCCCTGAGCAGCGCCGAGAAGACCCGAACCTGTCCCCAAAACCTGTCCCCGAGAAGTGGCCTGGTTGTAGTCTGCTGTGGCAACAAAGAGACCCAGGCGGGCACGGGGCTCGGACCGAGAACCCCCTGGGCTACGCCAACTGGTTGAGGTCGAGCAGCAGCTTGCGGAGTTGGGCGAATCGTTTTGAACCGAGTTGCTGTGCCCAGGTGGCCTCGATGTCGGAGACGGCCTCGCGAATGACGCTGATCGCGGCCCTGCCGCGCTGGGTGAGGGCGACGCGTTTGGAGCGTCGATCGTCGGGATCCGCTCGACGCTCGAGGTAGCCGAGGCGCTCGAGCTCCCCGAGCAGGTAGTTGAGAGCCTGTTTGCTCGTTCGCAGCCGGGTGGCCAGGTCGGAGGGCCGCGCACCCTCCGGTCCCGGGTACTGGAAGACGGTCAAGTATGCGGCGTCGAAGTCTGCGAAGCCATGCTCGTGCAGCCGCTCGAGCATGTGCCGCTGCACAGAATCCCAGGGCATGCGCAGCAGCGCCCCGATCAGCGGCGGCGGGAACTGCTGCTCTTCGGCGGCAACAGCTTTCGTAAAGCGACTTGACGGATTGCTTGTGGCCATGTATCGTCAAGTCACTTTACCAGCCAGGCAAGAGGAGGGCAACGATGGCAGCGACGCGCGAAGAAATCAGGGTCGGCGACATGGCGATCCGTTTCCTGGTCGAGGGCCAACGGTCTGCAGGCTCGGTCGCGGTCTTCGAGTTCGACGTTCCGGCCGGCGCGAAGGTCGCGGCGGCACACAGCCACGACGCCTACGACGAGACGATCTGCGGACTCGAGGGCGTCCTCACCTGGACGATCGAGGGCGCGCCGACGGACGTAGGCCCCGGCGAGGCGCTCTTCATCCCCCGCGGCACCGTCCACCACTTCGACAACACCCGCGACATCGACGCTAAGGCGTTCGCGATCGTCACCCCCGGCATCCTCGGCCCGGATTACTTCCGCGAGGTTGCGGCCGTCCTCGACGCCGCAGCGGGCGGCCCGCCCGACTTCGCAGCGATCGCAACGGTGATGCGCCGCCACGGCCTCACCCCTGCGCCTTGACAGCAACAACTCCGAGAAAGGCGTTTGCGATGCCAGCCGCAGCTGCCGACGCCTGCGCCCGGTAGAACAGTGGTGGTCCCAACCGAGCCGCCGATCGAGAAATCGAAGGAGGTGCAGGCCGGCTTCGATCCGTCGCTCGTCCCGTTGCTGACCGAGCTGACGACCGCCGTGATCGACGAGATCGTCACCGCGGACGCGTTCGGGTTGTCGAAGTTCCCGCTGAGGGTGGCAGCCCGGCCGTCGGGGTAGAGGTCGGCGCGGCCAGGTGCCACGAGACGAGAGTCGGGAGATATCGCCGGGCGGAAGGAGTACGCCTCGTCTGGCTCATAGGTCTCCTCGCGGTCAGCGAGTGGGAAGGCCACCCTTTTCGGGAACGGAGCTCGGCGAGGTACGAAGATCGAGTCAGGCGCCTGCCTCGATCCGGCAGCTGAACGGGTACGCAGCAAGCCGGAGCGCACGACAGCGGCGTGTACCCCGGCGAGATTCGCCCGTGCAGAACGTCGCCGTCACTAGCCGAGCACGGCGAAGGAGTCGCTGCCACTGTCAGAACGATCGGGCAGGCGGAGGACCTTCACCGATGGGCCATGGCCCCCGCTGACCGGACGGCCAAACTGCGTCCAGATGTCGGGTCTCGATCGACCCGCAACCCACGGCCGGGCCCGTAGACCGCCCGGCCGTGCCATCTCGTGGGTGCCTAACCAGACCCGAGATCAATCACGGTGGAGTTGGAATTCCAATTTCCAATTCCACGAATACGGCGATTGTTGCAATGTGCGGTGAGATCCTGCACCGCTCGCTCACGTCGTCCGCTGTCGAGCGTCAACGCTCGGACTACCGCGAGAACAAGACTCGACTTCACTCAAGTTGCGCATGATTGGGTCGATACAGAGTGGGTGAGCTCGCGGGCCTTGAGTGGGGAGCTTGTCTTGGGGGATGACAGCGGTGTGCTCTCGCCGATCGATCTGAAGGCGTACAGGAACACGTTGGAGGAGCTTCGGGCGAGCGAGGAGCAGTTTCGGGCTTTGGTCGCGAACATTCCTGGCGTTGTCTATCGCTGTGCGTGCGATGCGAACTGGACGATGCGGTTCATGAGCGACTGTGTTGAGGAGCTGACGGGCTACCCGGTGACCGAGTTCATTGCTAACCGGGTTCGCTCGTGGGGGTCGATTATCCATCCGGATGATCGGCCGCAGGTGATCGAGGCGGTTGACGAGGCGCTAACGGAGGGCTCGCCATATGTCCTGCAATACCGCCTGATCCATGCCACCGGTGAGAGACGTTGGGTAGCCGAGTATGGAAGAGCTGTATTGGGTGAGCAGGGAGAGCGTCTGTGGCTGGACGGGGTCATCCTGGATGTCAGTGAGCGTAGGCTCGCAGAGCAGGCGCGCAATCGAGCTGAGGTGCAGCTCAAACAACAGGCGGAGTTGAACCGACATCAGGCTTTGCATGACTCGCTCACGGGGTTGCCGAACCGATTGCTGTTTCATGACCGCGTCCATCAAGCGCTAGTCGTCGCTCGGCGCGAAGATACTGAGCTCGCGCTTCTGATCATGGATCTCGATCGGTTTAAGGAGATCAACGACACGCTCGGGCATTCCAGCGGCGACCGCCTCTTGATTGATGTAGGGAGACGGCTTCAGGAGACCTTGAGGGCGACGGACTCGATTGCCCGCCTTGGCGGCGACGAGTTCGGGCTTTTGCTTCCGGGTTCGGCTGCGCTTTCGGTGCGAGAAGCTGTCGAAAGGATCCGGCTTGCGGTCGATCGGCCGTTCGTCCTCGACGGGCTGCCCATGCAAGTCGAGGCGAGTATCGGCATCGCCCTGTTTCCCACCCACGGCAACGATGTCGACACGCTCGTTCAACACGCCGACGTTGCGATGTATGTGGCGAAGAACGCCAACCTGGGATACGCGATCTACGATCCCACAGTCGATCGGCGCGAGACCAGTTCGCTGAACCTGGTTGGGGAGCTGCGTCGGGCAATCGACGAGGGCGAGCTAATCCTCCACTATCAACCGAAGGTGTCGATACGGAGCGGCGCCGTCGCAGGTGTAGAGGCGCTGGTGCGGTGGCAGCACCCTGTGCGCGGCCTCATCTTCCCCGACGAGTTCATCCCGGTGGCGCAGGGGACAAGTCTGATCGGGCCGCTCACCCTGCATGTGATCGACGAGGCGCTGCGGCAATGTCAGCTGTGGCGCAAAGCGGGTCATGAACTCTCGGTCGCCGTTAATGTTTCATCGCGAAACTTGATCGACGTCGATTTCCCTGATGATGTGGCAGCGCTGCTCACCAAATGGGGCCTCCCTGCCGAGGTGCTCGAGCTGGAGATCACGGAAACCGCGATCGTCGCCGACCTGTTCCGGGCGAAGGTGGTGCTGGAGCGTCTGGGCGCCATCGGTTTGCGGTTGTCCGTCGATGACTTCGGCACCGGCTATTCCTCTCTCGCTTATCTCAAGCGGCTGCCCATCAACGAGCTCAAGATCGACCGCTCCTTCATCACCAACATGACTACCTCCGAGGACGACGCGGTCATCGTGCGCTCGATCATCGACCTCGGCCGCAACCTCGGACTCGACGTCGTCGCCGAGGGAGTCGAAAGCGCGGAGGTCTGGGAATGCCTTGAGCGGCTCGGCTGCGACATCGCGCAGGGCTATTACATGAGCCGGCCTATCCCTCCGGACGAGATCACCTCGTGGCTCGAGCGCCTCCCAGCGCCGTGGGGGAAGGTCGGCAACCAAGACCGAGCTGGTCTGCCGTGACGGCGGCGCTGCACGAGCTCGCCCCGATCGTCGAACCAGCTGTTGTTGGTCAGGGCGGGATGACGATCGCGGATGTCGTGCGGGTCGCCGCCAATGGTGTCTGTGCCGTGCTCGACCCTCAAGCGCGGGCCCGGATGCTGAGTTCAAGAGCTGTCGTCGAGCGCGTTCTTGACCGCGGCGACAGCGTCTACGGTCTCAACACCGGCGTCGGGCCGCAGAAGACGGTTCTGGTTGCGCCGGCTGAGCAGGAACAATTCAACCGGCTGATGATTCTCGCCCATTGCGTCGGCCACGGTGAAACCGCACCATCGGAATTTGTGCGAGCAGCGATGCTCGTGCGCGCAGAGGGACTGGCCCTCGGCGCGGCCGGCGTTCGACCCGACCTCGTCGAGGCCCTACTCGCCGCGCTCAACGCCGACGCACTCCCAAGAGTGCACCTGATCGGCTCGCTCGGCCAATCTGACCTAGCACCACTCGCCGAGATCGCGAGGGCCCTGATCGGCGAAGGACCCGATGCGAGCACAGTCGCGCGCGCCGGCCTACCCCCCCTCCGGCTCGCACCCAGGGAAGCACTCGCCCTGATTAACTCAAACGCCTTCACCGTCGGCATCGCCGCACTCGCGCTCGCGCGCGCCTACACGGCGCTCGGCGCCCTTGAGCTCTCCGCAGCGCTCTCATTCGAAGGATTCGTCGCGAACGTCGCCGCGATAGATCCCGCCGTCGCGAGCCTGCGACCCCACACGGGAATCGGCCAGACAATCGATCACCTGCGCAAACTACTCGCCGGCGGCGCCCTCCTCAACGGAACGCGCGCACCACGTAACCTCCAGGACCCGCTCTGCTTTCGAGTTATTCCGCAAACGCACGCTGCCGCACACCACGCACTCACCCACGCCAGGGAACTCGTGGAGACAGAGCTTCATTCCGCCACCGACAACCCCGCCGTCCTCATGGACGAAGATCGCATGCTGCCGAACGGAAACCACGACATCGCACCGGTCGCGGTCGCGCTTGACTACGCTCGACTCGGACTTGCGCAGGCAGTCACGATCGCCAACGAGCGCATACAAAAGCTCCTCGACTCCCGCTTCAGCGGATTACCGAGCGGACTTCGAGCCCACACCGACCTGGCCGAAGACGGGCTCGCCGTCATCGGACACGGCTCCAGCGCCCTTGCAGCCGAGGCACGGCTACTGGCCGCCCCCGTCAGCCTCGAGCACCCCACCTCATCCGCAGCCGAAGGGATCGAGGATCGAATCACGCTCGCTCCCGTTGCCGCCCGCCGGCTGCACGAGATGGCTGGCTATGTCACACGGCTCGCCGCCATCGAGCTCGTCTGCGCATCCCAAGCAGTCGACCTACGCGACCTCAATACGGACCTCGGCCAGGGAACCGCGAATAGTTATGCCGCCGTCCGCACACACATCCCCTTCGTCGGTGCCGGCCAGGCGCCGCTCGATGAGCTCCAGCCCCTCGTTCAATGGCTCGAAACCCTGATGGGCGAAATTCCGTAATCACTATTGTTTCGCGCGAGTTCGGCGTCCGCGAGGCACCAGGATGGCCTCGTCATCGATGGACGATCGGACCCGACGCAAGCCACGCGAACAACAGGCGATCCTAGACTCCGATGCGCGAGCCTTCGTAGACGTGCTCCCCGCCGGAGTTGACAGGCTAGGCCGCGATGTTTTGTAGATTCTCCCAGGTTTGGTGCACCTCGTCGGGTGTGCGGTAGTCGAGCCCGCTGTGGGGGCGGTGGTGGTAGCGGTCGACGTAGCCGCCGATCCCTTGGCGGGCGTCGTCGAGGGTTTCGTATTCGTTCAGCCAGACCTCCCGTTCTTTGAGTTTCCCGAACCAGCTTTCGATGAAGGCCTGGCTCTCGGGGTCGCGGTAGCCGCCCCGTCGGTGGCGGATCTCGAGCTCGGCGAG
>Ga0183260_10001555_pt1 | contig 19057 bp, 17 predicted proteins | sample AntDrymUQ4972206_2_FD_129768 | JGI IMG/M metagenome (GOLD analysis project Ga0183260, IMG submission 129768) | Polar desert sand microbial communities from Dry Valleys, Antarctica - metaG UQ497 (22.06) (version 2) (version 2) | ecosystem: Environmental > Terrestrial > Soil > Desert | place...
CACCTGCGCGGTCGGCTGACCGACGAGGCCGCAGCCATCGTCCGGGCGGCGTTGGACCCCCTCGCCGCACCGCTGCCGCGCACCGTCGCAGGCACGGACCAGCGGACAGCGGGGCAGCGCCGGGCCGATGCCCTGGTGGAGCTCTGCCGGCGCGGGCTGCGCAGCGGCGACGTACCCGAGTCCGGCGGCGAACCTACTCAGGTAGTGGTCACGAACCCGTTGCGCACCCTCACCGAGGGGCTAGGCATTACGCGCCTTCCCGACGGCGCGCCGCTGTCTGCCGCGAAGGCCCGACGCATGGCCTGTGACTGCCAGCTCATTCCGGCCGTGCTCGGGGGCCGAGGGTGCGGTTCTCGACGTCGGCCGGGCGCAGCGGCTCTTCGGCGGTGCCCTCCGGCGAGCTCTGATCCTGCGCGATCGCGGCTGCGCGTTCCCTGGCTGCGATCGGCCCGCATCCTGGTGCGACGGATACTACATTCTCGGCCACGCCCGCGGCGGCAGCACCAGCCTCGGCAACCTCATCCTGCTCTACCGCCGACACCACGACGTCGTGCATCGGGAGACTGGGAGATCCGGCTAGCCCGCGACGGCGTACCGGAGTTCATGGCGCCGGCCTGGATCGATCCGACCGGTACGCCGCAACGCAACCACCGCCACGAGTAGCGGCGGGCGTCGACTTACAGTCACGCCATGATGCCAACGCGGCCGGCGCAGGACGCCCACGACGCGTTCGGGATGAACGTGCACTTCGGCTTCCAACATCCGCAGGACACCAACCAGTTCGTCGAACCCACGGTCGACCTGCTGCTGCAACTCGGCGTCGGGCGGATCCGGCAGAAGCTGTACTGCGACGCGAACCGTTCTCGCCGGGCGACCCGAGAAGGGCTGCGACGGCTGATGGCGGCCGGCGTACGGCTGTGCGCGCCGACCCTGGTCATCGGCGACGTAACCAGCCTCGACGCCGCCCGAGCGCGCGTGACGTCGTATCTGGACGAGATCGAAGGCAATCCGGACGTCTACGACCTGCGGCTGATCGAGGCGATGCCGGGTCTCAACGAGCCCAACGGCGGGAAGCGGGTTCCCGAGGACTGGGCTCGGCTGACCCGGATCGCCCAGCAAGCGCTGTTCGAGGGAGTGCGCTCGCGTCCGGCGTTCGACCACGTCGCGGTCCAGGGACCCCCGCTGGCCCGCCCGCAGGTCGCCGGCGGACCCGTCCGACCCGGACTACCCGGTCGCCGCCGTACGCCGGTCTTCGCCGAGGCGCTAGCCGGACACGCGAGCGCGGTCGGTGACCTGTCGGGCTGGGCGGACCGCGCCGACGTACACATTTATCCCGGGGACCAGGACTCGTTCAACGGCGGGCCGCCGACGGTGTTCCTGGACGCGGTGCGTGTGATGTACGCCGTGGACCGTCCGATCACGGTGACCGAGTACGGCTGGGCGAACACGAGTCCCGACGACCCGGACGGCGAGCGGTACGCCGGCGGCGCCAAGTCCTGCCCCGAGTCGGTGACCGCCCGCTACGCCCCCAAAGCGCCGCTGAACGCCCTGTTGCTTGGGTATCAGGGCACCTACGCCTACGAGATGCTGGAGAACCAGCCGCCGTACGCCAACGACGGCCCGGCCATGCGGCAGGCCAAGTTCGGCTATGTCCGCACCCTGGCGCTCGACCCGTCGAGCTGGCAGCCCAAGGCGCAGTTCCACGCGATGCGGCGCTTCCTCGCACTGTTCGCCGACCCGGGCCTGACGTTCGAGGCCCAACCGCTGGCCGCGTCGGTGCGGGCGGACTGCCCCGACCTGCGCGCGCTGGCCTTCCAGCGCCGGACCGGGGAGCACCTGCTCGCGCTGTGGCGCACGGTCGACCTGTACCAGTGCGATCGCAAGACGAACGCCGGCCGCTACCTCGGGGTCGCCCCCAGCACGGTCACCATGACGTTGGACCGGGCGCGGCCGGTCGCCGTCCACCGACCTTCCACCCAGGACGAGCCGGTCGGCAGCGGGAGGCATCCGGAGTTCACCGTCGATGTCGCGGACGAACTCGTCGTGCTGGTCATCGGCTGACCCCTCGACGCTCAGACTCCGAGGACCAGGCCCACCCGATAGCGCACAACTGTGACCAAGTCCCCGGTCTCGCCCTCGGCGGCCAACGGCTCCCGGCGGCTCGCACCATCGGTCGACCAGCCGGCGCGTTCGTAGAAGCGCCGGGCGCCGACGTTGCCCTCGACGACCCAGAGCGTCGCCGTGCGGTACCCGCTGCGGGTGAACTCGTCGACGGCGCGGCGCAGTAGGGCCCGCCCGATGCCGCGGCCACCCGCGTCGGGATCGACGTGCAGGGCGAGCACCTGACCCACCGCGTCCGCGTCATCGTCGGGATCACCAGTGGGCCCGAGGTACAGGAAGCCGACCACACCGGCGCCGTCGACCGCGACCAGCACCCGATGGCGGGGGTCGGGGGCAGTGACCCGACAACGCCAGAGTTGCGCCCGCCGGCTCTCGTCGAGGGCGGCGAGCGTCGCGGGCGGCAGGATGTCGCGGTACGCCGCCCGCCAGGTTCGCACGTGGATCCCGGCGATCGCCGCCGCGTCCTCGGCCGTCGCCAGCCGGACCGACATGTCGCCTCCTCGCGAGCGGCTCGAGGTCACATTGACGGCAGGGACCGCTGATCTCTACCGTACCGATTGGTCTAGACCTTTAGGAGAGCAGGCATGGGATTCGACGCGCAGACCGCCACCCAGCGCATCCGGCGGTTGCTCCACGAGGTCGTCGACGACGGACAGCTTCCCGGCGTGGTGGCGCTCGTGCGCCACGACGGCCAGGTCCAGGTACAGGAGGCGTTCGGGCACGCCCAGACCACGCCGACCCGCCGGCCGATGCGGCCGGACACCGTCTTCGATCTGGCCTCGTTGACCAAACCGTTGGCAGCCACCGCGGTCACTCTCGCCCTGGTCGACCAGGGCATGGTCGCCTTGGACGAGGAGATCACACGGCACCTGCCGGAGCTGCGACCGGTGGCCGGCGCGGGCGTCACGATCCGCCGTCTCCTGACCCACTCCTCCGGGTTGTCCGGCTGGCGGCCGCTTTACGCGAAGGGCCAGGGCCGAGACGCGGCCCTGCGCCAGATCGCCGAACTCGGCATCACCTACTCGCCCGGCTCCCGCTTCGAGTACAGCGATCTGGGGATGATCACCCTGGGCATCGCCCTCGAGCGCATCGCCGGCCGCCGGCTGGACGCTCTCGTCACCGACCTCATCTTCGCCCCGCTCGGGCTCACGGGCACCTCCTACCTGCCACCGGGGCAACCTGACCGGTATGCCGCCACCGAGGACGGCAACACCTTCGAGCGCCGAATGACCGACTGGGCGGGCCTGGACTTCGGCGGCTGGCGGCACGGCTGCTATCCCGGCGAGGTGAACGACGGGAACGCCCACTACGCCCTCGACGGCGTCAGCGGGCACGCCGGTCTGTTCGCCGACGCCCAGGACGTGGGTGTGCTCGGTCAGCTGTGGCTCGACGGCGGCACCTACGCGGGGACGAGAGTGCTCTCCGAGGCCGTCGTGCGGCTGGCCCGCTCCAACCAGTCCCCGCCAGGGAACGCCCGGCGCGGCCTGGGCTGGGCCCTCGGCTCGACCCAGCCGCCGACGCGTCAGGAACTGAGCCGGGCCGATGCCGGGCTGTTCCCACCGGCCGCCTCACCGTGGGCTCCGCGCTCGAGCGGCGAGTTGCTGGGCGACACCGCCTTTGGGCACACCGGGTTCACCGGGACGAGCCTGTGGTGTGACCCGCAGGCGCGGCTCGTCGTCGTCCTGCTCACGAACGCCACGCACCCGGTGGTCGACCTAGCCAAGGGTGTGGACCGGTTGCGGGCGCGCCTGCACAACGCCGTCGCGGCGTGCGTCACGCAGGACGACTGAGGTTGGCCACGAAGCGGTAGCGGTCGCCGCGGTACAGCGAGCGCACGTACTCCACCGGGCGGCCCTGCTCGTCCCAGCTCGTCCGGGTCAGCAGCAGCAACGGCAGGCCGGTGCCCGTCTCCAGCAATCCTGCCTCCGACGGCGACGCGAGCACCGTCTCGATCGTCTCCTCGGCGCGCACGAGCACCGTGGCGTAGCGCTCGCGCAGCACGGCGTACAGCGAACTACTGCCCCGCATCGCGTCGCCGAGACCGTCGAAGCGCTTGGCGTCGAGGTAGACCGCTTCGACAGCCATCGGTTCGTCGTCGGCCAGCCGCAGCCGCTCCAGCCGCTGCACCCGTGCCTCTACCGGCAGCTCCAGCTGCCGCGCGACCTCGCTGGGAGCCGGCACTATCGTCGCGTCCAGCAGCCGGGATGCCGGCCGCCGGCCGCTGGCCGCGATGTCCTGGGTGTACGACGTCAGCTGCAACGTCTGGGTGAGCTTTGGGGGCGCCACGAACGTGCCCCGGCCCTGGAAGCGCTGCAGCCGACCCTCGACCACCAATTCGTGCAACGCCTGCCGGACGGTGGTGCGGGAGACCGCGAAGCGAGCGCTCAGGACCCGCTCGGTCGGAATGGCCATCCCCGGGGACAGCTGGCCGATCTCCTGCCGGAGCTCCTGCTTGAGGCGGTAGTACTTGGGCACTCGGGCCTGCACTCGCTCCTCGTGCTCGGCCATTCCTGCCCCTTCGCCGGCTCGCGCTGGATGCACTCGGCAGCCCGCTGACGCGTGCTGCGCGGCATCTTGACACCCCACCATGGCCAGGACACACTGGCGGCGCAATGGTCTAGTCCAATCTCGCCGCCCCCAGGGAGCCGGTCATGCGGGTACGCCGCCGCAGCACAGTGTCCGGAATGCTCGCGCTGGCCCTGCTCGGGACGGCGTGCGCGCCACCGACGCAGGACTCAGGCGAGTCCGCCGACGGCGGCACTGTCGTCATCGCCCGGAGCGGCGACATCGACAACCTGGATCCCCATCTCGCCACGGCGTTCCAGACGATCGAGGCCCTGGAGCTGGTCTACGACACGCTGTTCGAGCTCGACCCCGATCTCACCGTGCAGCCCGGTCTGGCCGAGAGCTGGGAGTACAGCGAGGACGGTCTGACCCTCACGATGCAGCTGCGCGAGGACGTCACCTTCCACGACGGGGACACCTTCGACTCCGCCGACGTCAAGGCCTCGATCGAGCGGATCCTGGACGAGGCGACCGGGGCCGTGGTCCGGACGAACCTGTTGTCGATCGCCGACGTGCAGACTCCCGACGAGCAGACGGTCGCGCTGGATTTGTCCGAAGCCGACGGAACCCTGCCATCGGCGTTCACCTCGGTCAACACCGCGATTGTCTCCGAAGCCGCCCTCGAGGCGGGCACCGTCGACACCGAGCCGAACGGCACCGGTCCGTTCGTCTTCGACGACTGGCGGCAGGGCGAGACACTGGTCCTCGGCGCCAACCAGGACTACTGGGGTGACGGGCCCTTCGTCGAGGGCGTGGAGATCCGGGTCGTCCCCGAGGAGTCCTCGATCCTGGCCGGCATGCGGGCGGGACAGTTCCAGCTCGGCATCCTCGGTGATCCCGCCGTCGTGGACCAGGTCGACGACGAACTCACCGTCGAGCGGACCGCGGAGCTCGGCTACTTCCCGCTCTTCCTGAACAGCGAGCGGGCGCCGCTGGACAACAAGCAGGTGCGGCAGGCCATCGCCTGCGGCATCGACCGTCAGCAGGTCATCGACGCGGCCGCGTTCGGAGAGGGCGAGCCGACCGGCCCGCTGGCCACGCCGTACGACACCGGAGTCTTCGACGGCCTGCCCTGTGACCAGACCGATCCCGACCTCGCCCGGCAGCTGCTCACCGACGCCGGCGTCGGTGACGGGTTCAGCATCGAGACCATCGTCATCCAGGGCGAGAACGAAGCCGCGATCAACGTCGCGCAGAGCCTGCAGGCCCAGCTCGCCGAGATCGGCGTCGACCTGCAGCTGGTGCCGCTCGAGACGAACGTGTACGTCGATCGCTGGCTGGCCGCCGACTTCGATTCGGCCCTGTCGGCCAACGGCTCCAGCGTGGACCCGCAGATCACCTACGCGAAGTACTTCACCTCCACCGGGAACTTCCAGAACGTCGCCAAGTTCACCACCCCCGAGCTCGATCAGCTCTTCGCCGACGGCAAGGCGAGCACCGACCAGGACGAGCGGATCGAGATCTACGGCGAGATCGCACGGACCCTGCTCGACGCCTCGCCGTGGGTGTGGCTCTACAGCGGCTTCAAGTACCAGGTCCTGCAGCCGGAGCTCACCGACTTCGTCCCGACGCCGACGGGATCGCTGAAGTCGCTGCGCCAGGTACGTCTGGGCTCGTGACCGGCCGGTACCTGCTGCGCCGGCTGCTCGACGCCGTCCTGACCCTGTTCGGGGTGGCGCTGGTGATCTTCCTCGTGCTCCGGGTGATACCCGGGGACGAGATCACCGCGCGGTTCGGCATCGAGGGGGGCGCGCTCACCGACGCCCAGATCGAATCGCTGCGGTCCTACTACGGCCTGGACCAGCCGTTGCCCGTGCAGTTCTTCTCGTGGCTGGGCAGCGTGCTGTCGGGCAACTTCGGCGTCTCGGTCACGAGCGGCAACGCGGTCTCGGAACTGATCCTGTCCGCGCTCCCGGTCACCATCGAGCTGGCCATCCTGGCCTCGATCATCGGCACGGCGCTCGGTGTCGTGCTCGGCGTCTTCTCCGCGGCCCGGCCGAACAGCGTCGCCGACACCGCCGCCCAGGGCTTCGGCCTGCTCGGCCTGGGCATCCCGAACTTCGTGCTTGCAGCCGCGGTGGTCGCGGTGCTCTCGGCGCAGTTCGGGTACTTCCCGAGCGCCGCCGGGTACGCCCCCTTCTTCGAGGCCCCGCTGGTCAACCTGCAGCAGCAGCTGTACCCCGCCCTGGTCCTGGGCATCGGCCTGGCCGCGGCGACGATGCGGACCACCCGGTCGGCGTACCTGGAAGAGGCCAGCCGCGACTACGTCCGCAGCGCCAAGGGCAAGGGGCTCGCGCCGCGCCGTGTGCGCTGGCGGCACATCATGCACAACGCTTCGATCCCGATCGTCACGATCTCGGGCATCCAGTTCGGCTACCTGCTGGGCGGGACGGTCATCGTCGAGCAGATCTTCGCGTTGCCAGGGCTCGGCCGGCTGGTCCTGACCGGGATCGAGCAGCGGGAGTACGCGGTCGTGCAGAGCGTCATCGTGGTCATCGCGGCGATGTTCGTCCTGGTCAACCTGGCCGTGGACCTGCTCTACGCCCGGATCGACCCGCGGGTCAACCTGTCGTGAGCCAGCCCATCGAGACCATCGAAGGCCCGGCGGTCGCCGCGGCTCCGCTCCGCCGTGGACAGTGGCTCGGGCGGCTGTGGCACAACCGGAACGGGCGGGTCGGCCTGTTGATCATGGGCCTGCTCGCGCTGCTGGCGTTGGCGTCCGCGCTGGGCCTCACGCCGTACAGCCCGATCGCCCAGCATCCCGAGGACCAGCTGGTCGGGCCGTCGTCGACGTACTGGCTAGGGACCGACCAGTTCGGCCGCGACATCGCCTCCCGAGTCTGCGCCGGCCTGCTCGCCTCGCTGCGGGTGGCCGTGATCTCGGTGGCGATCGCCACCATCCTCGGGGCGGCCGGTGGCATCATCGCCGGCTACTTCGGCGGCTGGACCGACCGGATCATCGGCCGGCTCACCGACGTGATGTTCGCCTTCCCCGCCATCTTGCTGGCGCTGGCCATCGTCGCAGCGCTCGGACGGGGCTGGTTCAACACGGCCATCGCGATCGCCGTGGTGTACCTGCCCATCTTCGTGCGGGTCGCCCGCGGGCCGGTGCTGTCGGTGCGCTCGATGGACTACATCCGCGCCGGCAAGGTCCTCGGGTACAGCCCGCCGCGGCTGATCGCCCGCCACGTCCTGCCCAACGTGGCCGCGCCGATCATCGTGCAGGTGGCGCTCGCCCTGTCCTGGGCGATCCTGACCGAGTCGGGACTGAGCTTCCTTGGGCTCGGTACCCAGCCACCGGAGCCCTCCCTCGGGCTGATGGTCAGCGACGCGCGGACGCTGTTCGACCGCGCCTGGTGGCTGCTCGTCTTTCCCTCGCTCGCGATCGTGCTCGCGGTAACCGGCCTCAACCTGCTCGGGGACGGGTTGCGCGACGTCCTCGACCCCACCCGTTCGCAGAGTCGAGGCCGCCGCCGCCGTCGGTGATCAAGCGGTGATCGGCGGTGATCAGGCGGTGATCAGGCGGTGGTCAGGCGGTCGTCAGGCGGTCGTCAGGCGATGGCGAGGATGCGGGCCGGGTTGTCGACGAGGATCTGACGCAGGGATTCCTCGCCGACCCCGGCGGCGCGCAACGCGGGCAGCACGACCGCGTGCAGGAAGCCGTAGCCGTGGCGACCGTGGGTGTCGGCGTTCAGGTACGCCTCGCGCCCGGAGATGTCGCAGGAGACCACGAGCTGGCCGACGTACCCCCTGGCCAACAGCTCGCTCAGGGCCGCGATCCGGTCCGTGTCGGGGCGTTGATACGCCCACTTCACGAACTCCCCGTCGCCCTGGTCCGCGCTGTCGGGCACCTGATAGTCGAACCACTGCTTGCCGAAGGTGTCGAAGGCCACCGTCACCCCGCTGGCCAGCACCTCCTCGAGGTAGGGCAGCTGCGGCGACAGGTCGAGGTGACCCACGACGACCCGGCTCAGATCGGCTCCTTCCGAGGCCATGATCGCCACCTGCTCGGGCGCCATCGTCCCGAGGGTGCAGTGGGTGGAGATCGCGAGGCCGGTACGCCGGTGCGCTCGTACGGCGGCGCGCAGCACCTTCTCCTCAGTGGGAGTGACCAGGCCCAAACTGGTGCCGATCTCCCCGAAGATCCCGGCGGTCGCCTCGGTGGCCATCGCCACGAACCGGTCCGCCACCTCGTCGATGCTGGCGGCCGCGACCCAGGCCGGGTACGGCTCCTTGTACATACCCACGCCGGCCACGACGGCCAGGCCGGTGCGCGAGGCGATCTCGCGCAAGGCGCCGACGTCGGGACCGGCCCCCGTACCGCTACGCCCGGTCAGGTCGACGACGGCGCCCACGCCGTGCGCCCGCAGGCCGCCCAGCGCCCGCTCAGCCGTGTCGACCGCGTCGTCCCAGCGGCCGCCGGTGAAGAACCGGCCCGGTACCAGGGACATCAGGTGCTCATGCATGAGCGTCGGGCCCAGCGCCGCCGGGTCCACGGGGCCGGTCACAGTCAGCACGTGCATCTGCCGGCTCCTTGTGCCTCGATTGACGGCCTCCGGCAGTCTTGCCTAGGATCCGGAATTGGTCTAGACCCATTCGGACCACCGGTGGCACCCAGCGGCAGCGAAGGACCATGGATCTCAGCGACCTCGTGACCGAGCAGCGCCGGCCGGGCCTGGACGACCTGGACCGGTGGGACACCACTGACCTCGTCGCGCTCATGGCCCGCGACCAGCTCGACGTGGTCCGGGCCGTCGAAGCCGCCGCCGCACCGATCGCCGCGGCGGTCGACGCGGTCGTGCAGCGGTTGCGCCGCGGCGGACGGCTGATCTACGTCGGCGCGGGCACCGCGGGACGGCTCGGGCTGCTGGACGCGGTGGAGTGCCCGCCGACCTTCGCGACCAACCGGGTCGTCGGTGTGCTGGCCGGTGGGGACGGCGCGGTGCCGGTCTCGCACGAAGCGATCGAGGACGACGCCGTCGCCGGCGGCCGCGACCTCGCGGCCCGAGCCGTGGACGAGAGCGATGCCGTCGTCGGCATCGCTGCGTCCGGACGGACGCCGTACACCCTCGGCGCGGTCGGGGAGGCCCGCCGCCGTGGGGCACTGACGATCGGCGTGTCCTGCAACGCCGGTGCAGAACTGAGCCGGCGGGTGGATCACCCCATCGAGGTCGTCGTGGGGCCGGAGTTCATCGCCGGCTCCACCCGGCTCAAGGCCGGCAGCGCGCAGAAGATCGTGCTCAACACGCTTTCCACGGTGGCGATGGTGCGCCTCGGCAAGACCTTCGGGGATCTGATGGTCGACGTCCGGGCCTCGAACGAGAAGCTGCGCCACCGCGCGCAGCGCATCGTCGGCGACGCCACCGGGGCCGACGCCGCTACCGCCGAGCGCGCGCTCGCCGCGGCCACCGGGCACGTCAAGACGGCCATCGTGATGCTGCTGGGCGGCGTGGACGCCGAGGAGGCGGGTCGCCGCCTGTCGGCGCACGACGGCGTCGTACGAGCCGCCGTCGAGGCCGGCCGGTGAGGATCGTCGGGCTCATCTCCGGTACGTCGTACGACGGGATCGACGCGGCCGCGGCCGAACTCTCCCTGGCCGGTGACGAGGTGCGCCTGCAGCCGCTGGGCTCGTTCAGCCTGCCGTACCCGCCGGCGGTCCGGGCAGCGCTGGTGTCGGCCATGCCACCGGCGGCGACCTCGGCCGAGGCGCTGTGCCGGCTGGACACCGAGATAGGCCAGGCCTTCGCCGACGTCGCAGCCCGGGCGGTCGAGGAGCTGGCCGGCGGCCGGGCCGACCTCGTGGTCTCGCACGGGCAGACGCTGTACCACTGGGTGTCCGGCCGGGAAGTGCTCGGAACGCTGCAGATCGGGCAGCCGGCCTGGATCGCAGAGCGGACCGGGCTCCCGGTCCTCGCCGACCTGCGGGCCCGCGACGTCGCCGCCGGCGGGCAGGGCGCCCCGCTGGTCAGCCTGTTCGACGTGTTGCTGCTCGGAGCCGACTCCAGCGACGTCCGCGCGGCGCTCAACCTCGGCGGCATCTCGAACCTGACCGTCATGGGCGGTGGTCGGGAGCCGGTCGCTTTCGACGTCGGACCGGCGAACGCCCTGATCGACGCCGCCGTCAGCCACTTCACCGCCGGTGCGGACACGTACGACCGCGACGGTGCCCGCGCGGTGCGCGGTCGGGTCGACGAGACGTTGCTCGGGCGGCTGCTGGCCGAGCCGTTCTACGCCCTCGCGGCGCCCAAGTCGACCGGCAAGGAGCTGTTCAGTCCGGCGTACCTGCTGGCGGCGCTGGCCGACGGCTCACGGGTCGAGCTCGACGACGTGGCGGCGACTTTGACCGCGCTCACCGCCCAGACCGTCGCGGCCGCCTGCCGGGAGCACGAGGTCGCGACCGTCGTGGCCGCCGGCGGCGGGACCGCCAACCCGACGTTGATGGCCATGTTGCGCGCGGCCATGCCCGCGATCACGGTCAGCACCATCGACGAGTTCGGCATTCCGAGCGAGGCGAAGGAGGCGTACGCCTTTGCCCTGATCGGTCTGCTCACCGTGCACGGACTGCCGGGGACGGTGCCGTCGTGCACCGGCGCAACGCGGGCGGCCGTGCTGGGCTCACTGCTCCCGGGCGCGGCCGGCTTCCCGCCGTCGCCGGCGGTCGCGCGAGCACCGCGCCGGCTGCGCATCGAGGCGGCCGGCTCGTGACGGCGGTCCTGTCCGTGCGCGGCCTGACGACGGTGCTGCACCTGGCTGACGGGCCGGTCGAGGTGGTCAAGTCGGTGTCCTTCGACATCGGCGCCGGCGAGACCGTGGCCCTGGTCGGCGAGTCCGGCTCCGGGAAGTCGATGACGATGCTGTCGGTGATGGGCCTGCACCCGCAGCCGACGGCGGAGATCGTCGGCGGCGAGGTGCTCCTCGACGACGTGGACCTGGTCGGCGCGGACGAGCGCTACCGCCGGTCGGTGCGCGGGTCGTCGATGGCGATGGTCTATCAGGATCCGATGACGTCGCTGAACCCGCTGATGCGCATCGGCGCGCAGATCGAGGAGGTGCTGACCGCGCACGGCACGTCCCGGCGGGCAGCGCAGGCGCGCGTCCTGGAGGTGCTCGCCGAAGTCGGCATCCCGCAGCCGGCCCGTGCCGCCCGGGCCTTCCCGCACGAGTTCTCCGGCGGCATGCGCCAGCGGGTGGTCATCGCGATGGCGATCGCGCTCCGGCCCGCCCTGCTGATCGCCGACGAGCCGACCACCGCGCTGGACGTCACCATTCAGCAGCAGATCATCGCGCTGGTCCGGCGACTGCAGGCGGAGACGGGCACGGCGGTCATGTGGATCACCCACGACCTCGGGGTCGTGGCACGGGTCGCCTCCCGGCTGCTCGTGATGTACGCCGGCCGGCTGGTGGAGACCGGATCCACCCGGGCGGTCTTCGCCCGACCCGAGCATCCCTACACCGCCGGCCTGATCGCGGCCATCCCGCCCGCCCGCGTCGCCGAACGGGCGCCGTTGCGACAGATTCCCGGCGCGCCGCCGGATGCCGCGCATGCCCCCAGCGGATGCCCCTTCCACCCCCGTTGCCCCGAGGTGGTGCCGCGGTGCCGGGAGGAGATGCCGCCGCTGACCCAGCGGCCGGGCAGCGCCGCGGCCTGCTGGGTGCCTCCGTCGCAGTGGAGCGTGCCGGCGGACGCCGAGCGAGGGCAGGCTTCGTGACCGGAAGCCCGATCCTGCGGGCCGAGGACCTGGTCAAGGTGTACCCGATCCGGGGCACCGGCCAGGAGCTGCGGGCCGCCGCCGGTGTCTCCTTCACCCTGGACCGCGGGGAGACGCTGGGCATCGTCGGTGAGTCCGGCTGCGGCAAGTCGAAGACCGGCCGCCTGCTGGTCCGCCTGGAGGAGCCGACGTCGGGACGGATCGAGCTGGCCGGCGAGGACGTCACGCGGGTTCGCGGCCGCGCGCTGCGCGCGGTGCACCGCCGGATCCAGCTCGTGTTCCAGGACCCATTCGCGTCGTTGAATCCGCGGCTGACCGTGGCGCAGACGCTGGAGGAGGTGTTGCGGGTCTACCAGCTCGCCGGGGACAAGGCCGGTCGCCGCCGCCGGGTGCAGGAACTGCTCGGGATGGTCGGGCTGCGCACCGGGTTCGCCGAGCGGTACCCCCACCAGATGTCCGGCGGGCAGTGTCAGCGGGTGGGGATCGCCCGGGCGCTGGCCGTCGAACCGCAGGTCGTCGTGCTGGACGAGCCGGTCTCCGCACTGGACGTGTCCGTGCAGTCGGAGGTGATGAACCTGCTGACCCGGCTGCGCGACGAACTCGAGTTGAGCTACGTCTTCATCTCCCACGACCTCGGGATGGTGCGGCACATCTCCGACCGGATCGTGGTGATGTACCTCGGCCGGATCGTCGAGCTCGGGCCGTGGCGGGCGGTGTCCGACGAGCCCCTGCACCCCTACACCCGCGCGCTGCAGGAAGCGGTCCCGCTCGCCGATCCGGACCTGGAGGCCGGGCGGGAGATCGAGCCGCTGCGCGGCGAGGTACCGGATCCGGCGAACCCGCCGTCGGGCTGCGTGTTCCACCCGCGGTGCCCACTCGCCGAGGACGTCTGCCGGACCGAGGACCCCGCACTGCTCGAACTGCTGCCCGGTCACCAGGCCGCGTGTCACGTCGCGGCGCGCGAGTTCGCACGGGCCGGCCGTCCCGCATGACTCGCCTCGGGGTGTCAGCCGCGGTCGTCGCCGGCCGGTTGGTGCCCGGCGACATGGACGTGGCCGACGGGCGGGTCGTCGCGGTGGGCCTGCCGGGTCGCGGAAGTGGACTGGCGGTGCCCGGCTTCGTGGACCTGCAGATCAACGGTTTCGGCGGGGTCGACTTCCTGGCCGCCGATCCGGGCGGGTACGCCGTCGCCGGCGAGCAGCTCTTGCGTACCGGCGTCACCGCTTACCAGCCGACGCTGATCACGTCACCGCTGGCCGATGTGACGGCTGCCCTGGGCGTGCTCCGGGAGGTCGTCGCCTGTGCCGACTCCGGACCGCGGGTGCTCGGGGCCCACCTGGAAGGTCCTTTCCTGTCCCCCGAGCGGCCAGGTACACATCCGGTGGAGCACATGCGCGATCCGGACCTGTTGCTGCTGCAGCGCATGCTGGAGTCCGGGCCGGTCACCCACATCACCCTGGCCCCGGAGCGACCGGGCGCGCTGGACCTGGTCAAGCAGCTGGTAGCCGACGGCATCGTCGTCGCGTGCGGCCACACCGACGCCGACGCGCGGGAGGCGCATGCCGCCTTCGATGCGGGCGCCAGCACTGTCACCCACCTGTTCAACGCGATGCGGCCGTCGACACCTCGGCATCCGGCGCTGATCGGAGTTGCCCTGACTCGTCCCGACGTGACCGTTCAGCTGATCGTCGACGGCGTCCACCTTGCGGCGGAAACGGTGCTGGTGGCCTGGCGGGCGGCGGCCGGCCGGGTCGCACTGGTCACCGACGCGATCGCCGCGGCCGCGCAGGGCGACGGCGGTTACCGGCTGGGCCAGGTCGAGGTGGCCGTACGGGGTGCGGAGGTACGCCGGGGCGACGGCACCCTGGCGGGCAGCGTGCTGACGATGGATGCGGCGGTTCGCAACCTGGTCAGCTTCGGCGTCCCGGTGCTGGATGCCGTCGCCGCGGCCACGTCGATCCCGGCTCGCGTCGCCGGGCAACCCGACATCGGGGTGCTGCGGGTCGGCGGCCCGGCCGACGTGGTCGTCCTGGACGACGAGTTGCAGGTACGGCGAGTGCTCTGCCGCGGGCGCGAGGCCGGGTGAGCGGCAGAGCGCTCATGGCCGCGGAGATCGCCGAGCAGCCGGCCGTGATCGCGCGGCTGGTCGCGCGTAGTTCGGACATCGCGGCGGCCGTCGCCGCCGTGAGGCCGGATCCGTTGCGCGGCTTCGTCTTGGTCGCCCGCGGCTCGTCGGATCATGCCGCGGTCTACGGGCGGTACGTGCTCGAGTACGCCACCGGGGTGCCTGTCGCGTTGGCCGCACCGAGCCTGCAGACCCGCTACGGCGTCGTTCCACGGCTCGACGGCTTCCTCGCGATCGGGGTCAGCCAGTCCGGCCGCACCCCCGAGGTCGCGGCCACCATGGAGGTCCTGCAGGCCGGCGGCGCCCGCACGATCGGTCTTTGCAACGACGTGGGGTCGCCGTTGGCCGAGGCCTGCGAGGTCGTCGTACCGCTGGGGGCCGGGCCCGAGCGGGCGGTGCCGGCCACCAAGACGTTCACCGCCACCTTGGCGGCGTTTGCCCTGCTGGCGCAGGCCCTAGGCGACCGGTCCACCGGAGACTGGCCACGTCTGGTCGATGCGCTCGCCGTCGCCGTGGACGATGACACCGGCGCCCGGACCGCCGCGGCGCTGCTCGTCGGGGCACAGCGTCTGCTCCAGGTGGGGCGCGCGTTCCTCTACCCGGTCGCGCTGGAGGCCGGCCTGAAGATCACCGAGACCACCGGCGTTGCCACCAACGGCTACTCCCCGCACGACCTGCGGCACGGCCCGATCGCGGTGGCCGACGCGGGCGTGCACGCGGTGTGCTTCAGCAGCCCCGGCCCGGTGGCGGCCGACGTCGAGCGCGCGGCCGCCGACCTGACGGCGCGGGGAGCACGCGTCGTGGCGGTCGCGGAACGCGGGGACGACGTCCCGGCAGCCTCGGCGCTGATCACCGTTCCGAGCGGCACGGACGAACTGCTCGCGCCGCTGGTGCACAGCGTGCGGGCGCAACAGCTGGCGCTGCACCTGGCCCAGGCCCGCGGCGTCGATCCGGACCGGCCGTTCGGGCTGACGAAGGTCACCGCCACTGAGTAACCGTCGCTCAACTGAGCCCCTCCTCCGCCCGTCGAACGAGGGTTCGTGGATGCAGCACCCAGGCCGTGACGATTCCGGCGCCGACGACGAGGGCGATGACGATGGCCCAGGTACGAGTCATGGTGGCATCCAGGGCGAGGACCAAGGCTCCGACCATGCTGAGCCCTAGAAAGCCGAGCCCGGCCTGGGCATATCGCGCGGACACCGCGACGATCTCGTCCTTGCGGTGCCGGCCCGACATCGCCCGGTGCACGGCGACGGGCGCGATGAGCAGGATCGTCGCCACCGCACAGCAGACGATGGTGACGACGTAGACGGTCTGATCGAACTTGTCGATATCGGCGAACCGGTTCTGGAACGCCAGGATCAAAAGGAACGCGAACAGAAACTGGACGCCGGTCTGACTTACCCGCAGTTCCTGGAGCAGGTCGTCGAATTTGCGGTCCGCCTGCTCGGCGGCGGTCTCGTCGCGGCTACCTTTCTGGTCACTCGGCGTTTGCCCATTGTTCACCTGATGAGGATGGCGAGCCCGCCGGGAGCCGGCAACTTGGGGGCGTTGTGGGCGGTTGCGACAATCCGATCGTGGCTCAACCCGCGCTGCTGCGCCGCCTCGGGACCGCCGATGCAGTCGTCGTCGGTCTCGGCGCGATGCTCGGGGCCGGCGTGTTCGCCGTCTTCGGCCCGGCCGCGCAGGCCGCGGACGCGGGACTGTTGGCGGCACTCGGTATAGCCGCGGTGGTCGCGTACCTCAACGCGCGGTCCTCCGCCGCGCTCGCCGCGACGTATCCAGAGTCCGGTGGCAGTTACGTGTACGGGCGTCGCCGGCTGGGACCGATCTGGGGATTCCTCGCCGGTTGGGGCTTCATAATCGGCAAGACGGCGAGCTGTGCAGCGATGGCACTCACCTTCGGCGCGTACGTGTGGCCTGACCAGTCCTGGCTGCCCGCGGCGGTCGCGGTCACGGCGCTGACCGCGGTCAACTTCTTCGGCGTCACCAAGACACTCGCACTGACCCGCGTCCTGGTCGTGCTGACCCTGGTGGCCCTGACCGTGGCGGTGGTGGCGGCTCTGGCCTCAGGCACAACGACGGCCTCGAACGTCACCGACTGGTCCGGCGTGTCCGCGCTCGGCGTACTGCAGGCGGCCGGCCTGCTGTTCTTCGCCTTCGCGGGGTACGCGCGGATCGCCACGCTGGGCGAGGAGGTGCGCGATCCGCAACGGACCATCCCCCGTGCTATCCCCCTGGCGCTGGGCGTGGTCGTCGTCGTGTACGCCGTCGTCGGGACGGTCGTCCTCGCCGCACTCGGGCCCGATGTCCTCGCCGGATCGGCGGCGCCGCTGGCCGACGCCGCGGCGGAGACCTGGGCCGAGGTCCTGGTGCGAATCGGCGCCGCGGTGGCCTCGGTCGGGGTACTGCTGTCCCTGATGGCCGGAATCGGTCGCACGACCCTCGCGATGGCCCGCGACGGCGAGCTGCCACGGGTGCTGGCCGCGGTGCACCCACGCTTCCGGGTCCCGCACCGCGCGGAACTGCTGCTGGGTGCCGTTGTGCTGGCCGTCGTGCTGGTCTTCGACCTCCGTGGGGCGATCGCGTTCTCCAGCTTCGCGGTTCTCGTCTACTACGGGGTCGCGAACGCTTCGGCGTACACCCTTCCCGGCCACTCCCGGGCACCGGCGGCGCTCGGCCTTCTCGGGTGCGCGGTCCTCGCGTTCACGTTGCCGGTGGCCGCCGTCGTGACGGGCTGCGCGTTGCTCGCGGTGGGCCTGTTAGGGCGGTCCGTGCTTGCCCGTCGGAGGACCTGATGCTCGTCGGGTCGATCGCGTTGCCGGACGGAACACGGGTTCGCGGCCGTGGTCGGAGCCAGCCGCTGCCCGAGGGACCGTTGCCGGACTTCGGGCTGTACCTCGGCCGGGAGCCTCGCGGGTTGCGCGGTTGGCGACCGGACTGGCCGGCGGAGTGGGTCGCATGGCGGGACTTCGGTACGCCGCGAGACTCGGCCTCGGCCGCCGCGGCGATCCGTCGCGCGTACGACGTCGCCCGGTCCGGGGTTGGCGTCGAGATCGCCTGTGACGGCGGCACCGGGCGGACCGGCACCGTCATCGCCTGCATGGCGATCCTGGCCGGCCGCCCGGCGTCCGACGCGCTCGACTGGACCCGCGCCAACTACCGGCCGCGCGCGGTGGAGACCCCGGGCCAACGACGCTGGATCGCCTGGTTCGCCGCGAATGACGCAACTTCCCAGCAGTAGTAGAGACTCGTCAAAATCACGCGTGCCGCCGGCTGCCGCGATTCGCTTCGATACGAGCACCGGCGGGCTGCTGTTGAACCCCTGCTGACCATCCCCGACGGGATCGCCCGGGTGCTGGGCAAGAGGTGGACACTGGCGCACTCGGGTTGCGCCAGCAGTCGTCACTGTGCGGGAGATCCAAGGCGCCTGACCAGACAGCGCGAAGCCCGGCTCACCAACCGTCCGGATGGCTGCCGGGCTCACTTCCTGAGGCTCAACGCAACAGGCCCGCCTACGTAGTGGTGTCAACGCGCGCTGCCACCGGCCCGTCAGACACTGGTGTAGCCCCGAGGGGATTCGAACCCCCGCTACCGCCTTGAGAGTGCTATTCCGGCTCGCCAGGCGACCTCGACAAACTCGTCCCGACGTACCAGAATCTGTTGTGCCACAACAGTTCTCGTGTCGCTCCGTGTCGTGGCGTGTCATCCGATGACGGCAGGTTACCGGCGCTTCTGTGGTCAATTTGTGGTCAAGATCAGCTAGGGAGCGTTCATGGCGAGTCTGCGCTACCGGTCGAACGGCTGGGACCTGCGGTACCGACAGCGCGATGGGCGTGAGCGGACTGAACGGTTCGCTCCCCGATCGAGGCCCTGCAGCTGGCGCAGCAGGCCACCCTGGAAACCCGCGCCGGCAAACACGAACCCCGCTCGCTGGGGCAGCAGCGGTTCACCTGGCGGCGGGAGGCCACAACCCTGATCGGCGGCCCCGCCGCGGTGGACTCGATGGTCGCGCAGGCGCTGCGCCGCCGCCCGTACCCGCTGCCGCGGGCCACCGAGGCGTGGGTGAGCGAGGCCGCGGACCGGGTGCTGCGCACGCTCGCCGAGCAGCGGGCCACCTGGCAGAGCTGGCACGTCCGCGCCGAGGCCGAACGGCGGGTCCGCGCCGCCAACATCGCTCCCGGCGACGTCGACCGGGCGGTGACCGGGATCGTCGATGCTGCGCTGTCACCGGCCCGGTCGGTGTCCCTCGGCCAGCAGGATCCGGCCACCGAACCGACGGTGCTGCGACGGTCTGATGGGGCCAGCGTCTACACCGTGGCCGGGGCGCAGTTGTTCACCGCGCAGCCGGTGATCGACGCCGAGCGGGCGTTGGTGGCCGCGGCGGGTCGCCGCGACGGCCGGTCGGTGGACGAGCAGACCGTCGAGGTGGCGCTGCTGGAGTCCGCCGCGAACGGGGTCGAGCTGAACCCGGGGCAGGCGCAGCTGGTCCGCGAGCTGGCGACCTCGGGGGCGCGGGTGCAGTTGGCGATCGCCC
>Ga0183260_10001557_pt1 | contig 19031 bp, 17 predicted proteins | sample AntDrymUQ4972206_2_FD_129768 | JGI IMG/M metagenome (GOLD analysis project Ga0183260, IMG submission 129768) | Polar desert sand microbial communities from Dry Valleys, Antarctica - metaG UQ497 (22.06) (version 2) (version 2) | ecosystem: Environmental > Terrestrial > Soil > Desert | place...
CGCTGCGCGGCCTCGCGGACGGTGGCGAAGGCCTCAGGCATCAGCCGGTCGAGCGACTCGCCGGCGTCGTAGCGCCCCCTCAGCTCGTCGGTCTGCGCCCGCAGCTCGTCATCGCTCATCGCGACGAAGTCGTCCTCGATCGCGTTGATCTGCTTGGCAATCGATTGCAGCCGGCGAAGGATCTTGCCCTCGCCCATGCGGAGGATCTTGTCGATCAGTACGGGCACGGGGTTCGTCTCCTGTGGTGGACGCGGTGACCCGGCCATGGTAGTCGGCGCCATGCAGGGCGGAACGGATTGCACCGGCGAGGTCGCCGACCGGGGCCACCGCGACGTCGGACAGGCCCAGCCAGCCGGCCATCGAGCGTAGCTCTGCGGCCAGTTCCGCGGCGGTCGATGCCGGCGCGTCGGGCTCGGCGTGGGCCGCGGCCACCCACAAGACCCCGGCCGCTCGGTCGGCCTTCAGGTCGACCCTGGCCACCAGCCGGTCGCCCAGCAGGAACGGCAGCACGTAGTAGCCATGTACCCGCTGCGGCGCCGGGACGTAGATCTCGATGCGGTAGCGGAAGCCGAACAGCGCCTCGGTGCGGGCCCGCTCGAACACCAGCGGGTCGAACGGGCTGAGCAGGGCCCGGGCGTTCACCCGCCGGGGGACGCGTGCCTCGCGGTGCAGGTAGGCCGGGCGCGCCCAGCCCTGCACCGTGACCGGCAGCAGGTCACCGTTGTCGAGCAGCTCACGCACGGCCTGCCGGGTCGCCGCCACCGGCAGCCGGAAGTAGTCGCGCAGGCAGCGCTCGGTGGCGACGCCATGCGCCCGGGCCGCGACGCCGACCAGCGTGCGGACGGCCTCGTCCTCGGCGGGGGTCGGGGTGTGCAGCACCGCCGGTGGCAGCACCCGCGCGGGGATGTCGTAGCGCCGCTCGAAGGCGGTGTTGCGACCCGCCGAGGTCACGGCACCGGCATAGAACAGGTACTCGAGCGCCTGCTTGACCACCGACCAGTTCCAGCCCCAGCCGGTCCGGGTACGCGGGACGTCGTGGTCGATCTGCCGGGCGGTCAGCGGTCCGCGGCGGTGCACCTCGTCGAGCACCCACTCGACGAGGTCAGGCTGTTCGCGAGCCACCCGCAGCGGTCCACCCCAGGCCTGGCTGGCCGCCCGGGCCATCCGGAAGCGCAGGTACGGCTGCAGGTCGACGCGCACCAGCGACGCCTCGTGCGCCCAGTACTCGAACGTGCGCCGCGGCGGTCGGGAGAACGACTGGTCGAGCAGATCCCGGTCGTAGGGTCCGAGCCGGGAGAACATCGGCATGTAGTGCGCCCGGACGGCCACGTTGACCGAGTCGATCTGGAACAGCGCCACCCGGTCCAGCACCCGGGCCAGGTGCCGCGCGCCGGGCCCAGCCGGCGTGCTGGGACGGCGGTCGGTGAACCCCTGGGCGGCCAGCGCGACCCGGCGCGCCTGCAGCCGGGTCAGCCGGCTGGTCGGCATCAGGGCACGTCGAGGAGCTTCTCGCGCACCGCGTACATGACCGCCTCCATGCGCGAGTGCAGCTGCAGCTTCTCGAGGATGTTGCGCACATGGTTCTTCACGGTGTTCTCGGTGATGAACAGGACCCGAGCGATCTCGCGGTTGCTGCTCCCCCTCGCCATCTCCGCCAGCACCTGCAGCTCGCGGTCGGTGAGCCGCGGGACACCGGCCACGGCGGGGCCGGCGCTGGCCAGCTGCTTGAACTCGTCGAGCAGCTTGACCGCCATCGACGGGGTGATCAGGGACTGGCCGTCGGCGACGAGACGGACCGCCTCGGCGACGTCATCGATCGACGAGCTCTTGAGCAGGTAACCCGATGCCCCGGACCTGACGGCGTCGTAGAGGTCGGACTCCTCGTCGCTGGCGGTCAGCATGACGATGCGCACCGACGGCATCAACGCCTTGAGCTCTGCGCAGGTCTCGATGCCGGAGCGACCCGGCATGCGGACGTCGAGCAGCACGACCTCAGGGTCGGTGCGCAGCACGACCTCGACTGCCTCCTGGCCGTTACCGGCCTCGCCCACCAGCTCGATGCCGTCGAGAGTGCCGATCAGCATGGTCAGCCCGCGCCGGAACAACTCCTGGTCATCGACGACCACGACGCGGGTGGGCTCGGCCGGCGATCCTTCCGCCGCCTGCTCGCGGTCGGTCAACGCCTCAGACCTCGAGCCGGATCACGCCGTAGTCATAACCACGACGTCGATAGACAACGCTCGGCTGCTTGGTCTCCTTGTCCACGAAGAGGAAGAAGTCGTGCCCGACCAGCTCCATCTCGTACAGCGCCTGGTCGAGCGTCATCGGACCCGCGGCGTGGGTCTTCTCCCGGACGACGACGGGACCGTCGCCGATCACCGTCAGCGGCCCGACCTGATGAGGGGCGCCCGGGTCGTGGCCCTCCTCGGCCCCGACACCGTCGTTGCTCCCGGGACCGGGCGCGGCCACCGCTGCCGCCTGCGCCAACGAGACCGGCGCGTGGTTGCCACGGTGAATCCGGCGGCGGTCCGCCGCCTTGCGCAACCGTGCCTGCAGACGCAGCAGCGCGCCGTCCAGAGCTGCCATCTTGTCCTCGGCAGCTGCCTCGGCCCGGATGACCGGACCACGCGAGTGCACGGTCAGCTGGATCCGCACCGCTCGGTCGGCCTGGCGTGGGTTGCGCTCCTGGGTGACCTCGACATCGACCCGCGCAACCCGGTCGTCGTGCTTCTCCAACCGGGACAGTTTGTCTGCGACGTGCTGACGGAATCGCTCGGACACCTCGCAGTGCCGGCTGGAAACAACGACCTCCACGGATCAAGCCTCCTTGCAACGGGTAACCGACGCTATCCCCCCGCATCGATCCGCGAAAGTGGACGTCCACGACTGCTCGGCGGTGACGGCGGCGCCTGGTGGTGCCTGCGCGTGGCCGCGACGGTGGCCACGGCCAGCACCGGCCAGCCGGCGGCGAGCAGCACCCGCACCGCCTCATCGACGGTGGCGCCGGTGGTGAGCACGTCGTCGACGACGAGCCGGACGACCGGGGCACTGGCCGGATCCATTGCTGGTCCCGCCGCTGGGGCGGGCCGGGCACGCAGCGCGCCATGCACGTTGGTGGCTCGCTCGGCAGCCGACAACCCCGCCTGGTCCCGTACGAGGCGGCGCTGGGAGACCAGGCGCTCCACCCGCACGCTGCGACCGCGGCGGCGCAGCAGCCGCGCGGCCGAGCACGCCAGGTCACGAACCGGGTCGCGACCACGTCGCCGCACGCTGGTCGGCGACGACGGGACCGGCACCAGCTGGACGCCGGCACCGGCTGGCACCTGTTCGGCGCGGAGCACATGCTCCACGCCGACAGCCAGCAGCCGTCCGAGCGGCTGGACGAGCTCGGCCCGGCTCTGGTCCTTGTAGGCGACCACCAGCCTGCGCACGAGGTCGGCATAGTCGGTGACCGCGTACGGCGACACCGACGAGGCGACCAGCGTGGGTGGCGGCGGGTCGGGCCAGCAACGGCACGGACCCGGGACCAGGCCGCGGCGGCAGCGCGGACACAGTGCGGGACCTGGGCGCTGGCATCCCGCACAACGCGAACCGAGGAACAAGTCGGCGGCTGCCGAGCGCCAGGCCGGACCCACACCCGCAGTATCGGTCGGTCCTGGCCGCAGCAGGTCAGCGCGAGCGGCCCGTTGTGGACAGCCGCCTCAGTCGGGGTGCCCGGGGTGGACGATCTCGTTGGCTGCACCCAGGCGCGACCACTCCGACTCGCTGTCCAGGACGTAGAGCCGGCCGTTGCGGGTGCCGATGACCGTCTGCGCCGTGGCGACGCCGGTGTCGGCGAGCTCGTCGGCACCGACCGGCCCGAGCAGCGCCTCGCCGGTGAGCGCGGCACCTTCGACACTGGACCCGTCGATCGCCAGCCGGTACACCTGCGGCGCGAGGTCACTGACGCGCCCCAGCACGCCCACCTCCGAGGGCGCACCCCACCCTGGAGATGTCATCTCCCGCAGCCCGGTCTGGCTCACCGGCACCGCGTAGGCCTTGTCCAGCCGCCGCACCGTGCGTTGGTCCGCGGCGCGCACCACCCGGGCGATGACGAGCACCGGCGAGCGGGCATTCGCCGGCTCGGCCCCACCCCGGTACGGACCCCGCCAGCGGTCCACCAGCGCCGCCACCCGGGCACCGTCCGGTGACACCTCGAACGAGTCGATCCCGGCCCGAGCCAGCTGTCCGATGGGGATCGACCGCGAGCCGCCGCGACCGGAGACCACGAGACTCGCGCGGTCGGCCCCGGCGTCGAGCACCCATAGCTTGCCGGCGCGGTCCCACTGGGGGTCCCGCAGCTTCGAGGTGGACTCGGGGGACACGTACCACGTGTGCAGCGCTGAGCGGTCCGCAGCGACATAGTCGCCGACGAGGAGCCGCCGCCCGCCGGTGACAGCGGCCACCCGCTGCAGCGTCCGCTCGACGCTGAAATCCGTCAGCCGCAGCCTGTTGTCTCCCCACCAGCCACTCACCGGGGTCACGGCCTCGGAGTCGACGGCGACGAGGTCACCGCGCCGGAGCCCGAACAGCTGCGCTCTGGTGGCAGGTCCGGACGGGGCGAAGCGCTGCCAGGACTCGATGGTCTGCAGCGCGTCGGCGTCGGGCACGTCGAGCGGAGCTCCGTTGACCCGCAGTCGCACACCGGCCAGGCCGGTGACCTGGGAGAGCGTCCACGCCAGCTGGGCGGACAGCTGCACGCGCTGGGGCCCGGACAGGTTGGCCGCCTGCTCGCTGAGCTGCACGTCGGCAACGCCGTCGGAGCGAACGGGAGCCGACACCCCGGCCGCCGCCGCCGACAGCGCCGTCACGGCCTGACCGCGCAGCCACGGCGTCGGACCGGCGAGCAGCCCGCGGGCGAGCTGGGTCGGCAGCTGGTCACCGAGCGGCAGCCACACCGGGTCCGGGATCAGCACCGCACCGGCCGGGTCGAAGAAGTACAGGTCGAAGGGCCGGTAGTACTCCTCGAAGAACTGCACGCTGAGCATCGCAGCGTTCGGCGGATCGACGATGCGCCAGCCGGCACCGGTCTGCGTCAGCCTCAGCGAGACCGTCGACTCTGCCGTGTTGGCCGAGACGGGCCGGTAGGCGCCGCGGGCAGACAGCTCGGCGACCTGGCGGCTGCGCAGTTGCACCGCACCGCTGTCGCTGTCGACGACGGAGACCGTCGAGTAGATGCTGGTCCGTCGCTCCGGCGCCCAGGCCTGTGCCGCCTCGTCGGTGAGGTACGCCCTTGCCACGTCGGTGGACACCGGGAACGCCTTCATGGCCGTCAGCCACCCACCGACCACCTCTTCGGGGCTGGCGCCCGGCTCCGGTCCAGACGGCACGACCTGCACCAGGAAGTCGCTCTCGGCGCCGCGGGGCTCCACCTGCTCCACCGGCCCGGCCGTCGGCACCGAGATGCAGCCGCTCGCGGCGGTGGCTGTCAGCAGCGTGACGACGAGCAGCCGCCACCTCACGAGCGCACACCTCCCGGCGTGCCCGTGGGACTACCCGCGGGGCTGCCCGTCACAGGGGGGGCCGGTGGCGGTGCTGTGGTGCTGTACGCCCTGCCCACGCTGAGGTCCGACGGCACCAAGGGGATCGGAGAATGCCGCAGGTCGTCGCCCGCGCGGCGGGGCAGGGTCAGTCGGAACTGGCTGCCCCGCCCGGCCTCCCCCCAGGCCTGCAACCAGCCACCGTGCAGCTGGGCGTCCTCGAGCGCGATCGCGAGCCCGAGCCCGGTACCGCCCCCAGCGCGGGCCCGGGCCGGGTCCGCCCGCCAGAACCGCGCGAAGACCTGTGTCGCCTCACCCGGACCCAGGCCCCTGCCATGGTCGCGAACCGCGACTGCCGCCGCCTGGTCGTCGGCCGCGACGATGACCTCGACGCGACGGCTCTGGGCGTGCGCGATCGCATTGGAGACCAGGTTGCGCACGATGCGCTCGACTCGTCGGGGATCGGCCTGCGCGGTAGCGCACAGGCTGCGCGAGAGGACCCGAACGCTCACGCCGGCACGCTCGGCGAGCAGACGCTGGGCGTCGACCACCTGGTGTGCCAGCTCGACGAGGTCGACCTCGCTCAGCTCGAGCCTGGCCGCGCCGGCGTCGAAGCGGCTGATCTCGAGCAGGTCGATCAGCAGCGACTCGAAGCGATCGAGCTCGGCCTGCAGCAGCTCGGCGGAGCGCGCCGTCGCCGGGTCGAAGTCGGCGCGAGCATCGTGCAGCACGTCTGCGGCCATCCGGACCGTGGTGAGGGGCGTACGCAGCTCGTGGCTGACGTCGGAGACGAACCGGTGCTGCATGCGCGACAGGTCCTCGAGCTGGCGGATCTGGCGCTGGAGGCTGGTGGCCATCTGGTTGAACGACATGCCGAGCCGGGCGATGTCGTCTCGGCCCTTGACCTGGATGCGTTCGTCCAACCGGTCGGTGGCGAAACGCTCGGCGATGCGGCGGGCAAGCCGTACGGGGGTGACCACCTGACGGGTGACCAGCCAGGCGATACCGGCGACGAGCGCCATCAGCAGCACCCCGGACACCACGACCGCCCGCGCCACCAGGTTGAGTGCCTGCTCCTGCTGGACGAACGGGTACAGCAGGTACAGGGCGTACTCGTCCTCTCCACCGGGCGTCTGCAGTCGGGTGCCCACGGCGATCCCGGCGCCGTCGCGAATGCCGCCGTCACCGGGGCTGGCCTGGTCGTCGGCATCGAGGTAGTCGATCGTGGTGTAGGTCCACAACGTCCCCGACTGCTCCCTGGTCTGGATCCGCAGGTCCCGCGGCACGCTGTCGACACTCACCTGCATCGACGTGCGGCGGACCCCTTCGGCGTCCGCCTCGATGCCCAGGGGGCCGGACAGCACCACCACATAGGCCGGCGGCGATCCGCTGCGGCTGGCGAGGCTGTTGATGATCCCGGTGATCGTCGACTCGGCGGGAGGCGCGCGGGTGTCACCGGCGGCGTCGAGATCCTCCTGCACCTCGGAGAAAACGGCCTCGGCCTGTGCCAGAGACGTGTCTCGCTTGCTGTCGACGAGGCCGGTGCTGATCTGGGTGAGCAGCAGCCACGCGGTGAGCGACAGCACCAACGCCCCGAGCAGGAGCGTGCTGAAGACCACCCGGGCCTGCACCGACACCTGCCAGGCGTTGATCAGCGGCCGGATAGGCGCGATGGCGAGGCGCTTGAGCGTACGCACGGGTCTCAGCTGGTGCCGGCCTTGTAGCCGACCCCCCGCACAGTGACCACGATCATGGGCCGCTCGGGGTCATGCTCGATCTTGGAGCGCAGCCGCTGGACGTGGACGTTGACCAGCCGCGTGTCCGCGGCGTGGCGATAGCCCCAGACCTGCTCGAGGAGCACCTCCCGGGTGAACACCTGCCACGGCCGGCGCGCCAGGCACAGCAGCAGGTCGAACTCCAGCGGCGTCAAGGTGATGGACTCACCAGCACGGCGGACGTCGTGCCCGGCGACGTCGATGCTGAGGTCACCGATCGTGATCTGCTCCGGGGCCGGCTCGTCGAAGCGCCGCATCCTGGCCCGGATGCGTGCCACCAGCTCCTTGGGCTTGAACGGCTTGACCATGTAGTCGTCGGCGCCGGACTCCAGGCCCACCACCACATCCACGGTGTCGCCACGCGCGGTGAGCATCACGATGGGCACGCCCGACTCGGCCCGCAGCTGCTTGCAGACGTCGACACCGTCGAGCCCGGGCAGCATCACATCGAGCAGGACGACGTCGGGCCGGTGTTCGCGGAACATGGCCAGCGCCGCGTCGCCGGTGGGGCACACGACCGGGTCGAAGCCCTCCTGGCGCAGCACGATCGTGAGCATCTCCGCGAGGCTCGCGTCGTCGTCGACGACGAGCACCCGGCCGTGACGGCCGGCACTGTCGAAGTCGGTCGCGTCCGCGGGCACGGTGCCCAGCGTACGCGGAGACCCTGTCTCAGTAGCGGTACGCGTCGGACTTGTAGGGGCCGGCGACGTCGACTCCGAGGTAGCTGGCCTGGTCCTTGGTGAGCTCGGTCAGGCGGACGCCGAGCGCGTCGAGGTGCAGCCGGGCGACCTCCTCGTCCAGGTGCTTGGGCAGCGTGTGCACCCCGGTGCCGTACTCGTCGGGGTTGGCGAACAGCTCGATCTGCGCCAGCACCTGGTTGGTGAACGAGTTGCTCATCACGAACGAGGGGTGCCCGGTGGCGTTGCCGAGGTTGAGCAGCCGGCCCTCGCTGAGCACGATCACGGTGTGCTCGTCGGGAAACGTCCACAGGTCGACCTGCGGCTTGACCGTCTTGCGGGCGACGCCCTTGGTCGCGGCCAGCCCCGCCATGTCGATCTCGTTGTCAAAGTGGCCGATGTTGCCCAGGATCGCCTGGTGCTTCATCGCCGCCATGTGCTCGGCGGTCACCACGTCCTTGTTGCCGGTGGCGGTGATGATGATGTCGGCGGTGCCGACGAGGTCGTCCAGGCGGCCCACCTGGTAACCGTCCATGGCGGCCTGCAGGGCACAGATCGGGTCGATCTCGGTGACGATGACCCGCGCACCCTGACCGCGCAACGACTCCGCACAGCCCTTGCCCACGTCGCCGTAGCCGCAGACGATGGCCACCTTGCCGCCGATGAGTGCGTCGGTGGCGCGGTTGATGCCGTCGATGAGCGAGTGGCGGCAGCCGTACTTGTTGTCGAACTTCGACTTGGTGACGGCGTCGTTGACGTTGATGGCCGGGAACAGCAGCGTGCCGGCGCGGGCCCGGTCGTACAGCCGCAGCACGCCGGTCGTCGTCTCCTCGGTGACGCCGCGGATCGCGGCACCGGCGCGGGTCCAGCGTGAACCGTCCTCGTCGAGCGAGCGGCCGAGCAGGGCAAGGATCTCCTTGAGCTCGGCGTTGTCGGTGCTGTCGGGTGAGGGCACCGCGCCGGCGCGCTCGTACTCGGTGCCGAGGTGCACCAGCATGGTGGCATCGCCGCCGTCGTCGAGGATCATGTTCCCGGGCGCGTCCTCGGGCCAGGTGAGGGCCTGCTCGGCACACCACCAGTACTCGGCGAGGGTCTCGCCCTTCCAGGCGTAGACCGGCACGCCCTGCGGGTCCTCGGCGCTGCCGTCGGGGCCGACGACGACGGCGGCGGCGGCGTGGTCCTGGGTGGAGAAGATGTTGCAGCTCGCCCAGCGGACCTCGGCGCCGAGGTCCACGAGCGTCTCGATCAGCACGGCGGTCTGGATCGTCATGTGCAGCGAGCCGGTGATCCGCGCCCCCGTGAGCGGCCGGGTGTTGCCGTAGCGCTCACGCATCGCCATCAGGCCGGGCATCTCGTGCTCGGCGAGGCTGATCTCGGTGCGGCCGTAGTCGGCCAGGGACAGATCGGCAACCTTGAAGTCCATGGCACCAGCCTAACGAGGCTCAGCCGGGCTCGCCGACCAGCCTCGCGGTGGTTCCCAGACCGACCGCGAGGTAGGCCGCGGCGTAGGAGCCGGTGGCCAGCAGCGCGCCGTAACGGGCGATCGGGGACCCCTGCTTGCCCGCCAGCCGGTGCACGCGTACGTCACGGGCCTGGGCCGCGGCCACGAGCCGGCCACGCTGCTCGCGCACCACCGGTCCGTCACTGGCGTCGTCGAGCAGCACCAGGGCCGGGCGTTGGGCGGGCCAACCCGCCGCGGCGGGTGCCTCGCCGTCGAGGGGGTCGGCGAAGGGGTCGTCGAAGAGGTCGTGGCGACCGGCCTCGGCCAGCACCGGCAGCAGATGGTCGGCGTCTGCGGCCAGCGCGGTCCGACCGGAGGCCCGCCGCAGCGCCTCGGCGATGCGGCGCGCCGCGCGGGCGGCCAGCACCGACCCGCCCCACACCAGCGGCACCGTGTCGGCCAGCACGAGCGCCAGCTCCTTGCCCGGGTTGTCGGCGATGTCCGCGAACGGCGAGCACGTCAGTGCCACCTCGTCGAGGGCGCTGGCGACCTGCTCGGCGTCGACCTCAGGGCCGAGGCCGACGCGGTGCAGTGCCTGCAGGACACCGACCGCGATGGCCAGGGTGTCGGTCGACGTGGTCGGCAGCAGGGTGGTCGAGCGACTGGCTGCCGGCTCGGCGAGGCTGGCATGCACCGGGCAGGCGAGCACCAGCGTGCACCCGCGTCGGACCGCCTCCAGCACCGCCGAGGTGGCGGCGGCGTCGCCGCTGGCCGGCGCGAGAACGACGACGGTGTCCAGGGCACCGGCCCAGCCGGGCAACCCCGGCCCGGGCCAGGCGACGAACGGCACCGGGCACCACGGCTCGAGCACGGCGCGCAGCAGCCGTGAGTCCGCGCCCGCAACCACCATGGCCCTTGGCCGCTCGACCACACCCCCCGGCTCGCCCAGCGTCGTGGTGGCCTCGGCCATCGAGTCGGCCTCGCGCCGGACCCGGGCGCCGGCTTCGGCGAGGTGACGCAGCGCCGGGTCGACTGCGGCCAGCGCCGCAGGGTCGTCCAGCGCGGCGTCGTCGAAGGTCAGTCCGCCCACGCGCCGTCAGCCTGCTTCCGGGCCGCTCTCGGGGCTGGCCGTCCCCGGGCTGGATGTGTCCGGGCGGCGCGCCTCGTCGACCAGCAGGACCGGGATGTCGTCGCGCACCGGGTAGGCCAGCCCGCAGCTGGTGCACACCAGCTCGGGACGGTCCGGTTGCGAGTCGTCGGCTCGCAGCGGGGCGCGGCAAGCCGGGCAGGCCAAGATGGCCAGCAGCGCGCTGTCGATCTGCATCGTCTACCTCCGGGGTCAGGTCATTCAGTCGTCGCTGGGGCGCAGCACCCGCAGGTGGCCGCGGCGACCTACCGCGACCGGTACGGCAACGGGGCGCGCCGCCTCGCGCACCGCATCGGCGAGCGCGAGCAGGTCGTCGCCGCTCGGACCGTACGCGGAAGGGTCCGGCGAGAGCCGGACGACCTCCCAGCCACGCGGCGCCGACAGCCGGTCGGAGTGCTGTTCACAGAGGTCGTAGCTATGCGGCTCGGCGAAGGTGGCCAGCGGTCCCAGCACCGCGGTCTGATCGCCGTAGACGTAGGTGAGCGTCGCCACAGCCGCGCGCGAGCAGGCAGTGCGCGAACAGCGACGGGTCAGGGCCACGGACAGACGTTACCGCCCTAGTCTCGGACTATGTCCGCGCCACGCTTGCCCCCCGGTGCGCTGCGCGACCGGCGGGACCGCGGCGCGCGCGGCCCCCGGTCTCTGCCCGGCCCGCTGACCCCCGACGGGATCCCGCGCGGGCCGACGCCTGCGGCGGTTTTCGACAGCTGTGTCAGCCGAGCCGCGCGACGGCTGCGCCACCACGTCGGCGCCGACCTCGACTCGGTCGAGGTGGGCGTCGAGGAGGTCCCGGTGCTGCCTGACGACTGGGACCACGAGGTGCCGATGAGCGCCCACCTCGCGGCTCGCGGCCGCAGCCCGGCGCGGATTGTCGTCTACCGGATGCCGGTCACCGGTCGGGCTCGCGGCCGGGCGGAGACGACTGCGCTGGTGCTGGACCTGTTGGTCGAGGAGGCGGCCGAGCTGCTCGGCCGGGATCCCGACCAGCTCGACCCGAGGCAACGCTGAGGTCGGACGTCGCTGAGGTCAGGAGGCCGGTGGCGAATGCGGCACCACCTGTGGCACCAGCACCGGGCCGGTCAGCGTGGTCACCAGGGAGCGGAGCGGCAGCACCGACAGGCCCCGGCTCGACGTGACAGACAGCGAGCCCACCACCGGCGCCGTCTCGGCTCCACGAGCCGACGGTCGCACGACGACGTAGTCGAGGTCGGCGGCGGCGCCATCGGACAGCCCGAGCACCTCGTCGAGGTCGACGGCGCGGGAGGTGCCGGCGTCGAGCTCCAGCGAGCCGGTGCCGAGCGTGGCACCGTCGGCGTCCGCGCCGCGGAACACCACGGCACGGGACCGCACGGTCTGCGCCTCGGGGTCGACCAGCAGCGCGGACACCGTCAGCGCGGTCGCCGGCGAGACGGCTGCGTCGGCACCGAGGTCGACCGGCACGACAGCAGGGCCGTCGAGAGCCATCGCCCCCGCTGCGGTGGCGACGTCGGAGCCGGTGACCGACCGCACCGATGCGGTGAGCGGAGCGTCGGCGCGCAGCTCGATCGTGCTGCCTGCGGCGAGGTCCGGCGGCAGGTCGACGGCGGCGACGCCCGCGCCGGGCACCTGTACGGACTCGACACCGCTCAGCGTGGTCCGACCGGTCTCGGTCACCAACGTCGGCCGGGCCACGACGGAACGTTCCCGCGGGTTGGCCACCAGCAGCACCGCCTCGCCGCGTGCCCCCGACGCGCCACCGATCCCCGGCACCAGCAGGGTCTGCGCCGGCGTTCTCGCCGCCGGCAGCCATTCGGTGCCCGCCGGCCCGGTCTCGGCGACCGCCGCGGCGACCCGCCCCTGGCTGGTCCTGACCTCGACGGCGACATCGTCGGCACCGGCCACCAGATCGGTCAGCGGCAGCGTCACCGTGCTGCCCGCGTCGACCCTGATGTCCTGGCTGCCCACGGCGTCGAGCAGTCCGTCGGGACCGCGCAGCACGATGTCGACGACAGCCTCGGCCTCGGCCGGTGCGTGCAGGACGATCGCACCGGAGCGCGTCGAGGTGCTGGCGGCACCGACGAACCACCACCCGCGGGCGGGTTCGGCGCAGTGCTGCACCGCGAGCCCATTGCCGCCGCCGGGCTCGGCGACGTCGGCGCTGAACGCGTCGAGCCCGGCGGCGGCAGGTCCGTCGGCGGTGATGACGACATCGCGGGGTCTGCCGCCGCGCTGCGCAGACAGTGTGCGTGTCGTCCATGCCCCGGGGCTGTTCAGGTCGAGGAGCGGTGCATCGAGCGTGCTGCGGCTGCTGTCACCGGAGCCGCCGGGGAGTTCACCGACGTCTGCCAGCCCGACGGCAACCGTGCTCCGGGCGGCGCCGTCGGGCAGCTCGAAGCAGGTCAGAGTCCGTGCCTCGACCGGCACGGGTCGGGCCGGTGGCGTGGTCAGGACGCTGTCGGGGGGACGCGCCGCGGCCAACCCGAGGGCAGCCACGACCGTCAACAGGGGCATGAGCATGAGCAACCGGGACGGCGGGGTGCGCCGGCGAGCCTGGGCGGCGAGGGTGCTCATGGGCGACCTCTCCTGCTCGGTGCGGCCAGCAGCACGACCGCGACCAGGGCCACGAGCTGCCCGGCGACCCACCAGCTGCGGTCGTCGTCGTAGGAGACCGTGAGCCGGCCGTCGGTCTTGGCCGGTACCGGCTGGGGGACGGCGAAGGTCTGCACGGCGCGGTCGCCCGGGGCCGCCTGCAACCGCCGGCCGTCCAGCTCAGCGGTCCAGCCCGGTGCCGGCGCGGCCGCAAGGCTCACCTGGCGCGGCGCCCGGGCCGGGGTCACCGTCCACGGTGGTCCGCCGTCGGCACGGTCGGTCGACAGCGCAAGCGCCCGGCTGTCGGTCTGCAGCGTCCCAGCGGGCCGGTCGAGCCGCCAGCCCCGATCGCCCTCGGGTGCGCCCGCGGGTGCAATTCCGGGCGCGCTGTCCAGCGCCGCGGCCAGCTTGGGGTCCACCGGGGCGGGGGCGTACAGGTAGCCCACGCCGAGACCGGCGATGGCGTCCAGGTCGTCCTCGGTGGGTGCGGCGAGTAGCCGAGACAGCGGCTCGGTCAGCGCCGGGGGCGCAGCAGCCGCCCACATCGGCTCCTCGCCGATCCGCCAACCGTCCTCACGGACGATCGTCGCCGCCAGCTGGTCGGTGCTGCCGGCGAGGACCGCGACGGAGGGCCGCGGGCCGGCGCGGGCATCCTCAGCCATGTAGGCGGGCAGCGGCACCGCCTCGGCGCGGGTCAGCGGAGTCGCGATGCCCTCAGCGACCGCCCAGCCCAGCGCCACCAGCGGTCCGAGCAGCGCGAGCACGGCCACCCCGGCCACCGTCAGCTGGCGCCAGCCGAAGCTGCGTCCGGCCAGCATCGGCCCCAGGTCGTGCGAGCCGACCGCTACCGCGGTGACCAGTCCCCCCCACCACACCACCAGTGGGAAGCCGACCCAGACCGTCGTCAGACCGGTCGTGGGATCGCCGGCGCCGTCCGCAAGCACCCCCACCGCCGCGGTCAACAGACCGAGGGCACCCGCCGTCCATGCGACCAGGACGGGACCACGTCGACTCGTACGGGCCAGGGCCACCACAGCTGCGAGCAGCACACCGGCGCCCAGCCAGGCTACGGCGCCCCCCGGTCCGCCGGGCATGCCGAGGGCGAGGTCGACGGGACCGGGGTCGAGGGCCCCCACGCCGGCATCGGGCAGACCGGCCTCCCACCAGAACAGCATCGGGTCAGCGATCCGTTCGGCGAGCCACCACGGGCCGAGCAGCCAGGGCACCGCGACCACCACCGCGGACGACACCACGACCTGCGGCAGCGGTGGCGTGGCCACACGACGACCGGGTCGCCGACCGGATGTTACGACGGCGAGCACCACGGCCAGCACCACGACCAGCACTGCCGCCACGACCAGCAACGGCCAGGCGACCGGAGCCACCGCGACGAGCACGGCTGCTGCCAGCCCGGCCCGGCTGCGCCGGATCCAGCGCTCCAGGCGGGCGGGGCCAGTGCCCGATGAGTCCGCTGTCGACAGCGACAGCACGGTGGTGGCCAGCACAGGCAGCACGACGGTGCCGAGCACGGTGCCGAGACGGCCCTGGGCGACCGCGCCGGTGACCAGCGGCAGCGAGCCGTACGCGAGGCTGGCCCAAGCCGCGGCGACCGGGCCGGCACCCGCCCGACGCAGCAGCCGGTGAGCGGTCAGCGCCGCCAGCACGGGTGCACCGAGCACAAGCAGGGATACCGCCGCGCCGGCGTCGCCGAGGGTGGCGAGCCCGGCGCCGGCGAGCAGCAGAACGTACGGCGGGCTCGGCTCCGCCGACCCGGTGCCGACCGGGTGCCAGCCCGCGGTGTAGGCCGCCCACCAGTCCAGCGCTCCGCCGGGAGCCGGCAGCAGCGCCCCGCCGTACAGCTCGCCGCCGGTCAGCAGGGTGCGGGCGGCCACCACGGTGAGCAGCGCGAGCACCAACACCGCCGACGCCCACGGACGGGCCCGTACCCGCGCCAGCGGCCCGGGTTCCGCGGGCAGCGCCTCGGCCTCGACGGACACCGGCCCCGGCTCGGCAACGGAGCGGGGGACGGTCGAACGGCTCGGCGCCAGCAGTGCGCCGGCGACGTCCGCGGCGGTCGCTGCCCCGTCCCGGTAGGGCTGGACCACCGACGGCAGCAGCGGGCGTACGACGGCGGGCGGTGCCTGCGCGGTGGCGCGCCGACTGCGTCGCGCAGTCATCAGCCGCCATGGCCGGGCGAGCACCGACACCGCAGCCACGATCTCGTCCCACGCCTCCCGCGGTGCCTTCAGCAGCAGCAGGCCCACTGCCCGCAGCACCGAGCCGAGCAGCAGCCGTACGTACTGGACTGGCAGCACAGCGCCCCGGCAGTTGGCCAGCAGCACGAACAGCGCCGCCGAGCGCTGCCCCCGCCGAGCCGACCCGGTGAGGGCACCCGGCGTGCGCAGGTCGCGGGTGGCGGCCTCGGCATGGAAGACCATCGCCGCCGGTGCCACCCGGACCTGCGACCCGGCGCGGGCCACCCGCCAACCGAGATCGAGGTCGTCGCCGAAGAGCGGCAGCTGAGGGGCGAGGCCGCCCAGGGCGGACCAGGTGGACCGCCGCACCAGTGCACCGGCGGTGCCCACGGCCAGCACCTGGCGGGGGTCGTCCCGCTGGCCCTGGTCAGGCTCACCGGGCTCGAGACCCGTCTCGCGGGCGCCCGTGCCGGCGATGGTCACCCCGACCTCGACCAGACGCCGCAGGGACGGCCACTCGCGGACCTTCGGGCCGACCACTGCGATCTCCGGGCCGGCGCCGGGTCCGGTCGCCTCGTGCAGCAGCCGTTCCAACGCCTCAGGCGCCGGCGCACAGTCGTCATGCAGCAGCCAGATCCACCCACCCTCGGGAGGAGGCGAGTTGTGGTCGGCGAGCCGGTCGAGCGCATGGCCCACCGCTCCGCCGAAGCCGGTGTCGCGGTCGGCGGCGAACACCGAGTCGGCCCCGAGCGCGGCGGTCAGCAAGGCGACGGAGTCATCCGTGCTCGCGGTGTCGACCGCGACCAACACATCGGGGTCCCGGGTCTGTGCCGCCAACGCCTCGAGCACCTGCGGCAGCCACCTGGCGCCGTCGTGGCTGACCAGGACCGCGGTCACATGCAACGGCCCAGCGGGGGTCGCAGCGGGGGTCGCAGCGGGGGTCGCAGCGGGGGTCACAGCGGGCATTGCGGCAGACACGCAGGACCTCTCGCCGGACCGGACAGGGGCGGTCAGCGACCGCAGGACCGGCCCACCTTAGCGAGCGCGAATGACCGGTCGGCCGATCGGTGAGTCGGCGGTGACGGCGGGCGGAACCCCGCAAGCCCTGGTCACCCGTACGCTGCCTGCCGTGACAGCTACGACGTTCGAGCGGGCCGCGCTGGTCGTCAACACCGGATCGCGGGCCGGCGGCCGGGCCTTCGAGCGGGCCCGCGAGCGGCTGACGGCGCTGGGCGTGCCGCTGGTCGACTCCTTCCCGTTGCGGGACGCGGCCCGGCTGCCGGAGACGGTCACCGAGGTGCTCGGCAATGGCTGCGACCTGATGGTGCTCGGGGGCGGCGACGGGACCATGAGCGCCGTCGTCGACCAGCTGGTTGCTTCACCGGCGGTGCTCGGCGTGCTCCCGCTCGGGACCGCCAACGACTTCGCCCGCACGCTCGGCATCCCGTCCGACGTGGACGCGGCGTGCGCCACCATCGCCGCCGGCCGGGTGGTCGACGTCGACGTCGGCAGGGCCGACGACAACTACTTCGTCAACGTGGCGTCGCTCGGCCTGTCGGTGGCGGTCACCCGGGCGCTCAGCGCCGGGCTGAAGCGTCGGCTCGGATCGTTGGCCTACCCCGTCGCCACCCTGCGGGCGTACCGGGGGTTCGAGCCGTTCGCCGCACGGCTGGAGTTTCCCGACGGCGACCACCCGCCCATCGACGTCGGCGAAGCGATGCAGGTGGCGGTGGGCAACGGCCGCTACTACGGCGGCGGCAACGTGGTCTCTCCCGAGGCCGGCATCGACGACCAGCGTCTCGACGTGTACGTGATCGCTCGCGGCCAGGCCCGTGACCACGTCGCGATCGTGTCAGCGTTTCGCTCCGGCTCGTTCGTCGACCACCCGCTGGTGACCCACGTGGCGACGAGCGAGGTCGTGGTGCGTACCGACCCCCGGCGCGACATCAACATCGACGGCGAGGTGGTGTCGGCGACCCCTGAGGTGTTCCGGGTCGTTCGCAACGCGCTGCACGTCGTGGTGCCCCTGGACTCGACGGCGGCGACCCTGGACTCACCGGCTGCCTAGCGAAGCCTTGTGCGTCAGACGGCGCGCTTCTTGAGCTTGCGCCGCTCACGCTCCGACAGGCCGCCCCAGATGCCGAAGCGCTCGTCGTGCTGCAACGCGTACTCCAGGCACTCGGCCTGGACGTCGCAGGTCAGACACACCCGCTTGGCCTCCCGGGTGGAGCCGCCCTTCTCGGGGAAGAACGCCTCCGGATCGGTCTGGGCGCACAATGCGCGCTCCTGCCAATCCAACTCGTCTGCCTCGTCGTCTACTTCGAGCACTACGAAGTCCGGCACGACATTCCTCCTCGACCCTGGATTCCCCACGATGTGTGTCGGTGAGATCGCATAGCGTGACATTGGGCTCGCGGCCCGAGCGAAATCAGTGGTAACGAACGACACAAGTGGAATTACATGCCTGTCGCTCCACCGGAGTCAAGCCAGCGGCTGGTATTGGGCCCGAAATACTGTCGATTTATCGGCTGAAGTCGTCCCCCGTGTCCCAGTTGCACCAACTGTCCCACTCCTGCTCGCCCGCGGCCGAGCCCGGTCCCCTCTTGGTCACCGCCAGTCAGCACCGACACCCGGGTGCCACCACGTCGCCGGGAGGGGCCCTGGAACACTTCGCCCATGCGGGTGACGGTGGTGTCCGGAGGGGTCGGCGGAGCCCGTTTCCTGCGCGGACTGCTGGCTGCGCTGGGCCCCGGGGACGACGTCACCGTCATCGGCAACACCGCCGACGACATCTGGCTGTTCGGGCTCAAGGTCTGTCCCGATCTCGACACCGTCATGTACACCCTCGGCGACGGCATCGACGAGGACCGCGGCTGGGGGCGGCGCGACGAGAGCTGGCGGGCCAAGGACGAGCTCGCGGCATACGGGGTCCAGCCCACCTGGTTCGGGCTCGGTGACCGGGACCTGGCCACCCACCTGGTGCGCACGCAGATGCTGCAGGCGGGCTACTCGCTGTCCGCGGTCACGGCCGCGCTGGGCCGGCGCTGGCTGTCGACGCTGCGCCCGGCAGTACGACTGCTCCCGATGTCCGACGACCGGGTGGAGACCCACATCGTGATCGACGACGGGCAGGGTCGGCGGGCGGTGCACTTCCAGGAGTACTGGGTCCGGCTGCGCGCGCAGGTCCCGGCGCACGAGGTGGTGGTGGTCGGCCAGAGCGAGGCGACCCCGGCGCCCGGCGTGCTGGCGGCGGTGGCCGGGTGCGACGTGCTGCTGGTGCCGCCGTCCAACCCGGTGGTCTCGGTGGGCACAGTGCTGGGGATCCCTGGGGTTCGCGCCGCGGTGCAGTCGACACCCGCGCCGGTCATCGGGGTGTCACCGATCATCGGGGGCGCTGCGGTGCGGGGCATGGCCGACCAGCTGCTCCAGGCCATCGGCGTGGAGGTGTCGAGCGCCGGCGTCGCCGGCTGGTACGGGGCGCGCACAGCCGGCGGCGTGCTTGACGGCTGGCTGCTGGACACCCGAGACGCGGCCGACGCCGGGGCGGTCGAGGCGGCGGGCATCCGGGCCAAGGCCGTGCCGCTGCTGATGCGCGACCTCGAGGCGACGACCGCCATGGCGCAGGCGGCACTGGACCTCGCCGGCGATGTCGCCCGATGAGGCTCACCGTCCAGGCGCTGGGCGTGCTGCCGGACCTGGCCGCGGGTGA
>Ga0183260_10001558_pt1 | contig 19020 bp, 14 predicted proteins | sample AntDrymUQ4972206_2_FD_129768 | JGI IMG/M metagenome (GOLD analysis project Ga0183260, IMG submission 129768) | Polar desert sand microbial communities from Dry Valleys, Antarctica - metaG UQ497 (22.06) (version 2) (version 2) | ecosystem: Environmental > Terrestrial > Soil > Desert | place...
CCGCCACGAGCGCCACGGCCTCGCGCTTGAGCTCCTCCGGATAGGGTCGGCCCATGGATGACCACCTCCTTGGCACGCCGTTTTGGACGGCTCAGTGTCTCACCTTCATGGTACACATCAGTCGTTTGCAGCGCAAAAATACAAGAAGTCATTTTGCCGCGTGGTTGCAGGCAGAGTTTTTGCGGAGTTTTTGCGTTTTTGCAGGTGTTGCGGTCGGAGTGTCGACAGTAAGCGACACGGTTGGCAGGCGGCGTCCGCGGCGAACCTCAGGACCGCTGGCGGTGGGGCCAGGCAGGGGAGCACCTTTGATTGGCCCCGCTGGAGGCGCATCCCAGGCGAACGGGGACGTCACTTGACGAACGCACTGGCGAGCTGAATTCGCGCCAGATCGTCGGCCGAGGCGGCTGTTGGCAATGGGGCCGGCAGGGAGTAGATGCTGGGCAGCGAACGTCACTCTGGTTGACGATTCATGAGTGGTGATCTGGCGACCAGGGTCCCTTGTTAGAGCGGAAACCGAATGTAGTGCCTCGCCACTCAAAGTTCGTCTGGTAGGGGCCGGTCGTCTCGTGCCGGACAAACATGCACACGGTAAATGAGTACAAGTTTCGGCAACCGCTCTAGCCAGGGAGTACATTGCCGACAATTCACGCAAATGGCATGAGGAACGCGATCATCCGATTCGACAATACGGGCGGGGACAAGCCCCGCAACCCTACAAACTGGTTTTCGGTACGTAGAGCGGAAACCGAATGTAGTGCCTCGCCACTCAAAGTTCGTCTGGTAGTGGCCGGTCGTCTCGTGCCGGGCAAATATGCACACAGTAAATGAGTACAAGTTTCAGCAACCGCTCTAGGCGGAACGACAACGTTTCCATGGGCGCACACGGCTTCAACCAAAGCGCAATCCGTTCCAAATTGCTGAAACAGCCAAACTAGCATCCTCTTCGGGCGCCTACGAGACTGTGGCGAACCGGGCAATCGCGAAATCGTCGAGTACCTGCGTCGAATCGTCGCTGACGAGTGAGGCCAGGTACTGGCCGACAACCGGCGCGAATTTGAATCCGTGGCCGCTGAAACCTGTGGCGTACGTGACTCGATCATGTTCGGGATGGCGATCGATCACGAAGTCCCGGTCGGGCGTCATTGTGTACATGCAGACTGACGAATCGACGACATCACCCGTGAATCCGCGGAAACTGCGCTGGACGAACGGCCAGATATCGGCGCGTATGTCGGGTTCGGTCACGGTGCGATCGACGGAGTTCGGGTCGACGACATCCCCGCCGGAGTGCATGCCGACCTTGACCCCTGGCACGTCGTACTGAGGAACCCCGTAGAACTCGCCGTGCTCATCGTCGCTGATGAATACCGGCATGCGATCGGGGAGGGCCAGCGCCTTATGGGCAGGATCGACCTCGAACCAGAGGACCGGCTTGCGAAGAATCTCCAGTGCGATGCCGAGTTCGTTCAAGAGTTGGCCGGACCACGCCCCGGCCGTGACGATCAGCTTCTCAGCCTCAAACGTGTCATTGGCGGTCGTCACCCGCACCCGGGAGTCATACGCGTTCCACGAAACAACCGGTGTGTGTTCGTGGATTATGCCGCCAGCGGTAGTCATCTCGATTGCCAGCGACCCGAGGGCCAGGGCGACATCGAGGAATCCTGCCTCCGGTCCGTAACACACTTCGCGATCGTCGGGAATGTTCCAGATCGGCCAACGCGCGTTGACATCGGCGCCGCTGAGCCATTCGCTGGCAATGCCATATTGCTCGGCGCTGGCCCTTGCCTCGCGGGCTCGGTGAAACCCTGGAGCGGAGATGTCGACGCAGCCGATGCGGTGCATAAACCGGGTTTCAGTTCGCTCCTGAAGGTCTGACCAGAGTTTGTCCGCCTTGAGCGCCCAAGGCACGTACCGTCCACCTTCGGCGTAAGCATGCCGAAAGATCCGAGTCTTGCCGCCATGACTTCCGAAGTCGTGGACATGCTGGAATTGCTCAAGCACGACGACCCGCGCTCCCTGGAGGGCCAGGGCCCAACCAACCGCGGTCCCCATCACGCCTCCACCAATGACGATGACATCAGTTCTGTGGGTTGTCATAGTCGTGGATGCTCCATTCGAATCTGTTCGGTTTCTTGTGACGACCTACGTACTAGACTCCATCGACAAGCCCTGAACGAAGCATCGCCGCGAGACCATGAAGAGCGAGTCTGTCGACGAGACTGGATCCAGGCATGGACTACGGTAATCGGCATAGCGTCCACGTCATCCCGGCCGAAGTCGAGGGACGTGTTCGCCACAGTGAATCCGAAAACCAGGTCGCCCCGGCGAATCCCGCATTCCTGAGAATCCGCCGGCGACGGAATCACCTTTCAACGGCTATCGCAGGCTGGCGTCACCGAACTGCTCGGTCACGGCATGCTTCTTGTCGTACCACGGCAAGTCCTCAAGGGGATCGTAATTGCCTGAAATGCGGGTAGGGCGATCAACCGGCGCTGCCCAATTCGCGGCATTGGCGATCACTTTGCGGATTTCCATGTTGAAGTAGGTGGGGTACGTCTCATGCCCTGGGCGGAAGTAGAAGACTTTCCCGGCGCCGCGATGATAGGCGGCGCCGCTGCGGAACACTTCGCCGCCCTGGAACCAACTGACGAAAATCAGGTTGTCCGGTTGTGGAATGTCGAAGTGCTCGCCGTACATCTCCTCTTGTTCGAGTTCGATGTATTCGCCGATGCCATCGACGATCGGGTGGCCCGGCGAGACGACCCAGAGGCGTTCCTTCTCGTCTGCCTCGCGCCACTTGAGGTCGCACGTCGTACCCATCAAGCGTTTGAAGATTTTCGAGAAGTGGCCCGAGTGGAGCACGATCAGACCGGCGCCGTCGAGCACCCGCTTCTGGACCCGATCGACAATCTCCTCCGCGACCTGACCGTGGGCCTTGTGTCCCCACCAAACGAAGACATCGGTATTGGCGACGATGCTTTCCGTCAGGCCGTGTTCCGGTTCCTGGAGTGTCGCTGTTCGCACCTCGAAACCTCCGGTTGCTTCGAGGCCCTCGGCGATCGCGCCGTGGATGCCGTTCGGATAAATCGATCCGATGCGCTCATCTTCCAATTCGTGCTGATACTCGTTCCAAACGGTGACGCGAATGGGATTTGTCATAGTGTGATGGTCTCCTTGATGCCGTCCAGAGTCCGATAATCGCTTTCGCGGGCAAACCGATTCCTGATCAGGAGGATGTGACATCTTCCTCTACGGGAACGCGAGTGCACCGGAACCTTTGCCGCATCCTGCACGAAGATGCGACGTTTGTCATCCGATCTCGGACACGCTGATCTCACGGCCCAGTTCCGCCGACGCGTAAATAGCGTCAATCAATCGGACCCGGTCGAGTCCCTCATTGCCATCGGGAGTGACCGGCGTGCCGTCGAGGATACCGTCGACAAAGCCATTGATGATTTCCGCGTGACCAGGACGAGAGACAAGTCGCGGATGACTGTCGGCCGTGGTGTCGCCGATTTCCGAGTACAAATTGAGCGTGTCGACATCGGCGTATTTCTTGGAGTGAATCCTCGCTCCACCCTCGCTTCCGTAGAACTGGACTCCGAAGTCGTCATCCATCTCAGTGAACGACGCCCACGAGGCCTCGAGCAACAGAGTCCCGCCATCCTCGAAGCGGAGAAAGGCGGTGGCCAGATCCTCGACCTCATAGCTCATCGGATCATCGGCCGCCTGGCTCGATCGACGACCGACCCAGTTGCCACCCCCACGTGGGCCGATCTCGGAATAGGTGGCGGCGCTCACAGTCGTGACGGTCGGATTGCCGAGCATGTAAAGGGCCATATCGAGGACGTGCACGCCAAGGTCGATCAATGGACCTCCACCAGCGGCTTCCTTCGACGTGAACCAGCTCCCGAGGCCGGGAATGCCGGATCGACGCATCCAATAAGCCTTTGAATAGTAGACACGACCGAGACCACCCGCCTCGATTCGGTTCTTGACGATTTCGACATCGTGGCGAGTGCGGCGCTGGAACGAAACGGCCAGAATCCTGTTGCTGCGTTCGGCGCACTCCACCATGAGCTTGCCTTCAGCGGTGTGACGCGCAAGCGGTTTCTCGATCAAGACGTGTTTTCCGGCTTCCAGGGCGGCGACGGCCACCGGCATGTGCAGAAAATTGGGGACGGCAATGCTCACGGCGTCAATGTCGTCCTGGCCGAGCAGATCCTGGTAGTCGCGATAAATCCGGGGAATGCCGAATCGCTTCGCGAGCATTTCGCAGCGATCGGTATCGAGTCCGGCCAGGGCGACCACCTCGACACGAGGCTCGGTGGCGTATCCCTCGAGATGAAACAATCCGGCGCCGCAACCGATGACGCCAACGCGAACCTTGTCTTGAACCAACGGAGTTCCTCCACTTGAGATACGGGCGCGGCGCCCGCGGAATCGATCAGGTCGACCAATTTACCGCTGTCGCGAGCATGGCATCTTCGCGAAGCAATACGCAAGATGTTTCGACCGCCAGTGGGGTCACCGTGTTTGCTGACACGGCATCGGTGGGGTCAGTGTCGAAAAGATTCCTCGTTGTCTGGAATGACAACTTAGGAGTCCGTGGCGCGTTCGCTAGAAGGTCCACGCGCATTAGAGCGGAAACCGAATGTAGTGCCTCGCCACTCAAAGTTCGTCTGGTAGTGGCCGGTCGTCTCGTGCCGAGCAAACATGCACACGGTAAATGAGATAATAAGGGCGGGGACAAGCCCCGCAGCCCTCCAAACTGGACGGGCGGGGACAAGCCCCGCAACCCTACAAACTGGTTTTCGGTACCTAGAGCGGAAACCGAATGGAGTGCCTCGCCACTCAAAGTTCGTCTGGTAGTGGCCGGTCGTCTCGTGCCGGGCAAACATGCACACGGCAAATGAATACAAGTTTCGGCAACCGCTCTAGTCGATAAGCCGAATGATGGTGAGTTCCGGCGGGCAGTTGAGTCGAACCGGCGGTCGATACACCCCGATTCCAGACGAGACATAGAGTTGCATGTCGTCAACCTGGTATCTTCCTCCCACGTAGCGCTTCCCCAGTCGGGGTGTGGCAATTGGGCCGATGCCGGGAAGCCGAACCTGGCCGCCATGACTATGTCCGGAAAGCTGCAAGAATGCGCCGTACGGGGCGGATTCCTCGGCCAGGTCGGCTTCGTGCCAGAGGCAGATCGCGGCGGCGTCGGGAGGGACATGCCCAAAAGCCTGAGCGAGACCGACGTTGCCGAGCAGGGCGTCGTCGATGCCGGCGATCCAGAGTTCTCCGCGATCGGTGGCGACGCATGCCGCCTGGTTGACGAGGATCGCGATGCCGGCGTCCTCAAGCGGCGGCACGACCCGCTGGCGCAGGTTAGCCACGTCGTGATTGCCGAGCACGCCCCAGGCGCCACACCGCGCCGTGCGCGCCATCCGTTCCAACAGCGGGGCGGTTTGGTCCATGAAGCGGGGTGACTCGCAGATGTAGTCGCCGCCGAAGAGCACGATATCCGGTCGGATAACCTCCAACCGGTTGACGATTGGTTCCAGATCTGTTGCCGTGAAATGAGGTCCGACATGGGTGTCGGTCACGAAGGCAATCGTGAGCCCGGCCAGGTTGCCATGCTTTCGCGGCAACTGGACCACGATATGGACTACCTCGGCCCGGTATGGCGCAACGAACCGGGCGCGCCAGGCGATGACTAACCCAACGATCAAGGCGATGACGCTCATTGCCCCTGGTATGCCGCGAGCCCTCCGGCGATTCATGTCGGGCCGATCACGGCGGCAAGCGTCAATCCGACGCTGACAAGGGTCCCGTAGACAAGATGGAGTCCGGCGGACTGTCGAACCAATTGATTGAGTCGAGCCGGGGCCGTTTCGACGGCGATCTCCCGGGTCAGTTTGAACGCAATTGGCAGGGCGATAAACACCAGCAAAACCGGCCAACGAGCCGGGTTGAGCGCGACCAGGGCGGTGGCGCAAAGAAATGGCACGAACACGAGGAAGGCGTACTCAATCGTGGCGGCGTGCCGCCCAAGCTGGTTCGCCAGCGTTCGTTTGCGATGTTTCCGGTCTGAGTCGATGTCACGGACATTGTTGGCATGGAGAAAACCTGCCGACAGCAATCCCATCGCCGTCGCCAGGAGCACTGCCTCGACCGTCCAGGAGCCGGTGTGGACGTAGTAGGCTCCGGTCACCATTCCGATCCCCATGGCAAGAAATACGGTGACCTCGCCCAGAGCGTAGTAGGCGAGGGGGAATGGCCCTCCCGTGTACAGGAACGCCGCGGCGGCGCTGGCAATCGCGATCCAGAATACAACTTCGCCGGCCGAGGCGATGATCGGCAGCGACGCCACGAAGGCGCCGGTGAAACAGACGGCAATCCCCAGTCTGAGGTCGACGTAACTCAGCGTCCCATTTTGCAAGGCGCCGCCTTGGCCGAGCGTGTCTCCAGCATCAACCCCGCGCACGTCGTCGAAGTAATCGTTGGTCAGGTTGCAGGCGGCGTGCGTCAAGATCGAGGCCACGAGCATCAGGACGAAAAATCCCCAGCGAACGTCGCCGTCGACGGCGGCGAGGGCGGTTGCCGCCACGACCGGGATCGTCGATGTCGTGAACGAGCGAGGCCGCACCGCCCAGAACCAGGTCTTGAACGAAAAAGCCCGGCGATCGGCGCGCTTCCATGGCAGCGCCCAAACCTCAAACAGGCCAAGCCCAATCGTCAACGCCCAGCCAAGCAGCGCTGTCGCCGCCAGGCCCACATACATTTGCTGGATGCGGAGTGTCTGGTAACTGTTCCAGGTCACGAAGCCGAGGCCATCCTGCGCGCTCACGAATTCAGTCCCTACCACCACGACCAGCGCGAAGCCGAGCGCCAGTCGCATCCCGGTAAAGATCGACGGCAGCGCGCCGGGCAGGGCGACAGTGGTGAAGAGGTTGAAACGTGACGCGCCCAGGTTCCTCGCGACATCCTGAAACGAGGAGTCCAATTCCATGACACCGGTCATCGTGTTGAGGGCGACGAGGAAGAAAATCGAGAGCGCGACCGTCACCATTTTCGATGTTTCGCCAGTGCCGAAGGCGATGATCATCAACGGCAGCACGGCAATTTTCGGGATGGCATAAATTACGGTTGATACTGGCATGAAAAACGTGCGGATTGGCCAGAAGAGGCCCATCCCCAAACCCAGGACCACTCCAGGGATCGTACCCAACGCGAACCCGAAAACAATTCGCTGAACCGTAATCAGGAGGTGCCCGCCGAGGTCGCCGTCCCGGCTCATCTCAACAGCGGCCTTCCAAAGCACGCTTGGCGCGGGCCAGAATCGCGGATCGATAAGTTCTGTGCGGGAGAGCACCTCCCAAATCCCAATCACCAGCGCTGGGCCGGCGATGGTCAGTACAAGCTCAACGATTCGCCGCCCGCGAACCGGGTCGGGGCGGGTTGGCGCGCGATCCAGTTGGCTCATCCGGACAGCGCCTCTTCCTGTTGATGGCGCGCCCGCATGACCTCATCCTTGAGGATTTCCCAGGTTTGATTGAACAAGACGCCGAAGGCGGGATCTGAGCGGACCGCCTCCATCGACCGGGGTCGTTCGAAGGGGACTTCGATGATGGCGCGCACCGTTCCGGGCTGGGCGCTCATCACCACGATGCGATCGGCCAACGTGATCGCCTCGTCGATCGAATGAGTGATCAACACCACAGTCTTGCCGCTCCTCTCCCAAATCCGGAGCAACTCTTCCTGCAAAATGAACCGCGTTTGTTCGTCGAGGGCTCCGAACGGTTCGTCCATGAGGAGGAGGTCGGGGTCAACCGCCAGCGCGCGCCCGATCGCGACGCGCTGCCTCATGCCTTCCGAGACCTGATGTGGGTAGGCATTGGCGAACTTGCTCAGGCCGAGCACCGCCAACGATCGGCCAACCGTTGCCTCGATCTCAGCCTTGCCCAATCCCTGGAGCTTGAGTCCGTAGCCGACGTTGGCGGCAATGGTCAGCCATGGGAACAGACTGCGTCCTTGAAAGACCACAGCATTGGTCGGCGCCGAACCGTCCGGGGCGGCGATCGAAAGCTCGCCGCTGGTGGGCGCATCGAGGCCGGCGATCATCCGCAGGAGTGTCGACTTGCCGCACCCGGACGGTCCGACGATGACACAGAACTCACCACCCGCGATCTCCAGGTCGAAGTCGCGCACCGCCTCGATGACGCCGTTGGGGGTCACGAACATTCGCTCCACGGCATTGGCGCGGATCGTTGCGCCGCCGCGCATTCCGGCGCCATTCGCAGCCATACCGCTCACTCGCCGATCAACTCGAGGGCGTTATCGACATAGGTGGTGTTCACCATCGTCGTCGGATCAAGATCCTCATCGTAGTCCAGCAACCCGCGCTCTCCAAAGAAGGTCTGAAGTTGGCTAAGGCTCTCGAAATTGACAGCGCCATCGGTTGAGTACACTGGTTTCACCGATTCCGCAATCAGTTGAACGGGGACACCTGTGTACTGCTCGATGATCGCGAGATTGAGAGGATCGTTGAAGTTCTCGGTCAGATCGCGGGAAGCCTGGAGGTATCCGGCGACGATGCCGGCTGCCGCATCGGGGTTGGTTGCCATCCACTCCTTGCTGCCAAAAAGTACTGTCGGCTGGATTCCCTGGACCGGAAAGTCAGGGAGGAGCCGCAGGGCCAGCCCGTTCTGTTCGGCCTGGGTCGCCAGCGGCTCACCGATGATCGAGGCATCGAGCGCGCCCGAATCCAGCGCCACGACGGCATCGGGGAAGCTCATGTACTGGAGGTCGACATCGCCGATCGAGAGTCCCGCCGTTCCGAGCGCGATGTCAAGCCACAGTTCGGTCGCGCCGGGAGCGTTGACCGCAACTCGCTTGCCTTCGAGGTCGGCAACCGTGGAGATCGTGCCATCCTCGCAAGCGGACATCGATATCATCAGGGGCGAGGCGACAGGTCCGCCTTCCATGTGGCCGGGCGCGACGATTTCGAGTCCAAGGTCCTGAGAGGTCGCATTCCAGTAAGCTGGGCCGACTCCGGCGATCGCCATGTCCATGTCGCCCGTTGCCGTTAACAGCACCATGTCCGAACCGCCGGGAAGCACCTCAAGCGTGACGTCGAGGCCATGCGCGGCGAAATATCCCTTTTCGTAGGCGACGAACACGGGTGCGAAGATCGAGACCGGGATGTAGCCGAAGGTGACTTCGGTGGCTCCGTCTGGCACGTCAAATCCCGGAAGTTCGGAGACAGCGGTTATCTCAGGGACAGGGGTCCCGGTTTCCAGCGGTTGGCAGTCAAGACCTTGGGCAATCAGGGAATGGCTCAGCGGACTGAACATCGAGAGCACGAGCCCGATAATTGCCAGGCACATTGCCGGCAGCGACCAACCAAAATGAGATTCACTGAACTGCATGCAGTACTCCACGAACGTCGTCACGGTCTCGTAGTGGCCGCTCCTTGTGCCGGGCGGGGAAGCGGGAGACCACACAGGGTCTCCCCTACGAGGAACGTCGTCACGGTCTCGTAGTGGCCGCTCCGTGTGCCGGGCGGGGAAGCGGGAGACCACACAGGGTCTCCCCTACGAGACGGCCTGTAATTTGATCATCGGCTTGTAGGCGTGTTCAGGACCCTCCGCCTCGTCGAAGATACCGTTGCGGCGATCTTCGACGACAGCGTGGATTTCGCGGGTCAGTTCATCGAGCATGTCTACCTCGAGCACGGTCTTCACGATCTTGCCCTTGCGAAAGATGACGCCTTTGCCGTTGCCGGCGGCGAGGCCGACATCGGCATCCCTGGATTCGCCGGGGCCGTTCACGACACAGCCCATGACGGCGACCCTGATCGGCTCATCGATCGTTTCCAGCACCTTATCGACCTGATTGGCGAGCGTGAACAAATCGACCTCGACCCGGCCACAGGTTGGGCAGGCAATCATCGTCGCGCCCTTCTGGCGCAGTTCGAGGCTCTTCAGGATTTCGTAACCGACGAAGACCTCTTCAGTCGGATCGGTGGTCAGCGAGACGCGAATCGTGTCGCCGATGCCGAGCGCGAGCAGCGTGCCGATCCCGACCGCCGAGCGGACACTCCCAGCCCGAGGAGTACCCGCTTCGGTCACGCCGAGATGCAACGGATAGTCGTTCGGGAGACGCGCGAAACGCTGGTAGGCCTCGAGCAGCACCGGAACTTCGAAGGCCTTGAGGCTAACCTTCGTATCGTAGAAGTCGAGATCCTCAAGAATCTTGATGTGCCCGAGCGCGGAGCGCACCAGCCACTCGGCCCTGAGCTGGACCTGGGATGCGCCTTCCTCGGCCATTTCGTCCACGAATTCCTCGGTCATCGGAGCCACCGAACCGAAGTTCACGCCGATCCGGATCGGCGTTCCGCGTTCCTTTGCTCTAGCGACGACCTGGCGGACGTGCTCTTCCTTGCGGATGTTGCCGGGATTGAGTCGCAGACCGTGAATTCCGGCATCGAGCGCCTTAAGGGCGAGGGTGTACTCGAAATGGATATCGGCGATAAGAGGTACTGGCGAGAAAGGCACGATATCGGGGAGGGCGGCAGCGGCCTTGCGATCGGGCACGGCGATCCGCACTATTTCGCATCCCGCATCGGCGAGTTCATTGATTTGGGCAAGGGTGGCCCTGGGATCGCGGGTGTCGGCGGTCGCCATCGATTGCACGCGAATCGGGTAGTCGCCGCCAATCGCCACGTCGCCGACGTGGAGCACGCGAGTCTTGCGCCGGGGAGCTACGAGTGACATGGGTGGTCGCCTCCATTGGTGGGACCGGGCTCAGCTTGGGACGTCATCAGGTCGAACGGACCGGGGCGTGGGGCGGTGGACGGTAAGACCAGGTTGTCACTCATATGGTACGACGCGCGGCCCTTTTGTGCAGAATTTCACAGGACGTCTGGGCAGGCGGGTTGCGGCAAGGTGTCATCGGTCCTTTCCCCCGCCATGAAGGGCGGTTTGCATACCGCTTGCCAACATAGGTCCGCCCCTTTGAGAAGGCTGCATGATTCGGTTCGTGATCAGAGGGGTGGTCCCATTACGGGAAGATTGAGCGGCCGTCCACCAGACGGGAGACATCGCCGAAAGCGACGAAGAACATGAGCCCGAGCAGCACGACCATTCCGGCGAGATGGACGAGTCCTTCCTTTTCTGGCGATATTCGGCGTCCGCCGCGCAACACCTCGATCAGCACGAAAAGCAATCGACCGCCATCAAGCGCGGGCAGCGGCATGAGATTGAGCACGCCCAGTCCAACCGATATCACCGTTGCGATGAAGGCGAGCGTGACCCACGCCGGCGTCGCCGAGTTCGACAACGATTCGGAGGTGAGTTGTCCCATCCCGACCGGTCCGATCAGCTCGTCAGGCTCAACTCCCTCCGTGACCATCCGTTGCAGGCCCTCGAAGGTGCCGGTCGTGAGAAACCAGAATTGGCGCCAACCCTCGGGAACGACCTGGCCGATCGAAACCGTGTTGAAGGTGCGGGCAATGATGCCGTCTGTGCCCAATGCCTCGTAGGGATTCTCGACCCGGCCATTGACGCCGATTAGGTCGATCACGTTATCGGCTTCTCCGATCTCTGGCACTGCCACCACGAGTTCGAGCGGGCGACCCTCGCGCACGATCTCAAGCGTTGCCGTTCTCCCGGCGGCAGCGGCAAGCAGGTCGGCGAAAGACTCGCCGTCGATGACAGGTTCGCCATCAATGCGGACAACTTCGTCGCCCGGATACAGCAAGGCATCGCTTGCGGGACTGTCGGTGAGGACCTGGGTAAGCGAAACCGCCGGTTGGGGCATTGTCACGGTGGTTTCGAGTGTCTGCCCGTCGCGCTGAATCGTGACAACAAGCGACTCGCCGGCGCTTTCGATAAACAAGCTGCGAGCCTGGGCTTCGGCTTCAAGTTCAATGCCATTGACGGCAACGATTTCGTCGCCGTTCTGCCACCCGGCGTCAGCGGCGGCCGATCCAGGCGCCACTTCCGTGATCTTGAGGATGGAGGGGGATCCGGGAACCATCTGAATGCCGGTAGCGCCCTGACGCGGGGGAGGGTCTTCACGAGGAATGAGGCTGGTTTCGATTAGTTCGTTGCCCCGGCGGATCGTGACGTCGACTTCTTCCCCAGCGTGGTTGCTGATTGCGCTTTGGAGTTGGCCCGAATCCGTGATGATCTCACCGTTGACGGCATGGACCACATCGCCCGGAAGCCAGTCCGCCCCCTCGGCGGGAGAGTTCTCCTCGATAGTGGCAATGTAGACGTTGCTGCTGGTGTCTGGCGTCCCCTGGAAAGCGACGATCATGATCGAGAGAATGATTGCGGCCAGGAAGTTCATGGCCGAACCGGCGGCGAGAAAGAATGCGCGCTGTCCCGGTCCCTTGGCGTTCATTGAACCTTCACCCATATCGGCGCCATCCTCGCCCTTGACGCGGACGAAGCCACCGAACGGGATCCAGTTGACGGACCACAACACTCCCCCGCGCCGCCAACCCTTCGCGCGGGGCGGGATGCCGATCCCAAACTCCTCGACCTTGACGCCGACGCCGCGGGCGGCGAAGAAGTGACCGAGTTCATGAATGATGATCAGTAAGGCGAGGATTGGGATAATGAGCAATCCGAGGGCAAGACCGCTGGAAAATTCAGGCACTAATCGGGTTCTCCATGTTTGACTATGACGAAATATCGCCGACCTCCGCCGGTGCATCTCCCGTCAGCCTGATCATTCTACAATGGCGCCCCAATCGACACATTGGCCGTGGACGCCACTCAGATTCTGGAGCGCGGCCTTCCGCCCGATGGACGCCCTTGCTTCAGGACCCGTAGGGGAGGCGCCCCCGGCATCAAGGAGACCAGGACGACTGTGATGCAGGGGTGTCCGCCCGGTGTGTGGGGATCGAGGACTGAAACGTGCGTAACGCAGGGCCGACGACCCTGCACCTTGGCGGGCCAGGCTTCGTTTGTGCGCGAGAGCCTTCCGTACGGCCCTCGGCGTTGGACACGCATCCGGAGTTCGCATACACACCACGTACGAGATAGCGCCCTAACGCAACATAACCGACTTGGGTTCATGCTAGAATGCCAACGCCTTTCGGCCAGCGCCGCAGCCATCGGATGTCCGCACAATGATCCTGAACGTAGGATCGTGCGGACCAGTGTGGGACACCTGCCGGGGTTGTCTGTTGTCGAACAATGCTGTTTGTCTAGGGGGGATCGGTGTGATCGTTGGAGTGCCTCGGGAAGTCAAGGATCGCGAGAACAGGGTTTCCACGACACCGGCTGGCGCCCGTGAGTATGTCGCTCATGGGCACACGGTGCTCGTTGAGACCACGGCGGGAACGGGCAGCGGATTCACGGACAGCGAGTACCGCGCCGCCGGCGCGCAAATTGTCGCGACACACGAGGAGGTCTTCGAGCGATCCGCGATGATCGTCAAGGTCAAGGAACCAGTCGCAAGCGAATTTCCGCTCATGCGCGAGGATCAACTGCTCTTCACGTATCTCCATCTCGCCGCCGACGAGCCGCTCACGCGGGCATTGATCCAGCGGCGAATTCAGGCAGTCGCCTATGAAACGGTACAGTTGGAGACCGGTCTGCTTCCGCTCTTGCAACCGATGAGCGAGGTCGCTGGCCGGATGTCAGTTCAGGTAGGGGCTCACTACCTGGAAAAGACCTATGGTGGCCGGGGAATGCTGCTCGGTGGAGTACCCGGTGTTCCTGGCGCGGATGTCGTGATTGTTGGAGGCGGCATCGTCGGGACCAACGCGGCGCAAATGGCGCTGGGTATGGGCGCCAACGTCACGATTCTCGATATGAACATCGAACGATTGCGATTTCTCGATCAAGTATTGCATGGTCGTATTCACACACTGGCATCCAATAGTCATAATGTGGCAGAGTCTGTCAGTCGCGCCGATCTCGTGATTGGCAGCGTCCTGATTCCTGGTAAAGTGGCGCCGAAGCTTGTCAATCGTGAGATGGTTCATACGATGCAAATGGGCGCCGTGATGGTCGATGTCGCAATAGACCAGGGCGGATGTTTTGAAACGTCGAAGCCAACTTCGCATAGCGAACCAACCTACGAAGTGAGCGGCGTCGTCCACTATTGCGTAACCAACATGCCAGGAGCTGTGCCCAGAACCAGTACACTGGCGCTCTCCAACGTGACGCTGCCGTACGGCCTGGCGCTCGCCGACCTCGGTCTGGCGACGTCCGTGAAACGAGACCCGGCATTGGCGAAGGGCGTAAACGTGATCCACGGTCAGGTGACCTATGCCGGCGTTGCCGAGGCATTCACGATTCCTTATGCGCCGCTGGATGAGGTATTGACCGGTTCCGTTGTGTAGATCGAATGAGTTGGCGAATTGAGCGGGCGTGCATTGCCGTTCGTGGTTTGAAAGGATTTTCCACATATGGAGGAACATATCGATGCGTTCTTGAGTTCACTCCAGTCTGATCGTCAATATTCGCCAAACACGAGCGCCGCCTACCGAAATGATCTCCTGCAATTCCTTGCCTACCTGAACGCTCCTCCCGCTGAAGATCAGACGACGCCAGTAACTACCTGGCCGGAAATGACCAACGAGCATCTTGGCGGCTACCTCCTTTACTTACGATCCCGCGCCTACGCGGCGTCGACCGTGGCCCGCAAGACCGCCGCTCTGAAGTCCTTCAGTTCGTACCTGCGGAAGCAGGGCATCGTTAGCGAGGCGATCGGCGCCAGGTTGAGTTCCCCGAAGGTCGACAAGTACGTGCCGAAGGCAATCACCCGCGACGAGGTGACTCACCTGCTCGAGCAGCCAACGTCAGCAACCCCCGACCGGCCGGAAAGCATCCGCGACAGGGCGATGCTTACCCTGCTGTACGACACCGGGATGCGCGTCAGCGAACTGGTCGGGCTTGACGTTGCCGACGTCGATCTCGATCAAGCGCGGGTCCAATGCCAGGGCAAGGCGGGTCGAACGCGCACTGTGCCAATGAATCCGCTGGCGCTGTCGGCGCTGACCGACTACCTCGATCGGGCTCGAGCAACGCTGACCAACGCGGATGCCGTGTCGCTCTTCGTCAATCATCGGGGAGGGCGTCTGACTCGCCAGGGATTTTGGTTGATTCTCAAATCTTATGCCCAGCGAGCTGGAATCGACGACATCACGCCTCACACTCTGCGGCATTCCTATGCGGTTCACGCTTTGGGGCGAGGGGCTGCACTTTCTGAAGTCCAGAAGCAGCTGGGGCACGTCAGCATTTCCACCACCCAAATCTACCGTCAACTGGCCAACAATGGCGCAACCCAGTCCCCCGCCATTGGCGGGGAACCGTGAGCGCCTCCGCCGCTTCAAACCACCGACTTGAGCCGGCGGGCGCTCTCTCGGCCGTACCCGGAGTAGGTGATGTCATGACCCGCCAACCGGCGCCTGCGCGCGCCGCGACAATGGACAAGATCGTTGCCCTCGCCAAGCGGCGGGGATTTGTGTTTCCTGGATCCGATATTTATGGCGGCCTGGCCAACACCTGGGATTTTGGACCGCTCGGCGTCGAACTCAAGAACAACATCAAGCAACTTTGGTGGAAGACGTTCGTGCACCAACGCCCAGACATGGTCGGACTCGACGCTGGAATTCTGATGAATTCCCGAGTTTGGGAAGCGTCCGGTCACGTCGTCAACTTCAATGATCCGTTGGTCGACTGCAAGACCTGCAAGTCACGTTTCCGGGCCGATCACCTGCTCGAAGAAAGACTCGGGATCGTCGATGCGGCCGGCAAGTCGCCGGACGAACTGTCTGCGATTCTCAAGGAGGCCAACCTCACCTGCCCACACTGCGGAAATCGGACTCTGACCGATGCCCGTCAGTTCAACATGATGTTCGGGACCACGATCGGGCCAGTCGCTGAGTCCGGGACGCCAGTCTACCTGCGGCCGGAGACGGCTCAGGGCATCTTCGTCCAGTACAAGAACATTATGGCCTCGTCCCGGGTCAAACTGCCGTTCGGCGTGGGACAAATCGGCAAGTCCTTCCGCAACGAAATTACGCCGGGAAACTTCGTCTTCCGGGTTCTTGAGTTGGAACAGATGGAGATCGAGTACTTCGTCAAACCGGGTGATGGCGAGGCGTGGTTCGAGGTGTGGCTGGAGGCGATGTGGGCGTGGGTGCGACTGCTCGGCCTTGACGACGAGCGCGTCCGTGTCCGTGAACACGATCGGGAAGAACTCTCGCATTATTCCGTTCGCACCGCCGACTTCGAGTACGATTTCCCGGGCTCAATGGGGTGGAAGGAACTTTACGGGCTTGCCAATCGCACAGACTTTGACCTACGCTCGCACCAGGAATTCAGCGGGGTCGACCTGACCTACTTCGATCAAGCGGAGAACTCGCGCTATCTTCCGCATGTGATAGAACCGGCATTCGGCGTCGAGCGTTCGTTCATCACTGTGCTGCTCGACGCCTACGATGAGGAACAGACGATCGACGTCAACGCCAAGGCAGATACGCGGATAGTGTTGCGGTTGGCCCCAAGATTGGCGCCCTACAAGGCGGCGATCCTGCCGCTGGCCAGAAAGCCGGAACTCACCGCCGTTGCCCGATCGCTTTTCGCCAAGGTCCAGGCTGATCTTGACGTGTTGATCGACTACGACGAAACCGCGAACATCGGCAAACGTTATCGAAGGCAGGATGAAATTGGCACGCCATTCTGCGTCACGGTCGACTTCGATACGCTGGACGACCAGGCGGTCACCGTTCGCGATCGCGACTCGATGGAACAGCAGCGTATCGGTCTCACCGAAGTGAGCGCCCTGCTGCGCGAGGCGATCCGCTGAGCGACGCCGTCATTTCGATCGTCCGATTAGAATACTGGACACAAATTGTCCTTCTCGGGCTCGCCTGGTCTTTCCGAAGACACGTAGTGATTCCAGGTAATCAGGAACTCTGTGAACCATTGATTCCCTGAACTTCCACACCTTCGGTATCATTGCTTCTGGAACCGGCAATTCGTCCAATCAAACCTGAATCGCACGGCGTGATCCAACGGATCACCTCACGAGGATAAACATGGCGAAAAAGTCGAAACAGGTACAGGAAGCGTCCGCCGTCAACCGCGCGGCAAAGAACGTTCCTGGCGGCGCCGGTCCGGTCCGCCGCGCCCAACGACGTCCCGACCTGGTGCGTCAGCGCAAGGATCAGCGCAAACAGCAGTTCGAGACTCAACAACGCCAGTGGCTCTACACCAAAATCGGACTCGGGGCCCTGGCGGCGATCTTTCTCGGCGCATTTGCCTGGTTCGGGTTTCAGCGGTACCAGGAATGGACCGTCACGCGCGATGTGGATTCTTATTTCTCAGCCGATGACTTTGTTGGGGCGCACCTCGAAGGCGAGCCGATTCTCTACGAGCAGATTCCGCCGACCGGCGGCGTTCACCGGGGCGCGTGGCAGAACTGTGGATTTTATGACGCCTATATTGCCAATGAAAACGGTGTGCACGCACTCGAACACGGAGCAGTCTGGATCACCTACGACCCTGATTTGCCCCAGGACGACATCGATGTCCTGAGGTCGAAAGCCGAAGAGCAATTTGTGCTCGTCAGTCCGTACCCCGGTATGGAGGCGCCAGTGGTGGCCTCGGTTTGGGGCAAGCAAATCATGCTCAACGGCGTGAACGACGACCGACTTGACCCGTTCATCCGGCAGTACAAGAAGAATGTCGCCAACTCGCCGGAGCCGAATGGCATCTGCTGGAGCGGCGTGAGCCTCACTTCAGACACCGTGCCGCAACAGGAGCCGTATATCCGGCCGGAGGGATCGGACCCCATCGGCGGGATTTCGGCAGTGGCCGCAACCCAAACCGCCGAGGCGTTGGTTCCGGCCCAGGCAACTCCGGCGGCGACTCCCGCCGCTTCACCGGTGGCTTCTCCACCGGCAACGCCTGATGGAACCCCCGAGGCGTCTCTCGAAAGTTCATGAGCGAAAGGGCGTCAGTCGAGTCGCCCTTTGTCGTCTGGCGGAAGGTCATGACCAACTCCAGGTCTGCGCTTTGGAAAATCCGGCGGAATCGCGACCAGCAAAAAGGGTCAGACCCGCAGACGGTGCGCCGCGGATTTTTCGTGCCAACGCCATCGTCAGCGATGGCGTTGGCGGCGCTTGGCGTGATCGTTGTCGGGCTTGGCGTGCTGGCCTGGCAACTGTGGCCCGCGGACCCGGGCGACAGCTCGGCGGAAGCAGGATTTCTGCGCGACATGTTCGAACACCATTCTCAGGCGGTCGGAATGGCGATGATCATTCGCGACCGCACCGACGATCCGGAACTGTTCGCGATGGCCACCGACATCGCCCTGACCCAATCGACCCAGATGGGCACGATGCAGGGGTATCTCGATCTCTGGGGATTGCCGTTCACGGGACAGGAGCCCTCGATGGCGTGGATGGGGCATCCGACCGATGGGTTGATGCCAGGCATGGCGACTCCGGAGGACATCGCGCAGTTGAGCACCCTGCCGGTCGCCGAGGCAGAAGTATTGTTCCTGGAATTGATGATTCGCCATCATCAGGGCGGTGTCGAGATGTCCGAGGCATATCTCGAACGCGGCGACCACGACGATGTCGCCTTCATGGCCGATCGAATCGTTTTGCTCCAGTCGTCCGAGATCGAGACCATGAACGCGATGCTCGAACAGCGCGGCGAATCGCCGATCACCGATCCCCTGCCCGACCACGACGATCACTGATGGTTGACCCGATCCTGGGCGCGTTTCACACCGCCGAGTCCCCACGGTCCATCGCCCAGAGCGGAAATCGAATGCAGTGCCTCGCCACTCAAAGTTCGTCTGGTAGTGGCCGGGCGTCTCGTGCCGGGCAAACATGCACGCGGTAAATGAGATAATACGGGCGGGGACAAGCCCCGCAACCCTACAAACTGGTGTTCGGTTCCGAGAGCGGAAACCGAATGTCGTGCCTCGCCACTCAAAATTCGTCTGGTAGTGGCCGGTCGTCTCGTGCCGGGCAAACATGCACAC
>Ga0183260_10001560_pt1 | contig 19018 bp, 17 predicted proteins | sample AntDrymUQ4972206_2_FD_129768 | JGI IMG/M metagenome (GOLD analysis project Ga0183260, IMG submission 129768) | Polar desert sand microbial communities from Dry Valleys, Antarctica - metaG UQ497 (22.06) (version 2) (version 2) | ecosystem: Environmental > Terrestrial > Soil > Desert | place...
AGGTGTCGAAGGCGTCGAAGCAGCGCGCTACCATCAGCGAGTCACTCGGGCCAAGATCGTCGACGACGGCTTGGCCCGCGGAGAGCGAGTCCCGCGCGGCTCTCATTCGGCCCGACATGACCTGGTCAACGGCGGCTACGACCTCGTCGGCGAGCTTGCGGGTCAGACCTTGGAGTCGACGCAAGGGGACGTGGCCGATCTCCGGGCCGCAGTCGGCGACCGAGCTACCGTAAATGTCGCCTTCGCCGCGTTTTGAGCGTCTCAGCGCGCAGTTTTGTTCACGCTGGGTCCAACAGAAACCGAGCCTTCAGAGCTTGAAGCCCTCGGTCATCTGATTTTTTAGCTCCGCCAGCTTGGCGGCCAGCACGTCGTCGGTGACTGCGAGGATCTGGCAGGCAAGCACGCCCGCGTTCTTGGCCCCGTCTATCGCCACCGTCGCCACCGGCACGCCGGGCGGCATCTGCACGCAGGAATACAGCGCGTCGTGTCCCCCGAGGGCTTTCTGATAAAGAGGGACGCCGATCACCGGCAGGACCGTGTGGGCCGCGACCACGCCGGGAAGATGTGCCGCCATCCCGGCCCCCGCAATGATGACCTTGAGACCCCGTTCCGAGGCCCCCGTGGCATAGGCCGTGACGCGGCCTGGGTTTCTGTGCGCCGACATGACCTCGATCTCGAAGGGGACGTCGAATCGGTCGAAGACTCCGCCCGCCTTCTCCATGACCTCACGGTCCGAGTCCGAGCCCATGATGATCCCGACGATGGGGGCCACTCTCACGCGCGCCCCCGTTCCTTTAGTTCCGCACGCAGCGCGATGTCGGTTCGCCCTAGAGCGCCTTCGAAGTGAACGCACGAGACCGCTTGATATGCGCGAGCCCGAGCCTGCGAGAAGTCTTGTCCCAGCGCGCTCACGGCGAGCACCCGCCCCCCATCGGTCCGAAGCATTCCCTCTGATAGCCGGGTGCCGGAGTGGAAGACCTCGACGCCCGCAACAGACTCCGCCTCCTCTATGCCCTCGATCACCAGCCCGGTCTTGTGGGGTCCCGGATAGCCCTCCGACGCCACGACCACAGCGACGCATACGTCTGAGCGACAGTGGAGCTTCATCCCTTCGAGCTGACCGGTGGCGCTTGCGAGGCACAGCTCGGCGAAGTCAGACTCGATGCGCGGTAGCAGTGCCTGAGTTTCAGGATCCCCGAAGCGGGCGTTGAACTCGATCACTCGGGGCCCTTCGGTGGTCAAGGCGAGCCCTGCGTAAATGGCCCCGATGAAGGGAGTGCCTCGGGCTGCCAGAGCCGCGACCATCGCCTCGATCACCTCGTCCGTGATGGCTGCGGCGAGTTCGTCGGAGCACGACGGAACCGGGCTGTAGGAGCCCATCCCCCCGGTGTTCAGCCCCTTGTCCCCATCGAGGGCGCGTTTGTAGTCCTGAGCCGGCGGACAAGGGACCACGGTACGGCCGTCGCTGAACGCGATGACCGAGACCTCCTCTCCGTCGAGGAACTCCTCGATGACAACGGTCCGGCCCGCAGCCCCGAAGCGGCCCCCCACCAGTCGCTCCTCGATGCCCGTCACGGCCTCGGCCCGATCCTGAGTCACCAGCACTCCCTTGCCGGCGGCGAGTCCGTCGGCCTTGACGACATAAGGGGGGCCGAGGGCGTCCATGTGCGCCACGGCCAAACTCACCTCATCGAAGGAACGGCCCCGAGCGGTGGGGATTTCCGAACATTCCATCAGCTCCTTGGCGAATGACTTCGAGCCCTCGATGCGGGCGGCCTCTTTATCCGGCCCGAAGACCGGATACCCGTTCGCTCGCAGTGCGTCTGATACGCCTGCGACCAGCGGGGCCTCGGGACCCACCACGACAAGAGCGGGCCGGCATCGCTCGGCCAGCGACACCACCGCAGCCGGGTCGGCGACATCGATCGAGCAGACCTCTGCAGTGCGCCCTATCCCCGGATTGCCGGGAGCGGCGACAAGCTCGGTAACCGCGGGCGAGCGCTGCAACGCCGCCGCCATGGCGCTTTCCCTTCCCCCCGAACCGAGCAGCAGCACCTTCATCCTCGGTGCTGACCGTATTTCCTGTGCGGAGCACTCAGCTCCACGATCTGATCGCGCTCTGGTCCCACCGACGCCCACGTTGCCGGAGTTCGAACGAGCTCCTCCAAGCGCTCGAGGAAGGCGCGCGCCTCCTTGGGCAAGTCGCTCGCCTGGCGGGCCTGCCCGAGTGGCTTTCCCCACCCGGGCAGGGACTCATAGACAGGGGACGCCTTGTTGAACACGGTCTGGTTGGGCGGGAACTCTTCGAAGCGCTCGCCTGCGTGCTCGTAGGCGCTACAGATCTTGATGGCCTCGAAACAGGAGAGGACGTCGAGCTTGGTGACGACCATCTCCGTGAGCGTGTTCAGACGAGCTGCGTAGCGGGCCGCAACCGCATCGAACCAGCCGCAGCGACGCTTGCGTCCGGTGGTCGTGCCGTACTCGCCTCCGGCCTCGACCAGGATGTCGGCGTCGGCGGGGTCCGCTTCGGAGGGAAAGGGGCCGGAGCCGACCCTGGTGCAGTAGGCCTTGGCTATGCCGACTATCCGCGTCACGTCGCGCGGTCCTGCTCCGGAGCCGGTGCAGGCGCCTCCCGCTACCGGATTGGAGGAGGTGACGAAGGGATACGTGCCGTGGTCGAGATCCAGCAGAGCCGCCTGTGCCCCCTCGAAAAGGATCTCCTTGCCGTCATCCAGCGCTCGTTGCACGACCGCGGAGGTGTCGGTGATGTTTGCCGTGAGTCTTTTTCCGTACTCGAGGTAGGAGTCCTCGACCGCGCGCTTGTCGAGTGGCAGGCGCCCGTAAACCCTGGTCAAGAGGAGGTTTTTCTCCTTGAGCGCGACCTCGAGCTTGGCCGAAAAGATCTTGGGGTCGAGCAGGTCCTGCACCCGCAGGCCGATACGGGCGGCCTTGTCCGCGTAAGCGGGGCCTATGCCGCGCTTCGTGGTTCCGAGCCGGTTGCGCCCCAGCCTTCGTTCCTGCACTCGGTCGAGCTCGAGGTGGTAGGGCATGATCAGGTGCGCGTTGCCGGACAACAACAGCCTTGTTGTGTCGATGCCCCTGTTCTCGAGTGCGTCGAGCTCCTCGATCAGCACCTGAGGGTCGACCACCACGCCGGCCCCGATGACCGGGATGCAGTGGGGGTAGAGGATCCCGGTGGGTACGAGGTGTAGCGCGTATTTCTCTGAGCCCACGACGATCGTGTGTCCTGCGTTGTTGCCACCCTGGTAGCGCACCACGTAATCAGTTGAGGCGGCCAGGAGATCGGTGACCTTGCCTTTGCCCTCGTCCCCCCATTGGATCCCTACCAGGGCGGTGCCCGGCATCAGCGTTCGATGCGGAATTTGATGCGGACTTCCGTCAGATACTCGGTGACGGCGCCGTCCTCAACCGTGCAGGAAGTACCCAGGATCTCCATGGCCGTGACGCCGCGGATGGTCTTCGATGCTTCGGCGAGTGCCTGATCGGCGCCATCCCGCCACGATTTCTCAGAAACCCCGACCAGGTCGATCGTCTTGATGACCGCCAACTCTGCCCCTTTCGCAAGCCGACTATGCCGCCGCGCCGAGATTGTAACGACGAGGGTCCACCGCGCTCCGGAACTCCGGGCTCAGGTGGCGATAACCTGACGTCTGGAACAACTTGAGCCGAGCTCCAATGGTCCCCTTAGGGAGAGACATGTCAATCGATCCGAATGTTTTCCAGCTCAGTGCCCTGGCGCTCCTCGCCGTCGCGGTCGTTCTCCTGATCGCCGTCCTCTCGAGCCTGGGGGGGCTGCGACGCCGGCTCGAAGAGCTGCGAGCTCGTCCGGAAGCCGCAGCGGCGCCGGCTCCTGCGGCAGAGCGCGTCGCCGCAGCCGAGCCCATCGTAAGAGCCGAGCCCGCTCCCGTTGCGGAGGCGCCGGCGCCTGCGGAGGCGGCGGTGGAAGAGACCCTCGAGCCGGCGCCGCAGGAAACAGAGCCGGCACCGCAGCCGGTGGCCGTGGAGGGGCCCGGACCTGTCCCCGAGGCGGTGCAGGTCCAGGCGGATCCCCAGCCGGAGCAGGTGGCAGAGCCTGAGCCGGAGCCCGTTCCGGCCCCTGCCGAGGATCTCCCTGGGGATGCGCCCTCGACGACGATGGCGCAACAGGAGCAAGCGGATGCCGCCGCCTCAGCAAGCGTCGAGCCGGAGACAGTCGAGCCGGCCGCCTCGGAGTCCGCCGCCTACGCGGCCGGTACTCCTGTGGAGCGGGGGCAGGCGGCGAGCGCCGCCGAGATGCCGGTGGCGGAGACAATCCACGCCACCTCAACCTGGGGGGCGCCCTCTGACTGGGAGGCACCGCCGTCTGCCCAGCCGGCCCCCGATCTCTCCGGTCTGCCTGAGGAGCAGCCCTTCGAGCGCGAGGGGCGTTGGTGGTTCAAGCGGGGGCAGGAGTTGCTCGTCTATGAAGAGCAGACGGCCCAGTGGGTGCCGGCGCCCGCCACCGAGATCCCTGCTGCCGAGCCGGAGCCCGAACCTGTGAGGGGGCCGGCGACCCAAAGCGGTTTCTGGCGCTGCGGGTCCTGTGGCGCGGTCAACGGTTCCACCGCCGCCACCTGCCGGATGTGCTTCGCCGCACGGCCCTAGGGGTCCTTGTCTCCTGACCCGTGGTGGCTGGTGTGCGACTGTCTCACGTCAAACACCGAAATCGGTAGCTGGTGTGCGACTGTCTCACGTCAACACCCACGGCGGAGACTTCGCAGGCTCCTAAGCTTCCCGGCCCGACGGAGACTCGGCGGACGCGGCCCCCAGCCACCTCGCCGTTCCAGGCAGATGTAGGTCCAGCCCCACCGCCGTGGTCAGCAACATGCCCACCCACATCAGTGCCCCGACCACAAAGCCGGCCTGCACGGCCCCCGGCGACAGGGCGGCGGCTCCGAACAGCGCAGCCGGCCACAGCAAGCCGAATGCGACCGACTGTAGGCCGTGGCGGCGGGTGCGTTCTCGTGAACCGAGAAGGTAGGCGAACAGCCCGGTGACCGGGGGCAGGAGGTAGGCGAGGGCGGCCATGGCATCTCGAGCCTACGGCGCCTGCCACGCACGCCCGGGGCCAAGGCCCCACCCGGTCTTTCTCTGGAGATTCACTCACCTCAGATGTGGGTGAATCTCCTCAGAAAGTCGCGCTTCCCCGCCCGGCTTGCCTTCACCACCGGCACCCCCACCCGGCGCGACCGGTTAAGGATGGGGACATGGCCAACCGCTTGCAGGGCGAAACCAGCCCCTATCTGCTGCAGCACAAGGACAACCCCGTCGACTGGTACCCGTGGGGTCAGGAGGCGTTCGATCGCGCCCGCACCGAGGACAAACCCATCCTCCTCTCGATCGGCTACGCCGCCTGCCACTGGTGCCACGTGATGGAGCGCGAGTCGTTCGAGGACGACACCACCGCGGCCCTCATGAACGCGCACTTCGTAAGCATCAAGGTCGACCGCGAGGAAAGGCCCGACGTCGACTCGATCTACATGGAGGCGGTGCAGACGCTCACCGGCCAAGGCGGCTGGCCCCTCACGATGTTCCTGACTCCAGAGCGCAAGCCGTTCTACGGGGGGACCTACTTCCCGCCCACCGACCGTCACGGGATGCCTTCCTTCAGCGGCCTCCTCCAAGCCATAGCGGCCACCTGGTCCGAGCGCCGCGCCGAGGTCGAGAGCCAGGGCGAGAGCCTGCTCTCCCACATCGGCAGCACCGCCCGGTTGCAGCCCTCTACCGAGCCCATCTCCGAGGACCTCCTGGGCTCCGCAATCAAGGGTTTGGAGCAGGCCTTCGACCCCGATTTCGGAGGCTTCGGAAGCGCGCCGAAGTTTCCTCAGCCGATGACCATCGATTTCTGCTTGCGCATGGCGAGCCGGGGCAGCGATGCCGGGCGAGCCATGGCCGCTACCACGCTCGACCGCATGGCTGCCGGCGGGATGTTCGATCAGCTCGGCGGGGGCTTCGCTCGCTACAGCGTCGACCGCTACTGGCTTGTGCCCCACTTCGAGAAAATGCTCTACGACAATGCCCTACTGCTGCGCACCTACGCGCGCTCGTGGCTGGCGGGCGGATCGAGCCGCCATCGCGATGTCGCCGCCGCTACGGCCTCCTTCCTGCTCACGGAGATGCGAGACGAGGCCGGAGGCTTCTACTCCTCCCTGGACGCCGATTCAGAGGGAGTGGAGGGCAAGTTCTATGTCTGGTCCCTCGACGAGGTGAAAGACGCCACCGGCGACGATTGGAAAGCGGCGGCGGCTCGATGGGGCTTCTCGGAGCAGGGCAACTTCGAGGGCTCGAACATCCCCGTATTCGCCGCCGGAGAGGTGGATGAGGCCGCAATCGAGCGTGCCCGTGCCGCCCTGCTCCGGTGCCGCGCCCAGAGGGTCCGTCCCGGCACCGACTCGAAGGTCCTGACGGCGTGGAACGGGATGGCGGCCGCGGCTCTCGCCGAATCCGGAGCCATCTCACAGCAGCCCGCCTGGATCGAGGCGGCGCGAGAGGCGATGGAGTTCGTGTTCGAGGTCATGGTGTCGGACGGGCGCCTGTTGCGCTCCTACCGGGACGGCTCGGTCAAGCACCTGGGGGTGTGCGAGGACTACGCCTTCACTCTCGAGGCCTGCCTCGCCCTCTACGAGACCTCCGGCGCCCTGGTCTGGCTGAAACGGGCGCGCTGGGCGGCGGACGAGGCGCTGCGGCTGTTCTCGGATCCAACCGCCGGAGGTTTCTTCACCACCGGGGCAGATGCGGAGTCCCTGGTGAGCCGCCCGAAGGACTTGTTCGACAACGCCATCCCTGCGGCCAACTCGGTGCTCGCTCTCGAGCTTCAGCGCCTGGCGCTGCTCACCGGGGACGTGGCCTACGAGACTGCCGCCGTGGGGGCCATTCGCCTGTTGCGCGACATGGTCGAGCGCTCGCCGTCGGGCTTCGGGCACTTGCTTCAGGCGATTGACTTCTACACCGGGGACCCGGCCGAGATCGTGATCGTGGATTCTTCAGAAACTTCCGGCACCGGCTCATTACTCGCCGCGGTGAGATCCCGTTTCGTTCCCAACAAGGTGCTGGTCGTCTCTGCGGGAGACTCGCAGGGGGCCCGGGAGGTGCCGCTCCTCGAAGGGAGGACCTCCGTGGCGGCCCCCACTGCATTCGTTTGCCGCCGGGGTGTTTGCAAGCTGCCGGTCACCACACCCGAGGCGCTGCTCGCTCAGCTGCCCGCCTGATCGGTGTGGAGCGGCGTGTTGCCATCCCGCAAGACGAGATCGAGCTCAGCTTCTCGACCTCGTCGGGACCCGGAGGCCAGCACGCCAACCGTTCCGCCACGCGAGTCGATTTGCAATGGAACATCGAGCGCTCACGGGTGCTCGGCCCCCGCCAGAAGGAGCGAGTGCGGGCGCGCCTGCGGCACCGCATCGACTCCGCCGGCAATCTGAGGCTCTCGAGCGACACTCACCGCTCCCAGCTCCGCAACCGTCAAGAGGTGATCCGGCGCCTCCACGATCTCGTGGCCGTGGCGGTCGTGGTCCCTCGCAAGCGGGTTCCTACCGCCGCCTCCCGGGGGAGCGTCGAGCGCAGGCTTCGGGGCAAGAAGCGCCGCTCCGAGACCAAGAAGATGAGACGGCCGCCCGCTTCGGAGCCGTGATCATCCGGGCGGCCTTGCCGGGTCGGGGGCCGCGAGACGCAGCAGCTCGTCGGCCACTCGCTTCCACGACCACCGCTCCCTAGCCACTGCCACCGCTCTCGCGGCCAGCGTGCGCCGCTCGTCCTCAGGCAGCCCGAGGACGCGCTCGAGGGCCCCGGCGATCCCGGCGACGGATTCGTTGGGGTCGAAGCTCAAGAGCCCGGGGTGGCCGAGCTCTGATTCCAGCGTGGCCCCCGCCTCGCCTATGCCCGAGTGAGCGGGCACGATCGGCAGCACCCCGCAGGCGGCGGCTTCGGCTGCGACCATGCCGAACGCCTCCGGTACAACTGAGGGAACCACCAGCACATCGAAATCGGGCAGCACCTGAGACAGGGGGCCGTGGTCCATGTGTCCGGCGAAGTCGACCTCGACTGCGGCAGCACGGCGCTGGTAGGCGTCGTCGAGAGAGGAGCGGTCGAGCCACGAGCGTAGGTGCTCGAGGCTGGGGTCGGATGCGTCCAGCGAGTCGAGGGCAGCGTCCCTGTCGCCCGCTTGCAGCGCGGCCCACAGTCGCTGCAGCGACTCGGCGAAGGGCCCGTCGCCCACCACCGTGGCCTGCAGCCCGAGCACGGAGGTCAAGCCCAGGGCCGCCAGGAGATGGTGCACTCCCTTAGCCGGGATGAGCTTGCCGACGAAGGCGGCGCGAGGGGGCCGCGCCGGGGGATGGGGGCGCGGCCTGAACAGGTCAATGTCGCAGCCGGGGTTCAGCACCACCGCCCGCTCCCGCCACGGCCCCGGTACGACAGCGTTCGCTTCCTCGAGCATGTAGCGGCTGCCTCCGGTGACGGCCGCGGCGCCGTTAAGTCCCTCCCGGGCGTAGTGGCGATAGCGCTGCTGGGGTTTGACCGCGTACTCCAGTGCGCTGCCGTGAAGCTTGGCGACATAGCGAGTGTCGGTCTCACCGCAGGCTCTCAACGCGATGAATGGCCCCATGACCTCGTGGCCGGTGACGATGGCATCGGGACGGTGCTGCTCGATGGCAGTGACCAGTGCCCTGACGTTGGTATCGACATAGCGCTCGAGCTCCGCCTCGCTCAGGTCCACGAAGAGCTTGATGGTGCCGCTGAAGTTGTCGCCCACGTAGACGGGGAGGAGCCCGCCGATGTTTGGGCGCGCCAGCCGGACGGTTCCCGAAGCCGCTTCCACTCCTGTGTCACGGAGCTCGAAGCCCCGGTTGGTGTCGTCGAAGTCACCTTCGGAGTCGATGTAGTCGAGTCCCTCGGCGCGCTGCTCCTGGCACATCAGCAGAACGTCGTGGCCCTCGGTGCGCCACACGCGAGCGAGGTTGGCGGTGTAGAGGTTGGAGCCCGAACCCCTTAGCAGATAGCCGTGCCACAGCAGGATCCTCATGAGGCGAGCCTATGGCCGCTGCAGGAGCTTTTGACCCATTCGCCCTCTAGACCCGGCCCGCTTTCAGTTCTAGGCTGAGCAATAGACGGCATCCCAGCCCCCTGATCTCGCTCGCCCGATTCGATCGCCGCCGGGATGGGGGGCCAAACATCCTCGGTCCGCGTTTGCCCACAGTTTTCCGTGGGCAGAGGTCCTCGGTCCGCGTTTGCCACCCGCCGGAATCCTCCCCACCGGCTCCTGCGCTCCCCGACAACCACCGGCCGCCGGCCCCGGCCACCTGGGTCCCCGCCGCCTACACTGCCCCCGATGCTCGCGGACCGGGCCCTGCGGGCCGCCTTCTCGAACTTCTCGACCCTGTTCTTGCTCGCGGCGACGATTGCCCTGCCCCTCCACTTGACCCACGGCTACCTCTTTCGGGAGGTCTACGAAGTCCGGGACCTGCACCCCGTCATCGAGCAGTTTCCCAAGGGCCGCCGCATAGCGGGAGTGTCCCCTCGGCGTCTACAGCGGTCACGAAGTGCGGCCACCATCGTGCTCGTGGCGGAGCTCGCCCTGCTCCCGCTTCTCGCGGGCGCCGCCTTGCTCGTCGTACGCACTCACCAAGAGGGAGGCGTCCCGAGCGCGCTGCGGTCGTGGCGAGGCGTCCGTGACCTCCTCCGGCTGGGGGCGGCGGGCTCCAAGCCCGGAGTCGTGGTTGTGGGGGCCGCGGTTGCTCTTGCGGTCGGCTGGCTCGCCCGGACCACCGGCCTGATCCTGGCCGAGCCGGTCCCGAACTCCTGGGCCTGGCTCGCGATCTCGGGCGTCGAGGCCCTGGCGCGGGCCGCGGCCGCCCCCTTTCTGGTAGCGGCCATAGCGGTGGCCGCCCTGCATAACGCCGCCAGCCGGCCTTAAGTAGAAGTCCCGATTCTGTCGAAAGGCAATAAGTGGAAGAATCTTTCGAAAGCCGGTAAACGACAGGAGCTCGGGTGGACAAGCACAGAGCCAGCAGCGCCTCCAGCATGGCGGCGCCGGTAAAGGACGCCTTCCGGACGGTCGCCGAGGGCCACAAGGCAGACGTTCGAGCAGTACGGGAGCGAAACCGTCAGAAGCGGATTCGAGTTCTCCTCTATCTCCAGCTCTTCGTTTTCGCCTGGCTGCTGAAGCGGCTCATCGAGAACAATCCTCTGGTCTTCGGGCTCCCGACGCTGGGCCCCGATTTCATACTGTGGGCTTTCCCCGTGGTCATCCTCCTCAGCGTGATCCTCATGGTCGTGCTCCCGATGGTGATCAACGGCCGCTCGCCGCACGTTCGTTTCACTCCCGAGGAGATCGGGCTCAACTTCAAGGATGTCCGGGGCATCGACACAGTGCTGGAAGAGGTCACCCGCTCGCTTCAGATCTTTCTCACCTACAAGACCTTTCGTGAGGAGCTCGGCGGCAATCCCCGTCGCGGCATCCTGTTCGAAGGTCGCCCCGGCACCGGCAAGACCCACATGGCCAAGGCCATGGCGGCCGAGGCGGGAGTTCCCTTCTTCTTCGTTTCGGCCCCCGCCTTTCACAGCATGTGGTACGGCATGACGGCGTGGAAGATCCGTGCCTTCTTCAAGACTCTCAGAAAAGCCGCCGCCAAGGAGGGTGGGGCGATCGGCTTCATCGAGGAGATGGACGCGGTCGGCGGCGCCCGCTCGGGGCTTGAAAACTTCTCCGCAGACCGTTCCTCCCGCTTCTCGATCAACCGTATGGCAAGCCCGGGGACCGGGGGCATGGTCAACGAGCTGCTCATTCAGCTCCAGTCCTTCGACTCACCCCCACGGGCTCAGCGCATGGCCAACTTCTTCAAGATGAGCATCAACAACTACCTGCCGTCCCACCGCCAGCTCAAGAAGAAGCCGGTCCCCTACAGCAACATCCTCGTGATCGGGGCCACCAACCGGGCTGACACCCTCGACCCGGCGCTCATGCGGCCGGGCCGCTTCGACCGCTCGCTCTATTTCGACCTGCCGTCGCGGGCAGGCCGCAGGGAGCTGATCGATTATTTCCTCATCCGCCGTGCCCACGCCGAGGAGATGAAACGAGAGGACCTGCGCGACGAGCTCGCCGCGATGTCCCTGGGTTACAGCCCGGCCATGCTCGAGCACATTCTCGACGAGAGCCTCGTGTGGGCCATTCGCGAGGGCCGCAAGCAGCTGTCGTGGAAGGACATCCAGCGCGCCCGGCTCTCGGAGGAGATCGGGCTCGCCCAGCCGGTTGCCTACAGCGCCCGGGAGCGTGACCTCATCGCCACCCACGAAGCCGGACACGCCGTCGCCGCCTACCTCTGTGCCAAGGAGCGCCGGCTCGAAGTGCTGTCGATCATCAAGCGGCGCGAGGCCCTGGGCCTGCTAGCTCACTCGGACGCCGAGGAGCGCTTCACCCGCTCCAAGTCGGAGCTCGAAGGTACCCTGAAGATCACCCTCGGAGGCCTCGCCGCAGAGCTGCTCTTCTTCGGGGAGTCGGGCACCGGCCCGGCTTCGGACCTTCAGACCGCCACGCAGCTGGCCGCCCAAATGATCGGCTCCTTCGGAATGGGAAACTCCCTCGTCAGCCTCGAAGCCATTCAGCACGGCCCCTACTCGACTGCCAACATCGTCGCCAAGGTGCTTTCCAACGAGGACACCCGCAAGGAGGTCGAGGAGTTCCTCCAGCGGCACAAGGGCCAGGTCCTGTTCCTGCTCGAGAAGAACCGGGATCTCGTCGAGGGCCTGCGCGACGCGCTTCTTGAGCACGAGGAGCTGCTCGGCGACGACATCCGAGCGGTCATCGAGGAGACCCTGCAGCGCCGGACCGTCGTCGCCGGCTAGGCGCTAACCACTCAGATCCCCTCGAACAGGTCTTCCTCTCGATCCCGGGTGGGCGCCGTCGAGTTCACCAGCGTGTAGTCCTCCCACGGGTAGGCCTTGCGGTGGATCTCGTCGGGGATGGCGAACCAGAAGCTGTCGGGATCGATCTGGGTGGCGTGCGCCAGCAGCGCCTTGCTCCGCAGCTCTATGAATTCGGAGACATCGATCTGGGCGGTCACCTTGGGCTCGGCAAAGCCGCGCTCGTCCCACTCCTCGAGCCACTTCTCGAAGGGGCTTTCGATGCCCTCGGCCAGCGCGGCCTCGTGCAGCTTCATGAAGCGTGACTTGGTGAAGGTTGCGAAGTAGTAGAGCTTGGACGGCCGCCACGCTTCGCCCCGCTCGGGATGGCGCGATGCATCTCCCGCCTCGAAATAGGCCCGCGTGCCCCACTCGTGCACCTTGATGTGGTCCGGGTGGTCGTAGCCCTTTGACTCGTCGTAGCACAGCACGACTTCGGGCCGCTCTCTTCGGATGATCTCGACTATGCGCCCCACCGCCTCTTCGGCATCGGCGCTTGCGAACGCATCCGGGTGCTTGTTGGAGTCGGTGCCGGACATGCCCGAATCCCTGTAGCCGAGCTGATAGATGCGTTCGACCCCTAGAAGGTCGCATGCGGTCTGGAGCTCGGCCTCTCTTAGCTCGGGCATTCTTTCCTTGATGCCGGGCTGGTCCATTCGGGGATTGAGGATGTCACCTTCCTCGCCGCGAGTGGCACACAGCAGCACCACGCGTACGCCGCCGCCCGCATAGAGGGCCATGGTCCCGGCACCCTTGGAGGATTCGTCGTCGGGATGAGCGTGAAGAGCCAGCAGACACCGGTTCTTCGAGCTCTGATCGGAGGGGAGTGCGGATGTCGAGTTCATGAACATTAGGCTACCGCTTGTGGCAGAGGAGGCGGCGGGGGAAGAACCGGTAGGACTCGACTTTTTCGACAGGGCCCGCCGCTTCGCCGTTGCCCTGCTGATGCTCGCCGGTCTAGCCGCAATCGCGGGGTCGTCACTCGACTGGGTGAGGATAACCGAGCGCCCTCAGATCGATCCTAAGGCCGACTTCGGCTCGGACCAGGAGGCCCTGGAGGAGCCGAGCCGTACCCGGCCCTTCTCGGGTCTCGAGGCCGGCGATGGCTACTGGGCCCTGGGCGGCGGGATCGTGATCGTGATCGCGGCCGGGCTGCTGCTGATCCGACCGCGCGGCCGCTGGGCGGTCCTGGCGTTTCTCGCCTCGCTGATCATCGGAGCCATCGCCTTCGCCGACTACCGGGGCGTGGGGGACATCAGCTCTTCGATCTCGAGGCGCATGGATATCGTCGCCGCCCGCCCCGGCGTGGGTCTCACGCTCGTGGCGGCGGCGGGTTTCCTGGGGATAGTGGGCTCCGCAGCGGCGATTGCAGCGACACCGCCGCGCGACTAGCTCGCCGGTGGCGGTGGCGAAAGCGAACCGCGGACACCTGCACACAAGAAAGCGTGTTTAAACGCGGACCGCGTACATCCGCCACCGCCAGGAAAGCGGCCGAGGCTTGCCGGGCTCCCGACCTGGGCTAGAGGCGCTCGACGACGTAGCCCTCGGCTGCGAGGGTGGCCATGAGCTCGTCGATGTGGGGGCGGCCCTTGGTCTCGATCTGGAGCGCGACTTCGACCTCTTCGAGGTGTACGCCGAAGCCCTCGCGATGGTGCTGGACGCCGACCAGGTTGGCGCCGGAATCAGCTACCAAACCCACCAGCCGGTGTAAGGCGCCGGGGCGATCGGAGATGCGTGTGCTGAAGGCGAAGTAGCGGCCCTCCGAGCTCATCCCGAAGCGGATTATGCGCAACAGCAGCAGCGGGTCGATGTTGCCTCCGGACAGCAGCACGACGACCGGAGGCACCATCGTGTGCTCATCCTGGAGCAGCGCGGCCACACCGGCTGCCCCCGACGGCTCGAGCACGAGCTTCATGCGCTCGGCGGCGAACACCACCGCTCGGGCCAGGGCGTCGTCTCCTACTGTCACGACCTCGTCGACGAAGGTTCTTATGTGCTCGAGCGTCAGCTCGGAGGGCGACTTGACCGCGATGCCGTCGGCGATTGTGGAGACGTGCTCGGCGGGGACGACCCGCCCCAGCTCCAAACAGCGGGGGATCGAGGCTGCGCCCGCGGCCTGCACTCCGACCATGCGCACCGCCGGGCGAACCGACTTGATCGCGGCGCCGACACCCGAGATCAACCCGCCGCCACCAATGGGCACGACCACGGTTCCGATCTCGTCCAGGGAGTCGAGGATCTCCAGCCCGATGGTTCCCTGCCCCGCGATGATCGCAGGGTGATCGAAGGGCGAGATGAACTCGGTGCCGTCCCTCTCCGATGCTTCCAGCGCCACGGCGATCGAGTCGGCGAGCTGATCGCCGGTCAGAACAACCTCCGCCCCATAGCGCTTGGTGGCCTCGATCTTCGGAATCGAGGCGTTCTCGGGCATGTAGACGGTCGAGCGGATCCCCAGGAGGCTCGCGGCAAGCGCCACGCCCTGCGCGTGGTTGCCGGCGGAGGCAGCCACCACACCCCTCTCCTTGACCGACTCCGGCAGGCGGCTGAGGCGGTTATAGCCGCCCCGAATCTTGAACGAGCCGGTCCTCTGGAGGTTCTCGCACTTGACGAAAACGGGGCCCGAGGCGTCGAGGGAGAGCGCACGGGACCGGTCCAGTGGAGTGCGCACCGCGACTCCCTCCAGCCTTCTCGAGGCGTCCTCGATCTCGGCTAGACTCACAAGCCCTGCCGTTTTCATCTCCGAATCGTCCCACGTCTGGCAACCGATCCCATGACCGCCTGGTCCCCAAGCTCGTGGCAGCACCATCCGGCCCAGCAGCAGCCGGAGTGGCCCGACGCGTCCGAGCTCGAGGCCTCGCTCGAGCAGGTTGCGGCCATGCCCCCGCTTGTCTTTGCGGGCGAGGCGCGCTCACTCAAGGAAGCGCTCGCCGAGGCGGCTCAGGGGCGCGCGTTCGTCCTCCAAGCCGGTGACTGTGCCGAGGCGTTCGGCGACTTCTCGGCCGACGCTATTCGGGACAAGCTCAAGATCATCCTGCAGATGGCGGTGGTGCTGACCTACGCCTCCGGGCTCCCCACCGTGAAACTGGGGCGCATTGCCGGCCAGTTTGCCAAGCCTCGCAGCTCCTCCCAAGAGGAGGTCGGAGGGGTTGCACTGCCTTCTTTTCGCGGCCACGCGGTCAACGACATCGCCTTCGAGATGGGTTCTCGGCGGGCGGATCCCTCCCGCCTCTTGCGCGCCTATCACCAGAGCGCGGCCACCCTCAACCTCATCAGGGCCCTGACCAAAGGAGGCTACGCGGACCTCAGGCAGATCCACACCTGGAACCAGGAGTTCGTCGCCCACAGCCCCCAGGGCCGCCGCTACGAGGCCATCGCCCACCACATCGACCAGGCCTTGCGATTCATGGCCGCATGTGGGATCGACCTCTCGAGCGACTCCCACCTTCACCAGGTCGACTTCTACATCTCCCACGAGGCGTTGCTGCTGGGCTACGAGCAGGCACTGACTCGGCGCGACAGCCTCACCGGAGAGTTCTACAGCTGCTCGGCGCATCTCCTGTGGGTCGGCGAGCGCACCCGCCAGCCCCACGGTGCTCACGTCGAGTACCTGTCGGGGGTCAGGAATCCCATCGCCTGCAAGCTCGGGCCCACAGCCACCCCCTCCGACGTGCTCGAGCTGTGCGAGCGGCTCGACCCTCAATGCGAGCCGGGTAGGCTGAGCTTCATCACCCGGATGGGGGCCGAGCGTCTCCAGGAGGTGCTGCCGGGGCTCCTGAAAGCCGTCGGCGACTCGGGGCACCGGGTGGTATGGATCTGCGACCCGATGCACGCCAACACGTTCACCACTCCCTCGGGCGTTAAGACTCGCCGTGTCACCGACATCCTGTCCGAGATAAAGGCGTTCTTCGCCGTCCATCGAGCCTGCGGGACCTACCCCGGTGGCGTTCACCTCGAGCTCACCCACGAGGACGTGACCGAGTGCCTCGGGGGGGCCGAGGAGGTATCCGACCTCAGCACTCGCTACCGGGCTCTGTGCGATCCCGTCCTCAACGCCCGCCAGGCTCTAGGGCTGGCGTTCGAGATCTCGGACCTGTTGCAAGGGGGCTGAGGGCTCCATCTTTGCGACAGCCGCCGCGCTCAGCGGGGCTTGGATTCTCTAAGCCCCGGCCCGGTTCCGAACCGCCTTCAGCACCGCCTCGAACTCCGCGTGCCGACCAGTGGCCTTCTTCGAGGCGACCAGCTCGCCGTCCACGAGCACCTCGAACACGCCGCCGGTCGCCGGTTTAATCGATAGTTCATCGATCTCGTTCTCGAACTCCTCGAGAAGCCTCTCCGCCAGACCGACGGCCCTGGGCGAGTAGCCTCACTTCCGGCAGTACTCGATGGATATGTCCATCTCAGCGATAGTTGGTGAACTGAATCGGGATGCCGAAATCCTCTTCCCGCAGCCGTTGCATCACGTCCTGGAGGATGTCCTTGGACTTGGCCGACACCCGGACCTGGTCCCCCTGCACCGAGGCCTGGGCCTTGTTCTTGAGGTCCTTGACGAACTTGACTATGCGGCGGGCGTTGTCCTGGGAGATCCCCTGGTTGAGCGCGATCGACTGACGTGCGGTGCCGCCGCCGGCGGCTTCGATAGCGCCCGGCTGCAGCGCCTTCAGCGGCACCTTGCGCCGCACCAGCTTCTCCTCCAGGACCTTGACGGAGTCCTTGACCTTCTGCTCGGTCTGGGAGCGCACCCGGATGGCGCTTGCCTCGCCCTCGGTGGCCAGCTCCACGTGCGAGCCGGTGTTTTTGAAATCGAACCGCTGTGAGATCTCCCTCGAGGCTTGGTCGACGGCGTTGCGGACCTCCTGGAGATCGATCTGCGACACGACGTCGAAGGAAGAGTCTTTGGCCATGGGGCTGGAGCCTAAGTGGTCCGCACCGGAGATACGGCACCGAGAGCGTCACATCGGGGAGGCATGGGCACTCGAAATGCGACCGTATTTTACGGAGAGTTTGCGCTTAAACGAGGCGCTCGCCAGAAAAGCTCCGCCGACAGCCGCAGCCGCTTGATTTGATATCTCGCGAAGAAAGTTTCGAGATCGCGAAGGATTGTTGCCCGGATCCTTACACCTCTCACCTGCTCTTTGTAGCGGAGCGTCCAAAAACAGATACATAGCGTAGCCAGAGGTGCTTGAGGCTTTTCCATCCAGTTGGTAGGGAGTCACAGTTCCCGCGGCCGCTGGTCGCCCAACTTGCCCCCACAGGAAAAGGAGACCCAAAAACATGACCGCGTTGGCGAAGCTGTTTCGCGCGCCGGTCGCCATCATCGCCGTGATCGGCGCACTGGTGGCGGCCTTCCCCCAAGATGCCCACTCCGGTGTGCGCTATCACTTTCGTTCCACCGAGAAGTGCCTCATGGCTAGGACCAACGAAGAGCGCGATCGGCGCGGCCTTCGCAAGCTCGAGTGGGACCGGCAACTCGGATTCGTAGCCCGCGGCCACGCCGAGAGGATGGCCCGCCGGAACAAGGGTTTCTGGCATGACCGACGATTGGGCCGCAAGGTAACCCGGTGGCGCAGGCTCGCCCAGAACACCGGCTTCGCCTCCGGGTGCCGATCCCTGTTCAGGGCGTTCTGGCGCTCGAAGCTCCATCGCCGCAACCTGCTGGGCTCGTGGCGGTTCATTGGTATTGGGGTGGCGAGGAAGGGCGGCAGAGTCTATGCGCAGGAGGTCTTCGAGAGCCGCACCAATCCCGGCAACGTCTTTTCCTTCCCCTAGGCCTCAGGAGGCCCGCCGACCTCGGCACCCTAGGGCCCGTTATGTCTCAGTCCCCTGCTTGCTGCTCCTCGGCCAGAGTGGGGTGCAACGCGGCTGCCTCCTCCACGCTCAGCGGCGGAGGCTCGGAGGGTCCCAAGTGTGGTGCCAGCAGCCGAGCGTAGGCGTCAGACCAGACCTCTTCCCGCTCCGCCCGCCCCAGCACCGCAGCAACGAAGCGTTGATAGGCCGGCACCCTGGGGGGGACGATGGCTCCCATCCCGACGGTGCTGAGCTCGTCTCCGACGATCCTCCAGTCGTTCCCGAGCGAAAGCTTGAGACGCACCAGTGAAGCGTCCACCGCCGTGGCCGCGCGCGCCGCGCCACTCTCCAGCAGTTCGAGGCAGGCATCGACGCGGGGCACCTCTAGGATCTTCAGGGCCGGGTTGGTGGCTGTGAGGTCCACCCCCACATCGGGATGGAGGGCCGCGCACACAGGCCCCTTCAAGGCCCCCGAGCCCTCACCGGCCCGCACCAGCAAACGTTGGTGGCCGATGTAGTAGGGGTGAGCGAAGTCGTTCTCCTTGACGATCTCCTCGGTAAGGGGGTTGGTTACGAAGGCGAGGTCGATCGACCCGATCTCAACCAGCTCGATGAGGTCCGAGTTGGTGCCGCCGACCCAGCGGGGCTCGACTCCCAGCGTCTCGGCCACGAAGGCGCCAAGCTCTACGCTGAGCCCCTCGGCACGCCCACCGGCCTTGAGTTTGCCGAGAGGCGGCGCGTTTGCGGGGATCCCCACCACGAGCGCTCCCGCTTCTTGGATGACGCCCATCGTGGTTTCTTCGGGGTAATCGCGCCGCAGATCGATGTCTTGATCTGCGGGCACACAGGCGGCGAGGCTCAGGGCGGCGAGGGCCCCGACGAGGAGGGCCGCACACCGGGCACGCGTCTGCGTCACAGATAGCCGAGCGAGGAGAGCCGGGCGCGGATGGCCTCGATCTCCTCGGGGCTGAGCGGCTCCACCCCTGCGGTGGGCTCGCTCTCTGCAGGGTGGCCGGGAGCCGGCGCACGGGGTATCTCGTGGTGGGAGAGGAGGTCGCGCAGGACGTAGACCGCGAATTCTGTGACTGAATGGAACCCGGAGCCCTGAATCACCTGCTTGAGCTGGTCGTAGAGGGGCCGCGGGATCTTCAGCGTCACGTCGGCGTCGGCACCGGCGCGTCTCATGGTCGCTGAGACCTGGGCATCATCACAATCGACACTCTTAACACACTCCCCATCAAACCATCCTGGCGCTACCTTCACGACCGGGCCGACCCCCGCGGCCTCCGTTCCCCGGCGCCCC